>Ga0193726_1000872_pt1 | contig 27276 bp, 21 predicted proteins | sample H2c1metaG_FD_144928 | JGI IMG/M metagenome (GOLD analysis project Ga0193726, IMG submission 144928) | Soil microbial communities from a riparian zone of the East river system, Colorado, United States - H2c1 | ecosystem: Environmental > Terrestrial > Soil > Riparian zone | place: USA: East River...
CTAATGGCTCAAAAGTGAACGTAATTTCATATAACGAACGGAGTTAGGGCGGGAATGCTCAGGCAGGCGCACCTCAAGCGAGGCAAAGCGCCCGATTCCATACCGGGCGCTCGCAAGAATTCCGAGAGAAGTGACCTAGCCGACGTTACGACTTTGTCGCCGGAGTTGCAGCGCGCGAATACGCGGGCTTGTCGAGATCGGTTCCGGCGGCATCACCGGTCTTATCAATCTCGATGGAACCCTTAAAGTACGCGCCGTCTTCGATCATGATGCGAGCGGTGGTCAGATCGCCCACAACCGAGCCGTCCTTCTTAATTTCGATGCGGTCTTTAGCGCGAAGATTTCCCTTCACGTTGCCGTAAACCACAACTTCCCGCGCGATGACGTCTGCTGTCACCTTGGCCGTTGAGCCAACGGTGAGCTTGCGATCTTCGAGCTGGATCAGGCCCTCGACGCTGCCGTCTATAAGCAGGTCTTCGTGTCCTGTAATTTCACCCTTCACGTGCAGGCTTGCGCCCAAACGGGCGGTCGCGCCGCTGGAAGTTGCTGTCGGGCGTAGTGCGTCGGTGCTCATTTTTGGTGCCTCCATGGTTGCCGGAGCGGTCTTCGGCGGCGTCGCAATCTGCGGTTCAGGAATTGCGGGTGCTGCGGTTTGCTCTTGCTGTTCTGGTTTCTTTCCCCACATGGGCCCTCCCTGGACCGTGCAACTCGCCAAAAATGCTGGCGTTCTTGTGGCCGGGGTGTTGAGCACTGTATTCCGGTGCACCGAAATGGAGCAACAGCAAAGGAACGTCCGCGTGTCGGATTGGATACTAGTTTGAGGAAAATGTGCGCCGATTCGGCACACATCGGCACGGTAAGCGCGATTAGTATTTTCGCAGGACGCCGATTACTCGGCCCTGAATTTTTACGTCCGACGCGGAAACAATAATTGGCTCCATTTCGCTATTGGCCGGCTGCAGCCGAACTTTTCCGCCGGACTCACGATAGAAACGCTTGAGAGTTGCATCCGTGCCGCCGACTAGCGCGACAACAATTTCGCCCGTGTTGGCGACCTGCGTCGGTTCCACCACAACATAATCGCCGTCCAGGATGTGATCCTCGCGCATCGAACTCCCCTTCACCTGCAAAACAAAACTATTTCCGCCGCGCGCGAATTCACCGAGCGAAAGCATTTCGCGATCTTCTACCGCTTCCAACGGACGGCCCGCTGCGATGCGGCCCATCATCGGAATTTCGATATCGAGGCGGCTCTCAACTTGATCGCGCACTTGTTTTGGTAGTTGCAACACTTCAATCGAGCGGCTCTGATTGTATCCGCGGCGCACGTAGCCTTTTTTCTCAAGCGTGGTGATGTGCTTGTGCACCGTCGCCAGAGAATTTAATTTCATGGACTTCGCAATTTCTTCAAAGCTCGGCGAATAACCGTGCTTATTCAGGAAGCTAACCAGAAGATCGAGCACTTCTTTTTGTCGTTTGGTGAGAGCCATGGTTGCCTCGCAATTCGGATTTCGCCGCGAACTACTTGCGCCTCTATTTTGGGCGAAGTAAAAGCGAAAGTCAATTACTAAACTTCCACTACAGCAATTTTGCGGAGATATTTTATTTATGGAACGAGAACTACTCGGCCGAGAAGTGTGCCGCGCTGCATTTCATCGAGGATTTCATTCACTTGTGCGAGCGGACGCGTTTCCACGTGACATTTTAATTTGCCTGCATCGGCGAGCGCCAGCGTGCCGCGAACATCCTGCCGCGTGCCGACCACCGATGTAAGAATTCGCGCTTCATTCCGCGCTAATTTCACTGCATCAAATGTGAGAGGTTCGGAGGGGAGTCCGACAATCAGTACGGCGCCGCCTGCGCGAAGCACTGCGAATGCTGTGTCGTAAGCAGATTTTGCAGGCGTGGCGACAAGCGCAAGATGCACCCCGCCGGAATCGCGAAGTTGCGCGCCAACATTTTCCTTGGTGGAATTTATTGTTTTCTGAGCGCCGGATTCTTTGGCGAGAGAAAGTTTCGCATCGTCCACATCAATCGCAATTACTTCGGCGCCCATCGCGTGCGCAAGTTGCACCGCCAAATGACCGAGTCCGCCGACGCCGAATACTGCGACGCGCTGGCCTTGAATCACGTCCGCATTTTTCAACGCGCGAAAAACTGTAACGCCTGCGCAGAACAGTGGCGCTGCGGCGGCAGAATTGAGCGAGTCAGGAACCGCAATTACGTGACTCGCTTTGGCGATCATGAATTCCGCGTAACCGCCGTTTACTGTGACTCCCGTGATCGCGCGATTCTCGCAAATATTTTCGCGGCCTTCGCGACACGTGGTACAGGTGCCACAACTCCAGAAAACCCACGGCACGCCGACGCGTTGATGCAACATTTCTTCGGCAACAGTTTTTCCAAGTTCAACAACGCGACCGACAACTTCGTGTCCCGGAGTGAGCGGACGCTTGATTAATTTTGCGAATGCAGGCCAATCTCCGCGAATGAGATGCAAATCCGAATGGCACACACCACATGCTTCCACTTGCAGAAGAACTTCGCCCTCTTGCGGAACCGGGCGCGGAATATCTTCAATAGAAAGCGGCTGGCCGAATTCGTGGAGCACTGCAGCGCGCATTGAACACCTTTCAATTTCATCCGCGTGACCTGCGTCACTGCGTGTCACCGACTCATAGGATAAATTACATCAGAAAGCGCGACACGCGTTCATTATTTGAGAGTAACTTTTGCAGCGATAAGCGCGTCCAACGCGTAAGTGACGCCAATCTTTGTGATATGCTTTAACTTCACGTGCGGGGAGTTCATTGCGTCCGTACGGCAACCTTTCTGAATATTATTGTTCGGCGTTAGCGCGTCCGAATGAATCGGCATCTAACTTGGAGTAGGCACGGGGACTTATGGCGACAATCGACATACCAATCAGAAAACGCGAAGTAGAAGTCATTGAGAAGGCGGTCATTCGTTTCTGCGGCGATTCCGGCGACGGAATGCAGATTACCGGGAACCAATTCACCAATACTGTGGCGCTTTACGGCAATGACCTGGCCACATTCCCGGATTATCCCGCGGAAATTCGCGCCCCTGCAGGCACTCTGCCGGGCGTCAGCGGATTCCAGGTGCAATTTTCTTCGGGCGACGTGTTCACTCCGGGCGATTCAGTCGACGCGCTGATCGCGATGAATCCCGCCGCGCTGAAAATGAATATTGCCGACCTGAAGAAGAACGGCATCCTGATCGTCAATAAGGATGACTTCGGCGAAACGGATTTGCGCAAAGCGCAGGCCACCACGAATCCGCTGGAAGATCACTCGCTCGACGGATACAGATTATTTTCAGTTGAGCTGACGCGCCTGACTCGCGTAGCGCTTTCCGAACTTGGCTTGGACGCGAAGAGCATGGACCGTTGCAAGAATTTCTTCGCGCTGGGCATGTGCTTCTGGCTTTACAACCGTCCGATGGATTCAACCACTCGCTGGTTGGAAGATAAATTTAAGACCAAGCCGCTGCTCGCCGAGGCGAACAAGCGTGCGATGAAAGCCGGATATTCTTTCTGCGAAGCGACCGAAGCTTTCCAGGTTTCCTATGAAATTCCGCCGGCACACCTTTCGCCCGGCACGTACCGCAACATGAGCGGAAATCAGGCCGTGGCATTGGGTTTTGTGGCTGGCGCGCAAAAAGCCGGACTGAAACTTTTTCTAGGCTCGTATCCAATTACGCCCGCTTCGGACATTCTGCACGAACTTTCGATGTACAAGAATTTCGGCGTCACAACTTTTCAAGCAGAAGACGAAATCGCCGCGATCACATCCGCGATTGGCGCATCTTATGCCGGCGCGCTGGCGATCACGACAACGTCCGGTCCGGGCATGGCGCTGAAAACGGAAGCGATGGGATTGGCGATTGCCGTCGAATTGCCGCTCGTCATCGTTGACGTTCAACGCGGTGGTCCTTCAACAGGTTTGCCGACGAAAACCGAACAGGCCGATTTGCTGCAAGCGCTTTACGGACGAAATTCCGAAGCGCCAATTCCTGTTCTCGCCGCTGCTACTCCAGGCGATTGTTTCTGGATGGCCGTGGAAGCCTGCCGCATCGCGACTCGTTACATGGTCCCCGTAATTTTGCTGACGGACGGATATCTCGCGAACGGCGCGGAGCCGTGGCGCATTCCGAGTCTCGAAGACATTCCAGATTTTCCAGTGAAATTTGAAACGAATCCCGTGGACTTCCAACCGTATCGCCGCGATCCGCAAACACTCGCACGTCCGTGGGCAATTCCGGGCACGCGGGGATTGGAACATCGATTGGGCGGACTGGAAAAGCAGGATGTGACCGGTAACATTAATTACGAGCCGCTGAATCACGAGCACATGGTTCGCATTCGCGCCGCGAAAGTGGAAGCGATTGTTCAGGATATTCCGGACATCGTTCCCGCGGGCGATCCCGATGGCGATTTGCTGATTGTCGCGTGGGGTTCCACATACGGCGCAATTACCGCTGGCCTGAATGCGCAGCGCGCGATGGGCAAGCGCATCGGACACGTTCATCTTCGCCATTTGAATCCGCTTCCGGCAAATTTGGGCGAAGTGCTGAAGCGCTACAAGCATGTTCTTGTGCCGGAAATGAATATGGGCCAGTTAATTCTTGTTCTGCGCGCGAAATTTTTGGTGGACGCACAGGGCTTCAACAAGATTCAAGGCCGGCCATTCAAGCAATCGGAAATCGAATCGAAGATTGAAGAAATTCTAGATTAATTTTGCCGGGCGAATGCGCCCGCGAAAGTTTTTAGCACATCAAGGAGATTTCAGTATGGCAACTACTACGCTTCCGCCGTTGACGAAGAAGGATTTTCAAACTGATCAGGAAGTTCGCTGGTGCCCGGGCTGCGGTGACTACGCAATTCTTTCCGCAGTGCAATCCGTATTTCCGGAGCTTGGAATTCCGCGCGAAAAGTTTGTCGTGATTTCCGGCATCGGTTGCTCCAGCCGCTTCCCTTATTACATCAATACGTTTGGCTTCCACACAATTCACGGCCGCGCGCCCGCCGTCGCAACTGGATTGAAATTGATGAATCCGGAGTTGGAAGTTTGGGTCGCCACCGGAGACGGCGACGCGCTGAGCATCGGCGGCAATCACACCATTCACATGCTGCGCCGCAACGTCGGTCTGAAAGTTCTGCTGTTCAACAATAAAATTTATGGCCTGACCAAAGGACAATATTCGCCGACGTCAGAAATCGGCAAGAAAACGAAGTCGACTCCATATGGCACCGCAGATCGTCCCTTCAATCCAGTTTCGCTTGCGATTGGATCGGAAGCAACTTTCGTCGCACGCACCGTGGACGTTTTCATGCAGCATATGAAGGACACAATCAAGCGCGCCGCCGGACACAAAGGCTCTGCGTTCATTGAGATTTTGCAGAACTGCAATATTTTCAATGACGGCGCATGGCACGACGTTACCGAAAAAGAAGCGCGCAGCGAGCACGTTGTTCAACTGGAACACGGCAAACCGCTCATCTTCGGAAAAAATCGCGACAAGGGTATTCGTCTGAACGGATTCGAGCTGGAAGTTGTGCAACTCGGAAACGGAATCACTGAAGCCGATTTGCTAATCCACAACGAAACACATCCGCGGCCCGCATATGCATTCCTACTCGCGCATATGGAACAGCGTCCCGGCTTCCCCACTCCGATTGGCGTGCTGCGAAATTGGGCTGACGTGCCGCGTTACGAAGATACAGTGAACGATCAAATTAAAGATGTCATCGCGAAAAAAGGCAAAGGCGATTTGGCCAAACTGCTTCGCGCCGGCGATACGTGGGAAGTTACGGCGTAAAAGAACTTAATCTACTAAGAATAATAAAAAAGGCGGGACTAAAAAGTCCCGCCTTTTTTATTTGGACACTTATATTTCTGCGCGTCCGTTATTGCCCTCTACGTCCGCGCCCCGGGGCAGGCGTCGCGCCCTCAAGCGAAATCGGCGCAAGGTTCGCTTGCTTCAACTGATTATTCACCGCCGCCAAGTCCACGTTTTTCACCGCGTTCCATTTCGCCATCGCGGCGTCGCCAAGCTTCTGAGCTTTAGCAAACGCGTTCATCACCTGCAAACTTGGCGCACTATCCGGCCCTTCCGCCGCTTGCAACACCTGGCCGAATTCTCCGCCAACGAACATCAAACTCGAAACGTCAGCCGATGGCGCGGCAACTCCGCTGGAATCCGGAGTAGTTGGCGCGGTGACGCCGCCGATAGCGGCAGCTTTTGCGTCCAGCGCATCGAGTGATGCAGACAGAGCGGAATTTCCGCCGACCTGTGCACGCAGAGTCGTGATCTGCGCGCGCACGCGCGTGACTTCTCCGCGCGCCTTCGCAACTTCCGCGGACCTCGCGGATACTTGCTGAGCGAAATCGAATTGCCTCTGTAATTCGGGTAGCGGCGCTTTCACTTGCGGATCCATTTTCACCGTGAGCGTCTGCATGTAACTCTTTCCGTCCACAGTTAGTTTCACGGAATATTTTCCGGGCACGGCCCAAACTCCGCCGCCTCCACCTCTGCCGCCGCGTCCTCCTCCAGCATCGCCAGTGGTTGCGTAATGAATGTCCCAGGTCCATCGATGCATTCCTGCAGCGGCTGACAAGGTTTCCGGCGTGCGATTCCAATATGCCGGAACATTTTGCGCCGCGCCGCCACGTCCGCGTCCTCCAGCACCACCGCTGCCTTCTGCGCTGGTGTAACTGCGAACGCTTTTTCCGCTGGCGTCAAGAATTTCCAGCGTGACAGGTCCATTCGCTGCGGACTTCAGGTAGTAATCAATGACCGCGCCAGTCGGTGGATTTTCTGTTTCCGCAGAACCGTAAGGTAGCGGGGTGCCGCCTCCGCCGCCAGCACGCCGGCGAAGCGCAGGCTGCGGCGCGAACACCATTGTTTCCGGCGCGGAATTCATCGCGGCAATTTCACGCAGCGCAGTGATGTTATCCAGCACGTAGAATCCGCGGCCATGCGTTGCGACGATCAAATCATCGCCGTGAATTGCGAAATCGCGCGCGGAAGAATGCGGCAAATTATTTTGCAGTGGCTGCCAGTCGTCGCCGTCATCAAATGAAACGTAGACGCCTAGTTCAGTTCCGGCAAACAACAATCCTTTTTGCTTCGGGTCCTCTTTAATTGCGTTGACGTAGCTGCCGTCCGGAATTCCATTCGCAATCAACTTCCATGTTTTCCCGCCGTCACGCGTACGATAAATATACGCCTTGTAATCTTCCAGCCTGTGGCGATCCACCGCCGCGTATGCCGTCAACGCGTTCGAGTGCGACGCTTCCATCAAGGCAATTTTGCTCCACGGAGTTACTTCCGGCGGCGTCACGTTCGCCCAAGTTTTTCCGCCATCTCGAGTGATGTGAATTAGTCCATCGTCGGTGCCAATCCAAATTGTGTCGACCAGCAACGACGAAGGCGCGATTGTGTAAATCACTCCGGATTGAGGCGTTCCGTTTCCATCGGCAGCAGTTGCTGCATCAAGATTCGAGGGCACGCCGGGATTTTCGCGCGTCATATCTTTGCTGATACGCGTCCAATTCTTTCCGCGGTCAACCGTCTTCCACAAATATTGATTGCTGAAATAAAGCGCGTGTCCCGGAGCTTCCGAAAAAACGAGCGGCAAAGTCCACGTATGACGAAACGGTCCGAGTTCCGACGAGCCCAACATCGGTGTGATGTTGTGACCTGCGTTGTCGCGTTGATCGCAAACAGAAACTGTTCCGCCGTAAAGAATATTCGAGTCGGAAGGATCGACGGCGACGTAGCCGCTTTCTCCGCCGGCACAAATTGGCGCCCAATCGCGCATGTAAGAAATCGATCCATAAATTCCACGGCTCACGGCTTTCACCGCGCCGCTATCCTGCTGCGCGCCGTAAACCCAATAGGGATCCTGATTATCCGCGACGATGTGATAAATCTGCGCGGTGGGCTGGTTGTACCACGAACTCCAAACGAGTCCGCCGTCCACGCTGACCACAGTTCCTTGATCGCTGGAAAGAATCATGCGCTGGCCATCGTCCGGATAAATCCAGAGCTGGTGATAATCATCGCCTCCCGGCGCGCCCTTTATCGGGATAAAAGTTTTTCCGCCGTCATCGGAACGATAGACGGACGTGTTCGAGACGTACAATTTGTCAGGATCTTTTGGATCAACAGCAGTGACGCAGAAGTACCAACCGCGTCCCCAAATTCGCTGGTCATTACTCAAAAGTTCCCACGTTGCGCCAGCATCATTCGAGCGATACAGGCCGCCTTTTTTCGCGTCGGAATTATCGACAATCGCATAAACGCGATTCGGATCGCTCGGCGCAACTCCGATGCCAATGCGTCCGTCACCATCGGTTGGCAATCCGCCCGCGAGTTCCTTCCACGTGCTGCCACCGTCGGTGGATTTGAAAAGTCCACCGCCCGGACCGATCGATGGCGGATAAATTGTCCACGGCGGACGCCGCGTGGCCCACAGCGACGCATAAACTATTTGCGGATTTCGCGAATCGAATGCGAGGTCAATCGCGCCGACATTTTCATTCTTGTACAACACTTTTTGCCAAGTTGTGCCGCCATCCGCGGAACGGAAAACTCCGCGATCCGCATTCGGACCATAGGCGTGACCAAGCGCAGCAACAAAAACTACATTGGGATTTCGTGGATCGACGAGTACGCGTCCGATTTGCCGCGTATTTTCAAGTCCAATGTGATTCCAAGTTTTTCCCGCGTCAGTTGACTTGTACATTCCGTCGCCGTAGGAAATTTGCGAGCGCATATCCGCTTCGCCTGAACCGACATAAATAATATTCGCGTCGCTGGGTGCCACGGCGATCGCGCCAATGGATGCGACATTCTGTTTATCAAAAATCGGATTCCAACTTTCGCCGGAATTCGTCGACTCCCACACTCCGCCACCAACCGAGCCAAAATAAAAATGATTCGGCTGACCCGGCACGCCAGTTGCAGCAACGGCGCGGCCCGCACGGAACGGGCCGATCATCCGCCACTTCAACCCTGAGAACAGACTCGCATCGCGCGGCCCTTGTTGCGCGGAGCCTTTCGCGGACTGTGAAGCGGATTGTTGAGCTAGTCCGTGCCCCGGCCAAAATAAAAATACCATCAGAGCAAGGCTCACAGATGCTGCCCATCCAAGAATGCGCGCAGACGCGAAACGCCGGAACGTTCTCATAAATGTTTTCTCCAATGAAATGAAACTACAGCCAGTAGGACTTATATGGCAGATGTGCCGCCGACGCAAGCGCTACGCGAACTGAATTTAATTTGTGTTGCCGCCGCCGTGGGCCACTTTGCAAAGTTTGCAAAACGCGGAAGGCTCGGTGTTATCCACGTGATGATGAATGGGCTTCACGGTTTTCAGGTACGCGAAAATTCCGGCGAGGTCCTCGTCCGTCATGCCGCGATAAACTTCAGTCGGCATAACCGGATTTAGTTTGCGCGCACGTACCGAGCCGGTGCGAATCGCATCGACAAACATTTTCGTATCGTAGTAAGGAATTCCCGAAGGGTCAGACGTTAAATTCGCGCTTGCTGCGCGCCCGAACGGACCTTCCAGAATAAATCCGCCACCAAATTCCATTCCTGCTAGCCGCGCTCCATGAGCATCTTGCGGAGTATGGCAATCCGCACAGCCGGCGATCGTGGTCATATACGCACCGCGTTTTTCCGCAGTAGAAAGATCAGGCGCGGGCACGGGCGCCGTAAGCGGCTGAGGCACATTTCGGATCAAATATTTCACCGGGAAAATAATTTCAGTCTGCGGAAGCGAATTGCGAACGGGCGGAAGAGTATGCAAGTAAACAATCACCGACGCCAAATCTTCGTCGGACATCGAATGTAATTTCTCATACGGCATCAGCGGAAACAACGCGCGGCCATCGTGCCCCACACCTTCGCGAATCGCGCGTGCGAATTGGTCGTCAGTCCACGTACCGGCGCCAGTTTCAGGATCAGGAGTAATGTTCGGCGCAACAATCCGGCCCGGCAACCCGACAAATGGCATTTGCTGACCTGATCCGAGATTCGGCTTGATAACTCCAGAACCCAGCGCGGTCCAATCACGAGGAGTGTGGCAAAACATGCAGCCACTCACATTTTCCGCAAGATATTTTCCGCGCGCCATCCGCTCCGGCGTGCTTTGAAACTTGCGTGAACTGTCCAACTGTCGCGTGCGAGGCCCGATGAACGGACGCCAGCCAATCGTGAAAGAAACTCCGGTGGCCGCCAGCAGAAGTATGATCACCAGCGTCCAACCAAGAATTTTGCCAAACTTTTTCATCGAGCTTCCTCATGATTCAGCGAGATCCGCGAGCGAAATATATCCCACTCGCCGACTGAGTTTTGCTGAAGTATTACGGTATCCGACATGCGCCGCGTTGATTTCGCGATTGTAGTGAACGCACGCAGTGGACGCAACGAGTTATTTGGAAAAAGCTGAAGTAGATTTCCCGGCGCGGAAATTCTATTGATTGCGCGCCGTCAATATCGCTGATTGATTGAGCAGCGGCATCCAGTGATCGCGCACAGCGGTGAATTCTCCCATGTCCTTCTGCGCGACAGGCTCGGCGGGCGGCAAGTGCAGCGTTTCAAAATTGCGATAAGTTCCGTTCTGCAAAATTCGGAAATCCAAATGAGGTCCAGTAGCAAGTCCCGTCATTCCGACAAGTCCGACACGCTGGCCGGCGTCAACATGTTCACCAACGCGAACCAGAATCTTCGACAGGTGCATGTACATCGTTTCGTAGCCATTCGAGTGCGCGATGCGAACCAAATTTCCCGAACCGCCGGACATGCCCGCAAAAATCACGTGTCCATTTCCAATGGACTGAACCGGTGTACCAGTGGGCGCTCCGTAATCCACGCCGAGATGGGCGCGATAAGTTTTCAATATTGGATGAAAGCGCGACTGGCTGAAGTGCGATGTGACTGGCGCGGCGAATTTCAGCGGCGATCGCAGAAACGCTTTCTGAAGCGCACCACCATCAGGACGGAAATACCCCGATGCTCCGGTTGCATCGTGGAACAGCACGGCCTGATAAGGATGTCCGGCGTTCTTATATTCCGCCGCAAGAATTCTTCCGTAGCCGGCAGCCTGTCCGCTTAAATACAATTTCTTTTCGACAAGAACATGGAACGTATCGCCCGCTCGCGTGTCCGTATAAAAATCCAAATCCCAAGCGAAAATTTCAGCCAGACGAATCGCTAGTTCCGGAGATTCTCCGGCATCCTTCACAGCATTGAATAACGAACCACGAATATTTCCAGTGACCGCTACAACATCCATTCGCGAAGGAATGCTTTGGATATGTGACTCAAATCCTAGCGGCTGCCGTTCGATGTAAAGCATGCGGTCGGCGTCAATTTGATAGCGAACATTGCGAAACGCGCCGGTCACCGAGCGCCCAATCGATAGCAAATTTCCAGCGTGGAAGTGGCGCGGATCAAAAATAGTTTGCGCCGAACCGACAATTCCATTCGATGTGCCTGGATCCAATCCCATGCGTCGCAAAGAATCGCTGAAGGAAATTCCCGGCGTGACGCGGTCACTCGTATAGAGCACAACGGTTGTTGCGATTTGTCGCGCCTGATCGGCAGCTGCGCGAACCTGCAACGCAAAAGCTTCGTCAGCCTGATGACGGCTGCGCAAGACTTTCACGAGCACTACCGTGCTTGCGATTGCCAACAGCACGTAGAGCGAAACATGAAGAACTTTGCGAATCAACGCAGAGCGCCACCTTGATTAAGATATTTCCAAAACGCCGGATTCATTTGTGCCTGATTTACCGCCGCGTGTCAAAGGCGAATTCACCTGTTCAACTCGGAAGTGCAACATTGCGGGAAGATATTGTGATTCCAAACCGCGGAGGGAACTAACTATCGATTAGGAAGAACTGCGGCCAGCGGCGCAGAAGGTGCGCGTTCTGCGGCAAAAAATTTCTGTTCCTTCAACGAATGATAAATGCGTCCGGCAATTGCCGCCGCGTACGGCCCCTCGTCCTTGTGCGCATGTCCACGCACGAGAACAACAAGCGCGATGCGAGGATTTTCCTGGTTAGCGTAGGAAACAAACCAGCCGAGCCGGGTGCCATCATCGGAGCACGTGCCGGTTTTCCCGAGCGGCTGTTCGCCTTCGTGATCGTAACTGGATTTCGCCGTGCCATACAAGACGGCTGCTTGCATGCCTTCGCGAATATCCGAAACATATGCGCCGATATCGAGTTGGTGCTTCACGCGCGGAGCGAAATCACGAATTGCATCTTCGCTGCGCGGATACTGCAAGTAGTACATCGTGCCGCCATTCGCAAGTGTCGCGACCAGCGATGCAAGTTCGAGCGGCGTCATCTGAATGCCTTCGCCGAAACTGGACATGCGCGCAACGCCGCCACGCTTCGGGGCTTCAGTAGTTACGCTACCAGATTGTTCTTCCGGAATGTTGTAGCCGGCAAGTTCGCCCAGCCCAAGCATGTGCGCGTAACGCGAAACCGTATCGAATCCCATACGGCTGCCGAGTGATTCAAAAAAGATATTGTTCGAGTGCGCCATCGCTTCCGTCAAATTCATGTAACGGCGCGGCGCGACCTTGATCATGGAATCGCGGGTGATGATTCCTTCTTGCAAAGCGGCAAGCGCGATTGTCGGTTTAATTGTGGAGCACGGAATAAATCCGCCGGAAAATGCCAGCTTCTGATTTACAACGGTAAGAATTCGTCCCGTCGCAGGATCAATCGCGACGACCGATCCGTTATATTTTCCAAGCGCCTGGACTGCGGCAGCACGGACAATCGGATCGTCATACTTTGTAAAATCGTCTTTTGTGGAATCAGCAAAGGTGGGAACGCCAACAAATTTATGTGAGGCAGCTTTTTTCGCGGCCGCGATTGACGCCGCAGTCGGCTTCGCACTTTTAACGGGAGGCTTTGCGCCCGCACCGGCAGCCATTGCTGGCGGATACATCATCGCCAGAGACAGCGCGAGTGCCAAGAAACGCCCGGATTCTGTGCGCTTGGACATAAAAATACCGAATTGAAACTGCACCGCTTGTAACTGAAATTTCGGAAGCCTTTGCGCCAACTAACTTCCGAAGGTGGTACAGCTTACGAGTAACACGCGTACGTATGCAATAGGAAATTCGTTTGTTTGTAACAACGACGCAACTGTACTCCAGGTCAGGCGGTTCGAGTGCCCTCAGCTATTTGATGCTGAAGTGGGTCTTTCGGGATTCAACGTATTCAAACACCGTATTCAAATACACTATTCCGAAATGCTCGCTTCTAAAGAAAACGGCACAGATCTGGGTGATCCAGATCCGTGCCGATTCAAAATCCTACTGAACTTCCCTATCGAGTTGCAGGACGCGGACGGATTGCGCCAGAATTTGCGCCAGCCGCGGCAGCGTGTGCCGTTGCAGGAGAAGGCTTTTCGCCTTGAGCTGCTTTCGCGGGCGTTGCAGATTCTTCCGTCGCTGCAGCGCCGTTCCCGTTTGAGGCCGACATCTTAATGGGCAGTCCGAGATTCTTGCGAAGCGCGGCTTCCAGTTTGTCGCGCACTGCGACATTTTCCTTCAGGAAAACGCGTGAATTTTCGCGGCCCTGGCCCATGCGCTCGGTGCCGTAGCTCATCCAAGTGCCGGACTTTTCGATCAATCCCTTATCCACGCCGAGATCGATCAAATCGCCTTCACGCGAAATACCCTCTCCATAAAGGATATCGAATTCAGCTTCGCGGAACGGAGCGGCAACTTTATTCTTCACCACTTTTCCGCGCGTGCGCGAGCCGACAACTTTATCGCCTTCCTTAATGGCCTGAATTCGCCGGATATCCAAACGGATTGACGCATAGAATTTCAGCGCGCGGCCGCCGGTAGTGGTTTCCGGATTGCCGAACATCACACCAATCTTTTCGCGAATCTGGTTGATGAAAATCAGGCAGGTGCGCGATTTGGAAACGATGCCGGTCAGCTTGCGAAGCGCTTGTGACATCAAGCGCGCTTGCAGGCCCATTTGCGGATCGCCCATGTCGCCTTCCAGTTCCGCCTTCGGAACCAGCGCGGCCACGGAGTCCACAACAATAATGTCCACTGCGCCGGACTTGATCAGCGCCTCAGCAATTTCGAGCGCCTGCTCACCGTTATCCGGCTGCGACACCAGAAGGTTATCCACGTCTACTCCGAGCTTCCGCGCGTAGATCGGATCCAGCGCGTGCTCAGCGTCAATGAACGCCGCCTGGCCGCCCATTTTTTGAGCCTCCGCGATCACATGCAGAGACATGGTTGTCTTACCGCCCGATTCCGGGCCAAAAATTTCAATCACGCGTCCACGCGGAAATCCACCCACGCCTAATGCTGCATCCAGGCTGATCGAACCGGTAGGAATTACGCTTACGGGGACCAACACTTCGCGGTTACCCAATCGCACGATGGAACCTTTGCCGTACGATTTCTCAATCTGTGCAATTGCGTTTGCTAGATTTACTGTCTTTTCGTCAGCCATGTTTTCACCTCGGAAGGGAGTTTTCTAGGACAAATACGGGGACCCAACGCGCAGAGTATACCAAGGAGTAGAGGTCTCGCATAGGTCTCATATAGGGCATGCTAGCATAAGGCGAACAAAAAGCAAATACTATTTTGAGGCCTTTTTGGGCCCTGTGGAAATCTTACCTCCGCCGATAAACCGTATCCTTATCTCTGTAGATGCCACTCACGAAGCGTATTTGTAAAATCCACGCCCGGATTTTCTTCCGAGCCACCCTGCCGCAACCAACTTCCGCAAATGCGGACACGCTCGATACTTCGAGTCGCCGAATCCTTTGTAGAGCACGTCCAAAATATCCACGCAAACATCCAACCCAATAAAATCCGCCAGTTCCAGCGGACCCATCGGATGATTCATGCCGAGCTTCATCACCGTGTCCACCGCTTCGGGAGTTGCGACGCCTTCCATCACGCAAAATGCCGCTTCATTAATCATTGGCATCAGCACGCGATTGCTCACAAATCCCGGCGCGTCGTTCACGGCCACTGGCTTCTTCTCAAGCTTCTCGCAAAGCGCGACGGTCGTTGCAAATGTAGCGTCGCTGGTTTGCAGCGCGCGAATTACCTCCACAAGCGTCATTACCGGAACCGGATTCATGAAGTGCATTCCGATAAATTGCTCCGGGCGCTTAGTTGCCGCCGCAAGAGTTGTAATCGCAATCGACGAAGTGTTCGACGCGAGAATTACTCCCGGCCTCAGCAATGAATCGGCTTCGCGCAGCACGGAAAGTTTCAAGTCCATCCGCTCCGGAACAGCTTCCACACAAAAATCCGCGCGAGACAATGCTGTCGCATCCGTCGTCGCTTGCACGCGCCCGAGCACGCCGGACTTGTCTGCCTCAGCCAGCTTCCCTTTTTTCACTTCACGATCAAGATTCTTGGAAATTGTCTCCATGCCGCGATCCAGAAAGCGTTGATCAACATCTTTCAAAATTACGGAGAATCCCGCGCGCGCGAAAATGTGCGTGATTCCGTTGCCCATTGTTCCCGCGCCGATCACGGCGACAGTTTTGATTCCATCAATGCTCATGAATCCTCCGGAAGTTTGTGAATGGCAAGAGAAACACAGGCAGCATCGGCGGTCAAGTCCGGCTAAACGGTCTGCGCCTTCACGACAATTTCACGAATGATTTCGCGCGCTCGAATTTCATCGTCGGGGTAAATCATTAACCGATCGAATTCGCCGTCGAAAACTACGCAGCAACCGATTCCGTTTTCGACCAAACTTTGCCGCATGGCTTCTAAAAGATCGGTGCGCCATATCGTGCAACTGGCCAACTTCGGATTCCAATTTGCCGGTACTGTTTTCGCGACGTCTATAGACGCGCTCGATTCGCCTTCGTCATGCTCGGGCGCGTCGACAACTTCACTTCCATGCGAATTTTTGGCGTCGACATGTTGCGCGTCTTGGTCGAGCTCCACGAAACGGCCATCAATTAGAAACCGCGCCGGAGCCAAATCATTCCCCGACACATATATCTGTGTCGCTCGAAATGACGCGGGAATAAGCAAGTGGTCATCTGGCGGCCGTTCGGAGAATTTTATTCCCGCCGATGCTAAGAGAACTTCCACAGCAGTTTGGGTCTGTTCATTTGCACCCATCCAAACCAATTCGGTGAAACCCGTAGATCCGGACTTCCCTTGCTTCGGCAACTCGCGCACCAAGTCAGCGCCGCAGTCCGAGCACTTTGAAAATCCGTCGCGGTATTCAGTTTTGCAAATCGGGCAAAACATGGCTTCGACTAGCTCCAATAGAGCGGAGGCAGTTTGCACCGAAGCGAAAGGAATTTCAATTGGCTAACGAGGAGAAAGTAGTGCGTTACGCGGCCGACGTCCGCTCAACGACTCCGCGAACAATTTCGCGCGCCCGGTCGGCATCTTCTTCGCACACGAGCAATTCTTCGCCGGCTGGGAACGACGAAATAATCCAGCACCGAATTCCTTGATCAAACAGCGCGTCTGACAACTCTTGTGCGCGACGCACCTCGACGCCTGTCCATATCTTCACGAGCGTCCGCTTCGCTGGAGCGGCAACCTCGCCAACTTCACGTCCGGAATTTTCCGATTCGCTTTCCCAATTTATTTCCACGGCCAGCGCCGATACTGGACGCAGCGCCTCTTTTGCAATTTTTTGCGCGGCGATCAAGTCAGTTGCGCAGACGCGCACTTCCCAGTGAGGCAAACCGTAATAGCCCAACGCGAACGGTTGCGAAAGCGCGGCTGCATAATCGCGTCGCTGAAATTCCTTGTAGAAAATTCCTTCTTCGTCCAGCGCGCTCAGCACTACTGAAAATGAAACGGGATCTTGTCCGCGCCACAACACCGCGGAAGGTTCGGCGTGCGATGTAACAGCAGGCGCGTCGCTCACATCCGCATGTGCGGCAACTGTTTGCAGCGCCACGCCGCAATCCGAGCAGCGCACAAAGCCTGCGCGATATTCCGCTTTGCATTGAGGACAGTACATTAATAATTGGATGAAACTTACAAGCCCCTAGATTCGCGAACTAGCAACTCATGCGGAACTTAGAAACGCTCGACCGCGAGCGCCACAGCGTTTCCTCCGCCCAAACACAGCGCCGCAATTCCGCGCTTCAAATTCCGCCGCTGCAATTCATAAAGCAAAGTTACGAGCACGCGCGCGCCCGAAGCCCCAATCGGATGTCCGAGCGCCACCGCCCCTCCATTCACATTCACTTTTGCAGGATCAAGTTTCAAAACGCGGGTCACAGCCATCGCCTGCACGGAAAACGCTTCGTTTAATTCAATCAGGTCCACGTCGCGATCGCGATCCCATCCGGTTTTTTTCAGCAATTTTTCCACGGCTTCCACGGGAGCCATCATCACCCATTGCGGTTCCACTCCGCTCACCGCCTGCACAACAATTCTTACCATCGGAGTTTTGCCGAGCCGCTTGGCATTTTCTTCGCTCGTTACCACGACAGCCGCCGCTCCGTCATTTGTGCCCGGCGCGTTTCCTGCCGTAACCGTGCCATCTTTTTTAAATGCAGGCCGCAACTTCGCCAGCGTTTCCATCGACGTATCCGCGCGCGGCGATTCATCCTTATTCACAATAATGGCCGCGCCTTTTTTCTGCGGCACTTCAATCGGAAGAATCTGCGAATCAAAATATCCGGACTGCATCGCGTGCAGAGCTTTCTTGTGGCTATCCACCGCGAATTGATCCTGTTCTTCGCGCGTGATTTTATATTTCTCCGCCACAAGTTCGCCGGTCAACCCCATGTGATAATCGTTGAACGCGTCCCACAGGCCATCGCGAATCATTGAGTCAATAATTTCCGCATTTCCCAAGCGATATCCGTTCCGCGCGCCCGGCAAAAGATACGGGCAGTTGGACATGCTTTCCATTCCGCCGCCAACTCCGATTTGAATTTCGTCCAGCTGCACGCCTTGCGCGATTAGTCCAACAGCTTTCAATCCCGATCCGCAAACTTTATTAATCGTCATCGCCGCAACGCGCGGGTCCAGTCCGCCGCGTAGACCAGCCTGCCGCGCAGGATTCTGTCCGAGGCCTGCGGAGACAACATTTCCCATGATCACTTCGTCGACGGTGTTCGGTTCGATGCCGGCGCGACGCACAACTTCAGCGACAACTTTCGCACCAAGTTCTGTGGCGGCAAAAGAAGAAAGGCCTCCCTGAAATTTTCCAATCGGGGTGCGAACGGCGCTCAAAATTACGGGCTGATTCATTGCGGGTAGCTCCTATGTGTGAATTCTTAGTATAAGGATGGCGCAAGACGCGGTCAATTTCAGACGCCGCCGCATCGCAAGCTGACTTGCCCATCCCAAATAAGCTACGATGCCCCATATGCCAAAGTTAATTGACGTCACCGACGGCGCAGCGCTTCCCGATTTTCTGAACGCGCAGCAACGTGCGGCTGTGCTGCATGACACAGGCCCGCTTCTCGTGATCGCCGGAGCTGGCACCGGCAAAACGCGCGTGATCACCGAGCGCATTCGCTACCTGCTGGAAACTCAGCCGGATTTGGCGGGCGAACAAATCCTCGGATTAACTTTTACAGATAAGGCTGCCGGCGAAATGAAGTGGCGCGTTTCGCAATCCGTTGGCGAGCGCGGACAAAAAGTTCAGCTCAGCACTTTTCACGCTTTCTGCTCCACGATTCTTTCCGAACTTGAACCGGCCACGCGGGTTCTAGATCAAATTGACCACTGGATTCTTCTGCGAAAAAATCTTCGTTTGCTGCAGCTCGATCACTTTCGCCGGCTTTCCGAGCCGGGACAATTTCTGGGCGACTTCGTAAAGTTTTTTTCGCGCTGCCAGGATGAGATGGTAACGCCGGACATTTATCAAGCGTATGCCGATCGATTAACCGCCCAGGCTCGCCGCGCGCTCGCCCCCGGATCAACGCTGGAGCCGGACGCCGCAGATCTGCTCGCCGAAGAAGCCGCACGCCAACAGGAAATCGCGCGCGCATTTCGAGCGAGCGAACAATTATTGCGCGAAGGACGCCTGCTCACATTCGGCTCGATGATTTTGGATACGGTCCGCCAAATTGACGCCGATCCTGAATTCGCCGCAAAACTTCGCGAACGCTTCCGCTACATTTTGGTCGACGAATTTCAGGACACAAATATCGCGCAACTCGAATTGCTCTGGCGTCTCGCTGAAGGCCACAGAAATATCGTCGCCGTCGGCGACGACGATCAAGCCATCTACCGATTCCGCGGCGCATCCTTCGGCAGTTTCCAAATTTTCATTCAGAAGTTTGCCGGCACAGAAAAGAGCGCCCCTGCGAATCAGCCAGTGCTCGCGCTCACGCAGAATTATCGCTCGAGCGAGCGAGTTCTTCGCACAGCGAATCAAGTTATCTCTCTCAACGAAAAATCGGATCTGTTCCCGAAGAAAATCCTCACCGCCTCAAAGCCTCCTGGCGAAAAAGTTCGCATCGTCGAACTGATCAGTGCCGCGCAGGAAGCGCGCTGGGTCGCCGGCGAAATCGCGCGCCTTCATGCCGCGCGCACGGAGTGGCGCAGTTTCGCGGTGCTGTATCGTTCGCACACGCATCGCAATTTGCTGGTGCAGGAACTCAGCAAGCGCCGCATTCCTTTCGTGATTCGCAATCTTTCTATTTTGGAAAATACTTTGGTGCGCGATTTGATCGCGTACCTCCGCCTGATTGCCGCGCCATCCGATGACGTTGCCGCCGCTCGCATTCTCGCCATGCCCGGTTGGAATTTCACGGCCGCCGATCTCGTTCGTCTCGCCGAGCGCGCCGGAAAAACTCGCGGCAACGCACTTTGGGATTCGCTTTTCGCCACGACAACCGACGCCGCGCTCGCTCAAGGATTGAGCGAAGACGCGCGAGGTGCAGAGCTTGTGGAATTTGTGATGCGAATGCGCAAGCGATCGCGAAAGATTTCTGCCGCCGAATTATTCGCCGAACTCGCAGGCGAACTCGATCTCGGCGTGCAAGCCGGACCTGATTTCCGTGTGTATCACGAGCGCCTCTCCCAGTTCATTCGCGAATGGGAACCGAAAAGCGAAACAAAACGCCTCGCGGAATTTGTCGAGTACCTGGATCTTTTCCAGCAAGCCGGCGGACAAATTTCCCTCACCGAAGAAATGGGCAAGGACGCCGTACAGTTGATGACCGTCCATGCCGCGAAGGGTTTGGAGTTCGATCACGTTTTTATTTTGCGTCTCACTCGTGGGGCATTTCCGATTTACTCGAAAAAGCCCGTTCTGGAATTTCCAGACGACTTAATGAAAGAAGCTCGCCCGCGCGGCGATTTCCACATTCAAGAAGAGCGCCGTCTTTTTTACGTTGCCCTCACGCGCGCGCGCGATCGTCTAACGCTCACCGCCGTCGTCGACAACAAGCGCAACAAACCATCCACATTTCTAGACGACATCATCGAAAACGCCGCGCTAGCTCGACGCGATATCGAACGCCTGGCTCCTCCGCCCGAATCCGACGCGCCTCAGCAAGCGGCCCCCGTCGCCGAAACGAAAGCGGAAGCCTCGCAAGAAAAAGCGCAATCCGAATTATTCGGCGCAAGCAAAGCCGATGCCAAAGTATTCTCAGAAATCGCGCGCTGGGCCCGTGAATTTCATCCGCCCGTGCCGGAACCGCTGCAACTTAGCTCTTCCGCCATCGACACCTACAAAACATGTCCGCAGAAATATTTATTCAGCAATCTTTGGAAGTTACGTTCCGGTCCGCACGCGGCGATGAGCTTCGGCAGCGTGATGCACACCACCATCAAACATTTTCTCGCCGAAGTTCGCAAAGGGCGCACGGTTGCCTTTGAAGAAGTGATCACAATTTTCGAGCGCGAATGGACGCCCGCCGGATTCGAGGACGAATATCAGCAGGAAGGCTACAAGCAGGACGGCATCGACCAGCTGCGCATTTTCCATTCCGGCATGATCGCCGCGCCGCAGGAAATTGAAGCGCAGGAAAAAACTTTTGAATTGCCGATGGAAGACAACATCGTCGTAACCGGCCGTATGGATCAGATCAATCGCTTCGGCGAAGGCGAACGCGAAATTGTGGACTACAAGACCGGCCGCCCGCGAACGGCCGAGGACGCCAAGAAGGATTTCCAGCTCAGCATTTACGCGCTGGCCGCCGCCGAAATTCTGGAATTCGTACCCGGACGATTAGTATTTCACTACCTCGCCGATAATTCGCGCGTGGAAACCTCGCGCGACGAAAAAGATCTGAAGAAAACTCGGCAGGCAATTTTGGAAACCGCCGCCAACATCCGCGCGGGAGAATTCGCGCCCGATCCCGGCCTTTTCAAATGCCGCAATTGCGCCTTCCGCCCGATTTGCCCGGCCCACGAACAGCAACTCGTCGCATCCGAAGGCTAGTCACTCCTCCTATTGCCGACGACAAAAGCAAAAGGCGCGAATCGCAAATGCGAAACGCGCCCTTACTTAAATTTACTTCGCGCAAGACTACTACCGAACGATTCTCCCTCGGAAATTTTCGCGCTCCGCGGAAAACAGAGCTCGTTTCCGCACTCATCTATACGGGCCGCGAAAACGGAAGTCAAGAAAAATTCCGCAGAAAATTTTAAGGCGTCGGCGCGGAAAAATATCCTTGCCGCGCTTCCACGGTCAATCCGCCCAATTTCACGCGCACTTCAATGGTGTGGAATGTTACGACACGGTCCTTGTGGTCCGGTGAATAAGAAAGCGTGTACTGGTTTCGCGCCTGATCCGCAATCCGCGAATAAAATCTTTCCAAATCCGCGCGGCTGGACGCATAAAACACATCTCCGCCCGTCGCACTCGAAAGCCGCTTCAATATATTGTGAATGCGGTCCGTTAACGAAGCGCCCACGCCAATCGAATAAATCGTAACTTCCGCGGAAAGCGCCATCCGAACTGTATCCTCATAACTATATTTATTTCCGCGCGACTCCACTCCATCCGATACCAGGAAAATAATCTTGCGCCGGTCATGATCACGCGTACGCAGCAATTGCGCGGCCGCATACACAGCGTCATTGATGCTCTTAATTCCGTTTCCGCCCCACAGTTGCACACCGGGATTTGGCGGCAGCCCCGGCGTTCCCGGCGCTCCAACCGTCGGCGGCGGCGCTGTAGCCGAATAATCCGGCTTCGCAACTTGTCCGCCGGAAACTTGCATGCGTCCCAATTGCGTCAGCAGTTCATCCGGATCGGAAATGAAGTCAGTCACTTGCTGCGGAAATTGATCGAACCGGAAAATTGCGGCTTCATCTTTCACGCCAAATCCGCCGGCAATCGCGCGAATGCTTTCCTGCAGTTGATCCTGGGGCTTCTTCTTCAATGAATCGTCCAGCAAAATAACCGCGGAAATCGGAACTGCGTCAGACTTCAAATTCGTAACTCGCTGTTCGACGCCGTCTTCCAGTATTCGAAAGTCTTCCTTCTTCAGAGAGGTAACCAGATCTCCTGTCGAACTTTTCACCGTCACAGGCACCAGCACTTCTTCTGACCGCGACACAATCGTCGGCGGCTTTTGTGGTGGTGTCGTTTGCGGTGGAGGCGGCGTCTGTTGAGCGGGCGGCGCCAATTGCCCCGGTTGTGTTGTCTGCGTCGGAGGAGGTGGCGGCGGTGGAAGTTGTTGCGTCAATCCGGAAAGCGGCAGCGCGAGTGCGATCACTGTTGCGAGAGCCAGAGTTTGGCGTAGACTTTTCATTGGGGTCCGCTCACCGTAAGATGCTCACGCATCTCCTTTAGGCTCGGAAGCATCCAAACCAAACGGAGATACTCGGAGAATTATACTATGCGCTTTCGTTCCATGAGTGTTTTGTTCACGCTGACCATTCTTTGCGCGGCTTTGATTCTGATTCCGTCCTCGCGGTCAGCAGCAGCGGGCGCTCATGCCTCACCGCAGGACCAATCCATTAAGGTAGGCGTTTCTCTCGTCAGCCTCTACGCCACCGTCCGTGATAATCACAAAGCCATCGTTCCGAACCTGGAACAAAGCGACTTCAAGATCTTTGAGGACAATGTGGAGCAAAAGGTTTCTTTCTTCGCCAAAGAAAGAACGTTGCCACTTACCATGGGTCTTCTGATTGACACCAGCGGTAGCGAAGCCGCGATGATTGGCGCCGAGCAGCAAGCCGCCATTCAGTTTCTTCAACGCGTAATGCAGAAAAAAGATGAAGCGCTGGTCATCACATTCGATCTCGACGTCGACTTGCTGGCAGACTGGACCGGCGACGTTTCCGAACTTGACCGCGCAATTCGCCGCGCCAGAATTAACGCGCCAAGCGGCGCTGGCCGAACCACTGCCGGCCCATTTCCAACAAGCGGCTCCGGCGGAACAAATTTCTACGACGCCGTGTACCTCGCCTGCCACGACAAAATGGCCTCTGAAGCCGGACGCAAAGCTCTGATCATCCTTACAGATGCCGACGACAACGGCAGCAAGATAAGTTTGAACGAAGCAGTTGAAGCAGCGCAGCGCGCCGACACCGTGATTCACATGCTTGTCGTTTACGATCGTGCGTTTGGCGGCGCGAATTTTAGCGCGGCAAAAAAGCTGGCGGAAGATACCGGCGGGCGTTCGATTGACGTGCACAACAGTAAAGATTTGCTGAAGGCCTTCGACGAAATTTCCGAAGAACTACGAACCGAATATTCGCTGGGCTACTACCCAAGCAACACTAAACTTGACGGCAGCTACAGAAAAGTTCGCGTGGAAGTCAGCAACAAGGACGACAAGGCGCTCACCCGCAAAGGCTATTACTCAAAAATGCCCGGAGAGAACTAGCGCGGAATTTCGCGTTACCTAATTTCCCTTGGTGCCTGCTGTCGGCGTCGCGCTCGGAGCATTTGCGTAATACCCTTCGCGCGAACGAATCTGCAATTCCTTGTGCCCCGGCACTTCAATCTTCACTTTACGGAATTTTCCATCCGTCAAACCATTCGCCGGAATGTAACCCAGTAAATACTGGCTGCGAATTTCCACTCCGATGTCCTCGAAGTCCTGCAACACATCATCTACGTGGAAAGGAAAGAACGCGCGGCCGCCGGTTTTGTCGGCGAATTGCTCAAGAATATTGTCGCCGTCCGTCTTTCCCCATTTGCGGTCAAATTTCCTGCTCGGATCGTTCGATTCTTCCGGCGTGATCCACTGCGTGCTCGTGCTGATTGTGTAGATCTGCACTCCCGCACGGCTCAGTGCGTCGATCACGTCAGCTCGAGTGTGCGAACTTAAATTGTCGTCACCGTCGCTGATCACCACCAGCACGCGATGAACTTCCGGCGAGCCACTGTTCACCGGCGGAGCGTTGTTTAGCATGTCCGCAGCTTTCACCATCGCGTCGTAGAGCGCCGTGCCGCCGCCGGCATGTTGCGCGTCAATCGTGGTGCGTAGCTTTTCCGGATCGTTCGACCAGTTCATCACCACTTGGGGATCGCTATCAAACGTCATGATGAACATTTGATCGCGATTGATTCTCAGCGTGTTGGAAACAAAATTCGTCGCCGCTTCTTTTTCAAATTGCAGCCGCGGACGAATGCTGTTCGACGTATCCATCAGAAGCCCAAGGCGCAAAGGCAAATCGATCTGGCGGCTGAAAAATCTAATTTCCTGTTCGTGATTATCTTCCAGCAGGCGAAAATCTTTTTGTTCCAGGTCAACAATGAACTTTTGTTTGTGATTTACTACGGAAAGAATCATGTCCACTTCAGCCACGCGCTGCTTCACACCGGGGCCTTGATCTGTTGGCGGCGGAGTTGGAGGCGGCGTCTGTTGCTGGCGTGAAAACGCAACTGTACCCGCAAGACCGACCAACGCGAATAAGGAAAGAACTCCAAGTGTGCGGCGCATAAGAACCCCCGACCTGCTCAATAGCTAGATTATAGGTACGCCTTCAAAGCAGCGTCAATGGATGCTTGTGACGCGCCGGCCACTTCTGCGATCTCCGACAGATATGTTCGCAGCGGCGGATCAAGCGGCGCACGAAACGTAACGCGCTTCCCGGATGTCGGATGCAAAAATCCCAGTCGCGCGGCATGCAAAAAAGGACGTCCCAACTTTGAAAGTTTCTTGCCCTGCACAATCGGCTCCCATGGCGCGCCATACACTGCGTCGCCCACAACCGGATGTCCGACCGCCGAAAGGTGCACGCGTATCTGATGCGTGCGTCCGGTGTGGAGCTGTATCTCCAATAATGAGAAAGGCCACGCGCGACGGGCAGCGTGATCGAGCCGGAAGCTTCTTCCATTTGCCCGTGCACCAACGTGACATAAACTTTTTCAACTTCACGCGCGCCAAATTGTTCAGAAAGCGATTGATGCGCCGCATCATTTCTTGCTACCACCAACGTGCCCGAAGTTCCGCGATCCAATCGGTGCACGATTCCAGGGCGAATCGGCCCCGCTGTTGACGAAAGCGTTCCGAGCCTGTGCAGCAGCGCATTCACTAATGTGCCGCGCGATTGTCCCGCGCCTGAATGCACAATCATCCCCGCCGGCTTGTTCACCACTACGATGTCTTCGTCTTCATATAAAAGTTCAATCGGAATATCTTCCGCTTCCGCGGAGAGCGGCGGACGCGAAAGCACTTCGATCTGCACGCTTTCACCTTCTGCTACCCGATGCGACGCGCGCGCTGGATTTCCAGCCACAAGCACGCGTTCTTCCGAAATTAATTCCTGAATTCGCGTGCGGCTCAGTTCGGGCAATTGCGCCACCAGATAACGATCCAGCCGCTCGCCCGCGTCTTCACTAGTTACGCGCAGATGCGTGGTGTGCGGCGCTGAATCAGCGCTCAGCGAATTTTCATTTCGTGGATTTGCAAGCATGATGCGCCCTTAAGAGTGCTCTTCCGCCGAAGTATTTTTCTGCATAAACAAAAGTTCAATTCCCAAAATTACCGCGCCAATCATGATTACAGAATCCGCCACATTGAATGCCGGCCAGTGATAATTGCCAAACTGGAAATCCAAAAAATCCGTCACGCGGGAATACATCAGTCGATCCAATAAATTTCCTGCCGCACCACCGAGTATCAGAGCAACTCCAACTTGACCGGCGGTTCCGCCCGCGCGTCCAGAAACCAGTAGCCACACCAGCATCGCACAAATAAGAATCGTGCCAATCGAAAGCATCGCCGTCATTTTCGGCGAAGGCGAATCCGCAAAAATTCCAAACGCCAATCCTGGATTGCTCGCGTGAACAAACGTAAAGAAATGCTGAATGATCACGCGCCGGTATCCCAGTGGAGTCCGCACTTCCACGGCGTACTTCGTCGCGCGATCCAAAGCCAGCGCGAAAAGTGTCACCCAAATCCAGCGTGTGCGTGAAGTTTCCATGTGCAATTACGAGGACGCCGTTACAGTACCGCCGAGCAGATCGATCACGACAGGTAAGCATCGCTCGCACACCGTCGGAAATAATGTGCTCTCGCCAACGTGCACCGAATAATTCCAGCAACGCTCGCACTTTGTGCCGTCAGCGTGCTTGATCAAAATTGAAAGTCCCGGCAACGCTTCCGAATCTTTCGCGCCGGTCACTGTGCCATCCACAACTTCTACTTGCGACACAATGAACAACGCCGGCAGCCACTTGGAATATTGTTTCAGCAATTGAAGCAGTTCGGCCTGCGCGGAAAGCACCACGCGCGCTTCCAGTGCCACGCCAATTTCCTTCGCGTTGCGCGCCGTCTCCAGTGACTTCAACACTTCCGTGCGTACCGCCAAAAGTTTCGTCCAATTCTCAGTTTTCTTCGCATCGAATCCCGACGAAATATCTTTCGGCGCCTTGAAATCCAGCATGTGGACGCTTTCCGCCGTGCCTGCCTGCTTCGGGAAAATCGTCCAGATTTCTTCCGACGTAAATACCAGCACGGGAGCCAGCAATCGCAGCAATGAATCCGCGATTCGCCAGATGGCTGTCTGCGCCGAACGGCGTCCCGGACTCTTTCTCGCAAACGTGTAAAGCCGGTCCTTTAAAATGTCGAAGAAAAATGCGCTCAGCTCTACGACGGCAAAATCGTGCAGCGCGTGATAAATCCGATGAAACTCAAAAGTTTTGTACCACTCGGTGCATTCACTCACCAGCGCGGCGGTTCGTTGCAACATCCACGCGTCAAATTCTTCCAGCTTGTCATCGGGAACCGCATCAACCGCGGGATCAAAGTCACTTAAATTTCCCAGCACGTATTTAAATGTATTGCGGAATTTCCGATACGATTCCGCCAACTGCTGCATTC
>Ga0193726_1000873_pt1 | contig 27195 bp, 22 predicted proteins | sample H2c1metaG_FD_144928 | JGI IMG/M metagenome (GOLD analysis project Ga0193726, IMG submission 144928) | Soil microbial communities from a riparian zone of the East river system, Colorado, United States - H2c1 | ecosystem: Environmental > Terrestrial > Soil > Riparian zone | place: USA: East River...
TGGTGGAGCTGTTCGGCGACCTGACCGTGGACGAGAACCTGCTGGTCGCCAGCGAGCACGTGACGGTCGCGTCGGCCCTGCGCGACCTTTTCCTGCCGCAACGCTCGCCGGACCGGGCCGGGGTCGACTGGGCCATCTCGGTCTGCGGCCTGGAAGACGTCGTGGACCGCTACCCGTCGGAGATCTCCCTCGGGAAGCGCAAGCTGGCGGGCATCGGCCGGGCGCTCGCGCGCCAGCCCCGGCTGGTCCTGCTCGACGAGCCGGCGGCCGGCCTCGACACCGGCGAGAGCCTCGAGCTGGGCCGCCAGCTCCGCGCCCTGCCCCGCGACCACGGCGTGACGGTCCTGCTCATCGACCATGACATGGGGCTCGTGCTGAGCGTGTGCGATCAGCTCATGGTCCTCGACTTCGGGCGGCAGATCGCCGCCGGGACGCCCGCGGAGATCCGCGACAACCCGCGCGTCATCGAGGCCTACCTGGGAGGTCATCATGCCGGCACCGGCCGCTAGCCCGAGCAAGCCCGGCCATGAGCTGGTGGTGGCGGACCTGTCCGCGGGCTACCAGGGGGTGCCGGTCGTCCGCGAGCTGAGCCTGCACGTCCGGCCGGGCGAGGTCGTGGCGCTGCTCGGCCCGAATGGCGCCGGGAAGACCACGACCCTGGAGACGATCGCCGGGCTGAACCGCCCGATCTCGGGCACCGTGGAGCTCTCCGGCCAGAACGCGGGCGGCACCCCGGCGCACGTCCTCGCCCGCCGGGGCCTGGCGCTCGTGCCCGAGGGCCGCGCCCTGTTCCCCGGCCTGACCGTCCGCGAGCACCTGCGGCTGGCCGGCGGCCGGCGCGGCGGCCACGAGGAGGAGCTGCTGGAGATGCTGCCCGAGCTGCGCAAGTGCCTGGGCCGCAAGGCCGGCCTGCTGTCCGGCGGTGAGCAGCAGATGCTGGCCATCGGCCGGGCGCTGGTGACCAGGCCCCGGCTGCTGCTCGTCGACGAGATGAGCCTCGGGCTGGCGCCGGTGATCGTCGAGCGCCTGCTCCCGATCCTGCGCCGGGCCGCCGACGAGCTCGGCGCCAGCGTGCTGTTCGTCGAGCAGCACGTCGCGCTGGCGCTCGAGATCTCCGACCGCGCCTACGTCCTGGCCCACGGCCGGATCGCGCTCGAGGGCCCGGCCGCCGAGCTCCGCGAGCGGCGCGAGCTGCTCGCCGCCAGCTACCTCGGGGAGACGGCCGCCTGACCAGGCCGCCGGCGGCCCGTCCGGACCGGCCGATACCACCATCACGAAAGAAGCGACAGATGAGACGCTCCAGATCGCTCAGCGTGGCGGCCCTCGCCGCCACGGCGCTTATCGCGGCGGCATGCAGCTCCGGAGGCTCGTCCGGCTCGGGCGCTCCCGCATCGACGAGCACCGCCGCCGCGGCCGGCGCCTCGGTGTTCGGCGCCGCCAAGAAGGCGACGGGCACCCCCTACGTTTTCGGGATGATCAACGACGAGACCGGCGCGGTCACCTTCCCGGAGGCCCGGCAGGGCTCGATCGCCGCCGTCGACTACGTCAACAACTACCTCGGCGGCATCAACGGGCACCCGATCGTGCTCGACACCTGCACCGGAGACGGCACGCCCGCCACCGCGGCGCGGTGCGCCAACCAGCTCGCGGCCAAGCACCCGCTCGCGATCCTCGGCGCGGCCGACGTCGGCGCGCCCGCGTCGATCCCGATCTACCAGCACGCCAACCTGGCCTACCTGGGCGGCATCCCGTTCACCCCGGTGCCCGAGACCGCTCCGAACTCCATCCAGTTCTGGTCGGTCAGCGTCGGCGACAACGCGGCCGCCGCCGTGTACGCGGGCAAGACGCTGGGGGTCAAGAGCGTCGCCATCGTGTACTTCAACAACGCCCAGGGCGCGTCGCTGCTGCCCCAGATCACGCCGGTGTTCAAGGCCGCCGGGGTGACGACGGTCAAGGCCATCCCGCTGTCGCCGACGTCGCCCGACCCGAGCCCGCAGGCCGCCCTGATCGAGAGCAGCGGCGCCCAGCTCGCCTACGTCGACGTCCCGAATGGCTGCGGCAACGTGCTCAAGGCCCTCAAGAGCGTCGGCTACTCCGGGAAGGTGATCGGCATCGACCCGTGCGGCGCGCCGCCCGTGCTGGCCGCCGCGGCCGGCGGGGCCAACGGCATGTACATCGCCTCGCCATTCGTGCTGCAGACCGGGGGCAGCGCGCAGGCCAAGCTCTTCACGGCGGCCATGGCGAAGTGGGCCGCGCCCGGCACCCTGATCGACTCCATCTCCACGGCCGGCTTCGCCACCGTGATGAACGTCCAGCAGGTGCTGAGCACGATCTCGGGCACGCCGACCACCGCGACCATCCTGGCCGCGTTCCGGGCGGGTACCCACCCCAACTTCCTGTCGCACCCCTACTCCTGCGACGGGCAGGCGCTGAAGGGCGCCACCGCGATCTGCAATGACAACTACCTCATGAACCAGGTCCAGAACGTGACCATCACCCAGCCGAGCTCCACCAGCTGGGTGACGTCGAAGGGCTACTTCCCCGGCCTCAACGGCTGACGGCCGCGACCGGGCCCGCCCCCGGCGGGCCCGGGTCTCCGGAGCGCGGGGACCGACGAGACGCAAGCGAGACGCCATGTCCAGCTACTTCCTGTTCCTCATCCTCGGCCTCGGCGCGGGTGCCACCTACGCCATCCTCGGCCAGGGACTCGTCCTGAAGTACCGCAGCGCGGGGGTGGTCGACTTCGCGCACGGGGCCGTGGCCATGTTCATCGCCTACGTCTTCCTCAGCCTCCGCGGCTTCGGGCAGCTGGAGCTGCCGGTGGTCCTGATCCCGCACCAGATCTCGCTGAACGGCGGCGCCGGGATCAACACCGGGCTCGCGATCGTCATCTCGCTGGCCTACGCCGCGGTCCTCGGGCTGGTGCTGTACGTCCTGGTCTACCGGCCGCTGCGGGGCGCCGCGCCGCTGACCCGGGTCTGCGCGTCGGTCGGCGTCATGCTGGCCCTGGAGGCCATCGCCGTCCTCAACTACAGCACCCAGCCCGTCGCCACCAGCCCGATCTTCCCCAGCGCCCCGCTCTCGGCCGCCGGGATCACCTTCCCGCAGGACCGCCTGTTCTTCACCGGCGTCGTCGTGATCATCTCGGTCGCGCTCGCCCTCGCCTACCGCTTCACCCGGTTTGGCCTGGCCACCCGGGCCGGCGCCGAGAACGACCGCGGGGCGGCCCTGACCGGCATCTCCGCCAGCCGCGTGGCCGGCCAGAACTGGGTGATCGCCACGGTGCTGGCCGGGGTGGCCGGCATCCTCATCGCCCCGGTCGCGAGCCTCGACCCGACCTCCTACACCCTGTTCGTGGTGCCGGCCCTGGCCGCGGCGCTGGTCGGCCGGTTCCAGTCGTTCTGGGTCACGGCGCTGGCCGGCCTGCTCATCGGCTGCGCCGAGTCGGAGATCGCCAAGCTCATCACCGTGTGGACCTGGCTGCCGCAGCAGGGCCTGGCCGACGCGCTCCCCTTCGTCGTCATCATCGCGGTGATGGCGTTCCGCTCGCGCTCCGTGCTGGCCCGGGGCACGGAGGCCGCCGAGCGCAACCCCTCCGTCGGCTACCCGCGCCGGCCGCTGCGCACGGCCGCCATCTGCTTCGCGGCCGGCCTGGTCCTGCTGCTGGTGCTCAGCAGCGTCCTGCGTTTCGCGTTTATCTCGTCGCTGACCGTTACGTGCGTCGGGCTGTCGGTCGTCGTGCTGACCGGCTACGTCGGCCAGGTCTCGCTCGCCCAGATGTCCCTGGCCGGCATTGGCGGCTTCATGCTCGGGCACATCTCCGGCGACTGGGGCATCGGCTTCCCGTTCTCGCTGATCCTGGCCGGCCTGTGCGCGATTCCCGTCGGGCTGATCATCGGCCTGCCCGCCCTGAGGCTCCGGGGAGTGAACCTGGCCGTGGTCACCCTCGGGTTCGCCACGGCCATGGACGCCCTCGTGTTCACCAGCGCGGGATTCGCGGGCGGCACCGGCGGCCTGCCGATCCGGCCGGCCCGCCTGTTCGGGCTGAGCCTCGGCGTCAGCCAGGGCGGCGGCGCCTACCCGCGGGTGATCTTCGGCGTGCTCGTGCTCGCCGTGGTGATCCTGCTCGGGCTGCTCGTCGCGCGCCTGCGCCGCAGCCCGGCCGGGCGCATGCTCCTGGCCATCCGCTCCAACGAGCGCGCCGCGGGCGCGGCCGGCATCAACGTCGCCCAGGGGAAGCTGATGGCGTTCGCGCTGGCCGCGTTCATCGCTGGCATCGGCGGTGCCCTGACCGGCTACATGCAGGGCGAGCTGACGGCCGACAGCTTCGCGGCGTTCGCGTCGATCGGCCTGCTGGCGATCGTGTTCGTGGCCGGGGCCGGGCGGATCGCGGGGGCGGTCGTCGCCGGCATCATGTTCTCGGCCGCCGGGCTGTTCGTGACCTTCCTCGACATCCACCTCAGCATCGGCCGGTACCAGGCCATCGTCGCCGGCCTCGCCCTCGCGGTCACCGCCGTGCAGAACCCGGACGGCCTGACCGGCACCGCGACCGGCAAGGGACCGGCGGTCGCGCTGGCCCGGCTCCGGGACCGCGCCGCCGGGACGTACCGCCAGCGGCTGGCCGGCCACGCCGGGGACCGGGCGGCGCCGCCGGACACCGGCAGTCCGGACACCGACGTCGAGGACGGCGAGCGCGACCTCCGCCACCCGGCGGTCTGAGCCCGTGCCCGGGTCCCGGCCCCGGAACGTCACGGCCGAGATCACCGGCGGGGACGCCCTGGGACACGGGAGCCAGCCGGCCCTGTCCTGGTGGCTGCCGGCCGGGGCCGCCCGGCAGCACGCCTACCGGGTGCGCACCGACGACGGCTTCGACACCGGCCAGGTCGCCGGCGCGGTCCAGTCGTTCATCCCTGTTCCGGTCTTCGACCGGTCCCGGCGCTGCGCCCGCGCCCGCGTCATGGTGTGGACCGACCTGGGCGAGAGCGACTGGAGCGACCCGGTCCGGCTCGAGGCCGGGCTGCTGCACCCGGCGGACTGGTCAGCCCGGTGGATCGGCGTCGCGGAACGCCCGCGGCCCCCGGCGGCCACTGCGCCTCGGCCGGCCTCGGCGGCTACCTGCTGCAGGGCGGGCAGGGCTGGAACGGGCGGGAGCGCGGGTGGGCCTGCCAGAGCGTGGCCGGGCTGGACGTCGTGACCGCCGACGGCGCGCTCGTGCACGCGGACGAGCGGGAGAACGCCGACCTCCTGTGGGCGGCACGCGGGGCCGGCCCGGGCTTCCCCGGCATCGTCACGCGCTTCTACCTCACGACCTATGCGGCACCGGGCGTGATGTGGCACGACACGTGGACCTTCCGCCTCGACGACGCCGTGGAGCTGCTCACCTGGCTGCACGGCATCCTGGCCGGGCTCGACCGGCGCCTGGAGCCGGTGGTCGCGGCGACCCGGCTGCCGGACGTCCCGCTGCACGACGGCGTGGCGCGGCCGGGCGGGACCGTCCTGCTCCTGCACACGACCGTGATGGCTGACTCGGACGAGCAGGCTCTCGCCCTGCTCGCGGCGCTCCAGGACGGCCCGCTGGCCGGCCGTGAGCTCGGGCACGCGCGGGGCCGCACCAGCGTGGCGGAGGAGAACCGGGCCCAGGCGGCGCAGAACCCCGAGGGCTACCGGTACGCCGTCGACTGCACCTGGACCGACGCGCCGGCCGGCGTGCTCGCCCCGATGCTGCACGCACTGTGGGAAGAGCTGGACACGGAGCACTCGTTTTCCATCTGGTACGGCTGGGCACCGCCTCGCGGCCGGCCCGACATGGCGTTCTCGGTGGAGGCCGACGTCTACGTCGCGACGTACGCGATCTACACCGACCCGGCGGACGACGCGCGGTACGCCGGCTGGGTCCACCGCCAGACGGCCGCGCTGGCCGCGCACGGCGCCGGCTGCTACCTGGGCGATACCGACTTCAGCCGACGGCAGGACCGGTTCCTCTCCGACGCCGCCTACCGCCGTCTCGCCCTGGTCCGCGCCGAGCGCGACCCCGCCGGCCGCTTCGCGTCGTACCTGACGTCCGACCCGGCCGGGCTGAACGTCCATGCCTGATGCCCGGCTCGACGCCGCCCGGCTCGACCACGTCGGGCTGGCCGTCGCCGACCTCGCGGCGGCCACCTCATGGTTCTGCGACGTTTTCGGGCTGGTGCCGGAGCTTGCGCTCCGGGTCGACGCCCTCGACCTGAGCATCGAGATGCTCGCCCACCCGGTGCACGGCTACTGGATCGAGCTGCTGCACCGGCCGGGATCCGGGGCCGGCCGCAAGCCCGGCACCCCCGCTGCGGCCGCGCTGCGCGAGGGGTACGGGCATATCGCCTTCGACGTGGCCGACCTCGACCGCGCCTACGACCGTGCCCTGGCCCGCGGCGCGCGAGCTGTCATGCCGCCGGGCCCCTCACCGGAAGCCGGCGTGCGGATGGCGTTCGTGGCCGACCCGGAGGGCAACCTCATCGAGCTCCTGCACCGGCCGCGGCCCGGGCGGCCCGGGTGATTTTGCCTGGCGAAATGAGCTCTCAGTCCGTACGGAGCGGCGGAGCCGTCAGGCCGGACCGCCGCCGAGGCGGACCGAGATCGTGCTCGCGGCGGCCAGCAGCGGAGCGCGCAGCTCGCGGAGGATGCGGGCCTGCGAGTATTCGCGGCTCGGCACGGCCACGTTGATGGCGGCGACGACGCCCTGCTCGGCCTGCCGGATCGGAGCGGCCAGCGAGCTCAGGCCGGCGACGGCCTCCTCTTCCTGGATGAGGTAGCCGTCGAGCCGGACGCTCTCGAGCTGCTGGGCCAGCGCCGACCGGTCGCGGCCCGCGCGCGGGCCCCAGGCCCCGGCGAAGGACTCGTCGGTGATCCTGCGCTCCAGTTCCTCCGAGCTCAGGCTGGCCAGCAGGACCTTCCCGATCGAGCTGTACACGGCGGGCACCGTGGTGCCCACCCGGATGTTGGCCGCGATCAGCGACATGGGGCTCTGCACCCGGGCGACGAACAGGACGGAGTCGTGGAAGAGCACGCCGAGGTTGACCGTGGCGCCGGTCGCGGCCGCGAGCTCGCCGATGACCGAGGTCGACGTCTGGACCAGGTCCATGCCCTGCAGGGAGGCGAATCCCAGCGCCAGTACGCCGGTCCCCGGCCGGACCCGCCCATCCGGGAGCCGCTCCAGGTATCCCTCCTCCTCGAGGGTGCTGACGAGGCGGAACACCGACGGCATCGGCTGGCCGGACAGGTCCGCCAGGTCTTTCACCCGCAGGGCCGGGCGCACCGGGGAGAACAGCGACAGCAAGCGGAGGCCCTTGGCCAGCGCCTCGACCCGGTACCGGTTGCCAGGCCGGGCGGCCGGGCCGGCAGGCGGCGGCGCGCTGCCCGCCCCGGCCGCCGTGTCATCTGACGGTAGCGGGTTACTCGAAGTCGATCTCACTAGATAAAACTACCGCAAGGCGCTGGGCCGGACCGGCCGAGGCTCCGCCAGGGGACCATCGTCCGGGGCCTGTCCTCAGCCCGGCACGCCGGCGAGTGTCGGCTCCGGGGTTAGCTCCCGCGGCTGCTGCCCGGTCCGACATTCCAGATCGCCAGCGGCGGTGTTTAGCAGCCGGGCGGCCATTTCTGCGGAGGCGCCAAAAATAAACCCTCCTTCCTGGAAGCGGTCTGCTAGCCTTTGCCCGGGTTCGTGCCCTTTTGGATCATGACCTATCTCGGGGTGGTGGCAGGGGCTGCGAGCAACTGGGAGGAACAACATGAGAATGCGCTGGCTGATCGGGCTCCTAGGGACCGGCCTGGCCGCGGCGTTTCTATCCCCGATAGATATGCCGGCTTTAGCAGCGACCACGCTTACTGTTCCCGGAGAATTCCCCACGATCCAGGCCGCACTCAATGCCGCGTCGCCTGGCGACACGGTGTCAGTATCACCGGGTACGTATTCAGAGAACATTAACTTCAACGGCCAGGACGTCACTGTCGCGAGCACCGGAGGAGCGTCACAGACGACCATCGCGGCGCCGGGCGGCACGGCCGTGACGATCGGCCCCGCCGGCAGCATCACTGGGTTCACGATCTCGGGCGGAACCGCTGCGTTCGGCGCGGGAATGGCGGTAAGCGGGGCCGGCACCATCATCGCCAACGACGTCTTCCAGTCAAACTCGGAGGGCACAGGCGGATTCGGCGCCGCGATCGGGGGCAACGGCGCGTCTCCGCTTATCGAACAGGATCTATTTGCCGGCAACACCTGTGACGATCAGTTCCTGTCCGGCGTCGTCGCGTTCATCAACGACTCGTCGCCGACGATCGAGAACAACGTCTTCCACGATAACACTTGCCGTGCGGTCAACCTGTCACTCCCGCAGGGTCCCACCCCTCTCGTAATTAACAACACGATCGTGCGGAACTCCACGGGCATCCGGATCGACGGGCGCACCGAATCGACGGCCGAGGTCGTCCGCAACAATATAGTTGCCGACAATGGAACGGGCCTGGAGGTTGACTTCGGTAACGGCCCGACCTGGGATCACAACCTGGTCAATGGCAACACGCAGAACTACTCAGGCATCGCCGATCAGACGGGCATGAACGGCAACCTGTCCGCTGACCCGCTATTCGTCGATTCCAGCTCCGACAACTTCCAGCTGCTGCCGGGCTCTCCGGCGATCGGGGCCGGATCCGCCATGGACGCTCCCGCCGTTGATTTCAGCGGCAACCCGCGCCCCCAGGGCACCGTTGATATAGGTGCGTTCCAGTTTGTCAGCGCCGCCGACCAGCTCGCCGCTCTCGCGCAGGCCGTGACGGGCGTCGGACCGGGCCACAGCCTGGCCCGCAAGGTGGCCCAGGCCCAGTCAGCTCTCGCTGCCGGCAACACCGCCAAGGCCTGCCGCAAGCTAGGCGCATTCACCCGCGAAGTGCAGGCCCAGTCCGGGAAGAAGATCACGCCGTCCACCGCGCAGCAGCTGCTAGCTGACGCAAAGAGCATCCAGACGGCGCTGGCCTGCTGAGCCTCGGCACACAACCGTCCCGGCGATGGGGACACGCCATAGTGCCCCCATCGCCGCGGCCGTTCCTCTGCTTCCAGGACCCATACAGCCGATCTGCGCTGGCATGCCGCGACCATGCCCCGCGCTTTGCCGCCGCGTCAGCGCAGGGAATGGTGGAGCTCTGGCGGGGCGCCGAGTTCATCGCGCAGGCTCGGCGGAACCCTGCCATCGATGTCGGTGACGCCGAGCCCGGCTCCCAGCTCAGCACCGATCAGGGCCCGCCCCGACAGGGACATCAGGTTCTCGTGGGCGTAGAGCGCTGCGATCACCCGGCCGGTGAACTGCGGGGACTCCCGCTTCACGGTCGGCCGCTCCTGCGGCGGCAGGGTGGCGTGATAGGCGCGGGCCCGCTCAGTGTCCAGCCCTCCCATCCAGATCGACACCGCGGCGACATGGTGCGGGCGTAGTTCCTTGGCCATGTCCGCAGCCATCTTGTCGGCACCTGCCTTCTGCGCGCCGTAAGCGGGTCCCTGGTGATACGACACCGCGCCGTAATGGCCGGTGTTGACGATCAGCCCCCGCCCGTTCGCGATGAGCAGCGGCGCCGCATGGTAGGCAGCGACGAGGTGCGACCGGAGCCCGACGGTGATCAGGTCGGCCAGCTCCAGGGGGTTGTTCCAGAATCCGCCGGGCGTCACCGGACCGGCAAATTTCGCCGCGTTGTTGACGAGGATGTCGAGCCGGCCGTGCTCACGGGCGATCTGCTCGAACAGGGCAGCCACCGCGGTGTCGTCCGCGTGATCGAGTACCACCGCGACGCCCGTGCCCCCGGCCTCGTCAATAAGGGCCGCGGTCTCCCCGACCGTGCCGCCGTGGGGCGAGTCGTCAGGCGCTGCGCTGCGGCCGGTCACGTACACGGTCGCGCCGGTCTGCCCGAGCGCGAGCGCTATGCCCTTCCCCGCGCCGCGGCTCGCGCCGGTGACTACCGCGACGACTCCTGATTTGGCGCCCGAACTCGTCATATTCATGCTCCCGGCCTGCCGGGTGACAGCTTTCCGGACATCGCGTCCGCTTCGATGCCCAAAAATACGGGCACGCCGTCCGGTTGTCAAAACGGTACCGGACACACTGTCCGACTCGCTGGTACCCTGGGCTGGTGCCAGCTCCCGCCTCCACTCCGAAACGCCTGCGGGTGGATGCGCAGCACAACCGCGACGCCCTGCTAGCCACGGCCAGGGCGGTGTTCGCCCGGCTGGGTACCGACGTCCCGCTGGAGGTTGTCGCGCAGGAGGCCGGCGTCGGCCGCGGCACCCTGTACCGGCACTTTCCGTCTCGCGAGCACATGCTCGCCGCGATCATGCGCGACAACGCGGCCGTGCTCGAGGAGCGGGCCCGGGAACTCATCGAGGCCCCGGAGTTGCCCCGCGGCGTGGCCGACTGGCTGCGCCTGTATGACCGGCTTGCCACCGACTTCCCCGGGATGAGCGCTCACGTCGGCGGACTTGCCGACGACCAGTCGCCCATGGCCGGCGCGTGCGGTCCCATGAAGGACAGCTTTGCCCGGCTATGGGACCGGGCCCAACGCGAAGGCCGGGCCCGTCGCGACGTCACGGCCACCCAGGCACTCGCCCTGATCAGCTCCCTGCCGAAGGACCCGGCCACCGGCCGGACGGCCAGGCCGTACCTCGACGTCGCACTCGAAGGACTACAAGTCCTGACCGGCGACCAGTAACTCGCCACCTGCCGGGCCGTTGTCATTCCAGCTTGTTGTCATGCCGCAGTCAGGGCATACAACCGGAGCCAGCGGAAGCCCCGGTGGCGGATCCCGGTGGCTTACGGGGCGACCGTGTTGCGCTTGACGAGTTGGCGGGCGATGACGTTGCGCTGGATCTCGTTGGTGCCCTCGCCGACGATCATGAGTGGCGCGTCGCGGAAATAGCGTTCCACGTCGAATTCGGTTGAGTAGCCGTACCCGCCGTGGATGCGCATGGCGTCGAGCGCGATCTCCATGGCCGCCTCGGACGCGAAGAGCTTGGCCATGCCGGCCTCCATGTCCGCTCGCTGGCCGCTGTCATAGCAGCGGGCCGCGTGCAGGACGAGCTGGCGGGCCGCAGTGAGCTTGGTGACCATGTTGGCAAGGTAGTTGCCGATGGACTGGTGCTTCCAGATCGGCTGGCCGAAGGTCTCGCGGTCCTGGGCATACTGCAGCGCGTCTTCCAGCGCCGCCCGGCCGACGCCGAGCGCGCGGGAGGCGACCTGGATCCGCCCGATCTCCAGCCCGCGCATCATCTGCGCGAAGCCCTCGCCCTCGGACCCGCCGAGCAGTGCCGCTCCGGACACTCGGTAGCCATCGAAGCTGACCTCGCAGCTCTCCACTCCCTTGTAGCCGAGTTTGGGCAGGTCTCGGGACACGGCGAGGCCAGGTCCCGGCTCGGCCAGGATGATGCTGATGCCGGCGTGCGCGGGGCGGGCGGCCGGATCGGTTTTGCACAGCAGGGCGATCAGGCCGGAGCGCCGTGCGTTGGTGATCCAGGTCTTGGTGCCGTTCACCACATAGAAGTCACCGTCGCGGCGGGCGGTGGTGGTGATGTTCTGCAGGTCCGACCCGCCGCTGGGCTCGGTCAGCGCCATGGTGGCGCGCAGCTCGCCGGTCGCCATCCGCGGCAGGTACTGGTTCTGCTGCTCGGGCGTGCCGAAGGTCAGGAGCAGCTTGGCGACGACGGTATGGCCGCCCATCGCGCCCGCCAGGCTCATCCACCCGCGGGCCAGTTCCTCGGTGATCAGCGCATAGCACGGCGTGCTGACTGCGCTTTCTCCCCATGGCTCAGGAATGGCGAGCCCGTAGACGCCTAGCTCCTTCATGATCGCGATGAGCTTGTCCGGATAGGCGTTGCTGTGCTCCAGGTCTCGTACAACCGGCTTGACCTCGCGGTTCACGAAGTCGCGAACCAGTTCCACGATCTCCTGCTCGTCGCGGCTCAGCTCTGCCATTCCTGATCCCTTCTGCCAGCTCCGTCGGCCTCTTCGGTAGCCCGTGCCGGCAAGAACCGGCGGAGCACGCCTGCCGCGTTTCCCCACGTCCATGAGCGCGGATCCGTGTCCAGGTCGCCCGCGCAGTCGGCCAGCTTGGCCTGCAGCTGCTGCGCCGACGGCGGTCTGGCAGGCGAGCCCGGCGGGCTGTCCTGGCTCACCCGCATTACTCTTCCGGTACTGGTGTGGATCTCGGCCTCAAGCTGACCGTCCAGCAGCCCGCTGCCGCCAGGCTCGAGAGTGACCTCCACGATGGCGACCAGCCGCCGTGCGGCGGCCCGGCGGACGGCCGAGTCAGTGAAGCTGCTGAAGCCCTGGTACCTGTCGAGCAGCGCGGCCGCGGCCGCGTACTCGAGGCTGAACTTGCCCTGCAGCCCGGAATCCGGCCGGTGATGGATCAGCGGCACGACCGTCGCTTCCGGGGTGCGGAGGACGATCCGGCGGATATCCGCCGGGTCGATACCGCCGACGGCGAGCTCGGAGATCGCGCTGATTGGCCGCTGCAGGGCATAGCAGCACGGGTACAGCTTGATCGCCAGGCCGTCCGGCACGGCCGGCCCGGCCGTGTCTAGTGCCGCCGGGTCGCCGCCGACCAATTCGAGCCAGGCATCCATGGCGGAGACGTCAGCGTCGGCGCCCGCGGCGGCCAGGCGCGCGGCGCGGATGCCGGCCTCGACGGCGAAGCCGACCTGCAGGGACTTCGCGTCGGTGCCGAAGGCACGCTGCACGCCGCCCGCCCCGGGCACGGCCAGCGCCATTGCGGTCGCTATCTGAGCGGCGTTCAGGCCGAGCGCTACCGCCGCGCCGGCCGCGCTGGCGGGCGCTCCCGCCGTGCACGTCGCGTGCCAGCCGGCTGAATAATGCCGCCAGCCGAGGGCCCTGCCGAGCCTGGCCATCACCCCGGCTGCGGCCAGATAAGCCCGGGGCCCGCCGCCCAGGGCCAGCGCCCCCGGCACGCAGACGACGCTGACGTGTGAAGTGGACGGCATGTGCACGTCATCGAAATCCAGGACATGCCCCGCGACAGCCCACCGTGCGGCTTCCGGCAAGCAGGCCGAGACCCGGACTACCGGGTGATCCCGGGCCGCCAGCGTCACGGCCACCGTGTCTGCCAGCGACCGGTCTGCCAGGGCAAGGTCCTCAGCCGCGGGCTCGAAATCTGCTGCCCACTGCGCCAGGATCTCTGCAGCAGAAGTCATCGGGCCGGCCTGGCCACCGGTACGACTCGCGTTCGGCGGGGGAAGGACATGACGATCCTAGGCATCGAGGCGGTACTTGTAGATCGACAGCAGCCGGTAGATCACGTGCATGAATTTGCTGTACGGGGCAACGGCAAAGCAGGTAATCACGGTGCCGAGGTGGATCACCAGGATGGCGAGGAAGACCGGGGTCGATCGCAGCACGAGGGTCAGCAGACCGGTCACCGCCAGTGCGAGCAGCGACGACAGCAGCAGGTAATCAGCCCGCCGCATGGCCGGGGCGCTGCGCCCGGGCACGCTGGCCCGCTTGCCGGCCAGCAGGCCGGCGCAGCCAGCGATCATCGCGAGCCCGCCGAGCGTGCCGAGCAGCGGCGGCGCTGACCAGAACGGGTACGGCGGCTGCCAGCCGGCGAAATCCTGCTCCGCGCCCGCCGCCACGGTAGCGGCGAAGCACAGCGCCAGCCCGCCGACCAGCCAGAGGTGATAGCTGCGACGGCTGCCGGACGGCTCGTCCCCGGGGTAAGTGCAGTCCGCTCCCCCGCCGCGCATGTACCGCAGCCGAGCGCCGTCGCGCAGCGCCGCCAGCCAGGTCAGGGGGCGCGCGAGGGCACCTAGCGGGCCGTGCACGTCCCGCCAGTACCGGCAGGCGGCAATGACCGCGACGACGGCGCCCCAGGCGACGGGCGCGGACACGACGCTGAACAGCGCCCAGTAGGGCAGCAGGTGGTAGGGCGAGGCCGCGGCGTGCGGTCCGGTGACGGTGTCGGAGCGCAGCAGGACGGCCAGGGCGAGGACCACGATGATGACCGCGGCGGTGAGCAGGGCGATGCCAGGTATGCCGCGAGCCCAGCGCGGTCGCGGCGGCCAGCTGTAGTCGCGGTAGGTCGCCACCCGGACGGCACTGAAGATCTCGGGCGGGTTCAGCGCGAACTCGTGCGGCGCCGTGTACATGCAGGCGGTGAAGCAGTCCTGACAGTCGTGGCACAGGTTCGACAAGTGCGTGACGTCGCCGTCGCTGATGTCGGTCAGCGTCGTTAGGCTCGGCCAGACCGGGCAGTACCCCTCGCAGTACCGGCAGGCGTTGCAGATGGTCAGCTGCCGCTTTGCCTCAGCGAACAGCTCGCCGGTGATCAGGTGCCCGATGGACAAGTCATCGACCGACATAGCGCCCAGCTTCCCGGCCGGCGACGCGGCCCCAGACCGTTCCGATGGTCATGCCGAATCCGGCCAGGTAGCCGGTGGACAGGATGTTGCCGGACATGATCTCGCCCGCCGCGAAGACGTTCTCGAACCGGCCGCCGTCGGCGCGCTGGACGCGGGCGCAATCGTCGATGCGGACGCCCATGTAGGTGAAGGTGATGCCAGGCCGCATCGGCACGGCGAAGTAAGGGGGCCGGTCCAGCGGCTGAGCCCAGTTGCTCTTGGGCGGCGTGCCGCCTGCGGTCGCGACACCGTCGAGCCTCGTCGGGTCAAACTTGCGGACGGCATCCGGCGGCACGCCCGCGTTGTACTTCGCGACCGTGTCGGCCAGGACGGCCGGGTCGAGGCCGAGCTGGCCGGCCAGGTCGGTGATCGTCGCCGCGCGGTAGGCGCCGTACATGGGCGGGAGGAAGAGGCCGGTCACCTTGCTGTCCCAGAGGCCGTAAGCGATCTGGCCGGGCTGCTTGGCGATATTCGTGCCCCAGATCGCGTATCGCTTGGGCCAGATGTCCTCGCCCTCGTCGTAAAACCGCTGGCTGTGCTGGTTGACGACGATACCGAAGGGGATGTTGTCCAGCCGGGTGGCGATTCCGCCGTCGAACTTGGGGCTGCGGGCATCGACCGCGATCGCGTGAAATCCCCGTTCCTCGCCTGCCGTGCCTGCCCCGGCCTGCAGAAGCTGCGCTAGCACCGCGCCGTCGTTGTAGACCGGCCCCCGGATATGGTAATTCCGTGCCGCCTCGCCCCAGTACCGCGCGAGCCATTCGATATTGGCCTCGAAACCCCCGCTCGCGCAGACAACGGCTTTCGGCCTTATGACGCGTTTCTCGCCGCCCGACACCACCGTGAGGGCGCTGCACCGGTCGTCATCGAAGTCCAGGCGCTCGACAAAGGCGTCATAGACTACCCGCACGCCGCTCCGCTCAGCGGTCCGGTAATAGCTGTTGAGCAGGGCCTTGCCGCCGCCGAGGAAGAAGCGGTTGGTTCTGCCCAGGTGCAGCGTGCCGGTGAGCGGCTTTTGCCAGGCGGCTCCGTGTGCGGTCATCCAGGCGGGTACCGACCGGGAATCGTCCAGGGTGAACTTAGCCAGCGACTCGTCGTTAGTTCCCGTGCCCACGCCGCCCAGGTCGGCCCACATCTCCTCGTAGCCGTAGGCGCCCGTGTTGTAGTCGTCGCCCTCGTCGTGGACGCAGCGCACGTTCCTGGTGTGCCTGCTGTTGCCGCCGCGGAAGGCGACGGGCGCCCGTTCCAGCATCAGGACTGAGGCACCCGCGTCGCGCGCGCTCAGGGCGCTGACCAAGGCCGCGTTGCCGCCGCCGATGATCACTACATCCCAGGATGCGGGCAACCCGTCCGGAACCTGGTCAGCTGGCATGCAAGGAAGAATACGGTCGTATGCAGCGGTCTACAACTGGCATATAGCGCTCTACAATAGGTTGACCTACAACTTCGAGGTGACTGCGGCCACCTGAGATGACAGCAGGCCTCGCTGCCAGCCGTGCGCGGACTTCTTCAGTCATGGCCGCCTGCCTGCTCCCGAAGCTGATGATCGCCCCCACGACGGCGGGAACGCGGACCGCCGCTGCAGGTGGTCGGGGGCTGCCGCGTTCCCGCGTGCGGCATGCGCCGGGCGGCTAGGGGAGCGTTCCTGGCCCGACGATACGAAACTCGGGCAGGGTGAACTCGCCGTCTTTGCGGGCGAAGACTACTTCGACGCGACTGCCGCACCGCAAGTCCTGCGGGTTGTCGGTCACGATCGAGCTGATCATCCGTGGGCCTTCATCGAGCTTGATGATGGCCACATTGTAGGGAATGCGATCAGTGAAGGCAGCGAAGTATCTCTGGTGCATGCGGATCCAGGACCACAGGACGCCGCGGCCGGCGCTGACCTGCCACGAGTAATCGGCGCTCAGGCATCGCGGGCACGTACCGGACGGCGGGAAGCGCCACATCGAGCAGGAATCGCACTTCTGGATGCGCAGTTCGCCGCTGTCTGTACCCTCCCAGTACTTGGCGTCTACAGCAGGCAGCGTGCTGCGGTAGGAATCGGTTGTCATCTTTCGTCCTCTTCCGGAAGTTTCGAGGGCTCGTCAGCAGGTCGGGTGGGCGCACTCAGTCGAGGCGCCGGAGAATGTGGGAGGTCACGATCGGCGACGCGCAGATGTACTGAAGAACCTCGCAGTTCGGCACCTGCCGCTCCCCGGCCTCGCCTCGCAGCTGGCGCACGGCCTCGACATGCAGAGCCCAGCCCTGCATGTAGCTTTCCGACGTGTGCCCGCCGCTGGTATTGATCGGCAGGACGCCGCCTTGCTGCGTCGCGCCCTCACCGACCCACTTCCACGCGGTGCCCTGCTCGCAGAACCCGAATCCCTCGAGCGAGAACAGGATCGTCGGCGTGAAGTTGTCATAGATCTGCGCGCAGTCGATGTCCGACGGGCCCACGCCCGCCTTGCGGTAGACCTCCTCGCCCACCCGGCGGCAGGATTCGACGAAGAGGTCATCGCTGGTGTAAAGGTTCGACAGGTCACCTGCGCCGGCCGTTGCGCTGATGACGACCGTGGGCCGGTTAAGAGCGCGGGCTCGCTCAACTGTGGTGAGGATGATCGCGACAGCCCCGTCGTTAATGAGGCAGTAGTCGTACAGGCGCAGCGGCTCGGCAATGTAGCGAGCCTCGCGGTACATGTCAAGGGTCAATTCGGCCTTCATGACTGCGCGATCATTGAGCTGCGCGTAATGGCGGTTGCCGATCGCCAGCGGGGCCAGCGCGTCATCGGGCACGTTGTACATTTCGCGGTACCGCTGATACATCATCGCGACATAGGCGCCGGGCGAGGTCATGCCGTAGGCGGTGTCGTAGAAGGCCGTCGCGGACTCAGGCTCGCCGCCCCCGTAGCGGGCGCTTACGGAGCGGCCATTGTTGCCGTAGACGCACGCTACGGTCTCTGCCATCCCGGTGGCGATGGCGGTCGCCGCCGTCTGAATCGATACTCCGCTCATTCGCCCGGAGCCCTCATAGCTGTTGCAGATCCTCGGGCGCCGGATGCCGAGCACGTCAGCCATGTGCTGGTATGAGGGCAGCCGGCAGCAGAGCAAGCCGTCTATCGAGTCCTTCTCCAGGCCGGAGTCGGCCAGGGCCTCCGCGAAAGCCTGCTGCCCAAGGTCATAGGCCGAGCGCTTTGCGTCGCGATCACGGTACATCGCGCCGAAATCCGACGTGCCGATTCCGACAATCGCCACCTTGTCCCGCAGCAGATCGTCACTCATCGTGCCTCCTCGCACTTCTCGTTAGTTGCCACACCCGCGCGGCCGACCCGCGCAGCCGCACTCAGTGCAGCCGCATGTTGATGGACTTGACCTGGGTGTAGTGCGTGATCGCCTCAAGGCCTTTCTCCCGGCCGAAGCCGCTCGCCTTGTAGCCGCCGAAAGGCGTCTCGACACCGCCGGCATACCATTCGTTGACGTAGACCTGACCTGCCTCGAGCAGCGCTGCGACACGGTGCGCGCGATTCACGTTCTGTGTCCAGATCCCGGCCGCCAGCCCGTACGGCGTGTCGTTGGCGATGGCGATGGCCTCCTCCTCGGTCCGGAACTTGATCACGCTCAGGACCGGGCCGAAGATCTCCTCCTGCGCGATGCGCATCGAGTTCTCGACGCCGACGAAGATGGTTGGCTCGACGAAGTGGCCGCCGCGAAGCCGGTCTCCCTCAGGGAGGCCGCCGCCCGTCGCGACCTGCGCGCCTTCTGCCCGTCCCGCCGCAATGTAGGACGCGACCTTCTTGTACTGAGCCTCGGTCGTGATCGCGCCAACGTCCGGATCCTCTATTCCCGGCCCGACCGAAAGCGCCCGGTCAATCGAGACCAGCCGATCGACAATCTCGTCGTGTGCCCCCTCCTGGACGAGAAGCCGCGACGGGGCCGAGCAGATCTGGCCGGCGTTGTGATTGATCGCCGCTCCTGTGTTGCGGGCCGCAAGTTCGAGATCGGCATCCGCGAAGACCAGGTTCGGTGATTTGCCGCCGAGTTCCAGGGTCAGGGGCACCAGCCGGTCAGCAGCCACGCGCATCAGGTGCTGTCCCGTAGCCACCGAGCCGGTGAACGCGATCTTCCGGACCAGTGCGTGCTCGGCCAGCGCCTGGCCAGTCTCGCGTCCGTAGCCGGTCACGATATTCAGCACGCCGGGCGGCAGGCCGCACTCCGTCGCGATTCGCGCGATCTCCAGGCACGTGACCGACGTGTCCTCGGCCGGCTTGCCTACGACAGTATTGCCAGCCGCCAGAGCCGGCGCGAACGCGCGGCCTGCCTGGTTCATCGGCACGTTCCAGGGCAGGATCGCGGCAATCACGCCGTACGGCTCACGGCGCGTATAGACGAGATAGTCCGGGCCCAGGGGAACAGTTTCACCGTGGATCTTGTCCGCGGCACCTCCGAAGAACTCGAAATACCGTGCCGTCGTCTCGACATCCTTGTAGGACTGCTGCAGTGGCTTCCCGTTATCAAGGGTCTCCAGCTCGGCCAGGGATTCGCGGGAGTCCCGGATGGCTCCGGCTATCCGGACCAGAATCCGCGCGCGATCGGATGGCGCCATGTCGCGCCAGGCCGGAAAGGCGGCATGCGCGTCACGGACAGCGCGATCGACGTCAGCCTGCGATGCCCGGGCAATCTCGGTGAGGATCGCGCCACTTGCAGGATCGGAGGTGGGGAACCATTGCTTAGCCTCAGGTACGACCCAGTCGCCGTGGATGAAAAGGTCGTATCGATCCTGCATCAGTCCGATGCCTCCTCTGGCTCTGCCTCATCACCAGGGCTGCTCCAACATCTTCGCGCCGACCGTGATGACGCTGTTCCGCAGAAACCTCCGGCAGCGCGCAAAGAAAACAACTGCAAAGGTCACGGCAATGCGCTCGAATCAACGTCTCTCAAAGAGCTGAACCCTGGTATCCTGCTGTATACACTACGACGCACGGTAGCCAGGGTCAAGGCTTAAACGTGGTCGAGTTAGAGCCTTTCGCCTTAACCTGCCAGGCTGCCGGGCGGGACGTTCGCGCCGAGCGACAGCACGCGCGCGGCGATCGCACTGGCCGCCCGGGCAGGTCCCTCAGTCGCCCCGCCCTGCCGCGTCAGCCTGAGTTCCCCGGTGGCCAGCGTGTCCGCGACTGCATCCTCGATCAGCCGGGCTTCTCGATGATGACCCAGGTGGTCCAGCATCATGGCTGAGGCGAGGACCTGCCCGAGCGGGTTGGCGATCCCCTGGCCAGCCAGCGCCGGCGCGCTGCCGTGGATCGGCTCGAAGTAGCTTCGCCCGTCGCCGATGTTGCCTGACGGGCAGTTCGAGATGCCTCCGACTGTTGCGCCACCAAGGTCACTGAGAATGTCGCCCAGAAAGTTCTCCATCACCAGCACATCGAGATGCTCTGGCTGCAGGACCAGCAGCTGCGCCGCCGCGTCCGCGTAGATAGCCTCGGCCACGACCTCTGGGTACTGTTCCGCGACTTCGTGGAAGACGCGGCGGAACAGCGCGAAGCTCGCCAGCACGTTGCTCTTGTCGACGCAGGTCACCCGCCGTACGCCGTCCGCCGGAGCGCCCGAGCGGCGCATCGCCAGCTCGAAGGCGAAGCGGCACACGCGCAGGCAGCCTTCATAGGTCATGATCAGCGGGTCGCAGATGGCCCACTTGTTGCCTACGCCCTTGCCGCGCGCAGCGTAAAGGCCCTCGGTATTCTCGCGGACGATCACGTAGTCGATGCTGCCGGGCTCGGCCCGCAACGGCGACGTGACGCCCGGATACAGCTTCACGGGACGGACGTTGGCATAGGTGTCGAGACCCGTGCGCAGGATCCCGCCTAGCAATCCGGCCTCGGTGCCCTCGGGCGTGCGCACGTCGGGAAGCCCGACCGGGCCCTTGATAGTTGCATCGACCTGCGAGCGGATCAGCTCAAGGTCTGCCGGCGACATGGCAGAACCGGTGCGCCGAAACCGCTCAGCTCCGGCATCGATCTCGACATAGGACAACGACAGCCCTGGCGACACACTGGTGACCGCGGTCAGCACCGTCAAGGCGGCATCGAGAAGCTCCGGGCCGATTCCGTCGCCGCGGATGACCGCGATCCTAAGGGCCATAGTCGAATCCATAAAGCCTTCCTGTCTCTGCTACCAGCGCCGCGACCCGCAGGTGCTCGGTTGGCAGCCAGCAGAGGAATCGCGCCAGCACCGCCGCGTCGTCGACCTCGATGAACGAACTAACAGCGCGGCCACCCCGCGCGCCATCGGCCGAGCCCGTATGCGGCCAGTCGGATGCCCACAAGATCCCGTCCGGCACAGCCGCAGCGAACGCCTGGACGAGCTCGCCGATCCGCTGGTCGGCGGCATCCGGGCTGATCCGGTAAGGAGCCGAGAGCTTCACGTACATCCCCGCCGACCTGACGAGCTCGAGCAGCTTGCGGCCGACGGGTGAGTCCGGGCCGCACTCCGCGCGCAGGCAGCCGAAGTGATCGAGGACCACCGGGGTCGGCAGCGAGGCAAGCACGTCGGCATGAGCCAGAATCTCCTGAGGACGGGCGTAAAGCTGCAAGTGCCAGCCGCGCCCGGCGATGCGACCGGCGATCGCGCGGATGCGGGCCGCGGTTGCCGAGTCATCGCGGGCTTCGGGACTGAACGTAGCCAGGTTGAGGCGGGCACCCCTGACACCAGCGGCCGCCAGCGCAGCAAGCTCACTGTCTGTCACGTCGGCGTCGATGACCGCGACACCGCGCCACCGGCCGCCTGCCTCCTTCAGCCCCGCGACGAGCAGCGAGTTGTCGGTGCCGTAGACACTCGGCTGCACGAGGACTGCAGCCGAGATCCGGAGCCGAGCGTGCAGAGCCTTCAGGTCGCCCGCCGACGCATCTGGCGGCGTATAGGTCCGGCCAGGCCAGTACGGATACCTGTCACTCGGGCCGAGGATGTGAACGTGCGTATCGCAGGTGCCGACAGGCACAGTGAAATCGGCGAGGCTACCGGCCATTCGTTAGCCTGTTCTCCGGCGCTCTTGCCTACGGCGCTTATTCGTCAGCCCACAGCTCCAGCCTGATCGCGCGCGCCGCGGTGAAATGATGCTCCGACGCGCGCATCGCCCGTTCCTGATCGCCAGCCACGATCGCATCTAGCAGCTCACGATGCTCGACCAGCGACTGAGGCCACCGGCCGGGATATTTAAGCGTCGTCATCGGATACCGCATCAGGTGCAGATTAACCCGGTCCAGCAAGTCAATCACGGCCTGATTACGGCTTGCCACCCACACCGCCCGGTGGAAATCCCGGTTCGCGGCCGCCATTGCTACCGGACTCGCACTCTCAGGAAGCTCTGCCGCGGTCGCCGACAGCCGCTCAAGCCGTATCTGATCCATCTGTGTCCACCGCTGCGCCGCGAACCGCGCCGCAGTTACCTCCAGCGAGATACGCGTGTCATACAGATCCAATATCTCGTCAGGGGTCCGCTCCCGAACACCGACCCCCTTCTCATTACGGATCACCAGGCCGTCTTGCTCGAGCCTGCTCAGGGCTTCTCGAACTGGAGTGCGGCTGACCTGGCACCATTCCGCGACGGCGGTTTCAATCAACGTCGACCCGGGCTCGAAGGTTCCGTCGAGGATTCCATGCTTAATGCGCTCATAGACCCACAGATCCCTTGACCGGCCCTCGCCCGACTTCGCCATGCTTGCATCCTCCGGGGCAGGCCCCGTCGGCACATACGAGGCAACCGCATCGATTCATCATGTCCGCACCAACAGGTAAGGCAATATCGCCTCTGTATTACCATGCCGCTAACCCCGGCCCAAGTCCTCCGACCGACTCCCGCGCCGCCGGGCACCGCTGCCGGCGAACTCGGAGAAGCCTCCCAGGCTCAGGGTGCCCGCACAGCGCCTCGAGACGTACCATACACGGACATCTTGCCATCGGACCTCCTAACGGGCAACTCATGACATCGCGGCCGCTACATAGCCGATTTTCACTGCTTCTATGCGCCGTGCAGCAGCCGGATGGCCTCGGGAGCCATTCCCGGGGCCAAAACCGTAGGATTGAGCCGCAGGCGATCGGCGCAGGTACCGAACTTGGCGATCAAGGCCGCCACAAGGTCCCCGGGCACCAGCTCCAGCATCTTTTCCAATCGGTCCGGCAAATCCGACCTCGAGAGCCCGTGCAACTCCGCGCCGAGGTCGCCCCAGCCGTGAACGTCCAGAACCGGACGGTATGCCGGGGTACTGCCGTACCACGCGACCCGGCGCCGCACCCAGTCCTTAGTCTCAGCGACGCCAGCCTCGGTCGCGCCGGTCACGACAAAAGGCTGGCAGACGATCGTGAAGTCGCGCCGGTCCCGTCCGGACCGCGCGAGCCCTCGCTCGACGGCCGGCAATGTCACTTCACGCAGGTATCGCTCGGTTGTAAATGAGTGAAGCAACAGCCCGTCTGCTACCTCGCCAGCGGTTTCTGCCATGCGCGCGCCCACGCCGGCCACGAAGATCGGCGGCCAGCCAAATGGCGCAGGACCGGGCGAGAATTCCTCGTTCATAAGGGTGTGCCGGTAGAATTCGCCCTCGAAGTTGAGCTTCTCGCCGGTCTCGAAAGAAGCCCAGATCGCCCGGATAGCCAGCACCATCTCGCGCATCCGGGCGGCCGGCTGGCTCCATGGCATCGAGAACCGTCTCGTTATATGCGCCTTAACCTGGCTGCCGAGCCCGAGGATGAACCGCCCGCCAGAAAGGGTTTGCAAGTCGCTGCCGAGGTACGCCAGCGACATCGGAGTGCGCGCAAAAGCCACCGCGATCCCGGTGCCCATCGAGACCCGCGACGTGGCCGCGGCGATCAGCGGAATCGGCAGGAACGGATCGTGCGCGACTTCGGCTGTCCACACGCCGTCATACCCAAGGGCCTCGAGGTCCGCGGCGGCGCCTGCGGCAGCAGACAATTGATAGCTGCGGAGTGCAATGTCAACTTTCACAGTCTCACCCGTCTATTTTCCTGGCTGCCGAGGACCATACGCATCGTCAAGCCCGCCAAACCTAGGGCGCCGTCGGATGCCGGGCAGCACGGGCCAGCGCCTCGCGGGCGATGGCGCGGACCGGCCGGCCGGCGGCTTGGTCGGTGAACAGCGCGGTGTGCTCGCCGAACTGAGGGGCAACCGCGGGCGCGGGCGGCTTGTAGTCAGCCAGGACGAACGGGTAGCCCTTCATCCGGGTCGCGCCGTTCAGGTAGACCCTTCGCTGCGTGAAGCGGGACAGGCCCTGCCGATCCGCCGCATCGAGCACCGGCGCGCACGTCACTCCCGCGGCCTCCAGCTGCTCGACGCAGTCATGCCGCGACCGCGCGGAGGTCCACTGCGAGATCCTGGAGTCAAGGTCGCGCCGCCGCTCCAGCCACCACTGCTCCGAGACCTGACCGTCGGGCAGCTCGAGCAGGCTCAGGAGCCCGCGCCGGTGCTCGTCCGTTTCGCACGAAATCGCGACCCACTGGCCGGCAGCCGCACACGGATAAATGTCGTGCGGCGCGCGCCCCGGCCGCTGGTTGCCCGCCGGACCCGGTACACGACCGGTCGCCAGGTACTCAGCGATCGAGTCCTGCAGCGTCCACGTGACAACCTCGCGCTGAGACACGTCCAGCTGGATACCGCGCAGACCGCGCTCCAGGCAGTAGGTCACCAGGCCGGCACCGACGAGCGACACGATCTGGTCGGGATAATTGACTTCCCTGGTGGACCACAGCGGGCGGCCGTCCTCCTCGTACCCGGTGACAGAGGCCAGGCCGGACAGCAGGTCCAGAGTCGATCCGTAGGACCGGTTCCCTGCTTCGGGACCCGTCTGGCCCTGGCTGGACAGCGACAGGTAGATCAGCCCCGGGTTGACCGCCTTGAGGTCCTCGAAGCCGATACGAAGCTTCGCGGTCACGCCGACCCGGAAGTTCTCGATGACCACGTCAGCCTCGGCGACCAGCCGTCTGACTACGGCGCGCCCGGCCTCCGTCGTCAGGTCGACCTTAATCCCCAGCTTGCCCGCGTTGTTGGACTCGAAGAGCGGTGACGCCGAGGATCCGTCTGCGGATTCCATCCCCGGCTTGGGCAGCCACCGCCGGAACGAGTCAGGCCGGCCAGCCGACTCCACCTTGATGACCAGGGCGCCGTAGTCGGCCAGCAGGCGCCCCACCGCGGCCCCCGCCGTGATAGTTCCGAAATCCACCACCACCACATCCGCGAGCGGACCGCGCCCGCTGCCTGCCTGGCCCTTCATGCCGCCTGGTGGCGCCCCCTCGGCCCGTGCCGTCGCTGCGCCACCAGGGCCGCGACGCCACGCGATAGCGTTACTGCCCGCAGCGTCCAGGCCGGGCGCCTCGCCAGCGCGCCACCCGAGCCGGTCACAATGGACGAAAGAGCCGACCGCTGCTGTTGTGGCCTCGCACCCCTGCTTGGCGATGACAAAGCCCCGCGATTCATACTGGGCCGACCGGCAGATGTCAGCCATGTTCGCGGCGAAGCCGAAGGGCAGCCCGTGACGCTGCGCCTCCGCGTAGATCGCTTCCTTTCCCCTGGACTGCGTCCATGCCGTCACGGCCGGCCACCACGAGGCGACCTGCCGCTCCCTGACAGCCTCTTCCTGCAGCGCCGGGTCTCGCAGCCGGTCATCGCCGATCAGGTCGACCAGGTCCTTCCACCTGTCCGGCTGGAAAATGACTCCGACCCAGCCGTCGGCCGCCGGAGCTATCCGCCACCGGTCGCCCAGCGCGCCGGACCGGGGCGTGACCTGCCCGTGCGTCGCGTAGTTGACGTCCGCCTTCCAGTCCAGGTACGCCACCACGTCGCAGGCCGCGACGTCCACGAAATCCCCGGCACCGGTAGCGCCCCGGCGGATCACGGCCAGCGTGCCGCCCATGAACGCCGCGAACCCTGCGGCGTGCGCGGCCTGCTCGCCGCCGAGGCTGAGCGGACGCCCGTCCGGCTCGCCGATCATGGCCGCCATGCCGCCGTAGGACTCGGCGAGCATGCTGTCCGCGTGACCCGCCGACCGCGGATCGTCATAGCCGAATGGCGTGACGGCCACGATCACCAGCGCCGGCCACCTGCTGCGCAGCGCGCCAATCTCCAGGGCCGTGCCGCGGGCCGCGCTCGCGGGAATGTCCGTCAGCAGCACATCACAGCCGTCCAGCAGCGCCGCGATTTGCGCCCAGCCATCGGGGTCGGCCGGGCTCGCCACGACGCTCCGCTTGCCCGCGTTCAGCGCGGCGAACGAGAATCCCCGCCCCCGCCCGTCGGCCGGCCCGCGGCGCCGCAGGTAGTCCCCGCCTGGCGGCTCGCACTTGATCACGTCATGACCCAGCGCCGCCCACAGGCGACCGCACGCAGGACCTGCCGTGCCCTGGGCCAGCTCCAGCACCCGCAATGGCGCCGGCGGACCTTCCGCCGGGCGGCCCGGTCCCGCGGGCATGTCAGCCTCCTTGGCCGGCACTCCGCCGTCCCTCCGCGAACGCCTGCACGCCTCGCAGCCCGGCATCCGATCGCTCCCGGATCTGAGCGCCGATCTCCTGCGCGAACTCCAGCGCGTCATCCCAGTCCGGTCTCCGCATCGGGATCTCCCACAGGGCGCGCTTACTGAACTCCAGGGTCACCGCGTCATAGGCCGCGATCCGCCGGGCCAGCGCAAGAGTCTCCTCAGCCAGCCGGTCAGCCGGCACTGCAGCGTTGACCAGCCCCCACTCCTCGGCCTTGCGGCCGTCAATGCGAGCAGCAGTCAGCACCATGAAGGCCGCCCGCTTCGAGCTCAGCCGGACCTGCGTCGTCGGCCCTGCCATTCCTGGATAGACACCGAAGCTCACCTCCGGCATGCCGAGCCCTGCGTCCTCCGCCGCCACCGCCAGGTCGGCCGAGTTGATCAGCGTCAGCCCGCCGCCCAGCGCAACCCCGTTCACCGATGCGATCACCACGGCCGGGTGGTGCCGGATCACGTTCTGCAGGCTGATCCACTCGGTGCTCGCCGTCCGGCGGCCGCCCGCGTCACCCTCAGCAATCGACGCCCGCTCAGCAGCGCCTTCCTTCAGGTCCATGCCAGCGCAGAAGGCCGGACCAGCCCCGGTGATGATCACGACCTTGGCGCCAGCCTCGCGGCACTCCTCCAGCGCCTCCCGCAGCGCCTGGCGCGCAGCGGCGTTCATCGCATTCCGCTGGGCCGGACGGTTCAGGGTGATCTTCGATATGAACTCCTCCGTGTGCTCCAGCAGGATCGGGCTGGCGCCGTTAGCCGCGGTCAAGTCACCATCGACCATTACGTCCTCGCATCCGTGAAAAGATGGTCGCCGATGCGCAATCAGCGATTTACTGTGAGATGGCCAGAGACGGCAGGATCTCCGTCGCCTTGCCCAGCGAATCCAGGCCGAGCGACATCTCGATGACACGATCCTGCGCGCTCGGCGACAGCTTCGCCTTACTGGTCTTCCGGAACTTGGCGACCACGTCGTCTTCCGTGACGTTGGTGCGCACAGCGCCGTCCGCCTGCAGTTCGCTGCCGTCCGTGAGGGTTACCTTGACTGTCGTCTGCCGGGCGAATCCCCCGTCAGAGCCGCTGTCGAGGTCCTCGTCACGCGCGACCTCGATGCGCTTGATCAAGTCCAGCACGCGAGGCGCTCGTATCTTCTCCTCGGTGAACTGATCGATGAATACGTCGCCTTCCAGGAGCATGATCGCCAGGCAGTACTGGGCATTCAGCTGGGCCGAGGCTATCGACGTCGGAACGTAGGGGAATCCGACTGCCTTGAAGGAG
>Ga0193726_1000874_pt1 | contig 27183 bp, 23 predicted proteins | sample H2c1metaG_FD_144928 | JGI IMG/M metagenome (GOLD analysis project Ga0193726, IMG submission 144928) | Soil microbial communities from a riparian zone of the East river system, Colorado, United States - H2c1 | ecosystem: Environmental > Terrestrial > Soil > Riparian zone | place: USA: East River...
GTTCAACCTGCGGTTACGCATAACTGCAGCATAAATGCGGGCATTTTAACGCCGTGCGGGAAAGCTTCTTGCGGTCTCATTTGCGAATGTAAGGCGCGCCGCTTGATCGGGCGAAATATTCCGCTCCCTACACCAGGCCGCAAAGGGAACCGGGCGGATCTGGATTCTGGCCACAGCCAACCCTGCCCTTTGCAATTGCTTCTCAACTTGCTCAGCGCGCTGAAGCCACGCGTCGTAGGTCGCCGGCAACTTGTCGGGGTCGCTGAACAGCTTCAACAGAACTGGATAGTCGCGGCGGGCGTACCACGGCAGCGCGGTGACAGGCGGTAATGCCGCCATCAATCCTCCCAAGATATTCAGCCAAGACCGTGGTCTTGGCAGTCCATCAGGGATGAACTAGGCGGCGAATGTACAGATGTCCCGTGTGAAGAAAGTGAGCACGGACTGGCAAATTGTGGACGCCCCCGTCGCAGGATTTGACGACACCAGCCGATCTTTGATCGCGAGCAGCCGCGACACTTGGACGGGCTGCCAGGTCGATCGACCGGCAGGGCTCCGCAAGCGGCACCGCAATGTCAAATTTTGGACCTAGAGCTTAAGCGGATTGTCGGCGCATGCCGTGGCGCGGATAGTGCTGGGTGAGAACGCCTCCAAATGGGTGGGAGGCTGTTCGAGCTTGGGGATGACATCATGTACATCGAACGCAACGGGAGCCGAATATTGGCTGCCTATCTGAATGAGCAATTTTCCGGTCAGGAGTGGCTGCCGATCGAGAGCCGTGCCTTGCAGGTGTTTCTGGCCACTGCACCGAGTGTCGGCCGAGGCCGTCGGAGGCCGACGCGGCGCGTTACTGAGGACCGCCCTCAAGCTCTCTGACAAGCCGGTGGGACGGGCGGCCCCGCACGCAGGGGTTGGGTCTTGTTAAGCATGCAGGGCCTGACCGTTCGCCGAACGGCATCTTGGGGAGAGACGTAGGCGAGCGGCTATTGGAAGCCTACGGCGCTTCGGCTCCGCTCACATAGTGATCAATACGAGGCGCTGCGTCAGCTCTCGACCGCCAGTAACCTTGACACCTGGGCCGGCGCCCCAGCGGTCCCGACCTGCGGACGCCGCGGGGGCGTCGTCACCACGCTGAGGATCGGCGCGCCCATTGCAGAGGTAGGGAATGCAAAGAATGGGCTCGTGATATAGTTAAGAGAGACGGCGTTCGGTTAGGCGTATGTTCAGCCTCTCATTTGACAGCAGTCACCGCGTACTTCTGGCGCAGTTCGCAGGCGTCCTCTCGTCCCAAGACATCGAAGGCCTCCACAATGCTCTTGTGGCATTCGTCGCTCGCCACGGCTTCGCGCGCGGGATTCTCGACTTCAGCTCGGTTCAAGCGAACGCCCTACCTCACTCTTTCCTCATGAGGCGCGCACGCTTGCCCCAGATTTTGCTGCGCCAGGAGCGGATCATCGTGGCGCCCCAACAAGAGTTGCATGAGCTGGCGCGTGCCTATGTTGCCCAGCAGCGCGATTTCGGGAACTTGGAAGCACAGATTGTGCGCACTCTCGACGACGCGTACCTGGCGCTCGATCTTAAACAACCCGACTTTCGACCTGTGCTAACAGCCACTGATTATTTGTCTCAATAATCCGGGCTCCTGCCTGGGACCGACCCGGAGCTAGTCCGCCGCCTGTTCGTGCGCGGCCATCTCTCGCGCCGCTGCTTCCTTGGTGAGGCTCCGCCGCCGGCTGAAAAAAGACACTGCTCGTGAGCCCATGTTGCCGTCGCTTTTCGAGCCCTTTGCTCGAGTTCATCCGCGCGTGCGCGGCATTCGGCTGCTGACCACTCTGGAGGCCGTTCCATGCCGCGTTTAACATAGTCTTCTGCTTCGGTAGTCGACATGAGAGTCCCCCTCGCTGGTCGACATGGGAGAGGCTACGCGTCCGCGGCTCCTACGGCGCCAGCGAACGTCTACATCGCCCACCTGTCGATCAGGTTACGGAAGTAGCCGCCTGGCGTCGAAGAACGTCTGTGCGCCAGCAGCTGCGCAGGACGGGCGGGCAAAGACAAAAAGTCTTCTTGACCCTGTGGTGATGGCTACCCAGCAATTGGCTGGCTGTGGCGCAAACCGGCCTCTAAAGTCCCGGCATGTCCCGCAAGCCAGTGTTTTTCCTCATAGGCTTCTTCGTCGGCGCAGTCGTGAGCCTACTCTGGAATGCAATGCCAATCGTTCGGGCCGGAGCCGCGCCCTCCATTCCAGGCATCTGGCTCGACATTGTCGTGCAGGCGGTGATTATCGGACTGTTGCTTGGGTTGGTCGCCATGTGGCTCGGCACATGGCGCAAGAACAGGAACTAGCTAGGGTCAAAACCCAATAAAGGGGTGCTCGTCTACTTCTGCTTTCGAGCCGATTCCAGACATTGGACGCGCTGGCCAGTTCGTCGGAGATGGGCCATAATTGGTGTCCTGCCGTCTGTCGGTCGGCTCACTTGGTGGCGCCTACCAGGAGAACGCCGGCCCAGATGGAGACGTACACTGCCACAAGTATCGCAGGCAGCACCGCGATGATTGCGAGGCACCACACTCCGATCTCGAAGTATCTCGCTTTCGTGCTTGTCCTGCTCCTCCTGGGAATGCTCTCGCTGATTAGCAACCGCGATGCCTGGGTCGTGCGACGGCTATCGACGCAAGACCACCCGCTGATGTTGCCGCTGTGTAAGACTGGATTCGTGAGCAGGTGCCGGCGAATGCTGAGGCTACTGCCGTCGGACCCGCGATGCAGGTTCTGCATGGTGCCGTTCGGTGGCGTTGGCAAAGTGATCGGCATCAGACCGTCGGCGATGAACCCAAACTACTGCCGGAGCTGCTTCGAGGCCCTGCCAACAACAACTCACGAGATGGAAGTTGGAGTGCTTTTCGCGGACCTGCGTGGGTTCACCTCGTGGTCCGCGACCCACAGCTCGCGCGACGTGGCCGACCTGGTGAGCCGCTTCTATGCGAGCGCTAATCGCGCGCTGACCTCCGATGACGCCTTCATTGACTTCATCGGGGACGGGGTGATGGCCATCTATCTCGTGGATATGCCCTTGCTCGGCGCGAGAACCGCGGACATCATGCTCGCAGCGACGAGACGGCTGGTCCATGCGGTGCGGCAGGGCGCGGAGTCGTTGCCGGTTGGCGCCGGAATGCACATGGGCAAGGCGCAAGTCGGCGCGCTGGCCGCGGGAGAGTCGAGGAATTTTACTGCTATCGGGGACGTGGTGAACACGGCTTCACGCCTGCAGAGTGCGGCCAGCGCCAACGAGATCTTGGTTTCGGAGAAGGTTTACGGCGCGCTTTCCGGAGAGAAGCCGCAGGCGGACCGCACCACCCTGGACCTGAAGGGAAAAGCCGAGCTACTGACCGCCTTCATCTTGCGCTAGTCTAGCTCCGCCACTTGGCCGAGTGGGGGAAGCGCCGCGCGGCTGCAATACAGCTATGGCTCCTTTGGGTCAGAGTCTGACGAACCGCTCGACGTCGCCGATGTCTGGAATCGGGCCGAATGCAGACACGGCAACAAACAACTTTATGGGTTTTGACCCTAGCTAGACTAAATTTCAAAGTGAGACGGTGCCAACTTTTCATTGGCCCACCACGCTCGTCGCCTGAACTATGCACCCTGCCGCTGGCCGACCTGCAAGTGCGGCCATGCGCCGTTCCCCGGAGCCTAGCGCTCGCGGAGCGCCATCAGTAACCGTTCCTCCGGGCATGGGGCCGCGCCCGTTCGAGCCAACGACCATGACGATGGTGCGTACCTGCCGAATTGCTCCAGACTAGGCGGCATCGTCACGTCTGCTGTGGGTCAGACTCGGAAGTGAGAGTGAGTCCGCGCTATGCTCGCTTTCGCCTTGGAAGCGGACATCGTTTTGGACCTGTCCGACTTCAGCTAAGGGCCACAAACCGACATGGCGACCCGACGGAATCGCTGCATCAGGTCACTAGCGCTGCTTCGATTGGAGGTAGAAAGGCCTTCAAGCCGGCGTCATGAAGCTCGGTTCGAATTCGAACGAGGTCCTCTCGCCTGCCGCCATCAACGTTGCCTCGTGCGGCGCCGGCGAGAAGGCGACCACGGATGGCAAATAGATTCGACCAGGGCAGTGGTTCGGCTCGCGTATAGTCCTCGAGCGCGGCTATATATTCCAGTGCCTGTGCTCCGTCGCCCGCCGACAGCAGCGCCTCGATGGCGTCGCGATAGAACCACAAATGGTTATGCCCGACAGCACCTCGGCTAAGCATTTCCTTGCCTTCGGCAAGCAGCGCCGCGCGCTCCGCCGGGTGGGCCACGGCACGGCTCAAGGCGCTTGTGACCTTTGGCCCGCAGAACTGCGTTCCTGCTTCTCTGCAAATCGCTAACGCCTCTCGCAACATTTCGGCAGCTTCCGCGCGCCGGCCGGTGTCAAGCAGAACCGAGCTTGCATTTCGAGTCCTTGCGCCTCGAACCGCCGCGCGCCAAGCTGTCGGGCAAGCCGCATCGTTCGATCTAGGTAGCCCTGCATCAAATCGAAGTCGCCGTGCTCATAGCAGGCGAACGCACCCATGGTTTCGCCGAGCAGTTCGGCGCGGGGCTGTCCAACAAGTGCGGCGGCGCGGGCAGCTGCGTCGCCGTCCTCTTTTGCTTGCGACACCTCATTGAGATAGATGCGACTGAACCCAACCATGGAGCGGTTGGCTACTTCAATGCGGCCGAATCCATGTTGCTGGCTCAGCGCGACGCAGCGACTGAAGTGATCAAATGCACTGCGCATCCTGCCCTGAGCATACGCTGCGTCTGCAAGCCCACCAAGAGCGCGCGCCTCTGCTTCCGGAGAGCCCGAGCGTTGCGCATAGCCGAGGCCTCGCTCGTGCTCCTCGCGGCAACCGTCGATGTTGCCAAGTGGAAAGAAGATATTGCCCCTCAGGTGATGGATGCGCGCGAGTTCGGCCACCATATCGTGGCGCTCGGCTGTGCGCTGCGCGTCCGTAAGTAGATTAAGTGCTTCTTCAAGGCCCTCGCTCACCCGAAGACCCTCCGACAGTCCCAGCTGCGCTTGACACACGGCAACTTCGTTGAGCGATGCGGTTATCGCCAGCCGATAGGTTGCGACGGACGAAGCGATATCTCCGAGATCGCGCTGCAGTTCACCCTTGAGGCAGATGAGGGCGTGACGGTCGGCATCGGCCCGCGCAACTTCCAGGCCGCGATTAGCCAGCCGGAGTGCAGTATCGACATGAAAGGCCGCGCGCTGAGCGCTGGCCGCTCGGAGGTAGGCGTCGGCGGCCCCGGCGTCCTCGGCGCGGTCGAGGTGTTGTGCGTGCAGCGTAAGGTCTTGGTCCGCGAACCACTTCGCAGCCTGAAGGTGCAGTTCCCGGCGACGGGATCGGAGCAGGGAGGAGTAGGCTCCCTCCCGGATAAGCGCATGAGCGAACAGAAAATCATCACCTTCCGGTAGCACCAGGGCATTGCTGATGAGGTCGTCACAGACGTAGTCCGGTTTGTCGACGAGATGCCGCAGCAGAGCGAGATCAAAACGCTGGCCGATGACCGCTGCAGCTTGAAACGCCTGCCGGTCACGCTGCGCTAACCGATCCATGCGCGCGAGGACTAGACTCTGAATGGATGCAGGGACGGCATCTGCGCTTCCTTCTTCCGCATTGTGTAGGAGCTGTTCCAAGAAAAGCGGATTGCCGCCCGCGCGCTCGATGCAAGCAAGCGCGACAGAATGCGTCGCGTCGATAAAACTTCTAGCCAAGTTCAATGCCTCGTCCCCTCGCAGTGGACCGAGATCGATGGTCGCGAATGGTGTTCCACGGCAAGTTGCGCGCCACGCAGCACCAAGCGGGTCGCCCTCGACACGCGAAGTCATGACCAGAAGGCCGGGACCGTTCGCTACGGCCGTCGCAAACGCCGCAAGATGCCCGAGCACCTGCGGATCAGCCCAATGGAGGTCCTCCACAATGATCAGCAGTGGTCCACCGCCGCAGCTGCGCGCGACAAGTGCCGCTGCCAGTTCGCGTTTGCCGCGGTTACGAGCGGCGTTGTCCATGGCGTCATAAAGCGTGCGCCATTCGCCCGTTTGCGGCAGGTCAAGCAGGTCATGAAGAAAAACGAGCCGCTCAGGCGCGACCGCCCCTTCAGCGACTAAACGCTCCGCCGCACGGTGTCGTGATTCAGCTTCAGAGGATGGCGAGAGGCCAAGCAAATTCAGGAGCAAAGCGCGGATCGGGTCCTGGCCCTTGCCAACCCCGAAGTCGAGTACAAGGCCGCGATGAGTAACGAAGCCTGCGGCCTCAGCGAAACGGCGCATCTCCTCGACCAATCTGGTTTTGCCGATGCCCGCCTCACCGCGCACGTAGACGACTTGACCAGACCGCCGACTGAGACACGCGCTAAGGATACTCTTGAACTGTTCGAGCTCGGCCTCGCGGCCGACAAACGACCTACGTGTTGCAGCCAAGGGTTCACCTAAAAGGCCGCGCAGTCGCCAAGCGCGGGTGGGCGCTTCAAAACCTTTCAGTTGGATTTCGCCGAGCGTATCGCACACGCCCCGTCCTGAGAGAGCCCGGTAAACGCCATCGGAGAGCACGGTCTGTCCCGGGCCGGCAGCGGCCACAAGGCGTGCGGCTAAGTTCACTGAATCGCCGAGTACTGTGTAGTCGTTGGCATCGGCGCGACCCAAATTGCCGGCGACCACTTCACCACTGGCGATGCCGACATGGGCCTGAAGCGGCCGCTCGGTGTTTACGCTCAGCCGGCCAAGTGCCTCATGGATGTCCAATGCGGCACGAGCGGCGCGCATCGGATCGTCGTCATTCGCACGGGGCGCACCGAAAAGCGCCATCACAGCGTCACCCATGTGCTTGTCGACCGTACCCCCATATCCGACGACAATGCCATCGACGAGCGCGGTATAGCGGTCTACCAACTCGCGGACCTCCTCCGGATCAAGCGTTCGCGATATTGCGGTGAATCCACAGAGATCAGCGAAGAGTATGGTGACAGCGAAAGCCGCCGCGTATTGAGCGAGGCCCAAGCCTTCCAGCCATTCCTTAACATCCATGGTTGATGCCCAACCTGCGGACCCAGACCCTTGATAGGGTAGCCCCGGGGCACGATTTGTTAAAGTCGGCTAACGACGCGTTCTGAATTGACGCTAAAGGGCACATGCCCGTCGAGGACGCTGAGGGCGGCCGGGTTTATCGGATCGCCGTCTCGGGCGCGTGAACTCATAAACGGGCTTTACCCGGACCAGTACAAAGATGTCCGCTCCCGGGCTAACAGCGGCCTTCGTTCGCGTCCTCTGCCAAGTCGCAAAAGTGCCAGAACCGGAAGTCAGCGCTTCATTCGATGAAACCATGCGTCCCGGAGATCGGCGCACCTAAGGTCCGCGAAGTATGCGTTTGCTTATTCGAAACGAGCGTGGCGCAGATCGGCACGATCCAGGGTCGCGCTTCCGAGCGACGCTTGAGACAGAATCTCGCCACCTAGGCGGGTGGAGCTCAGGCGCAGCTTACCAAGCTGAGTCCCGAAAGATTCGCGCCTCACAGATCCAGAATGACTCTTGGGTTGCATCTCCGCCAGCTATTCCATTCACTGTCCTCAGTTGGAACCTGCACCGAGCGCTGCAGAAGCTCAAGCTGGAATCGGTTGCCGCGAAACGCTGGCTAATGCGATGGAGTGGTGGGCTGTGGCTGGTGTCGCGTCGCAGTGGATCAAGTACCGCTGCAAGACTTTTCGTCTCAGGGCAGCAGTCGTTGACCGGCCCTTGAGCTCCAGGCCTGAAAGGGTTGAACGACTTGATTCATCGTGGATTTCCACGTTGGCCGCCTACCCCTGCTTTTGATTAGCGGCTCCAACGAGGGAGCTGCCGTGAAAGCTATCGGATTCTCTGCGACGGGTTCTGTTCGGCGTTCCATGGCAACCGGCCTTTAGGGATCAGCGAACACCTCGTTTGGGGCATGACTAAAGGCCAAGTGGCCGCAGCTCTTGGCAGAGGCTTGTTCGGAGGTTAGTTGGGGCGGGCCTTAAGTGGCGCACGCGGCTATGCTGCGGTCGAGTGAATGGGCGATCCTGGCTGGAAGGAGAGACCACCTTGCGTTTCGTGCCCTGCGGGTTTGCCGAAGCCGTTGACCAAGTGAGGCGGCGCGATTTCATCGCGCTCATTGGTGGCGCGGCGGCGTGGATGGTTCCGGCCCGTGCGCAGGCTATGTCGGTCATTGGGTACCTTGGCTCCGAATCCCCGCAAGCCTACGCCAGTCGCCTCAGCGCCTTCCGCGAAGGCCTGACGCAATCCGGTTACACCGAGGGAAGCACGGTCGTGATCGAGTTTCGATGGGCGGAGGGTCAATACAGCCGACTGCCAGCGCTCGCAAGGGATCTAGCCGACCGTCAAGTGACCGCGATTGTAGCGGCTGGCGGCGCTGAAGTAGCGCTCGCGGCAAAATCGGCGACTGCGACGATCCCGATTGTCTTCGAGATGGGTGGCGATCCCATTGCACTCGGCGTAGTGGACAGCCTGTCTCGGCCAGGAGGCAATCTAACCGGCGTGTCGAGCCTGAGCGTGGAGGTCTCGCGCAAGCGCCTGGAATTCATGCGTGAGGCGCTCCCAAGCACCAAGGTATTCGCTGTTGCCGTCAATCCGACAAGCCCAACCTCAGACTCGCAACTGAAGAATCTCCATGCCGCGGCGGACAGCCTCGGCTTGCACCTTGTTGTCCTGAAAGCCAGCGCCGAACAAGAGTTCGACAGCATGTTCACCGCTGTGCATGAAATGCGGGCGGGCGGACTTGTCTTCAGCTCCGATCCCTATTTCGCTTACCGCAGTCAGCAGCTTGCCGCACTCGCGGTCCGCCATGCCGTGCCTGCAATGACCCAATCGCGCGACTTCCCGCTCGCGGGCGGCCTGATGAGCTACGGCGGCGATTTCAACCAGTCGCACCGTCACGCCGGAATCTACGCTGGCCGTATCCTCAAAGGCGAGAAGCCTTCCGATTTGCCAGTACAGCGAGTCACCACGGTCGAGTTGTTCATCAATCTGAAGGCCGCCGACATCCTCGGCATATCCTTCCCGTCCTCGCTTCTGGGTCGCGCCGACCGGGTCATCGAATGACCAGGCCGGCTGGCCGTCGCGCGAGTTGACACGATGTCCGATCCAGTCGTCGCTCCACGCACGTCACTTTGGGGCGGTCGTCGCACCCCTTCTGATCGCGGACTAGGATCTCAGGGCGCGTAGATTGACGACGGCCACCGGTCGGGACATTCCGCGCAACGTTCGCTCTCCGAGCTCATCAAATTCGACAATGTCGCCGATAGCCGTGGCCAGGCGGGTACTGGTCAGAATCTCGCGGTCTTCGGCGTCTCCGCAGAGCCGGGCCGCGAGATTGACGACGGAGCCAATGGCCGTGTACTCGAAGCGGTCCAGGAAACCGATGGTGCCCATGGTGGCATAGCCCTGCGCCAAGCCGACGCCGAATCCCAGCACATGACCTTTGCGCTTCCAGACCGGTGCCAGAGCCGCCACCGCGTCCCGCATCTCGATCGCCAAGCGCGCTGCACGCTCGGGCGCGTCCAAGCATGGGAATGGGTCGTTGAAGATCACCATCATGCCGTCACCCAGGAAGCGCTCGAGCGTACCTTCATACTTGTAGATGAGAGGCCCAACCGCCGCGTGATACTCGCTCAAGACCTCCATGACATCTTCAGGATCGGCTGTCTCGGAAAATGGAGTAAAGCCGCGCAGATCACAAAACAGGGCCACGACCTCGCGACGGCGATTCTTCAAAAGGGGCTCATCGCCGCCTGCAATGATGACCTCGGCTACCTGTGGAGCAAGATAGCGCCGCAGGCGCCCAACCCGCTGCAGTTCCTCGACTTGGCCGCGCACCTTGGTCTCCAGGCTCTGGTTCAGCGCCTCCACCTCATCGTGCAGTGCTTTGATGCGCAGCATGGCACGCACCCGCGCCACCAGCGCGCCGTGGTCGATCGGCTTGGTGAGGTAGTCGTCACCGCCGGCGTCGAGGCCGGCCACGACATCCGTCGGGCTTGCCTTGGCGGTCACCATGATGACGGGAATGAAGGGCAGGCTCTTGTCGGACTTCAGCTGTTTCACTACCTCGAGCCCGTCGATCTTGGGCATCATGATGTCGAGCAGGATCAGGTCCGGCAGGCACTCGTGTACCTTGGCGAGCGCCTCCTCGCCGTCCGTTGCCGCCATCACCTCGTAGCCCAGTGCCGAAAGCCGTCTACGTAGGATTTCGACATTGTCGACCGCGTCGTCGACCACCAGGATGCGGGCTGGATCACGCATCGATCGTCACCCCAGGGTCTCCCTCACCTTGGCAAGCAAAGCGCGCGGACTGTAGGGCTTGGCGATATAGCCGTCGCAGCCGGCTTCGCGCGCCTTGTCCTCGTCGCCTGAGAGCGCATAGGAAGTGACGGCGATTACCGGAATCGCCTTCAGCAACGGATCGGCCTTGATGCGACGCGTCGCCTCGAAGCCGTCCATCACCGGCATCTGGATATCCATCAGGACCAGGTCAGGTTTGTGCTCGGCCGCTTTGGCAACACCCTCGGCACCATCCTGCGCCTCGATTATGTCATAGCCTGCCATTCCCAGGAGGTCGCGCAGGATCTGGCGGTTGTCCTCGGTATCTTCGACGACGAGTATCTTCTTGCTCATTGGGCGGCGACCTTGATTGGAGTGGCACTGACGGGGACCGAGATCCTGAAGGTCGAGCCTTCGCCCACCTCCGATTCGACGGTAATACGGCCGCCATGCAGCTCGACGATCTTGCGCGAGATCGAGAGGCCGAGGCCGCTACCACCCTTCTTGCGCGTGCTGGTGTTGTCAACCTGCTGGAACTCTTCGAAGATCTTGGCCTGGTCGGTGGCTGCGATTCCGGGTCCGGTGTCGACGATCGAGATGTCGAAGCGCTCGCCGATCTGCGCGGCGCGGATCTCCACCCCGCCCTCGTCGGTGAACTTGATGGCGTTGCCCAGCAGATTCAGGAGCACCTGGGCGAGCCGCCGGGCATCGCCGTGGCCGGTCGGCAGGCAGGGCGCGACGGACGAGGCGAGCCTGAGATTCTTGGCGCGGGCCAGCGATTCGGTCGCGGCCATGGCGGTCGCCACCATGTCGGCCACGCTGTACTCCTCGATCGTCAGTACCAGCTGGCCGGCTTCTATTTTGGAGAGATCCAACACGTCGTTGATCAGACCGAGCAGGTGCCTACCGTTGCTCTGCACCCTCTCCAGCACGCCCTGGGCCTTCGCCGGCACGTTGCCGTAGAGCCCGTCGGTCATCATTTCGGTGTAACCGATGATGGCGTTCAAGGGCGTGCGCAGCTCGTGACTCATGTTGGCCAGGAACTGGGACTTGTGCTGGCTGGCGATTTCGAGCTGGCGACTCTTCTCCTGGATCTCGGTAAACAACCGCACGTTTTCGATGGCGATCACCGCCTGGGCCGCGAATGTCTCCAAAAGCTCGATCTGGCGCCGGCTAAACGCGCCGGCCTTGGCCTTGCGCAGCAGCACGCAGCCGATGGCCGCGTCTTCGCGAAGCATCGGCGCGGCAAGGACGGCGTGGACATTTGTCCGCTGGGAGAGCTCCACCGTGACCGCGTACTCCGCCGGATCGAGATCCTTGACGTCCGGTACATGGATCGTGCGCTTGTCGACCACGGCCCGGCCCCCCGTCGACCTTCTGTCCAGGGGAAGGCGATTGCCCTGAAGCTGTGCGAGGGAGCCTTCGTGGTTTGCGAGCACAAGTTCGGCGCCCTCCCGCAGCACGATGGTGGCGTCGTCGGCGCCGCAAAACCGACGGGCGGCGCCGACGACCGTTTCCAAGACGGGCCGAACGTCGGTCGGAGATTGCGAGATGACGCGCAGCACCTCGGCTGTGGCCGTCTGCTGCTCCAATGACTCGCTAAGCTCTGTGAACAGGCGCACGTTCTGGATGGCGATGACGGCCTGAGCGGCGAAGGTTTCGAGCAGTTCGATCTGACGCGGCGTGAAGGCACCCGAGTCTCGCTTGCGCAGGAGCAGACTGCCGGTCGCGACGCCCTCACGCAGCATGGGCGCTGCGATGGCAGCCCTGAACCCATCCTTCTGGGCGAGCTCGAGCGCGGTGTCATATTCCGCCACGTCGACGGCCGTGATGTCGGGTATATGAATGGTGCGACCATCGATGATGGCGCGTCCCATGACCGTATGGCGATTGAGGGGGTGGCGGGCGCCGATATTGGTTGTCGCCGTTCCCTCATGCGCGGCGGCGACCAAGTCGGTGCCGTCCCGCAGGGCGATGAAGGCGTCGGGCGCACCGCAGAATCGGAGAGCGGCCCTCGCCACAGCCGTCAGCACCGGACCGACGTCGGTGGGCGATTGCGAGATGACACGCAGGATTTCCGTCGTCGCCGTTTGCTGGTTCAGAGACTCCGTCAGCTCCCGTGTACGGTCCTCGACCCTTTGTTCGAGCGTTTCGTAGGATACCTGCAGCGCCATGGCGGAGCGGTTGAACTGGTCGGCCAGCGCTTCCAACTCGTCGCCGGTCTTGATCGAAAGTCGATGACCGAATTCGCCGTCGCCGATGCGCTCGGCGCCCGCCTGCATGGCGCGAATCGGCACGACCATGTGCCGCGCCAGCAATGCGCCGGCGCCGCCCGCGATCAGGAGGCCGAGCACCAGCAGGGCGAGCGCACGCAGTCCGGCAACGATAACGGGCTGCTGTGCCTCGATGGTCGGCACCTCTACGAACACCAGCCAACCGAGTGCGGGAATCGGGGCGTGCGCCGACAGCACCGAGACGCCGGCGCGATTGGTGGCATCGACTGGTCCGGCATCCTGGCCCTCCGGCTTGAGCGCCGCCGCCACCTGCGCCAATCGGCTCATGTCGGTGCCGCGCAGCACCAGGGAGATATCAGGGTGTGCGACCAGCCGTCCGAGACGGTCCACGACATAGGCGTGGCCCTCCTCGCCGACCTTGATCTGCGAGACCACGTCCCAGATCAGCTTGAGGTTGACCTCGGCGATGGTGACGCCGCTCTTCCCGCCGTGGGCCACCGCCATGGTGAGGTAGGGCTCGCTCTCGTCGCGAAAATGGACCGGCCCGAAATAGACCTTGTTAGCCATCGCCTCGACGAAGGCGGGCTCGGCCGAGCGATCGGTGCCGGCGCCGATCACGTCGATGGAGAGCCGCGACACGCTGAGCTGCTCACGGCCCTGATGGTCGAGCTGCACCAGCTCGGTGATGGCCGGCACTTGACGCAACAGGCGGGCGTCGTCGAAGCGCATCTGCTCAAGCGGCAGGTTGGCCCACTGCGCCTGCGCCACCCAGCCGATCTGGTTCTCGATGTTGCGCACGAAGGACTCGATCTTCTGCGATGCAGCCTCGGCCTTCTCGTGCTGGACCTCGATCGAGGCGCGGCGGTTGTCCTGGTAGACGAAGTAAAGGTCTAGTGCGGCATTGATCACCAGCACGCCGGTCACCAGGCCGACGAAAAGCACGACATATTTGAGGAAGAGGCCTCGCTTCATTCGATCACTTTGGCGACGCATAAGAGCAGCGATGGCGGCACGCCCAGCCCGAACGCGTTGGCCCCGCAAGATTGATCACCAGTTCAAAGATGCCGGCCTGCTCGATGGGAAGCGAGGACGGCCCGGCTGGCGAATAGATACAAGCGCCCGGAGCGGGAAGCACTCGGCGCGCACAGGAAATTCCCGCCTCATTCGATGACCACGTCAGCGCGGGCAAGGAATATCGGCGCAATTGTTGCGCAGAGCGACTTCGCTGCCTTCGTATTGACGAGCAGTTCGAACTTCGTAGGCTGCTCGGCGGGAAGTTGCGCTGGTTTGGTGCCCTTCAGGATCTTGTCCACGATGAATGCCGGTCGGCGGTAGATCGCTTCGACCCCCTCTATGGAAGGCAGCGTGCGCAAGGCAGGCAACGGCCGAGGATCATGGCGCCATCCGCGGCGATTTCGGAGTCGGCGTTGAGCGCCAGAATTCATAACAACCATTCGTTCGAGTATACCCACACCTAGCTCGAATGCTCTCACCAAAAGTTTAGTCGAGTAGGGGTTGGAATTGTTCGGGTCGGGAAATGCAGGGGGAAATTATGTACTTGGAGCGGGCGCGGCAACACCGCGCGGCAGAAGCGCGACGGTTGCCTACCGCCATCTACCCATTAGCCGATGTGACGAAGGGGCACATCGAATATGGCTTGGGGCTGACATTGCAGTGCGTTGGTCTGACTTTGGTTAGGCCTAAGCCAGCCTGGAGTGGCGCTGGAAGCCGGACGATCCGCTTAAGCCCAATCGACCCTTTAATCGGTCACATGCAGACTGGCGTTGCACACGCCCATTTCGTCCGAGGGCCGTCATGAGGAAGCGCCGCAGTGGCCCGACCGGGCGATACGCAAAAGCTCGCAAGTCGTCTTCGCAACTTTGATCCGACACTCCGTGTCTCAAATCTCCGGGAACGCCTGCCTGTTAGTCGGCAATTCGATCTTGCCTCATACGCTAATTGGCGCAGATCGAACTGTCCGCTACGTCCGCTTTGGGTCAAACGCGTCGGTTTCGTGATGTCCGCGGTATGTCCGGTCTACCCGAAGAAGCAGACATTTCCCGGCCCGGTTGGCATTTCGCATTTGTGCCAATAACGGAAGTGGCGGCATGTTCGCGTTGAGCCTGCGGATCGCGCAACCGCTCGCACGTGAAAACGCGATTTTCGGAGGAGGGCACCTGTCCCCACTGCGCTTCGCAGAGCGCTTCCAGCACTTCAAGGATATGATCGGGAAGCTGTCGCTCAGCGCCTTTCGGCCACCATGACAAAGCCAAGCGGTTGTAGCGATCAGTCAGAAGCACGCGCGACGAAGCCGTCCCAAGACGTGCGCTTGTAGTTTATGTTCCGCGCCGGTAGATCACATCATCGAGTCGGGATTGATGATCGCGACGGTACTTCAAGACGCACCAGACAGAGGATAGTGATGCTGAGTTACATAACTCTCGGCGCGAACGATATTCCGCGCTCGGAGCGGTTCTATACGGCGGTCCTTGAGCCGCTTGGCTATGAGAAGGCCGAGCAGAAGGACACGGTGATTTATACGCTCCCCGACATTCCCGATCGCTTCAACGGTCCCGGTGCCGTGTATGTCACGAAGCCTTACGATGGGCGGGAGGCCACGGTCGGCAACGGCTCAATGATCGCCTTTCGTGTGCCGACTCGTGCCCAAGTTCATGCCCTGCACAGCGCTGGCGTTGCGGCCGGTGGCACGGATGAAGGCGCGCCGGGCTTCCGCGCCCAGTACAGTAAGAATTTCTTCGTGGGTTATCTGCGCGATCCGCTGGGCAACAAGCTAGCCCTTTTCTGCACGGCTACGGAGTTTGAAATCTGACCGGCTTGCCTCGCTTGTCGCACGCCGTTCCCGGCCGGCTCCTGGTCGTGTCATAGTGCCTGCATGCCCACTGGACCCAAAGGCCAGAAGCGCCCCGCCGACGTAGTAAAGAGGGCGGCGTCAGCCAGGGCAGCGGCTTGATGTCCGGTAGGTTCATTGTCCATGCCATAGCCGTCATCGGCTGGCTGTTTGCCGCCGTGTTCGCCTATGCGTTCCTCACGCTGTTCGGCAACTTCGGCGTCGGGTTCTATGGTCTGCTCGTGCTGTTCATCTGCATGCAGGTCGAACTGGAACCGGATGGGGTCTCGCACCATCAGCGGTCGCCAGGTATCGGCTTCTTCAAAATTCTTGGCATCGGGCTGACGGTAATTGGCTTCGGTGGGTTCCTCTATTTTCAACTAGACTAAATTTCAAAGTGAGACGGTGCCAACTTTTCATTGGCCCACCACGCTCGTCCCCTGAACTATGCACCCTGCCGATAATCGCCCTGATTTCGACCGGGAGAAGTGTCAGTCCAAGCGCAGTGCCTGCCCTCTTGGCCTCATCCAGAGTGAGCCCGCGAAAGAGATTTCAACGGCTGCACTCGCCAGGAAAGCACGCTGACCGAAGCACCACCTCACGGAGCTTAGGGAAAATTCATTCGCGGACCGCTTTGGCCTGATCGAAGTAAGTGTAGCTCGCCGCACCGCGAGTAAGGATCTTCGTCTTCAGCTCGACGGAATAGCCGGTTAGGGTGGGATCGACACTCCGGCCATCCAGGTCGGTCGGCAGCTTCACGGTCAATCCGGTCCTGGTCGAAGACCGGTGTGTCTTGTTCAGCACCGCGTACTCGCCGACTGGTGGGCCGCCCTGCAGCGTTTCCTCGAGCACGCGTCCCTGAACAGCCGGCATGCTGAACTGGAGGATACGCGCGACCGTGGGCGCGATGTCCACGTTCGACGTAGGCAGCGTATCGTAAAGGCCGGACTGAAAGTCCGGGCCACTAGCCATCAGTGAGATATGCGTATCGGTCGGTGAGAAGCTGCCGTGATCGCCCCTGCGGTTGATCGAACTGGCGTAGCTGACGCCAGACCTCCCCGCCACGGCAACGCTTTCATCGTAGCTGAAGCTGACGATGATGTCGGGCGCTCGGCCGTTTCCGCTGTTCTCGGTCTTGATGAGGCCCATGGGCAGCGTCCCTGCGACCTCGCCATACTTGTCGCTCACGAAGATCGCGCCGAACTGCAGGCGGCTCTGCAGACTCACCACGGCGGCCTTCACCGTTTCGATGTTGCCGTCCGGCACGAACAGATAGTCGCTGCCCGCGTTCGCGGCGACCACGACGGCCCCCGCGGGAATTGGCTTCGGCACCACATAGCTCGGCGACGTGTACTTTTGCGCCCGGCCGCAAACTTGTCCGTGCTGGTCATCTTTGCCGGGGTAAAGGTGTGTGCCGTCGGCCATGATGCCGGACAAGATCGGTATGTCGCGGCACCCCGCTCCATCATAAGCCTTCAAGCCATCGCGGGTCAGCAGCTCGGCGGTCCGCACGAAGCCTGATACCGAGTAGCCATGCGGATCATTCGACCCGATGTCGCGATCAACGATTGCCCGCAATGGATAATAGGCAACGTCACCGGACACCGTGCTGTGATTGTGATCCTGGGTAATGATGATGTCCGTGGACTCTTCCCAGCCGAGCTGGCGCAGTTCTTCGACGACCCGGCCCAAGATCTCGTCGTTCATCCTGGTCGCGTCGATTGAGTTGCACGTTCCCGGCCCGTACGCGTGATTCGTGGCGTCTGGCTCCTTCGACCAGAAGATCGTCAGGTCGGGTTTCTTGTTGGGCAGGATGTAGTTCACGAACACATCGGTCAGGTAAGCGAAGCCGCGCCGGGACAGCGCCCCGCTGCAGTCCAGCGGATTGCCGGTCTGTCCATCTTTGAGCCGCTGAATGGGAATTGGAGCGGTCGGGTCACCGTTGTCGCGCGCGAGCGTCAACGCACCCGCCTCATATGCATTGCCGCTGTTCCGTGGAAGCGGGTAACTGGCCTGTTGCAGTTCCTTGGCGAAACCGAGCGGCATCGCGGCATCTTCATCGAGGATGATCCCGCCGCGCTTGTAATCCTGGATGAAGGCGGCTCCGAACTTGCCGATGGCCACCGTCGTCAGCCCTTTGGCTTGCGCGGCCTGCAGCATCGTCGAAACCAGCGTGAGCCTTCCCTGGTATGAGTCGCGCACGGCTTCGACCACGCCGAAATCCTCGATGAACGCCGGCGCGGAAAAATCGATATCGGCTCCCTTCGCGTTCCTTCCCTTCGCAGACGGCGCATACACCACGTTGCCGTAGAACCCGTGCACGCCCGGATAGGCGCCGGTGGCGATAGAAGCGGAATTCATCATCGTGAAGGTCGGATAGACGGCATGGTGGTCTGCAAAGACGACGCCGGATCGCGCAAGCGCGAAATAGTTCGGCGCAATTTCCGGCGTCAGGTCGTCGGCTCGAAGCCCATCCCACACGAAGATGATGACGCGTCGTGCGGCCGGGCCCGTCTCTTGTCGCTGCGCTCGAAGACCTGCTGTCATTCCGAGCAGCACGAAGGAGAGAGCGCTCAGAAGAATAAGCAACCGTATTTTCATGGTTCGCCTCCTGGGCAGACCTGTGAGCGTCGACGATTACCCGATCCAAGCCCGGACTGTCCGCCGCCTGGATTTCGCAAGAGAGACCATCGATTTGACGCGTGTTACGGCAGGCTATGAGCGCGCCTGCGTTTGCGTCAAATACATAGTTGTTCTATTCCTTATGCGTTTTGGAGATAAGCAGGATGGACCTGAAGCGCCTGCGGACCTTCGTCGAGGTGGCCGACCTCGGCACAGTTTCCAAGGCAGCGCTGCGTCTGCGTATCAGCCAGTCTGCTTTGTCGCGGCAGATCAGTGATCTCGAATACGAATGCGGGTTCAAGCTTTTTGACCGTATCGGTCGCCGCCTTTTCCTGACGACCAGAGGCGAGCAGCTGCTCGGAGATTGCCGCGGAGTGCTGGGTCAGCTGGGATCGCTTGGCGAACGGATAGAGCTGCTCAAACGTGGAGACTCCGGCGTCCTTAAGGTGGCCGCACCGCCGCAGACGATTGAGAGCGTCTTGTCGGGATTCCTGCCGCGATATGCCGAACGCTTCCCCAACGTGCACGTGAAGTTGATGGAGGCTCTTGGCATGGACCAAGTGCCCCTGCTGGAACGTGGCGAGGTTCATATCGGCATCAGGCATGATCAAGGCGTGAACCCCTGGTTCGAGAGCCTCTCATTGCCGTCGGATGATGTTTTGGCCGCGTACCGCCCCTCGCTCCAGCTGGGCCGCCGCGGCATGATCGATATCGTTTCGCTCGCACCCCATCCCTTGCTGCTGCTGGACTCCGGCTACTCGGTTCGCAGGCTGTTCAATGCGGCCTGCCGGGTTGCCGACGTCGAGCCCAATATTCTGCTCGAGAGCCGCGCGCCGCACACATTGCTCGCGCTCGCTGAAGCCGGGCAAGGGATCGCCATCATCCCGTCCGTGCTGCGGACCGACCGTTACAGGCTGAAAGTCGCTCGAGTCACTCATCGGCGAAAACCACTGCGAGACCGTTACGTCATCCAGTGGGACAAGCGGCGCCCCATGCCGAGCTATGCCCAGAACTTTTGCGCGGCGCTCGCAGCGTATATGCGCGACGTCCTGCCGATTACGCGGCCGTCGGGAAGCAATACTACCGGCCCACCCCGACGCGTTGGCGAGCCGAGTGTCGTCCACGTCGCGCGCGGAGCGCAGGCTCAAGCTTTTCCGCGAAGAACTTGAAGAAAAAATCCTGATCCGGTCCAATTTGATTAAGTACGATATGATCGCAGCCGAGCGCGACATACTCGGCAATGGCCTTCAAGTGGAAATGTGCTTCGAAGCCGCCTCGAAGGCTTCCTATGAGGCAGTTCGGCAAGCACAGGCCAACCAGCCACCGACCAGCGGAAATATTTGTGCGCGGTCTTGATTGCCGCCTTTTCATCCCGACCGCAGCACAAGGCGATCTCGGCATAGACCGGCCCCTTACCACCTGCCTTGCGCCACGCCTCGACGATCTCCTTCTTGGCCTCCGTAACCACTAGCCCATCCGCCTTCTCGGCCGCGAGGCGTGCCGCTTCGCGGCCACCGGCCGCTACAACCACCGCGGGCTTGCGCGTCGGACGGTCGAATAGCTTGGCATGGTCGAGCTGTAGGTGCCGGCCGCGGTATGAGGTGATCTTGCCCGCGAGCAATCCTTGGATGATGTCGAGCGCCTCGCCCAGCCGCTCGTGACGCTCCACGACCCCAGGCCAACCGGCTGCCACGACATGCTCATTGAGTCGCTCACCCGCCCCTAGGCCTAAGCTGAATCGGCCGTCCGACATCACACCCAAGGTTGCCGCCGCTTGCGCGACGATGGCGGGATGGTACCGCATGATCGGACAGGTTACCGCCGTCATCAGACCGATCCGCTCGGTAGCCTGCGCGAGCCCACCGAGGACCGCCCAGGCAAAAGGGGCATGACCCTCCTCAGGTAGCCACGGGAAGTAGTGGTCGGAGATCGCCGCGAAGTCGAAGCCGGCCTTCTCGGCTCGCTGGGCGTTCCGGATCAACTCCGCGGGTCCGTGTTCTTCCGACATCAATTTGTAGCCGATCTTCAGCATGGAGCCTCCCAAGAGAGCGGACCAAGGATACCGAGGCCCAACGTGGGGAGGATAAACGCGTTGCGTGTTGTGATCGGGGCGATCCGGGCCTGAACAGTCCCGCGATCCCTAACGCCGTAACGGAGACCAGCCCATATGCGGAGTTCCGCTGCGCCGACAAAGCCGCGTTCTCATACAGCCTCGGTCAGACTCGGAAGTGACAGCCAGTCCGCGTGATGTCCCTTTCCTCCCGGAAGCGGACGCCTCTTCGTTCCCGGGTGACGTCGGCTTTGGGCCAATAGCTGACCTACCGGCGACCGACGTCGCTCAGCTCTTCCAGAAGCTGTTTGGCCGCGATCAGATCGGCAGTGTCGAAACCCTCGGTAAAGCGCTCGTAGATCGGCTGGAGGCAGGCGATGGCGCCTGCGCGGCGGCCCTGACTGCGCAGCAAGCGGGCGAGGCTCGTCGCCGCTCGCAACTCCCATGACAGGGTTCCTCGCTCGCGCGCGTCATCGAGCGCCTGCCGGAAGTGGGCCTCCGCTGATCCCGCGGCGCCGTGCAAGCCCTGAAGCAGGGAAAGCTCACCGGTGAGTCGGACGACCTCGGGAGTGAAGCAGCTCGGCTCGAACTGCTCGATTCCGGTCTCCAGCAACGCCAGCCCTTCGGCGATCCGCCTCGCCCTGGCCGTCACGCCGCCGAGACGCGCTGTCGAGACCGCCAGCCTTGATGACAAGGACTTGTTCAAATCTGGCGCCGTGCGCTGCCCAAAATGGCAGAGCGTGCTGTCGCGACAGGTCGATCAGCATAGCAGTGTAACGGGCAGCAGCGGCCTGGTCGCCCACCCAGAAGGCGATCGGGCATGCCGCCGAGGTGAGGAATAAGCACTGTGAGGCGGCATGGCCAGTCGCCTGAGCTTCGCCAAGGATCCTCTCCACCATGCGCACGGCCTGATCGGCAAACCCCTGCATCCACAGCGCCCGCGCCAGGTACAGCCGCGTCGAGATGCGCAAGTCGGTGCCGAAGCGAACGACGTCCTGGAAGCGGCCGACATCGCGTCCGTGATCGCTGACGGCATCCTGCGCCATCCCCCGCTCCAGGTAGTGCCGCGCCGTCATCTGGTCGCCGACATAGTGCTCGGCCACCCCCATTATGCGCTCCGCGAACATCAGATCGTTCCGATCCGATCCGCGCAGAGCCAGCGCATGGAATTCCTGTGCGAAGGGCTGCGCCGTACAGAAGCGGCCGCTCGCGTTGTGATAATAAGACAATCCACTAAGGGCACGCAGCTGGTACACGACGTCGCCCAGGCGCCTGGCCATGTCGAGCGTCTCGGTGAACGCGGCGCCCATCTCGGAAGCCTCGGACGTCGAGGCGCCGAGCGCGGCGTGTAATCGCATTGCCATTCGCGGGTCCTCGGTCGACCCGGATTCGAGTGCGCCCAGTGCTTGTTTGGCGCGTCCGCGGCACTCCTCGAGCAACGATAAGCGTATCCAGAGCGGGACTGCCGCAGCCGTCAGCGCCACACCGACCGACGGCTCGCCGCCGAGCGAGAACGTCCAGTCGAGCGCTGCCCGCAAGTTGTCGATTTCCTGGGCGTAGTCGGCCATCCAGTCGCCGGCTGCCCGCGCTTGCGCTTCCGCCTCGGCAATGGCGAACAGCTGACGGTAGTACTCGGCATGCCGGCGCGCGATCCGTTCGCGTTCGCTGCTCGTAGTGAGCTTCTCCAACGCATAGGCGCGCGTAGTGTCGAGCAGCCGGAACCGCGGCTTGGCGCCGCTGACGTCCACAGCAACCAACGATTTCGCCACTAGATCGGCGAGGCGGTCGATCGCATCTATGTTTGTCTTGGCTACATCGTGGACCACTGCAGCAGCGGCCTCGACCGTGAAGCCGCCGGCAAAGATGCCGAGGCTCCGGAGAAATTCCTGCTCGTCTTCGCCGAGCAGTCCATAGCTCCAATCGACGACCGCCTGCATGGTCCGATGCCGCGGCACGGTCGTGCGGCGTCGTGCCCCCAATAGCTGCAGGCTGTCGTCCAGGCGGGCAGCAAGACCTTCGACTCCCAGCACCTCGACGCGCGGCGCGGCGAACTCGATGGCGAGCGGCAAGCCGTCGAGCCTGCGGCAGATCTCGGCGGCCACCGGGGCGTTCGCATCATTCAGCGCGAAGTCTTCGACGATCGCGGTCACGCGCTCGACGAATAACTGCACGGCGGGGAAAGAAGCTGCCTCACCGGCTGTCAGCCCATGCGACGCCTGCGGGCTGCCGAGCGGTGCGAGGCGGTACTCGCGTTCACCCGCTACCCCGAGCGGCTCCCGGCTGGTCGCCAGAATGCTGACGCCCGGTGCTCCGCCGAGAAGCGCCGTCGCCAGGGTGGCCACTGCATCAATGATATGTTCGCAATTGTCGAACAGGAGCAGCATTCGCCTGTCCCGCAGGGCGGTGATCAGACCGGGAAGCGGATCTTCTGCGCGGATTTCCAGACCGAGCACCGTCGCAACCGCGCTAGCCACCAGGCGCGGGTCGCCGAGTGGCGCCAGGTCGACCAGCCAGACGCCGTGTTCGTAGCTGGCCATCATGCGCTCGGCGACAGCGAGGGCGACCGTGGTCTTGCCGATGCCGCCGGCTCCGACGACCGTCACCAGGCGCTCGCTCGAAAGCCGTGTGACAAGCGCCGCCACCGCGTAATCCCGGCCGATCATGCGCGTCACTGCGAACGGCAGATTGTGCGGCTTCGTGGAAGGAGCCTGTGGCGCCGAAGCGGCGCGCAAGGTCTCCTCGCGTCGCACCGGCGCAACGAAATTGTAGCCGCGCCCTGGAACAGTAATGACATAGCGATTGCCGCCATGGCCATCGCCGAGGGCGCGGCGCAATGCGCTCACTTGCATCTTGAGGTTTGCTTCTTCAACGAACGTCTGCGGCCAAGCTCGGGCGATCAGTTGCTCCTTGCCGACCACCTCACCGGCGCGTTCGACCAGAGCGGCCAGGATGTCGAAGGCGCGACTGCCGAGCCGCACTGGCCTGTCGCCCTCAAGCAGCAGGCGCTGCGCCGCAAGGAGCCGGTAGGGGCCAAATGAGATCGGGCGTCCATCCATGGCGCATCGTCGCCTGATTCGCTCTTTCTATCCAATTTTACTTGTCCGGCTTGCGCCTGCCACTGACGCAACAGCTTGGCAAGCTCGACGATGCCTGCTCTGGGTCAGTAGCGTCCGATTCGTGATGCCCACGGTATGTCCGGTTCATCCCAAGCAACAGACATTTCCGGGTCCGGTTGGCACTTCGCATTTGTGCCAACAGCGGACACGCAACAGCTTACGTCTCGTTAAAGCCGATCTCGCGCCATGCCTCGGCAAATGGACCGAACACAGTCGGTATCACCCCAACCGTGACAGACCAAGCCTCCATTGTGAAAGTCGGATCGAGCACCAGAACGCGTTGCGCGACGGCCTTTGCTTCGTCGATACGGCCGAGCCGAACAAGCGCTACGGCAAGCAGGATATGCGGTACGCTGAAGCTTGGATTCGACTCAGCGGCACGTCTGGCGGCTTCCCTCGCATCCTCGTACCGCTTGGCATGAAACTGGGCGGTTGCGATCGCCAAGTAAGCCAGCAGAGTGTCAAAAGGGCTGACCCGCAACGCACGCCGTGCGCGCTCGATGGCGTGCTCAGCTTCCCCCATCCAAGCGAGCGCAAATGCGCTGTTGCCCAACGCGACGACATTTGAATTACTGATCGCTAACGCGCGATCGAACAGGTCAAATGCGGTGGTGATGTCGTGCTCATCGAACCAGATAGTGAGACCAGCGATTGCAAGGGTCGTCGCGTCATCGCTGGCCATCGCCGCTCGTGCATGACTGATCGACGCGACCCGATCCTCTTCATGCAATCCGCCCCGGCTATACTTGAAATGAAAGCATCGGGCGAGAAGCGCGTGGGCGCCGGCGTAGTCCGGGTCAAGCTCCAATGCTTTCTGCAGCATCGGAATCGCCACGGCCGCACCCGAGGCCATGAAGTTGTGAACAGAAGGCGAAGCGCGCAAAACAAGCTCGTAAGCATCGAGGCTGTCAGGTCGCTTGCGCATGACGCGATTGATCTCGACCTTCCTTAGGTTGGGTTCGATTGCGCCGATCACGCTCATAGTGATTTCGTCTTGCACGGAGAAAATGTCACCAAGCGATCTGTCGTATCGCTCGGTCCAAAGATTGCTACCGGTTTGCGCCTCTATCAATTGTGCGGACAGCCGCACCCGATCGCCGGACCTCCGCACGCTCCCCTCGAGCACATAACGGCTGCCCAATTCGCGCGCGAACTGCCTCACATCGATCGGCTTTCCTTTGTAAACAAAGCTCGAATTGCGAGCGATGACAGAGAGCCACTGGATTCGCGAAAGTCCGGTAATGATATCCTCTACGATGCCGTCCGCAAAATATTCCTGTTCCGGGTCACCGCTCATGTTGGTGAACGGAAGCACGGCGATACAGGTTTCGGAGATGCTCACAGCCGGCTGAGTGCTGGGCAATCCAGCGGCTTGTGGCCGCGATTGCAAACCCAGCAGGCGGTATCCGCGGCCAGGAACAGTGACGATGAACCCTTCTCCGTCGGTTCCCTCATCGAGAGCCTTTCGCAAATTCGAAACGTGGACTTGGATATTGCTGTCCTCGACGATGACACCGGGCCAGATTTCGGCCATCAGTTCGGCCTTCGTGACGACTTTGCCCTCGGCCTGTGCTAAAACGCAAAGAATGTCGAACGCCCGGCTTCGCAGCTTGACCGGTAAGCCATCACGCCGCAGTTCGCGCTTCCCAAGGTCAAGCTGGAATTGGCCGAAAGCCAGTTGGTTGCTGTTGTCTGGGTCGGTCATGCCGCCATTTTGAACAATTAAGCATCCAAACCAAGGACCTTAAGGCGCTTAGGTAGTAGCGTCCACCACCGCTGGAGGAGGCGCGTTCGAGCGCTTCAATCCGAGTGGACGCATTGAGGAGGGCACCATGCAACGAGTCCCGATACTCGCTATCGCCCTTCTTGCCGTTGGCCAGATTGTGCTTGAGCCCGCGCCGGCGCGGGCTGGAGACTGGCCGCAAGGAACTGTGCGGATCATCACGCCGTTTCCGGCCGGGACAGGTGCCGACCTCGCCGCGCGGATTTTCGCGGAGCGTCTGACGAGCCGGTGGGGCAAGCCAGTGGTGGTCGAGAACAAGCCGGGCGGCGATGGCATCCTTGCGGTCACGGCGTTCCTGGGTACGCAGGATGAACACACGATCATTCTTATGAACGGTGGACCCCTTACCAGCAATCCGTTCAGCCATGACAAGCTGCCGTACGACCCGGTAAACGACTTTGTCCCAATCTCCTCGGCCGCAGATGTTCTCGTCGCGGTGTCCGCGCCGGCGTCCTTGCAAGTCGATTCGCTTGCCAACTTCTTGAATTTTGCCAGTGCGCATACCGGAAAGCTCAACTGGGGCGCGACCCCTGGCGCGCTCGACTACATCGTTCCCGGCTTCCTCAAGCGAGCCGGCCTGAACATGACGCATGTGCCCTATCGTCAGATCGCGCCCGCCTTACAGGATTTGGGCGAGGAGCGCATTCATCTCTATGCGTCCGCCCTGGCAACCCAACTTTCGGCAGTACACAGCGGAAAGGTTCGGCCACTTGTCGTGACAAATCGCGAGAGAACGGAACTCCTACCCGAAGTGCAGACCGCAACGGAAGCAGGGTTTGGCGATCTGGAGTTCGAGGGATTCCTCGGCTTTTTCGGTCCGCGCGGCATGCAGAAGGAACTGCAGGAGCGGATCAGCGCCGACATCCGAGCCTCCGGTGCCGATCCCGCGCTCGCCGCGCGGCTGTCCGCTGCTGGGCTGAGGATGCGAACGAATAGTCCGGCTGAGCTTTCCGAGATCGTCGAACGTGAGCGCCGAAAGGTCGCCGAATTCGCGCGAACCACGGACCGATCGCCAAAGTGAAAGTACACGGGGCAGTTTCATGGACACGACGCCTGACCGACTTGTGGACATCGCCTGCGGATATCGGGCCGCGAAAGTCCTCCTCAGCGCCATCGAACTCGACCTGTTCACCGTCCTTGCAGAGAGCCCACTTGATGCCGAGGCACTGACGAAATCACTCGATTTGCATCCGCGCGGTGCGCTGGACTTTTTCGATGCATTGGTTGCGCTCAAGCTGCTAGATCGAGCGGGCGACGGTCGCTACTCCAATACAACGGTAACCGCTGGCTATCTCGATCGGCGCTCAGGAGATTTTCTCGGCGGTATGTTTGATCAGCTCAATACGCGCGAATACGCGATGTGGGACACGTTGGGAAGCGCGCTGCGCACAGGAAAACCTCGCACCGGGATTGACGCAGCCGAGCACTTCACAACTCTCTATCGCGATCCGCCGCGCTTCAAGACGTTCGTCAGCGCAATGACCGCAGGCAGTCTGCCGGCTGCGAAATTGATAGCGGCGCGCTTTCCATGGGCCGACTACGAAACATTGATGGATATCGGAACATCGCAGGGATGCCTTCCCGTGCAGGTGGCCAGAGCCCACAGCCATATTTCGGCGGGAGGATTCGACTTGCCGGAGCTGGCGGAGACCTTCGACGGGTACGCGCGAGAGCATGGTGTCGCTGAACGCGTGCGGTTCTGGCCTGGAGATTTCTTTCGTGATGACTTGCCGTGTGCAGATGTCTTGGCGTTCGGCCGTGTCCTGCACAACTGGGATCTCCCAACGAAACAGATGTTACTTCGCAAGGCCTTTCATGGACTGACGAAGAACGGTGCCGTCATTGTCTACGATATGCTGATCGACGACGATCGCTGCTCGGGTGCAGCGGGGCTCCTGTCGTCGTTGAATATGCTGGTTTGGACTGCCGCAGGCTTTGGCTACACCGGCGCCGACTGCATGGGATGGATGCGGGAGGCAGGTTTCCGGAAAACGCGGGTAGAATCCCTTGTCGCCGGTCAGTCCATGGTTGTTGGTTTCAAATAAAGCATGGTCCTATAGCTTTAGCTGACGTGACATCAGCTGATGTCCGAAATGGGTCCAGGCTGTGTAAAAACGCGGACGGTTATGGTTGGGTGGGCGAGAGCAGCTGGCGGGCGCAGTCTGTCTCATGCCCGGATCGCTTCCATCAATCCGCCAACGCCCA
>Ga0193726_1000875_pt1 | contig 27177 bp, 26 predicted proteins | sample H2c1metaG_FD_144928 | JGI IMG/M metagenome (GOLD analysis project Ga0193726, IMG submission 144928) | Soil microbial communities from a riparian zone of the East river system, Colorado, United States - H2c1 | ecosystem: Environmental > Terrestrial > Soil > Riparian zone | place: USA: East River...
ACCGGCGGATTTCGTTGACCAAGGTTGACTTGCCCGATCCCGACGGTGCGGAAATGATGTAGACGTTCGTCATTCGAGGTTCTGCACCTGTTCGCGCGCCTTCTCGATTTCCGCTTTCATGGCCAGGCCCAGCTCGGTAATTTTGAGCGCATCGCCCCCCAAACCCGAAGTCTTGGAAAGCAGCGTATTGGCCTCGCGATTCATTTCCTGCAACAGAAAATCCAGTTTCTTGCCTACTTCCCCTCCCTGCTCGAGGTGAGCTACGAAGTGCTTGACGTGGCTCTCGAGACGAACCAGCTCTTCCTGGACTTCGCTGCGATCCACCAGCATGGCCGCTTCCTGCAGGATGCGTTCGGGGTCGAACTGCGATCCAACCAGTTCCTGCATGCGAGATTTCAGCCTGTCCGTGTAGATCTGTTGCACTGAGCCGCGAAATTTCCTGACGCCATCACAGGCCTGCTGCACATGCGCCATGCGCTCGTTCAACTCGCGGGCGATTTCACCGCCCTCCTGCTCGCGCATCTGATTGAGGCGCGCCAGCGCTTCTTCCGCCTTGGCGAGGACCAAGGGTTCGAATTCCTCGGCGGCAACCGAGGGGGCTGAGGCATCGAGCGCACCCGGAAGGCGCAGCACCGTGTTCAGGTCGGGATCGGCTGCCAGTCCAAATTCTGCGGCGGCGGCGCGAAATGCCTGAATGTATCCGCCGACCAGCGCTCGGTTCAGGGAAAACGTCTCGCTGCCATCGCGCTCCAAGTTAAGAGTCAATTCGAGATGACCGCGCGCCAGTTTCTCCTTGAACAAGCGGCGCAGCTTCATTTCCAGAGCGTCACTGTTGGAGGGCATCCGGAAATGCACGTCGAGATAGCGGTGGTTCACCGATTTCAGGGAGAGAGTGAAACTTGCCTGGCCATTCAACTGGCCTTTGGTCTGGGCGAACCCGGTCATGGAGCGGATGGTCATATTGTTTATTGTCGCACCGGAGTCGTCGCCTTCGGTTGCTCCAGGTCCACGAACTGCAGATCGTATAACCGGCGATAGGTGCCAAGCTTTTTCATCAATTCCTCGTGCGCGCCAATGTCCGCGATCGTCCCGTTCTCGATGACCACAATCCGGTCGGCGCGGCGGACCGTGGACAGCCGATGGGCAATGACCAGAACGGTGCGTCCGCTCATCAGATTCTGCAGCGCAGATTGCACCAGAGCTTCCGACTCGCTATCGAGCGCAGAGGTGGCTTCGTCGAGAATCAGGATTGGGGCATTCTTGAGGATCGCGCGGGCGATCGCGATGCGCTGGCGTTCTCCGCCGGAAAGCCGCACACCGCGCTCTCCGATCACGGTCTCGTATCCCGCGGGCAATTCCATGATGAAGTCGTGAGCCAGCGCTGCACGGGCCGCGGCCTCCACCTGCCTTTGTGAAACGCGGGGCTGGCCGTAGGCGATGTTGTTGCGCAGGGTGTCGTTGAAGAGGACGGTTTCCTGCGTGACCACGCCGATCTGAGCCCGTAAAGAAGCGAGCGTGGTATCGCGCACGTCGCGGCCGTCGATCAGGATGCTTCCAGAGGTTACGTCGAAGAAGCGAGGGATCAAGTGCACCAGCGTGCTCTTGCCCGCGCCGCTGGAGCCCACCAGGGCAAGGATTTCTCCCGCCTTCACTTCCAGATTGATGTTGGTCAGAATTTCTCGCGCTTCGCCGCCATCGCCCCCGTAGGAAAAGCAAACACTCTCAAAGCGAATCCCGCGAGAGAAGGGCGGGATGGGTTTCGCGCCTGGTTTTTCCAGGATTTCATCCACGGTGTCCATGAACCTGAATATTTCCGACGATGCGCCCAAAGCCTGCTGAAAATTGTTGTTGAACAGTGCGAATTTACGGACCGGGTTATAGAGGCTGAAGACCGAAGCGATGAACGCGGCAAATATTCCGAGGGTCATGACGCCGTGGGAAACTTGCCCGCGGCCCAGCAGCAAAAGCAGAGCGATCGCGATCGCTCCAAAAATGTCCATCAGGGGAGAGCTGATCGCAGCGGCTGCTACCGAGCGCATGTTGGCCCTAAAAAATCGTTGCGTTGCTTTCCGGAAACGTGCGATCTCCCAGGGCTCCATGCTGAAGGCTTTCACGATGCGGTTGCCGGTGATGGTTTCCTGAAGGACGTTTTGAATGTCGGCGAGCTTGTCCTGGCCGCTGCGCGTGGTGTGGCGGACGCGGTGCCCGATCTTTCTCGCGGAAATGATAATGACCGGGACAAACAGCACCAGCACCCAAGCCAGCTTGCGCCCCAGAGCTACCACCGCGACTGCCGTAAACAGGAAGGTGAAAAACTGCTGCAGGAACTCGGCCAGCACGCTGGACATGGCGTACTGCACGCGCTCGATGTCATTGATGATGGTCGAGACCAGCGTGCCCGTGGTGTGCTTCTGGAAAAATGCGGCGGAACGTCGCAGGATGGAATCGTAAAGGTCGTTGCGCAGGTCGGTCATCATCCCGAATCCGGCGTAGTTCACCAGATAGGTGCCTGCGTAATCGAAGACGCCCTTCAGCACGGTGGACGCCACCAGCGCATACGCCACAATGGTCCACGCATTGTGGAAGTGCGAGGGGACAAATCTCTGCAGATAGATCACGTGATCGCTGCCGGGGACCGTGAAGAGCTGGATGTTGTCCGAGCCGGTGGAGGGGTTCAGAACGCGATCGAGGATGGGCCTGAGCAGGAGCAGCCGGAACGCCTCGAAGAAACCCACCCCGGCCATCAAAAGCACGGAAGAAAGAAGCTGCCACCAATACGGAACCACGTAGTGAAGGAGGCGTGTCAGTTGCCGCATTGGGGGCTCCCGCTGCGTGGCCCGGGAAGACTCGAGGGTGATGGATTCAGCATTCGGTGCAAGGCTTTATTCTACTTGAGTCGTCGGCCCCTCGTCGTTGGCTAAAAGCCTCGACCGCAGGTTGGCGAGAAGCACGACCGAGGAACCTAGTTCGGACTGTCGCGGTGCACTACCTTTACCCGGTATCCCGCCTTGCGCAGATGTTTGCCGACGTCTTCCGAAATCATGACCGAGCGGTGCTGGCCTCCGGTGCAGCCGAAGGCAATCGTCAGATAGCTCTTCCCTTCCCGGATGTAATGCGGCAACAGATAGACCAACAGCTCCGAGATGCGCTGAATGAACTCCTTGGTCTGGGGAAACGAGCGAATGTATTTCGCGACCTTGGGATCGCGGCCAGTGAGCGAGCGGAACTCCGGCACGAAATGCGGATTGGGCAGGAAACGCACATCGAACAGGAGGTCGGCATCGTCCGGCACCCCATGCCTGAATCCGAAACTCACGCAGGAGACCAGGATGTTCTTGCCGGACTTCTGCTGCTTCTGAAAGCGCTCGATGATATGGGAGCGGAGTTCGTGGACATTGAATTTGGAAGTGTCGATGACCATGTCGGCCAGGGCACGGATTTTTCGCAACTGTCTGCGCTCCGCGGTCAATGAAGACTTCACCGGGGCGTTGGTTCCAAGGGGGTGCGGGCGGCGGGTTTCGCTGAAGCGGCGCAGCAGCACGGCATCCGAGGCTTCGAGAAAGACCATGCGCGTCGGCAGCATGCGCTTCACCGACTTGATGATCGATGGCAGGGATTCAAGCTGCGTGCCTTCCCGAACATCCACGACCAGCGCGGTACGTTCAATCTCGGAAGATTGGCCGACGAGTTCGGCGAAGCGCGGGATAAGCCCCACCGGCAGGTTGTCCACGCAGTAGTAGCCGAGATCTTCGAAGGCCTTCAGGACAGATGCTTTCCCCGACCCGCTCATGCCGGTAATGATGACCAGATCACCTCGACCATCCGGAGGAAGCGTGGAACGCTCGACCGTCCGTCCCAAAGTCTTGGCTTTCAACTTTGGTTTGGATCGGGGATTCTTCCTGCTTTTACGCGCTGCCATTGCGACGGATGTTAACAGGGAACGACCGGCGCTCGCTAGTCACAGGGCTGGCTCCGATCAAGCGAACTGGATTTTTCGGAGAACCGGTAGCGGCCGCAAGGGATGGCGCTCTAAGGCGGATTTGCCACGATTCTAAGGCATGAACCCGATGGAGCGGAAAGGCCTTCCGGCCTACTCTGCTCTTGGTCAAGGAGGCTTTTATGCTTTGGACTGTCTTCCTAGTGCTGCTGGTGTTGTGGCTTCTCGGTTTTAGTCTGCACGTAGCCGGAGGCTTGATCCACCTGTTGCTGGTGGTTGCTCTGGTCGTTCTGGTCATCAACTTGTTGACGGGCCGAAACGTTACCGTCTGAAAGGACAACCCATGCGATCACGAAAGCTAGCTGGTTTGCCCCTGGCCGCGGCGGTTCTGATGCTGGCCGCGATTGGCTGTTCACGCCCCCATCAGGTCGGCTACAAAGACCATGTTCAAAAGGCACTGGAACAAGCTGATTACAAGGGCTTGTCCGTAGCCGAAGACGTGGACAACAACACCATCACACTGGCGGGCAAGCTGCACTCCGAGGACGCCAAACAGAAAGCGGCGGAAGTCGCCAAAGCTGCGGCGGGAGAACGAGTGGTGGCGAACGAAATCAGCGTCCAGCCGCTCGGGGTCGAAGCGGAGGCCAGGAAGATGGAATCCAGCCTCGATGACGGGATTGAAAGCAATTACAAAGCCGCTCTCATCTCAAGGGGACTTGACCGGCAGGACATCAGCTTCAAATCGAAGAACGGAGTGCTCACGCTGTCCGGCAAGGTAAAGTCAGGGAAGCAAAGGCAGCAGGCCGAACTGTTGGCCAGCAATACTCCGAATGTGGCGCAGGTACTCAATCAAATCGAAGTCAAGCGCTAGATCTTCCCCAAAAGTAAAGTTAAAGGATGGGCACAGCCGGGTGCCCATCCTTCACCCTCTGAACGGCGCTGACAGCAGTCGCCCCGGAAGCATCACCACGGCCCAGACCGTCGCGAGGACACCGTGGACTGCGATTCCCACGATGCGAAAAGGCAGGAGAATGAGCCACACAAAGGGATAGGCGATCAGAGCGGCGAGCGCCAGCGGCCAGCAGACGATGAGAAGAATGCACCAAACAAGGAATGTGAACATCGCGACCCTCTTCTAAATGGTTACGCCAGATGAAGCCGGAAAGTTCCCCTCCGCCGAACTGTCGACACCCGGCTTGCCATGTCTCCCCTGCAACCCAGACGCGGGGCCTTGGGCGACGCAGCGCTTGCGGCGCTGCCATAAGCCCGGTTTTTTTGGCGGCTGCGGTGGAGGGAACTGGGTCAGGATTTCCCCCGATCAGTGGCACTCGACAGAGGTGGCGAGCCAGGACTCTACAGGCTCAGTTTCTTCAGAGACTCTTCATAGGGCGCCCGCGCAATTCCCCGCTCGGTGACGATGGCGGTCACGTATTTTGCCGGCGTCACGTCAAAGGCCGGGTTCTCCACGCTCACACCCTCCGGAACCATTTGCTTGCCCGCAATGTGAGTTACTTCGCGTGAATTTCTCTGCTCGATGGGGATCTGGCTACCGTCGGGAGTTGCCAGATCAACCGTGGAAATGGGTGCGGCAACATAAAACGGGATGCTGTGCTCCTTCGCCAGCACGGCGACCGTATAGGTGCCAATCTTGTTCGCCACGTCGCCATTGGCCGCAATGCGGTCCGCACCGACCACAATCGCCTGAATTTTTCCCTGCTTCATCATTGCGCCGGACATGTTGTCGGAGATCACGGTCGTGGGGATGCCGTCTTTCATCAACTCCCAAGCGGTCAAGCGTGAACCCTGCAAGAACGGCCGCGTTTCGTCGGCATAGACGTGGATCTTCTTACCCTGTTCGAAAGCCGCCCGGATCACGCCGAGGGCGGTACCGTATCCGCAGGTCGCGAGCGCGCCTGCGTTGCAGTGAGTAAGCACGCCGCCGCTGGCCGGCATCAGAGTGGCGCCGTGAAGGCCCATGGCCTGGTTGGCAGCGATGTCTTCTGCGTGCATGCGCTTGGCCTCTTCAATCAAAGACTGCTTGACTTGCGGAATGGGTCGAACTCGAAGGGTTTCGAATTTCTCCTGCATACGCCGGATGGCCCAAAACAGATTCACCGCCGTTGGCCTCGTCTTGCCCATGGCTTCACAAATCAGGTCAAAGTCGCGTTTCAGGTCGCCGCCGTTTGCGGCCTTCGAGTTCTGCACACCGAGCGCAATGCCCATGGCAGCGGCCACGCCGATCGCCGGCGCGCCGCGCACCACCATATCGCGGATCACATCGGCGACCTGCTGGTGGGTCGTGCAGTTGACGTAGGTTTCTTCCATAGGGAGCTTCGTCTGATCGATGAAGCGCACGCCTTTGTCGGTCCATTCGAGGGTCTGGATCATAATCGGGTATCTGGTCTCGGGGTTTCGGTCTCAGGTTGCTGTTATTTCTGCGCGATGTGTTGTTTGCGGACATCGGCGGCTGTGAAGAGCGAGATGAAGGGCGCTGGTAATGCTGCCTTCTCCACGCTTGGACGCCCGCCAGCGTCCTGACGCTCCACCAGACACATCACGCCGACCACTTCAAATCCGAATTCGCGTGCCGCTTCGATCGCTTGAACCGTGGAAGAGCCGGTAGTACAAACGTCGTCCACAATCACCACGCGCGCGCCTTTTTCGCGGAAACCTTCGACGCGCTGTCCGGTGCCGTGCTGCTTTTCAGCCTTGCGCACCAGGAAGCCATGCAGCTCGCCGCTGGTCACCGCAACCGCCACCACAATTGGATCGGCTCCCATGGTCAATCCACCAATGGCCTGCGGCTTCCATCCGCGGGCTCGAATCTCGTCCAGAAAAACCTGGCCGGTTAGCTGCGCGCCGCGAGCGTCCAGGGTGGTGACGCGGCAGTCGATGTAATAGTCGCTGGTGCCGCCGGAGGAGAGCTTGAACTCCCCCAGCCGGAAAGACTTCCGGGCAAGCAAACCTAAAAGTTCCTGGCGGGCATCGGGCATGGAAAAACTAAGATAACACGGCCTTTCTGCCGGGTGCCTCCGGCGTTTGAAGAAGGTTCGCCACAGGAATCGGTTTCGCGGGTCATTTCAGGAATCGGAAACGATCCCCGAATTGCCGGCCAGGATTTGTACTCCTCAGCAAGCAGGGTTGACCCCATTTCGATACTCTCCCGACGCTGCGCCCCTACCGCGTCATCCTCTCCAGGTGCCGGAAATGATCGGTGGCCAAATACAGCAGGCCAAAGAGCGTCCCGTTGTAGCCCATGTGCAGCAGCACGCTGGGAGCGACGGCTCGAGTCATCACCCGCGTGACGGTGAGAACACAGCCGACTGCGAACAGGACCAGCAACGGTGCCCAGGCGCTTCCCAGCTGCTCGTCGTGCATCATGGCAAAGGCCGCGGACGTCACCAGTACAGCCAGGATTCTCCCCACCGTCGCCGCCGAAGATGCATTCAACCCCCGGGCAGATCCGATCCCCATCAGCAGCACCGCCAATGCCAATAGCGCTGCCGTGGCCCACAGCGTGCTCTGGCCCGGCAGCGGGCGCTCGACGAATCCCCAGACGAGCAAACTAACACCTGGCAACAGCACTGCGTGCGCTGGCCTTCCGCCCGCACGGGAGCTCCGGCCCAGCAATATTCCGATGATTGGAATGGGCACCAGAGCAGCCAGCAGCCCTGAACTGGGCGATGGCATCACCCGCACCAGGCATCCCCAACCCGCGATCACCAGCATCCACAAACTCCCGCGCCGGAGTCTTTGCGGAAACATGAACAAGGTTTGCAGCCAGCGGTCGAGCACGGGATAGAGAAAACCACGAAACAGCAACTCCTCCGCCAGGGGCGCGATCAGGACGCCGAAAAAAACCATCAAGTAGGCGCTGCGACGATCTCCAAAAAAGCGATCCACCGGAAGCGATTTCGGCATGGGCAGCAACCGGGAAAGCAGCCCGAGCGTCACGGCCGTCACGCCGCCGGCAATCAGGAAGCCCAGCCAGCCATTTCCTGCTGGCCACCGCCAGCTCACGGCTTGCCAGAACTGGGCATGGCGGGCTCGAGCCAGGCGCACGTACATGAAGATCATCACCAGCAGATAGGAAATCGCCATCGCCGGAACGATCGTCAACGCGCCTGGGGCTTTGGCCAATTCCTTCACGGAACGAGATGAGAATAGGGTGCTGATGGCGAACGAGAGCGTGGAAAAGAAAAACAGTGCGGCGATTAGAATGAGTCCCATCAGGAAGAGATCGAATCCCGTCCAAGGTGGATTTTCTGCATTCGGATTGATCGCTTCGGGAGCCCGCGGCAGAGGCGCAATCGGGAGCGGCGCATCCGGGTTCGTCCCGTCGACGACGACCGGCTCGGACTGCAAGGCTGGAAACGGATTGTTCAGTTCGGACACGATTTTAGCTTGAAAGGCTGCGAGCTTCGTCCGCAGGTTCGGGCAAGCTGACGCAAGGCTCGATGACTCACTCTATGCAATGGAATTCTCTTGCCGCAGCCTGCTGGCGCTCCCTCCAAAATACTGTAGCAGAGCCTGCCCAGTGTAGGACTTCTTGACCCGCGCCACCTGCTCCGGTGTACCCTGGGCCACTATTTTTCCGCCCTCCTCGCCCCCTTCGGGGCCAAGATCGATGAGCCAGTCGGCATTGCGTATCACGTCGAGATTGTGTTCGATGATGATGATGGTATTGCCCAGATCGGTGAGGCGATGCAGCACGTCGAGCAACTTCTTGACATCGTCGAAGTGCAGGCCGGTGGTAGGCTCGTCGAGTAAATATAGCGTCTTGCCGGTCTGGCGTTTACTCAATTCGCGCGCCAGCTTGATGCGCTGGGCTTCGCCGCCGGACAGCGTCACCGCGGATTGTCCCAGATGAATGTAGCCCAAGCCGACGTCTACTAGCGTCTTCAACTTTTGCTGCACCAGCGGAATATTTTCGAGCACCTGCAGCGCATCGGCAATCGACGATTCCAAAAGATCTGCGATCGAATACCCCTTGTACTTCACCGCCAGCGTCTCGTGGTTATACCGTTTACCGCCACACACCTCACACAGCACGTAGACATCCGGGAGGAAGTTCATTTCAATGCGGCGCTGACCTTCCCCCTGGCAAGCCTCGCACCGACCCCCGGCAACGTTGAAGGAGAAGCGTCCCGGCTTGTAGCCACGCTCGCGCGACTCCGGCAGCATGGCATACAGGTCGCGAACCTGAGCGAAGACACCCGTGTAAGTTGCAGGATTCGAGCGCGGCGTACGCCCGATCGGCGACTGGTCAATGCGAATGACTTTGTCGATATTTTCCGCGCCGGAAATGGTCTTGTGCGCGCCGGGTTCTTCACGCGAACGGTACAGGCCCCGCGCCAGCGCCCGGTAGAGAATGTCATTCACCAGCGTGGATTTTCCCGAGCCGGAGACCCCCGTCACGACGGTCATCACGCCCAGCGGAAACGTGACGTCGAGATTCTTGAGGTTGTTCTCGCGCGCGCCCAGAATGTTGATGGCGGCGCCGTTTGGCTGGCGACGCTCGGGGCGCATTTCAATCCGCGTGCGTCCGGAAATGTAAGCTCCAGTAAGCGATCCGGGGACACCGATGATTTCTTCCGGCGTGCCGTGAGCCACAAGATTTCCGCCATGCCGCCCCGCTCCCGGCCCCAGATCGATCACGTGGTCAGCGCGGCGAATGGTTTCTTCGTCATGCTCGACCACGAGCACGGTGTTGCCCAGATCGCGCAATTCTTCGAGAGCCTTCAGCAGGCGATTGTTGTCGCGATGGTGCAATCCGATCGAAGGCTCGTCGAGCACATACAGCACGCCGCGAAGTTTCGATCCGATCTGTGTGGCCAGGCGAATTCGCTGACCCTCGCCGCCGGAAAGCGTCGACGCCGAGCGATCCAGAGAAATGTATCCCAGTCCAACGTTGTGCAGAAATTGCAGGCGCTCCACGATTTCATGCACGATGCGTCCGGCGATTAGTTCTTCGCGCCCGCCAAGTTTGACCTTCCCGGCGACTTCGAGCGACCGGGACACCGGCAGCGCCGTGAAATCGGCGATCGACATGCGGTTGACCTTCACCGCCAAACTCTCCGGACGCAGCCGCTTGCCATGACACGCCGGGCATTGCGTGGCCGACATGTAGTCGAGCAAGAATTCGCGGTAGTTCTCGGAACCGGAATCTTCCGCGGCCCGCTTGAGGTATCCAAGCACACCCGTAAAACCGGTTCTGCCGCCCTTCCCGTCTCCGTAGAGCAGCAGGTTCTGAACCTTTTCTGGAAATTGATCGAAGGGCGTCTTCAGGTCGAAGCCGTGTGCAGCGGCGGTGAGCTCCACCATGTGAATCAGATTTTGCGACGCCGATCCCGGACCCAGTCCGCCCTCGAGCAGCGGCTTCGACCAATCGTTGATCACTTTGCCGGGATCGAAGTCATAACGACTACCCAGCCCATGGCACTCGGGGCAGGCACCATATGTGCTGTTGAAGGAGAAGGAACGCGGCTCCAGCTGCGGCACGTTGATGCCGCAATCGGGGCACGCCAGCCGCGCCGAGTAAAGCTGCTCTTCCCCGCCGACCACAGCCACCTGCACCAGCCCCCCCGCCAGTTTCATCGCCAGGCCCACCGAAAGTTCCAGGCGGTGCTCGATTCCCGGCTTCACCAGCAGACGATCAATCACGACTTCAATGGTGTGGTTCTTGCGTTTATCCAGCGGGATGTCGTCTTCGAGATTTAATAACTCCCCATCGACGCGGGCGCGGGTAAAGCCGTGTTGGACCAGCTTCTCCATCTCTTTTTTGAACTCGCCCTTGCGGCCGCGAACGATGGGCGCAAGCACCATGACCCGGTCCTGCGGGGTCAATGACATCACTCGCTGAACGATCTGTTCGGCGGATTGGCGGGTGATGGCTTGTCCGCACTTGGGACAATGCGGCAGCCCGATTGAGGCGTACAAAAGACGAAGATAATCGTAGATTTCCGTGATCGTCCCCACGGTCGAACGCGGGCTGCGACTGGTGGTCTTTTGCTCGATGGAGATGGCCGGGCTCAGGCCGTCGATGGCATCCACATCGGGGCGTTCCATCTGGTCGAGGAACTGGCGCGCGTAGGCGGACAGCGTCTCTACGTAGCGCCGTTGCCCCTCGGCGTAAATGGTGTCGAAGGCCAGCGAAGACTTCCCCGACCCGCTCAGGCCGGTGATGACCGTGAGGGAATTCCGGGGAATTTCCACGTCGATATTCTTCAGGTTATGCTGGCGCGCTCCGCGCACCGAGATCTTGGTGATGGCCATAAATCCCGAACGTATTAGCCTTCCGTAATGTGGACGGGTTCACAGAAATGTTGGAAAGTGTGAGAACGCAACTCTACTCACGTATCTTATTTGCTAACAGCGCCAAGCGTCAACGCGGGTAGATTGAGGAAGCGCTCAGCGGGTCCAGAAAGCAAGCCCCGCCAGAGGATTCCGGCGGCAATTTATTGGGAAAGTGGGCCGAACTTGAGTAGCGTACTGGTTGTTTTGGTCATGACGTTTACCGCCGTGTCCGTCGTTGGGGCCGGGATCCTTGCCGCTTATGGCGCTGTAATTGGGATTCTTCAGGCCTTCGCCCATCGCTCCCGACAGCGCACCGCCCGTACCCTCGTTCTTGTGCCCAGCCAGTCCGCCGCCAGCGGCGACTAGGATCCCCAAACTCTTCCTGCGCTGGCCGGTTCCCGGCCGCGGAATTTGCCCGCCTTCGCCCGCCTTTCAACGACAACCACTTCGTGTCAGGCCTGGAGACGCGTGGGGCGTGGCGCATCCATTTGCAATCCTCCGCGGCTGGCGGGCGTGAAGGGAAAACCAATCCGCAGGCCTGCGCCATCACCCAACCGAAGCCGGCACCCAGAATCTAGGCAGGATGCCCAGACTTCATGACCCTATGTGCCTACTTAAAATCGGGTACGCTCTATCCATTCGTGGCAAGGCAGTCCGATTCCATGAGGCCACCGCCGCGCACACCTGGGCGCCGGACGGACACTCTTCCCTTACTCCTGTTCGGGATTGTTGACCATCGGCATGCGGGGGCCCTGGCCTGGATTTCCGGGCGCTCCTGGCGGCGCACCCTGCTGTTGCAGCTGTTGTTGTTGTTGCAATTGCTGCAGCAGTTCTTCGGGACTCTTCGGTGCGACCGGCGAGCCGGGTTGCGCTGGCTGGGCCTGATCGTCGGCTTGATCGGCCTGAGCGTCATCTGCCGACTCCTCCGCCGAATCGTCCGACATATCTTCTGCCGCAGGTTGCGGCGGCGGGGTCTGAATATGGCCAAATGGCGCAGGACCGCCGGGCTGGGGCTGGGGCTGGCTCCCAGGATTTGCATTGGCCACAACCGCTGGGACTTCGGCCGGGCCGATCGGCCTAGCCATCAAGACAACTCGATCCAGAGCATTCGGATTGGCCGCAGTCCCAAGCAACACGTAATCGAAATGCGATCCGTTCAGCAGCGAGGCCAAGATCTCCCGCGCCGGCCCCGGACCGAAATGCCCAACCACGCGTTCGGTGGAGTTCGACGGCATGTCCACGGATGCCCCGGTCTGCGCGTGCACAGCTCGCAAGATGTCGCCCAAGGTCGAGTTCTGGGCCACAATCGTTAGCTGGCCGCTCTGGTAAGCCACCAGAGGCGCGGAGGAGGGAATCTGATCCAGGTTAAAGCCTGGCAGCGGGCCGGAAGGAGGCGTTGGCTGGATTGCGGCAGGCGGTTCTTGCTGCTTGACTGGCTTTTTCTTGGTTCGATGCCGTTGGGCCGCACCCGCCGGAGCGGTCGCCGCGATCGCAAGCGCAACCACAAGAAGGACCAAAGCAAATCGACCTGACATTCGTAACCCCACCATGAGCCCTGCTCCGCGGCGAATTGGAAAGCATCGCCGCGATGACCTTGGCCAATTCTAGCACCAGACGCGGGCTGGAATACGGGCCTTTTTTTCTCTCTCCGGGATGCATTCCCTTGTTCCGGCAGGCAACGAAATTCCGCCCGCCAGACTCAACCACGCTGCCAGGAGCCAGCAGATTCGTCGGGCCTTACGGCCCCGGAACGGCAATATTATGGTCGAAGAGAAAGAGAATTACAGAAGAGTAGAGAGAAGAAGAAGAGAAGAGATGATCATGATTTACCGGTGTGGCGCGAAATATCCCTTGCGGGCGCGAACCTGGAGGTCTTTCTTCACCGCGGTGATTTCAATCGAACGGTAGCGGCCGTCGGCGTCGAAATCTGCGGGATGGTACGAAACCACATACTGGCTGCGAAGTTCATCTTCAATGGCGGCGAAGGAACTCTTGATGTCCTTCATCTTGAAGGGAAAGAAGGCGCGCCCGCCGGTGGCGTCGGCCAGTTGCTGCAGGACCCGGTCTCCGCGCAGAATCAAGCCGCTGTCATCGGTGGAAATGGCGTAAATGATCACTTCAGCGCGTTGCGCCATTTCGATGGCCTGCATCCGCGTGATTTCGCTCTGATTGTCTTCGCCGTCGCTCACGATCACGATGGCCCGGCGCACCGGATGGTCTGCGACTTGTTTAATCAGGGTGTCCCGGCAGGCCCGATAAACAGCGTCGTACAACGCGGTGCCACCGCCGTTTTTCAGGTTGTGGACGCCGGTTGCAAGCAGCTCAACGTTGTCGGTGAAGGACTGCGACACTTGCGTGTGCCCGCTAAAGCCCATCACAAAAGCCTCATCGAAGTTCGCGCGCAGCGTATGCCGCAAAAAACTGACAGCGGCTTCCTGCTCAAAATCGAACCGTCCATGCACCGATCCACTGGTATCCACCAGCAGTCCCAGCTTCAGCGGCAGATCAGTCTCCCGGCGGAAATTCGCGATCGATTGCGGGGGCTTGTGGTCGTCCAGAATGGTGAAATCGCCTTGATTGAGATCGCGGACAAATTTGCCGTGCTTGTCGGTAGCGATGAATAGCAAATTGACTTCGTCCACCCGCTTGCGGATCGTGAGGATGGCGTCGTCGGACGGTTCGGATGCCGGCGGCGCGGAAGCGACAGAAGCGCCAACCACGGGCAGGGCACTGGCCGGAACCACGTAGTTTGACTGCGCGCGCAACGGCAGGACCGCCGCGGCCAGACAGAGCGTTCCGAGACCAAGGGCCAGTTTCATGTAACTCATTCCCTATCCATCCCAAATTTCCACGACCAACCACAGTCCCCAGCCACTTCAGCCCATTAGATGCACTTCAGTGGCCGGAATCTTCAAGCTGGGCGCGGCTTCCGGTATGCTGACTGTAGGCGAGGCCCAATGCGAGTGCCAAGTTACAAAAGGAGCACTCGCCTGGTCATGGGCAAAATTCCTCATCCGCCCGGTCGGGGGGCGGCAGAGACCTTGCCAGCCAGGCCTCGATTGCCGCCCGCCATCCCAGCAAGCTTCGACCCATCAATAAGATAGCCGAAGGCTCGGTTTTGCATCTAAGGCCTGTTCCCGCCCCATGCAGCGTAAAATGGGGACTGCCAAAACGGAGGAAGTATGAATAAACTCTATGGGCTACTGCTTATGTGCGTCTTTGTGCCGCTCGGCTTCGCCGCCGGCGACACCGAAGCCGATCGCGTGAAAGACTCCGGCGTGGTTCTGCGTGAAATCCTCAATATTCCAGACGACATCCCGCAGGACCTCATCGACAAGGCCGAGTGCTTGATCATTCTGCCTTCGGTAAAAAAAGGCGCATTCGGAATCGGCGGAAGCTACGGCCGTGGCGTCATGATTTGCCGCGGCGGCCGCCATTACACCGGATCGTGGGGACCACCTGCGCTGTATGCTCTCGAAGGGGTCAGCATTGGCTTCCAGTTGGGCGGCCAAGCCACGGACTTCGTTCTGCTGGTGATGAATGTCAAAGGTGCGGAATCGCTTCTCACCAGTAAAGTAAAGCTGGGTGCGGACGCCTCCGCCGCCGCCGGTCCCAAGGGCCGCACCGCGGAAGGAGCGACCGACATCGTGATGTCCGCCGAGATCCTTTCCTACTCGCGCAACAAAGGACTGTTCGCCGGGGTTTCGCTCGAAGGTTCCACTCTGCGTTCGGATGGCAGCGCCAACGAAAAGCTCTACGGACAAAAACTGAGCGCAAAGGAAATCATCCGCCTGCACAAAGTAAAAGCTCCTCGGTCCGCGGCAGCGCTCATCGCGTTGCTGAACCGCAAGAGCCCAAAGAACCTGTCCGAGCCGAAGTCGCTGGAATAATTGCATCGTTCAAGTGAAGGCCTGGGGCGGGCGCGCCGCTCGCCCCAGGCCACACCATCCTTCACCCCCATGATAAAGAAATCCCCCGTACCAATCCGCTGTGCCTGGGCACGCAACGAACTCTCCATCGCCTACCACGACAGAGAGTGGGGCGTGCCCGTGCACGACGACATCGTCCTCTTCGAATTCCTCACCCTCGAAGGCGCGCAGGCCGGACTGAGTTGGGACATCATCTTGAGAAAACGGGAGAACTATCGCACCGCCTTCAGCGACTTCGAGCCCCATCGCATCGCGCGCTACAGCAGCCGCAGGCTCGAAGCGCTCATGGGCGATCCCGGCATCATTCGCAACCGGTTGAAGATCGCGTCGGTGGTAAAGAACGCAAAAGCATTTTTGAAAACACAGGAGGAATTCGGATCCTTCGACCAGTACGTTTGGCGATTTGTCGACGGAGGCCCGCTGCTGAATGCCTGGCAGCCATCGCAAAGGCTCCCGGCTTCGACCATCCGATCGGACGCGATGAGTAAAGACCTGAAGCGCCGCGGCTTCACCTTCGTGGGCTCGACCATTTGCTACGCCTTCATGCAGGCCGTGGGGATGGTGAATGACCATGCGGTGGATTGCTTTCGATACTCCGAGGTGAAACGCATCCGGGCAAAACCGACTCGGCGATGAAGTGCGGGCGACGATTCAGCTTAGCCGCCGGACGACGTCCGGGGCCGCGCAAACCGGCGGACGCGCCGGCGGGACGCCAGCACCTGCACCCACACCGGCGAGGAGCAGATATCGAATGCGCCCGGCCGAAGCCTGCGGCCGGTTCCCATTTGGCTCGGGCTTGGCCTCCGGGGCTGGTTTGGATGCGGTTACCGCGGTTCATCGAATGTCGATTACATCAATAGACATTCCTATATAATGTGGGTTGGCACACCTCATGCATCGATCCCCGGGGCGCGACGCCCAGATGACCATCGCCATCATCGGAGGCGGATTCACCGGCGCCACCATGGCGGCCCAGCTCCTGCGCCATGCCGCCCATCCGCTTACCGTGGTGGTCATCGAGCGCGCCCAGACCCGCGGACGCGGCGTAGCTTACAGCACGATGCAGGGATGGCATCTGCTCAACGTTCCCGCCGGCGACATGAGCGCGCTGGCGGACGATCGCAATCACCTGCTGCGCTGGGCCCAAGCCCATTTCGATTCGCGCGTGGGCCCGGACAGTTTTCTTCCCCGCCGCGTCTACGGCCAATACATCGAATCCTTGCTGCGGGAGACTGCGGGCTCGCGACCCTCTGCACTGGAGTGGAAGTGCGATCAAGCAATGTCGGTCGTTCGCTCCGGCAACAGAGCCGAAATCGGTCTTCATAGCGGCGAGAAAATTGTTGCCGACAAAGTAATTCTGGCTCTGGGAAATTTTCCGCCCAGCAATCCTCCACTCCCCGGAAGGCCGCCGAACAGTCCTCGCTATGTTCCCGTCGCATGGTCGGCGGCGGCGCTCGAGGGTGTCGAAAACGAGAACAATATTTTGCTGATCGGCTCCGGACTCACCAGCGTCGATCTCGCCGTCGCTCTCCGTGCCCGGGAATTTCGCGGCACCATTCATATCTTGTCACGCCGGGGATTGCTCCCGCACAAACATGCGGCCGCGAAGAAGTGGCCCGCCTTCTGGAATGCGCAATCGCCTCGGACGGCGCTCGGACTCCTGCGCCTTGTCCGAAAGCAGGTCGAACAGGCTCACGAGCAGGGCTACGACTGGCGCGCCGTCATTGATTCCCTTCGTCCCTTCACCCAACAAATCTGGCAGTCGCTGCCGAAGAATGAAAAACTACGCTTTCTCCGCCACGCGCGACCCTACTGGGAGGTCCATCGCCACCGCATCGCGCCGGAAATCGGCGGCCTGATCGGCTATCAATTGCTGAATCATCACATCCGGCCGCACGCCGGCCGGATCACTTCATACCAGGAAGATAACCATGGCGTGGAAGTCACCTACCGTGAGCGCAAGAGCGGCAAGGAACAAACCCTTCGCGCGGAGCGCGTGATCAATTGCACCGGCCCGGAAACCGACTTCCGCCGGCTCGACAACCCCTTGGTCAGCAGCCTCCTGAACCATCACCTGGCACGCCCGGACGGGCTGTTTTTAGGCCTGGACGTTTCCGACCAGGGCGCCCTGATCGATACCAACGGCACGCCATCGGATTTTCTCTACACCGTCGGCCCCCCGCGCAAGGGAAGCCTGTGGGAGACCACGGCGGTTCCTGAAATTCGTGACGAAGTCGCTGCGCTGGTTGAACATCTGCTGGATATTTCCATCCCCAGGGGGGGCCCGCCGGTCAGAGCCGAATTCACGGCGGTCCTGGACTTGCCGGTCACCCAGGAAGTCTGACCCGGCAAACCCCAGACCTAGGGTCATTTTGCGTGAACAAACTCTGCCAACCCCGGCAACCCGGCTTGCATCTATTCAACGCACTAATTTCGTCACGTTGCAGAAGCGGCGGTCGAGGTGTTTCTGGAATCGGCCGTTCAAGGCGAGCGACGGGCATCCTGCATTTTCGCCCTCGGACGTCACCCGCAATTTATGGAGTCGAGGGACTTGATGGCCAGCAATGGCAGTTTGAATCAACGTATGAGTCTCGGTGACCAGGGTGTCCGGGCTTTGCCTTCGTTTTTCATCATCGGACCGCCCCGCACCGGAACCAGCTGGCTTGACGGCGTTCTGAGCCAGGGTGCATGGCTGTCGAATCCGACCAAAGAGACGCGTTTTTTCGACCGGCATTTCAACCGCGGACTCGAGTGGTACAGCTCCCACTATCGCAAGGCGGCGGCGGGCCGTCCCCTGGGCGAAGTGGCTCCCACGTATTTCGCCTCCAACGAGGCCCGCGAGCGCATTGCCAGTCTGCTTCCGCAGGCAAAAGTGGTCTGCATTTTCCGCAACCCGGTGGACCGGGTCATCTCCCTCTACCGCCTAAAACGCGCCTACGGGTTGATCCCTTGGGATTTTGAGCAAGCCATGGTATGCGACCCCGAGCTGACGGAATCCAGTCGGTATGCCACCCATTTCAAGGCTTGGCAGCGCGCTCTCGGGAGTGCACAGGTGCTAGCGCTGGTTTTCGATGATATGCTGCGCGATCCGCAATTCTTTCTGGACACCCTGGTGGATTTTATCGGTGTCTCCCGCCTGAAGCTGGCGCCGTCGCAGATTCGCCGAGTCCTGACTTCCGAAGGGATGACCGAGCCACGCAGCTATCACTGGACGCGCGGTGCGGCACTGCTGGCGGACTGGTCGCGGGCACGGCGGCTCGACACGCTGGTGGCGAAGGCCAAGAACCTGGGCCTGCCGAAACTTTTCCTGGGCGGCGGGCCCGCATTTGCAAAATTGTCGTTCTCCCAGCGCCTGAAGCTTCACGAACTGTTCCGCCCCGAGGTGGAGGAACTGGAGACCATCATCCATCGCGACCTCTCCACCTGGAAACACCCGCGCGAGGATTCGCCCAATCCTCAAGTGCTATCCGCCACAAAAGCAGGCTAATTTCACCGTGGAGGGTGGGCCCGTCCGGTCGCGGTTTGCGCGCGGGGCGGGCTTTTGCTGGAACCAAGGGTCGTTTCAGGGTACGGCTTCCCCAGCCGCCAGATCCAAAATCGACCGCTAGCCCGCCGACGCGTGGCCACCACCGCTACCGCTTCCGGAAAACTTCAAAAATCAAATTGAAGAGTTGGACTGTCGTCATGCCAATGGCTACATACACAACCACCTCCAGCCTTCGCACCGCTGCCTCCGTGCTGCGTAGCAAATCGGCAACATCGCTGGTGGTTTGGCACAACGTATCGGCAAGCTGTTCGAAATGCTGGGTCGACGCCCTCATCTTCTCCACGCCCCGCGACATCCCCAGGGACGCATCCGCCACCTGCTGTCCATTCCGCAAATCCAGTTCGGTCTTGCAGGCAGACCACCACGGGCTCCCAGGCGCATTGTCATACATGCGCTCGCGGATCTCCTCATAGGACCGCGTGCGTAACAGCTGTACCAGCGCCTGTGCCTTATCAACAGCTTGCGTATCTTCGGTGGTGACCGCCATAGCTCAGGAGTCTAGCAGCCAGCTTTTCCGGAGTTCAGATACCCGAGGTTCCATTCCACCCTTGGCCTTTGGCCCGAATTGGTCACCGGCGCCCAGGTTACCTGCTACAACCGAACCACCGTGTGCAGAAGAGCCGCCACCCCATTCCACGTAATCTGCACGCCGATGCACAAAAGCACAAATGCAATCACACGCAGGATGCCATGCGCGGTTTGCGGTGAAATGCGCTCCGTGATTTTTGGAGCATAGCCATAGCTCAGGAAAACAATCATGCTCAGTGCCGTGACTGCTAGAAAAATTCCCAGGTGAGTCATCACCTCATCGAGAATTCTGGGCATCGAAGCCTGCGCGCTCAGGGTCAACATCACGACAATGCAACCCGGGCCTGCGGTCAGCGGGAAGGTGAGCGGATAGAAAATCTTTTCCTGAAGAGATTCAAAGCTGACCTCAGCAACCTGCTCCTTGTCGGCGCTGACTGCAGGTTGCTCTTGATTCAGCAAGCTCCAGCCCATGGTCGCGAGCACCAGCCCACCGGCCACCTGCACCACGGGAAGCGAAATCCCAAAAAACTTCAGCAGCGCAGTTCCCACCAGTTCCACCACCACCAGGAAGAGCGTGGTCCGCACCGCAATTTTGCGCGCCAGTTTGCGAAACACCGGCCCAGGCGCGTTCCCTGCCACTCCCAGCAACACCAGCGCGGAGCCCAACGGATTAATCACCGGCAGCAGCGCACTGAAGGCCAGCAAGAAAAATTTTACGATCAGAGAAAAACTTTCCATGAACCGCACAGCATAGCATGCACACCATTTGCATCCGGTAGAGACGTTGAGCCCTTCGCCGCGAACCGGCGCCGATGTAAACAGGGCGCAGCGAAGTTACGCGTCTACCGATGTGTCTGCTGGGTCGGGGAAAATGGACGGGGCAAGGGTGCGGCTTTCGCTCCTGCCATCAGGCTGGGGACTGGAAGCCACCCGCTTCAGCGCCCGGGGGACCGCCTACATATCCTTGATATGAGTCGCGATATACCACTGGTTCCCAAACACGTCCTTCACCCCACCGCTTCGATCGCCGTAATCGTGATCCGTTGGTTCCGCAATCGAAGTCGCTCCCGCCCCCAACGCCCGGTGATAAAGCGCATCGCAATTCGGCACGTACAGATAGAACATCGTCGGCATGGGCTGATAAACCCCCTGCGCCTCGCCCATCTCCATAAAGGAATCGCCAATTTTGATGGTCGTGTGATGCACCACTCCATCGGGCGCCGTGTACCGCCCCATCTCCTGGGCGCCAAATGCACGCTTCATAAAATGAATCACCGGCTCAGCCCTGAGGGGATGCAAATAAGGCTGCACATCGGGCGCGCCAGCCCATTTGTAGTTTTCTCCCTTGTAGGTCGCGACGTACCAGAAATTCCCCGACGCATCTTTCACCTGGGCCGTCCGCTCACCATATTCCTGGTCAGCCGGCGCCTGGATCGAAGCCGCCCCGGCATCGAGCGCCCGCTGATAGACCGCGTCGCAATCGGAAACGTAAACGTGGAACGCACTGGGCAGCGGATCCCCCTTCCACGAGCCACCCGGGATACCCCCGCCGATCATGATCATCGAGTCACCGAGCTGCACCTCGGCGTGCCGCCCCCCCGCCGACCCAACGCTGCGGAACTTCTCTTCCGCGCCGAAAACATTTTTCACAAAATCAATCAGCCCGTCGGCGTCCCGCGCTACCAGGTAGGTGGTGAGCGTACGGTAGCCCTTCGGAACCGGATTCACCCCCGTCTGCCTCCGCTCCGGCCGTGCCGCCATCGTCGCCAACCGCTTCTGGATTTCTTCGAGCGAAACCATCGCTCCGCGCGTGGCCACGATCCAGGTATATCCAAAGGGATCGGCAATGTATCCCGAGCGGTCGCCATAAAACTGATCCGCAATCGGCCGCGTGATCTTTGCCCCCGCAGACACCGCTCTCCTAGCGAAGGCGTCCACATCGTCCACATAGAGATGCATCTTCATCGGCGAGCCCCCCAGGGTCTCCGGACTGACGCCGCCATGCTCGGGGAATTCGTCGGACAACATGATGGTTGAACCTCCAATCATGATCTCGGCATGTCCAATTTCCCCCGTGGGCATGCTCAGCCGCCCCTTCTCGACGGCACCAAATGCCTGCTTGTAAAACTCGATGGCGCGGGCAGCGTCCTTCACAGTCAGGTACGCGGCGACAACCTGACCCATCGCGGGAACCGGTTCAGCTAGGGTGGCCATGGATGCTCTCCTCAAATCAGCTTTCAGTCGCGCCTTAAAGTCCTGTCGCGGCAGATCGCGCAATGCGGCGGCAAGGCCAATCAGCGGCACCAGGTGAGCGTCTTCCCCGGCGCGAGCGGTCTCGGACCCGGCGACGCTCGCGCCCGTGATGATCGCCTCTACCGCTTCGTCGAGTTGTTCGTACACGTTGACGTTAGCCATTCTTGCCACCTGGCTTTTTTTCCACCTGGGAGCGCAGATTCTGCAAGCCACGGAACTGCAACTGCTTCACTGCGCCCTCGCTGCGTCCAATTTCGCCCGCGATCTGGCGAATACTCTTTCCCTCGGCGAAACGCAGCACCACCACGCGCCGCTGGTCAGCGGGAAGCTCTTCCACCAGGCGGAACAATCGTGCGCGATGGATCGCATCGGCGATGTCCACTTCAGCCACTGCAATTTCTTCGGGATCCTCAAGATCGGAAACTTCTTTGGACGACCGTTTCGCCTCATCCACAATCGCGTTGGCCGCGATCCGGAACAGCCAACCGACAAACGGCACGCCACGCCACTCGAAACGCGTTAGGTTGGTCAAAGCCCTCCGAAAAACCTCGGAAGTCAGGTCCTCGGCCGTTTCCCGGCTGCCCACACGGCGGGAGATGTATGCATAAATCTGTTCAAAATGAATCTCATAGAGTTCACCGAAGCGCAGCGGGTCTTTTTGGGCAGCGGCCACCAGCAGGCGTTCCTCGGCCTCCCCCCGCGACCCTTTCGCTGCCGGCGCTTTGACCACCATCGTCCCTCGAATGTTCCTCTAACCGTTAAACTTTGGAGAGTGCAAAAGGTTACGGCAGGGAAGGAACAATCTCCACTCTTGGCGTTCCCCACGGAACTCTCGGTGGGAAGTCAAACCCGCCCAATGGAGTCTTGAGCACAGCAGCAGCTTCTCGAAGGAAAGCGCCTGCAGAGTCGCAATGCCTGCGCTGGGCGAAGCCGAGGAACGGCGACACCCTCCCCGGCTTGATAGGATCGCGGAACCAGGGCCAAATCCGCAGGAACATCTGGATCCTGAGAGAAGGAACCGCCTCAACTCGCCTTCCGCACGGCCCCATACTGCTTTAACCCAATCCCATTCGGATCCACAATCTTGCGCTGCGCCATCTCCCTCTCGATGGAGAACGAATCCAGCCCGCTGATCTCCGGTGTCACCGCCGCAGCCTTGCGACCCTCAACCAGATTGATGGCCAGGTGATGGTGATATCCATTCCACGCCATGAACCGGAACGTTCCCCAATCCAAAGTCAGGTTCATGCCCAACGATTCATAGAACGCCTGCGAAACATCGAGATCCGAAACCGTGAGATGCATGTGGCCCAGTCGCGTGCTGGCGGGAAATCCATTCCACTCGGGGCCGGAGAGCTGCGTCAGTTCATCCAGGTCGAGCGCCCAGGTCGCCATCTTCACCGTGCCATCCGACCAGTCCCACGATTCCGACGGGCGGTCCGCATAAACCTCGATCCCGTTGCCTTCGGGATCGTAGAAATAAAGAGACTCGCTCACCAGGTGATCGGCCGATCCAACAAAGTGCCACTGATTCAGATAGGCCGCGCGCAGAAACGCGCCAAGCAACTTCCGTTCCGGAAGCAGCAGCGCAAAATGATAAAGTCCCGCGGTTCTCGGCGGACGCGGCTTCCCGCCGGGCAGCTGCTTCAAATGAAGCGACATGTCTCCAGCGGCCAAAATCGCTTCGCGCTTGCCGCGCTCCAGCACTTGCAATCCGAAGCTCTCGTAGAAGGCAGTCTGCGCACGCAGATCCACTGCTTTCAGGGTCAGTTCACGAAGAGGCCATGGCTGCGGCGTCATCGTACACGCTCCTCGACCAGGAACCTCTGACTCTCCGGTTCCCGTCCAATGCGCGGATTATAGACTCAAAGGCGGGCGCACAAGTCATTGGAATATTAAATGGAGACCATAAGCAGCGAACCGGGACCGAGGCCAGTCCCTGGCAACGCGCTTCGATGCCGGCGGTGGGCGACGCGGCGGGCTGCGATCAACGACCATCTTCCGTGGCAATTTCCCCAAAGGTATAATCATGCCAATGTGAAAATTACCGTTTCTCTTCCGCCAGGTCACGCGCGCCGCAGAATCGAGGCCTTGGTGAAGACTGGCCGATCACTCGCGAAGTCCCATTCCAATGAAGTTGGTGTGTGAACACCAAGAAAGGCTTTTACTATGGGTTCCAGGAGAATCTGTCTGCACCTCTTAGTGCTGTCGGGTATTGTGCTAGCTCTGGGCGGCCTCGGATTTGCGCAAGGCTGGCGCATCGATAGCGCTGTATACGGCGGCGCCGCGCCCCGTCGGGTGGACGTTACCAACCGTGTGATCAATCTGGTTCGCGGCAGCGGGAGCATCCGGATTACCAATGAGATCCTGGGTGTCGGCGACCCCGCTCCAGGCGAGGTCAAGTTTCTCCACATCCAAGCCAGCCGGCCCGATGGACGCACTCGGGACTTCGAGGTGCGGGAGAAGGACTATCTCGATGCTGGAATGTTTATTGCCGGCCCGGGCGGTCCCGGTCCTGGCCCCGGCGGTCCCGGCCCCGGTGGCCCCGGCCCGGTCTGGGGACGCGGTCCCCGTCCTCGGCGGGGCGCATGCTTCTTTCGCGACCCCAACTTTGGCGGCGACTATTTCTGCATGAGTCCCGGCCAATCCTATGCCTACCTGCCGCCCGGCTTTAACGACCGCATCACTTCCGTTCGTGTTATTCGCGCAGAGGTCGTGCTCTACAACGATCGCGACTTCCGCGGAGTCAATGGCGCGACCCGAAGGAACATCGCCGACCTGCGCAACTGGCGCCTGCCCTCAGACCGGAGGCGAAGCTGGAACGACCGGGTGTCGTCGATCCAGGTGCAGTAGGTTCACAGCTTGCAGGGACAGCCGCCCCGGCTGTCCCTGCAGAGCTTCCCAGAGGTTGGCGTTTTCTACGCGACCGCAGCGATCCGCCGCATCAGATCCTGCTGCTCGGACTTACTCTCGGCGCCAATGGTGAAGGCATCCAGCACCCCCAGCGACAACGCATACCGGATCGCCTCATCCTGACGGTTGCGCATGTCTCCCTGGCCAAGAATCTTCATTCCGACGATCCCTTTCCCAGCCGCCTTCATCTCATGCAGCACGCTCACGACTGTGTCGGGATCGGCATCCATGTGCGATCCGATGGGATTGATGCGCACCAGGTCAATTTCCACCCACGGCGACTTCGCAGCCGCCCGCAGCGCCTCGATCGAGTGGCACGAACATCCGTGAGCGCGAATGATTCCCTTCTCTTTGGCTTCGGAGAGAACGTCCATCGCCCCGCGGTAGCGCTCCGTCCAGTCACCTTCGGTGACGCAGTGGATCAGGCAGATATCGAGATAGTCGGTGCCCAACTCGCGGCGAAAACGATCGAGGTCGGCACGAACCGACGCCGCATCGCGCGAAAAAGTCTTTGTGAGCACGGTGGCTTGGTCCCGCGGGATGTGCTTGAGCGCCTCGGCCACATGGGGATGGCTTCCATAAGTATCGGCTGCGTCAAAGAATCGCAGTCCCTGATCGTGGCCGTTGAGAAGCAGATCAGAAAGGCCCTTCACGCCGAGGGCAGTCTGATGGGAGTGGTGCCCGCTCCCCACCGTCCCGGTCCCCATCGCAAGCCGGCTGGTGGTGATGCCCGTCCTGCCAAGCGTCACCGTGTCAGCGGCGCTGAACTTGCGCGGCAACGTGAACGCGTTGATCCCGAATGCTTTTGCACCGAGCCAGGCTGTTCCCACACCATAGGCAGTCTGACGAATGAATTCTCTGCGCTTCATGGCTCCTCCTCGGATAGAAGGTTTTGGATGACCCCAAGTCTACATCCGTTGGACGCAAAACGGCCAGATCAAGTGATCGCAACCACCTCGGCGCCGACGGCGAACGGGGCCCCAAGGCTCCTGCTCCGCAGCGCCGGACGGCTCCAGCACTCATCGGCCCTGTGTTGCTCGGGGCGCAATTTGGAGACCGGTTTCACGGGTAGGAATCTACCTTCGATAGCGGTGCCTACCAAAAACAGTGCCAGTCTGGATGTCATGCACGGGACGAGGGTTGCGGGGTGGGGAGTGTGGCGATTTGGCCTCGGTTGGAGCTGCGCCCGCCGTTTCCGGAATGGGACCGCCAGAGGTTGGCGCCCTACGGCAGCAGTAGCGCCCAGCGGAGGGTGGTTCGTGTTGGCTCTCGCTGCCCCCGGCTTCGTCGGTGATGACGCTGCACCCCCGGGCCCTACCTCAGGTGGCAGTCGCGAGGATTCGCCTCGTCCCCGACGTCCGAAATCCCATGATGGATAAGGCTCTTCTGCCAAACCGACGCAGGCCTCATCCCCTGTCCCCGGCGCCCGCTCCTTGGTCCCCGGTCCTTGGCGCAGGGGCGAAGCCGCCGGCCGCCGCACCACTTCAGGTCTGAGAATCCCCACGCCGCCTTTTGCGGGCCAACGCATACCCGCATTTGCTCGGAATCAGAGAGTTGTCGTCGGAATCAGAGAGTTGTCGAAGGGTGATCCCCCGCGTCGTCGATTCAGACATGGTCGAAACGGAAACTGACATAAGATTCAATGCGCGTTGCTGCCATTGCTCGTCGAAACCGCGCGCCCATATTCGGAAGCCCTGCCCAGCCGATCGAACAGGCTGTACGCCGCGACTGAGATGCGCGCGATTGCTTCCGCGCCATCCCGCTCGTTGTGTAAATAAGTAGTCATGACGGAAATTACGTAAGGCCGATTTGCGGCGAATACGATTCCAGAATCTGTGCGCACCCCTTCCAGTTCACCGGGTTTATCCGCGCTTCGCACCCCTTCGGGCAAGTCGCGGGAAATCGCGCTGTACTTGTGGGTGCTGAGCATCTTGAAGAAATCGTCGGTCATTTCTTTGTTCAAGACTTTGCCGCGGTAGATCTGCTCGAGTAACGTCATCATTTCGAGCGGCGTGGAGATGTTCTCGCGGCCTTCGCTGGCAGCCTTGAGATCCATCATCTTGCGGCGCAGGCGGGTGTGCGCCAGGCCGAGGCTGTCCAGTAAGACGTTCACGTTCTCCATTCCCAGCCGGTCAATGAGCACGTTGGTCGCGGAGTTATCACTTACAGCGACCATCATGGTGGCCAGATCGCGGTTCGTCACGCGCGTGAGTCCGGGGGTTAGTCCCGACATAATGTCGCTGTCCTGGACCAAGTCTTTCGTATTGACTGTATACAGATCCGTCAGCTTGGCTTTGCCCGAGGCGCCGCCGGCAGAAAGTTGCTCCTGATGATAAAGCTCGGCCAGTACTGCGATTTTGATTGAGCTGGCTTGCGGGAATACTTCGTCTTCGTGAAGTAAAAACTTCTGCCCAGTCGTAAGGTCTTCGAGGGCAACGCCCATTACGCCGTCAAGATTGCGGTCGATGTCGCGAACCTGGGATTCCAGCTTGTCCCAGAGCACTTGCTGTTTACCGGCGCTCGTTTGCTCGCGCGCTCCCGTTTGCGCCGCAGCCATCGCGGCCAAAGCTGACAATGAAGCCGCAGCCAGCATTCTTGAGATTCCCTTCATCGCTTGCGACCCGTTGGATTCAAGTACAGATCAGCAATTTGTAGCGCAAGCGCCGATGGATTCAGATCGGCTCGATTGCACAGTAGAATTATGGTAAAGCCATCATCGGTGAAGCGCTGGATCGCACTGCGAAAGCCCATGGTTTCGCCATAGTGCCACATGC
>Ga0193726_1000876_pt1 | contig 27175 bp, 19 predicted proteins | sample H2c1metaG_FD_144928 | JGI IMG/M metagenome (GOLD analysis project Ga0193726, IMG submission 144928) | Soil microbial communities from a riparian zone of the East river system, Colorado, United States - H2c1 | ecosystem: Environmental > Terrestrial > Soil > Riparian zone | place: USA: East River...
ATGGTGGCATTGGCGGCCAGCAGGGTCAGCAGCGAAGCCAGCCGTTTGTCCGTAGTGCCTGGAAGCGTAGTTTGCCGCATGGAGATTCTGCCGCACCGCTCAAACGCTGCAAGCTTACGTGCGTTCCCGGCCATTCACAAGCGCAGCTAGGCGCCCTTCTTCAGCTGCTCCAGCCGTTCGGTCAGCTTCTCCCGCTCGATCTTTTGTTCCGCAAGTGTTGTTTCCAGTCCGCGGATGATTTTTTCTGGCGCGCGGCCGCGAAAAGTTTCATTTGCAAGTTGCGCCTCTTTGGAAGAAATGGCCTTTTCCAGTCCTTCTATTTCCTTGCTGACCCGCGGAATCTCCGCCGCCACGTCGACCGTATCCGAATAGGCGATGCGCACATCAAATCGCGCCGTAGAACGGATGGCTCCGCCCGCCTGGGGCAAGCGTTCCCCGGAAACCTGCAAATCCGACAGTGCACCCAAGCGCACGATTCCTTCTCGCTGGCTTTCGATCAATTGCCTGACGCCCGGGTCGCTGCTCGAGAAATCCGCCGCAACCTTCTTTCTCATGTCCAATTTCATTTCCGAGCGGATTGCGCGCATCGCGGTGATAACTTCCTGAATGAGGGAAAAATCGCCGTGGGCTCCCTCGTTTTTCCACCCCGCACGGATTTCCGGAAACGCAGCGAGCGCAATGGACTTCGCTCCTGCCGCCTGCGGCAGTTGCTGCCACAGCTCTTCGGTAATAAAGGGCATGAACGGATGCAATAAGCGGAGCGCCGCTTCAAACGCGGCAAACAGATTCCGCCAGGCCACCACCGCGCGCGCGCGATCCGCGTTCAGCAAATCCGGCTTTACCCATTCGATGTACCAATCGCAAAAATCGCCCCAGAAGAACTGATACACGCCCTGCGCCGCCTCATGAAACCGGTAATTCGCCAGCGCCTCGTTCACCAATTCGACCGTCGCCGCCAGTCGCGCAAACAACCACGCGTCGAGGAGCGGAACCTGGCCGCCAGCCGCATAGGGAGCCTGGGCGCGAACGTCCGGCGCAGCCAGCTCCTCGAGCGAGGTCCCGCCTTCTTCAAACTTATCCAGGTTTACAAACAGGAACCGCGCAGCGTTCCAGATCTTGTTCGCAAAATTTCGCGCCCCGCCCAGCCGATCGTCGGACAGCACAATGTCGGTGCCCGGAGCGGCCATTGACGCCAGACAGAACCGCATGGCGTCGGTGCCATATTTCTGATTCAGCGCGACCGGATCGAGCCCGGTACCCTTGGACTTGGACATCTTCTCGCCGCTCGCCGTACGGACGAGCGAATGCAGATACACGGCCCGGAAGGGGACATCTCCGGTGAAATGCAGCCCCAGCATGATCATCCGCGCCACCCAGAAAAACAGGATGTCGTAACCGGTGATCAGCAAACTGGTGGGGTAGTAGGTCTTGAAATCCGCCGTCTCTTGCGGCCAGCCCAGGGTTGAAAACGGCCACAATCCCGAACTGAACCACGTATCCAGTACATCGGGATCCTGGGCCAAATTCGCGGACCCGCAGGTTGCGCACTTCGCCGGAGCTTCGCGCGCCACGGTAACGTGCTTGTACTCCTGGCAATACCACGCCGGAATGCGGTGCCCCCACCAAAGCTGACGCGAAAGCGTCCAGTCGCGAATGTTGCGCATCCAGTTGAAGTATTCTTCGCGGCGGTTGTCCGGAATGATCTGAATATCCCCGCGCTCGACAGCGGCAATTGCCGGCTCCGCCAGCGGCTTCATCTTGCAGAACCATTGCGTTGAAGCGCGCGGCTCTACAATCGTCCTGCTGCGCTCACACAATCCGACCGCATGCATGTGGTCGACGACTTTTTCCAGAGCCCCCAGCGCCCGCAAGTCCTCAACGATCCTCTTGCGCGCCGCAAACCGGTCGAGGCCGGCATACGCTCCGGCATTGGCATTCATATGCCCGTCATCGGCCATGACGTCAATTTCTGCCAATTGGTGCCGGCGCCCCACTTCAAAGTCATTGGGATCATGCGATGGCGTAATCTTCACTGCGCCCGTGCCAAATTCGCGATCCACCATCTCATCGGCAATGATCGGAATCTCGCGATTCATGAGTGGCAGCAGCACAGTCTTGCCGACCAAATGCGTGTAGCGTTCATCTTCCGGATGCACCGCAACGGCCGTGTCGCCCAGCATCGTTTCCGGACGGGTGGTCGCCACCACCAGGCTTTCCTGGGTCCCGGTCACCGGATACCGGATATGCCACAGGTGTCCTGGCCGTTCCTCATGCAGAACTTCCAGATCACTCAGGACCGTCAGACAAACCGGACACCAGTTCACCAGCCGGTTTTCGCGGTAAATCAACCCCTCGTCATACAGCCGGACAAATACCTCGCGCACCACGCGCGACAATTCCGGCGACAGGGTAAATTTCTCGCGCGACCAGTCGCAACTCTCGCCAATCTGTCGCATCTGGGCCAGAATCTGCCCGCCAGACTCTTCCTTCCATTGCCAAACCCGCTTGATAAATTCTTCGCGTCCCAGCGCGCGATAATCGATCCCCTGATCGCTCAACTGCTTTACCACGACGCGCTGCGTTGAAATTCCGGCGTGATCGGTCCCCGGCAGATACAACGTGTTGTACCCGCGCATCCGGTGCCAGCGGGTCAAAACGTCAATCTCGGTATGGTCCAGCATGTGCCCGATGTGCAGCGATCCGGTAACGTTCGGCGGCGGAATTACAATGGAAAACACTTTTCCGCCCGTATCCCTGCTCGGATCGGCACGAAAAAGTTCTTCCGTCACCCAATATTCGGCCCAGCGCGGTTCAATCTGCCCCGGTTCATACGCTTTTGCGATCTCACGAGCCATCTAGGACGAGTCTCCCGATACGTTTCCGGCGGGACCTGCACACCCGCCATTTCGCACGCAAAGTAATCTTTCACTATACGAGGGAGAAAGCAGCATCGTCAATCGCGGCCCCCCGGAGGGGCAGACACGCGCGAGCCTTTCGTTTCACTAGTGTGATACGTTGCTAGCCTAATCAAGTGATGACGCCCAGAAACCGACACGTTTCATTTGCGTCCTTTGTGGGGCTCCGGATTCGCGAGCAGGAACTACTTAGTCTCGGCATCAGCCTGCCGGGCCTTGCAGATCGCCACGCCGCGGTAGCCGAACTGCCAGCTTTGGGGCTCCTCACACTGGCAGGCAGATTGACCACTGAGTGGAGCTGTTCGTACCACGAAGTAGACAAATGGCAGCAATCACTCGTTGATCGCATTGCCGACGAACATCCCTGCCTGGTCGCCATTTCGGCTCTTACGGCATCGGTAGGAGAAGCGTACGGGTTCTCCGGCGCGCTGCGAAAGCGGGGAATCGCGACCGTTATCGGAGGCCTCCACGCAACGGCATGTCCAGACGAGGCCCGGAACCATGCCGATGCCGTGGTCGTTGGAGACGGCGAACCGGTTTGGAGCCGGGTGCTCGAAGACGCGTCTGTTGGCAAGGCCAGCGGCATCTACCGAGCAAACCGACCTTTCAATCTCAATGAGTCAAAACCCCCGCGATTTGACTTGGCAGCCACTTTGCCGCGGTCCCGTTTTACCGTCCAGACGCAAAGGGGCTGTCCTTTCGCCTGTGAATTTTGTGCAGCGAGTCGTCTGCTGGGTAGCTTTCGCGAAAAGCCGGCAACTCTCGTGCGGGAGGAGCTAGCGACCCTGAAGGAAATCGTACGCCGCCCGGTGGTCGAACTCGCCGACGACAATACCTTTGCCGGCACCAGGGAGCAGAGCGAACTTCTTGGCGTTCTTGCCGATGCCGGTTTGCGATACTTTACCGAGACGGATTGGAGGATAGGCGAGAAGCCCGCGTTATTGAGGGACTTAGCCGCGTCAGGATGCGTGCAAGTCCTGGTGGGGATTGAATCGCTGGTGCACAGTTATCGCGGTTTCGGAGAAAAACGGGCCGAGTTATCGAGGGTGATGGCAGCTCTGGAAGCCATCCAGGACCACGGCATAGCAGTTGTCGGCTGTTTTGTGTTGGGTGCCGACGGGGAAACGCGAGACTCGATTACAAATCTCACTCGGTTTCTGCTTGATTGCCCGCTCGCCGACGTACAGGTTGCTTTGCAAACGCCGTTCCCCGGATCCCCCTTGCGCAAGCGCTTGCTTAGGGAAGGCAGGATCATTTCCGGCCGTGGCTGGGACTATTACACCTTGTTTGACGTCACTTTCCTTCCAGACTGCATGACGGTATCGGATTTGGAAGATGCGTACCGCGAACTCGCTGCGGTCGTCTACGCGGCGGCCGAGAACAACAGGAGGTCGAGCATTCGAAAAAGAATCTGGGCAAAATCCCGAATAGCGCGCAACCAGCAGCGCCGGCAATCCCAGGAACCGTCATGAAGATAACCACTCTTTTTGGCTACTGGATCGGACAGGAGAGCGCGATTCGGGAAATCGCCAGCAACCGCCGTTTGCTCCCGGTCGGCTTTCTGTTTTGTCTCTCGGCTGCTCTCGCTCGTCACTATGACGGGAAATACCTCTTGCATGAACCGTGGTTCCTTCTGGCACCGGCAGGAGCGTCGCTCGTCACTTCGTCGATCCTGTTTTTCTTTCTCTACCTGGCAACCAGCGTCAGAGCACGAAAAGTTCTCCCTGCGTTTGCGTCCTGCTATTTGAGTTTTCTGGGGCTTTACTGGATGACAGCTCCGCTGGCATGGCTGTACGGGATTCCCTATGAAAGGTTTCTCAACACAGCGGATGCCGCTCAGGCAAATGTCTGGACGCTCGAATTGGTTTCGCTTTGGCGAGTTCTCCTGATGAGCCGGGTCGTCGCCTTACTAACGCCCAGTTCACTTTTTTCGGCATTTGTTAAAATTGCGGTTCCCGCGGCGGGAATCGTCTTTGTGGCTCTGTCCTATGCGCGAATGCCGCTCATTGACTGGATGGGTGGGGTTCGCGTTCCGCCAAGCGTTCAACCGGTTGCCGACGCGTATATGTATGTGATCTTCCTGGGGTTTTTCTTCCTCCTGATCGGCGGATTTGTCTGGGTGAGTTTGCTTTTTGTGAGCAGTCCTGAATCAAGCTTTGCGGGCTTTCGCGTCCGCCAAGCGGGAAGTGTCGGTAAAGCGCTGCCGATTCTTGCCGCGGTCGTAATCTTGGGATTCACAGCGGCGCTTCCAGTCACCCAGCGCGAGCAGAAGCTGCGCTACATCGTCGAGAAAGACCTGAAGAACAACCGGATCAAAGATGCGCTTGATGTTTTTGCTTCGCACAGGCAAAACCAGTTTCCACCACAGTGGTCCCCGCCTCCGTGGCCTGAGTATGGCGAAGGCGACCGGAACCCGAATCTCGAAGAGATTGTTAAAGCGCTGGAAACTCGGAACGACGTGCCCGCATGGGTGCACACGGCCTATCAGGAGAAGTGGGACCAATACCGCCCATCCTTCAAACCATGAGCAACGGACGCCTTGCCATGCGCCGCCACGTGGCTACGGGAGCTTTTTCGCTTCAAATGTGCGACCCGCCTCGATTACAACTTTTGCACCAGAACCTTTCTCGTCTTTCTCAAACGAAAAGGTAATGTTGTGCGACAACAAAAAGAATTTTGCATCCGATTCCGGATAGAGTTCGCGCGTCGCGGGTCCCAGAAATTCCGCCTGCACAAACAATTTCCCGTCCTTGGCCGTAAACACCAGCTTGCCGATGTCCGTGCCTTCGTAGGTCCCGGCATAGGCCGGCAGCGCCGCTGCATCCACTTTGCCCAAAGTGTGCTCGGCGGGTACGGGTTCAGGCCATCCATACTCGCGCGCCACAGATAGAAGAATTTCCTCGATCAGTGATCCGCCCGAATCGGAATTGGTCATGATGGCGATGCCTTGTCCCGACTCCGTAAAAGTGGTCACCAGGCAGCGATACCCCTCGTTCGCTCCGCCATGCCCAAAGTGCAGAGTCTTTCCCGGGCTCTCCAGTCCAAATCCCAATCCATAGTCGTCCTTTTGATGTGTCAACATCTGCCGCGCCATCTCTTTCGATAAAATCCTGCGCGAAACTCCGTCATACTCCTGCTTTACTTCAATCGCCATGCGCCCCAGATCGCTGGGAGTCGTCCAAAGCCCGGCAGCCGCCAACTCCGGATAGGTATGCGGGCCCCCAGGCACGGGGTCGCCATTGTCCCCATAGGGCGTTGCCGCGCCGGCCCGCAGAGTTTCAGGCAGCGGTTGTCTGTATGCGCTGTGAGTCATCTCAGCAGGACGCAATACCAGTTCCTCCACAATTTGCGGAAACGGCTTTCCGGTCACATCGGTCAGCAATAACTGCATAATCGTCATTCCGCCGCCCGAATACCGGAAAATCGTTCCCGGAACAGCATCGACCCGCACGGGTTCACTATTGGCAGGCTTCTCTCCATTTAAAACCTGCACCACGGTTGGCACCGCTTCATCGGCGGCATATCCGGCAAATCCATGAACGGTTGTCCCCGCGCTGTGACTCAAGATCCGTCGCAGCGTCACCTTCTGCTCGGTCGTAAATTTATTGTCCGGAACCTTCCAGCTCCGCAATTTCACATTCACATCTTCATCGAGCGACAGTTTCCCGTCCTCGACCAGTCGCAGCACGGCAAGTGACGCGACCGGCTTGCTGATGGAAGCTGCTTGAAACAGGGTTTCCGGCGTCACCGATTTTTTGCTGGCCAGGTCGGCATACCCATACCCGCGCGCCCAGGAAATCTTCCCCTGCTCGAAAAATGCAACACTCACTCCCGGCACTTTATAAAATTGCATCCGGTCGGCAATCGTCATCCGCTTCGGCGCTTGTCCCCGGATCTGCGATCCGGACATCAGTCCGTTTTCAATACGCGCGATCCGGGCATTCTCGGTCGTCTCGTTCGGGCCCTTCTGCTGCGCTTGTAAGGCGGCCGCCGGCTCCGCGGCAGACGGCTGTGGCCGCCGCAGCGGAGCACTCAGGCCGGACAGAGCGACCGCCAGGAGCCCTGCCAGCAGGAAAATTTTTTTCATGAATGGCCTCGCGACACAAAATCCTACCACCCTTCGGGCGACAGGAAACGAATTCGTCTTAAGCGATTCTTTGCAGGATTTCAAAGGGAGCAAACTTGGAGGGCACCCGTGCAAGACCACACCGGCAGAAAAAATTCCGCCAGGTAGAAGGTCGTCGTCCGGGGCGGGGAACTATTTCTTGGACAGTTCTTCGCGAATGATCGCTTCAACAACCGGCTTTAAAATCTCCCGCGTAACCGCTTGCAAGGCCTCAGGAGTCATCTTGGCCAGCACGCGCGCCACAAGCTCATCCATGCTGGGCTCAGCCGGTTTCGTTTCGGCCCCAGCGCTGGCCGGAACCACTGCCGCCGCCTCACTGTGGTGGGCCTGTTCGGCATCCTGCGCCACCTGAGACGCTTCTTCGCGAATCACTTCGACGGTTGCCGCCGGCAGCAGGGCTTCGGCGTGCGTTTCCGTGTGCGGAGTCTCGCCCGAGCCGCCGGCCGGTGCCGCAGGCTCACTTACAGCATGATCCCATCCCGTCGCCAGGTCAGTTGCTTTTTTGGCGTCCGCATCCCACGGACTTGGCGCCGTAGCCAGCCAGCCATTTGCTACCGAAGTCTTTTCCGTCTCACTCGCCGCCGCGGCAGGTTCTACTGTTCGGTCCTGCGCAGCTTCTCTGGCGGTTTCATTTCCTTTTTCTTCCGCTCCGGCGCTGATTGCCGCAGCCCAGGAATCGCCGGCAAACGGCATGTTCTGTGAAATTTCTTTTGTTTCATGCGAAGGGAATTCTTTTACGGCAGTCACTACAGCGTCGCCCGACTGTGCCGCTTCCGCGTCGGTCGATTTTTGCTCCGGATTTTCCCAGGCCTCGCGGGCCTGGGGCCGTGCCGGAATGTCGGCCAGAGCCGTGTCTCGCCAATCTTTTACCGCTCCCGTCGTGCCAAAATCCGGGTTGGCCTGCGCATCGACATCATCCCGTCGCCAGGACGGTTTTGTCGGATCTTCTTCGGACTCACCAGTTTCTTCGTTCTGGTTTTTCTTCTTAAAATCACGATCCATTGCCAATTGAGCGGATGCATGAAATGCCGCGTCATCTTCGGCCGGCGATGAGGTGTTTAGCAAATTTCCAAATGCCACTGCTGAGGAACCCGCCTCAAACGTTACGGGAGCCGGCGGAGCGGGCAGTTCATCGACAAAACTCTGCTCTTCGACTGGCGCTGTGAATTCCTGGTCAGCCGGAGGCAGAATGGCTGGCATGGTCGCCAGTACCGGGAGTTGCGGTTCTCTTTCTTTGCGGGGGGCGATCAGGTCGGACACCCGGAGTTCCGGAATTGGCGCTGGCTTTGGCGCAGGCACTCCACCGATTGAAACTCCCGCACGCGTCAGTGCGGCTTTCACCATCGAAATCAGAGGATCGGGAGGCACAAACGGCTTCTTCAGCACTCCATCGGCGCCCACTCGCTGCGCTTCCTGCTCATCCAAAGGATCAAAGGCCCCGACCAGCAAAATCACCGGAATATGTTTCAGGGTTTCTTCATTTTTCACATACTCGCAAACTTCATAACCATTGCGAACGGGCATGAATACGTCGGCGAGGATGAGGTCCGGCTTGATATCCATCGCCTTACGCACCGCGGCTTCACCGTTGCCAACCGCAACAACGTCTATGCCCTGATCTTTCAGGGCCAGACCGACCATTTTTTGGATGTTGCTGTTGTCGTCCGCAACCAGAATCTTGGCCACCGAACTTCCTCCAAGAAAGCCCGCGTGTCTCTACACCGGCACACCATCGTATTTGAGCACCGGGGCTACTCTGCGTCAACGAAAAGGGCAGCCTGTGTGTCTGAAGTGAATATTGGCAAATTGGGTTCTTTTCCAAGCGGACGGCTAGCGGCGGGGGTACTGCAAAGGAACGAGGGTACGGGTGAGCCGTACCCCCTAAATGAGGCTGATTCGAGGGGCCGAGGAGGGAATCGACCCGTTCTGCGTCTTTACCAGGGGATGATCTTCTTCAGTCCCTTTTTCTTCTTACTCGTCGATTCCTTGCCGGTATTGTTGGTTGTGGCGGTTGAATCCTGGGGGCTGGCCGCAGTGCCGGTTGTCGTCGTTGTCACCGCCGCCGCCGCGTCTGTCTTGGGGGCCGGCTCACTTGCCGGCGCCGCGGTACCATTCGCGTTGGTCGGCGCCGGAGTCGCGCCTGCATCGCTGCCGGCCGGCGTGTCCACGGTTTCTGGCTGCGTTCCCGTTGTGGGCACGCTCGAGCCTGTTGTGGTGATGCCCGTTTCACCAGGCTTCACGGTGGCCACGATTCCAGTGCCGCCACCGAGTCTCGGCGTTCCCCCACCACTCAAAATGTCCGTTCCCGCACTGGCATCGGCCTCGGGCTGCAAATTCGGTCGTCCGGATTTGGATGAACTCTGCAGTTCATTTCCCGGCCCGGTCTTGAACAACTCCATGGGCTTCATCATGAGGCTGCCGTGGTCCCGCGGAGCCTGCCGTTCGGCCGTCATCCATTCCACAGCCTTCGGATCGGGCTGCGGGATGGGCACTTTCATGGACGAAAGTCGCCCTTTGGCATCCGGCACCAGATCGGAAAGTGGATAGTTCCGCACGATTTTCGCGTAGTAGTTTGCTGCAACTTCTTTGCGTTCGCTTTTTTCAAAAATATCTCCAAGCATCCACAGCGCCTGATCGGACCTGCTATACAGCGGATAACGGTTCGTTACGGAAACCAAGCGCGAAGCCGCCGCCCGCTTGTCGCCTTTAACAAAGTAATAGTAGGCAATTCGGTAGTCGCCTTCGGCCAGTACTTCCTGAACGTCGCGCAACTTTTGTTCGGCTTTTGGTACCAGGGGATCGTTCGGATACTTCGTCAAAAATGTCTGAAACTCTTCTTCCGCGTCGCGCGCCTGGGTGCGGTCGCGGTCTGGTTTCTCCATCTGGCGGTAGTGGGCATTGGCCACTTGCAGTTGCGCGTAGGGCGCTTCCGGCAGAAAAGGGAAGAACACGATGAAATCTTTGTATCCTTGAATGGCCTGGGTCATGTTCGCCGTGCCGCCCTCTTTGTAGTAGGAGTCGGCAATGGACAGCTTGGCTTTCGCCAGATACTCGCTGTCGGGATAGGTATTGATCAACGTTTGCAGGTTTAGCCGCCCGATTTCATGCTTGCCGCGGCGAATGTCTTCAATCGACCGCTCGTAGAGAACCTTGTCTGGTTCGGCCGTATTGGCGGCAGTGGTTGATTTGTCGATTTTTTTCTTTTTGTGGAAGATCTGGGCATTAGCCTGGGTGGCGCCCACGAAAAGCAGACCGCTCATTGCAATCAGAAGAGTACGGCGCAAACATCACCTCTCTCGTTAGTCTCGCGGCTCCAACCAAATACCGGAAGCCTACTCGCAGCTATGGTAGAGGGCCCAACTGGGGTAGAGGTCCCACAACCCGAACGCCTTCAGTATAACCTGAACGAAAGGACAGTCCAGCGATAAGAACTTTGCCCGTAAGGACAGCTCCCTCCTGCCATCCGAAGGGCCCGCCCCTTGACGAACGGAGGCTACCCCTCGCTTGAGATGCGACAACCCAGGTCGCAGGGTTGTCCGAGCGGAGCAGGATTCGTCGAGATTGTTTCATGCCGCCTGGTTTTTCAACCAGATGCAGACTCAAGGGGGCTATTCGGGGGGGAGCATCTTAAGGAGCGTCCCTTCGCCACTCCCGGCGAGATAGGAAGCGATCAATACGGCAGGCTCGCTCGCCGACGCATTGTCGAATTTTTCAATGGGAATGCCCGCTGGCTCATAAATCACTTCGCCGGTCATGTAGGTGTGAGGTTCGGTCCCTTGTACCTGAACCACAAAGCTTCCGCTGAGCACGTACCCCACGACCGGCATCGGGTGGAGGTGCCTTCCGGTGGCCTGCCCCGGGGTGTAGTCAATGCGCATCAGCTGTACGTGATCAACGGTCTTGGCCGTGGCCAGCTGCACTGTCGCGAGGGGCGTGCGCTTTACGGGCGAGGCGGCCGGTTGCGTCTGGGCAAACGCACTTAGAACCAGGACCAGTGCCGCCGGCAAAAGACTGAAATTGGTTTTCATGGGGGTAGCCTATCGGCTTTCACGGGCGACCGCTATACGGGGAAGAATGTAAAGCAGGGATCACCCGGACCGAAGCGATGGTAATTTTACAGTTTCCGCGAGCCGGTCCCCTGGTTTGCCGCGCAACCTTCCCATTTCGACGATTTGCGTTTTCACCGGGCTGTAACAATTCTCTTGGCACGAATACTTAGTATACTCCGGAGAGCTTTCGAGAATTGGATCTGAGGATGCCACTCAACAAATGGAAAAACGTAAATTTCTCTTCGCCTCTCTGTCCGGTCTGATCGGAGACATCGCCTGGCAAGTCCAGAAAGAAGGGCACGACGTCCGCTACTTCATCGACAACGAAAAAGAGCGCGACATTGCCGACGGCTTTGTCCCCAAGTCCAAGGACTGGGAAAAGGACGCGAAGTGGGCGGACATCGTCGTTTTCGACGACACCCTCGGTCAAGGCGCCCGTGCCCAGGCCCTTCGCGCGACCGGCAAGCCGGTCATCGGTGGCAGCGAATACACGGATCGTCTGGAAGACGACCGCTCCTTCGGTCAGGAGGAACTCAAAAAGGCCGGCGTCAATATTATTCCCTACGAGGATTTTGAATCATTCGATCCGGCCATTGAATTTGTAAAGAAAAATCCCGACCGCTATGTCATCAAGCCAAGCGGCGAGGCGCAAAACGTAAAACGTCGCCTGTTTGTCGGCGAGGAGGAAGACGGAGAAGACGTCATCCGCATGCTGGAAGCCTACAAAAAGGCCTTTGCCGATGAAATCAAGGTGTTTCAACTGCAGCGCCGCATCAACGGTGTCGAAGTCGCGGTAGGGGCATTTTTTAACGGCAAGAAATTCGTCACGCCGGTCAACATAAATTTCGAGCACAAAAAGCTTTTCCCCGGGGAGGTCGGTCCACCGACCGGCGAAATGGGCACGGCGATGTTCTGGAGCGAGCCCAATCTCCTGTTCAGCCGCACACTGCTGAAAATGGAATCGAAACTGGCCGAAGAAGGCTACGTCGGCTATATCGACCTGAATTGCATCGTGAACAACAACGGCATCTACCCGCTCGAATTCACCTCGCGTTTTGGCTATCCCACCATCAGCATCCAGCAGGAAGGTATCCTCACACCGATCAGCGATTTCTTCTGGGAACTCGCCACCGGGGCCGATCCCAAGTGGCGCACACGGAGCGGTTTTCAGATTGGCATCCGCGTCGTTGTTCCGCCGTTTCCATTCGACGACGACGCCACTTTTGAGTCCTTCTCAAAAAACAACGCCATCGTTTTTAAAAAGCCGACAACCGACGGCATTCATATCGAAGACGTCAAACAACTGAACGGCCAGTGGCTGATTGCCGGCACCTCCGGCGTGGTTCTGGTCGTCGTCGGCACCGGCCAGACCATGAAACAAGCCCAGGCGCAGGTGTATTCCCGCATCAAGAACATCCTGATTCCCAACATGTACTACCGCACCGACATCGGGGACCGCTGGGCGGAAGACTCCGACAAACTTCACAACTGGGGCTATCTGCGCTGACCGCCTAGTGCAAGGAAGCCTTTACTCCCCGATGCGGATCATTTTTGGCGAGAGCAAAGGAGAGGCCAAACATGATCGCAGCCGACACCGACAAAACAAAATACGTGTCGATGTAGGCGAGCGTGGAAGCCTGAGCTTCAAGTGTGTGATAAAAACGCAAAAGCGCCTGCTGATGCGCTTCCGGCGCGCTCAAACCGCCTTCGGCAAGCTTGCCGGCCGTGCCGCGAATCGCGTCCTCGAAATGCGAATTCAACCCGGAGGCATTTTCTCCGAGCGAGTGTTCATGAAATTGTGAGCGGCGCGCAATGATGGTAACCACCATGGAGGTGCCGACGCTGCTGCCGATGTTGCGCATGAAATTGATAAGCCCGGCAACAGCGTTATTTCGTTCACCGGCAATCCCCAGGTAGGCGACCGTCGACGCCGGAATAAAAATAAACCCCAGCGGAACATACTGCAGAACGCGCAGCCACGTTGCTGAACCAAAGCTGATGAGCAGATCGATGCGTTTGGTTGAAAGGTACATCGTGAAGGCCAGCGCGAGCCATCCGAAAGCAATCAAATAACGCGCCTGGAACCGCGTCGTCAATTGTCCGACGATGGGCAGCTCCATGAGCAAAACCATCGCCGCAACGGACATGACCATGCCGGCCGTCTGCGCCGTGTAGCCCATCAGCGTCTGCAGAAATTGCGGCATCAGAACAGTGGACGCAAAGGAAAGTGCGCCGACCATGAACATCACCAGACTGGCGACGGCAAAGTTGCGATGCTTGAATAGTTTCACGTCGACAATGGGGTCCTTCTGGAACCACTCGTAAACGACCAGCGCCGTAAGGCAGACGCCGGCGATGATGGCGAGCGTTAAAATAAAATGCGAGCCGAACCAATCGTCTTCCTGACCTTTGTCGAGCATGATTTGCAGCGCGGCAACTCCCAGCGCCAGTAAACCGAATCCGATGTAATCGACTTTGACGCCTCCGGCCTTGCGCTTGCCGGTCAGGTGCGAGGGATCTTCAATTAATTTGTAAACGAGGTACAAGGCGATGAGTCCAACAGGAAGATTGATATAGAAAATCCAGCGCCAGGAATAGTTGTCGGTGATCCAACCGCCGAGCGTCGGGCCGATCGAAGGAGCCACGATGGCGGTCACGCCGTAAAGAGAAAACGCCACGCCACGTTTTTCCGGGGGAAAGGTATCGGCCAGAATGGCCTGAGCCATCGGTTGCAAGCCGCCGCCTCCGGCGCCTTGAATAATGCGGGCGACGAGCAGAAACCCCAGGCTGAAGGAAATCCCGCAAAGCAGGGAACTCAGCGTAAAAAGAACAATGCAAATCATGAAAAAGCGCTTGCGGCCGAGGAAGCCGACAAACCACCCGCTGATCGGAAGAATGATGGCGTTCGAGACCAGATAGGACGTGAGGACCCAGGTGCTTTCATCGTTGCTGGCGCCCAGATCGCCGGCAATATGCGGCAGTGCGACATTGGCGATGCTGGTATCGAGGACTTCCATGAACGCGGCCAGCGAAACCACGACGGCAATGAGCCATGGATTTACTTTTGGCGGCGTGAAATCTGTGTACTGCGGCTCGGCATGCGCGTCGTTCAAATCATCCTCGATACCCGGGCGCTGGCACCTGTGGGTTTTGCCGGAAATCTTAGGAAGGATAATACACCGGGAGCCCGCGGCATCCCGTCCGAAGCCCGAGGCTGCTGGTCAGTTGAAACGAAATGCTTCAGAATTGCGGCTTGGCCTCGGTCCGCACATTTGATGCCGTAATTGTTGGAGCGGGTGCAGCGGGACTGATGTGCGCCGCGGAAGCGGGAAAACACGGCAAACGCGTCGTGGTTTTGGAGCACGCCGAGCAGATCGCCAAGAAAATCCTGATTTCTGGCGGCGGTCGCTGCAATTTCACGAATATCCACTGCCGGCCCGAGAATTTTATTTCCAGCAACGCGCATTTCGCGAAATCCGCCCTGGCCCGGTACACGCCGGCCGATTTTCTGGCGCTGGTCGAGAAATACAAAATTCCCTATCACGAAAAGACGCTGGGACAGCTCTTTTGTGACCACTCGGCGCACGCGATTGTGGACCTGCTCGCAGCGGAGTGCGCGGCCGCAGGCGCGACCATCCTGGTGGGCAGGCGGATCCGGGAGGTGCGGAAGGATTCGGACTTTGTGGTGCAAACAGACGGAGAGGCGTTTCGCGCGCCGGCGCTGGTTATCGCTTCGGGCGGTCTGTCGATTCCGAAGATGGGAGCGACTTCGTTTGGATACGACATGGCCCGGCAGTTCTCCTTGCAGGTTGTGCCGACGCGGCCGGCGCTGGTGCCCTTGGTGCTCGGCGGAGAGGATCGCCAGAACTATTGCGACCTGGCAGGCTTGTCCGCCGAAGTGGTGGCCTCGATTGGCACACAAGCTTTTCGCGAGCGAATGCTCGTAACCCATCGCGGGTTGAGCGGTCCGGCGATCTTGCAGATTTCGTCGTATTGGACAAAGGGCCAGGCGGTTCGCCTGGATCTGGCGCCCGGCGCCGAGGTCACTTCGGCCATTCGCGAAGCCAAGGTCCGCAATCTCGGCGTGGCCCGGGCAGGTTTTCTTGGTCGGCTGCCGAGACGTTTCGCCGAGCGGTGGCTGGAATTGCACGAACCGGCGGCTTGGAGGAATCAGGCGCTTGACGAACTCGAGCGGCAGGTGCACGAGTGGGACCTCCGCCCTGCCGATACCGAAGGGTACGAGAAGGCGGAAGTTACCGCTGGAGGAGTGGACACCGACGAGTTGTCCAGCAAGACGATGGAAAGTCGCAAAGTGCCGGGGTTGTTTTTCATCGGAGAGGTCGTCGATGTGACCGGACATCTGGGCGGATTCAATTTTCAGTGGGCTTGGGCTTCGGCGGTTGCCGCAGGGCAATCCATCTAGGCGCCCGGCGCGGAATCGTGATTTGCGGCGGTTGCGGCGTTGCGGATATCATCGCGTGGTTTGCGACGCGCGACAGCGAGGGAAGACATGGGAAGACATCTGAAATTCTTGACTGCGGCTGGCCTTGTGGTGCTGGCTACAGGGACACCGGCCAGTGCCAATAAAATTCCGACGAGAGCGGGAACGGTGGAAGGTACGACGAGTGGGGACGGACGGATTCAGGTGTTCAAGGGCATTCCCTATGCGGCGCCACCGGTCGGTGATTTGCGGTGGCGCGAGCCGCAGCCGGTGCAGCGATGGGATGGCGTGAAGAAGGCGACGGAGTTTGGCGCGCGTTGCATGCAGGGGCGCGTTTTCGACGACATGGTGTTTCGCGATCCGGGGCCCAGTGAGGATTGTCTGTATCTGAACGTTTGGACGCCCGCCGCCGGGCGCCAAGCGAAACTACCGGTGATGGTGTGGATTTACGGCGGCGGATTTCAGGCCGGCGCGACCTCGGAGCCGCGGCAGGAGGGGGAACGGCTGGCGCACCGGGGTGTGGTTGTGGTGAGCGTGAACTACCGGCTGGGAATTTTTGGTTTCTACACTCATCCCCAGCTGACCAAAGAGTCGCCCCATCAGGCTTCAGGAAACTATGGACTCCTCGACCAGGCCGCGGCGCTCGCCTGGGTCCGTGACAACATCGCCGCGTTTGGCGGAGACCCCGCGAATGTAACGATTTTTGGAGAGTCGGCCGGTTCTTTCTCGGTCAGCGCGCTGATGGCATCGCCGCTGTCAAGAAATCTGATTCACGGAGCGATTGGCGAAAGTGGCGGGGCCTTTGGCCATACCCTGCGGACCGAAACCCATTCCGAGCTCGACACCAAGAACGTGAAATTTGCCGAAACGATTGGCGCTAAAAGTCTGCAGGATCTTCGCGCCCTGCCTGCGCAGCAACTGCTGGATGCCGCGCTGAGGGAGAAAAAGGAATACCGTTTCGGGATGAGCGTGGATGGATATTTTCTTCCCGAAAGCGTTGCCGAAATATTTTCGAGCGGCAAGCAAGCGCATGTCGCGCTGCTGGCCGGGTGGAATCACGACGAAGAGAATTACCATGAATTTTTTGGCGACCAGCCGGCGACCAAAGAAAACTTCCGGGCGATCATCAAAGAAAAGGCGGGCGAACGCGCGGATCAGTTCTTGAAAATTTTTCCAGCCGACACCGACGAGCAGGCCAGAGATTCGGCCGGACTGCTCGCGACAGCAGATTTCATCGCCTCCGGCACCTGGAAATGGATGGAAGCGCATCTGAAAACGGGTGCTGCGCCGGTGTACCGCTATCGTTTTGATTTAGCGCTGCCGGTTGCGGTGGGCGCGACGGGCGCGGAAGCGATTCCGTCCGCCTATCACTCGGCAGAAATCGAGTATGTTTTTGGCGTGCTGGATTCCAAGAAGCTGCCATGGCGCCCGGGCGACTACGCTTTGTCAGAGCAAATGGGGGCGTACTGGACGAATTTTGCCAAGACCGGCAATCCCAATGGAACCGGATTGCCGCAGTGGCCGGCATACGCGGCCAAGGACGGCTACCAGGTGATATTTTTATCGACAAAATCGAAAGCCGCCCCGGACCCCGAGCGACCGGCCTACGTGTTATTCGACGAGATGGCGAGCCGAGCGAAACCCAAGCCGTGAAAAACAAAAACCAGGCTCACATCGCGCAAAAAGCACAATGCGGACATGCCGCGCTAGTTCTGCTTTTGTTCGAGTTCGGCCCACCGGGCGTATAGACCGTCTACCACCGTTTGGGCTTCGGCCAGCTCGGCCAGCGCTGCTTGCAGCCGAAGGTGGTCGCTGGTCACCTCGGCATCGTCGAGCGAGGTGTGTTTGGCGGCCAGATTCCGCTCGGCCGTGGCGATGCGCTCTTCCATAACCGCATATTCCCGGGCTTCGTTGTAGGAGAGTTTTTTCCGTCCGCCCGGTGGCTGTGCCCGGTCCGCTGGACCGGGGAGCCGCGCGGCTGTTTTTTCCGTTCCGTCGGAATCCTGTTTGAGTTGGGATTTCTGCCAGGCGTCCCATTGTGAATAGTCGGCGAAACGTTCGACTCCGCCGATCCCGTCCAGGCCCAAAACAATGGTGGAGACGCGGTCGAGCATGAAGCGGTCGTGGGTGACCAGAACCAGCGCTCCGGCATAGTCGAGCAAGCTTTCTTCCAGGATTTCGAGAGTCGGGATGTCGAGATCGTTGGTGGGTTCATCGAGCAGGAGAATGTCAGCGGATTGCAGCATGAGCTGAGCGATCAGCACGCGGGCGCGTTCGCCGCCCGACAGGCGGCCTACTTTTTGATTGAGCGCTTCGCCGTCGAAAAGAAACCGCGCAGCCCAGGCGGCTACGTGAATCACGCGGTCTTGAAATATGACCGAGTCGCTGTCGGGCGCCAGGGCGCGGCGCAAAGAAATGTCCGGGTCGATTTCGCGGCTTTGGTCAAAGTACACAATCTTCAGCGGCGCGGCTTTGCGGATGGTGCCAGCGGTTGGTTCGATGTCCCCGCGCAGCAGGCGAAGCAGCGTGGTTTTGCCGCTGCCATTGGGACCGACAAGGCCAACGCGCATGCCCGAGGTGATGGTGAAATCGAGGTCCCGGAAAAGGGTGCGGCCGCCGATGTCGCAGCTAAGATTCGTCAGTTCGGCGAGTTGCTTGGTTTTACGACTGGTGGCCGAAAAATCAATCTGCGCACTAGTGGTGCTGCTCCTGGCGCGCAACTCGGCCAGATCGCCGATCAACTCGTGGGCTTTATCGATGCGGGCTTTGGCTTTGGTGGTGCGGGCTTTGGGGCCGCGGCGGAGCCATTCCATTTCGGTGTGAACGCGGTTGGCCAGCGAGTCCTGCTGCTTGCGCTGCGCGTGCAGGTAATTTTCTTTCGCTTCGAGAAACGCGCTGTAGTTTCCGCTGACGCGCAGGAAGCCATCTTCGTAGACCTTGTCGAGTTCGACCATTTCATTGGTGACATTTTCAAGGAAATAGCGGTCGTGGCTGACAATCACGCAGGCGAATGAGGCGCGCAGGAGAAGCGCTTCGAGCCAGTCAATGCCGGCGAGGTCCAGATGGTTGGTTGGTTCATCGAGGAGCAGAACGTCTGCGCCCTGCACCAGACCTTCGGCAATGGCCAAGCGCTTGCGCCAGCCGCCCGAGAGCGCCGAGGCTTGGGCGTCCAGATCGGCGAATCCGGCGCGGCCCAGCGTTTCCGCAAAGCGGGCGGCCCGTTCAGATTCCGGAACCTTGGAGCGCTCGAGCGATTTTTCAATGACAGTGCGGATGGATTGCCCCGCGGGGAATTCGGAGATTTGTCGCACGGCAGCGATGCGGGTGTTTTTTCGAATCGCGACGTCGCCGGTGTCCGGGCGTACGTTCCCGTTGATGATTTCAAGAAGCGTGGACTTGCCAGAGCCGTTCGGACCGATGATGCCAATGCGGTCGCCTTCGGAAACTTTGAAGGAGATGTTCTGGAATAGGGGGGCGGTACCGAATCGTTTTGAAAGGCTTTGCGCGCTGATGATGGGTGGCAAATCTGGTTGTCTGCTCCGCTACGTATTTTACATGGTTAACGCGTTTGCCGCTCGGCAGGGCGGATTCGTCGCAAGAAAAGTCGGGAGTGGATCAGGTGCCGAGGGATTACCGTTGGCCGGTCTGCGAGAAGAGGAGAGCAATTCTGCCGTCGTGGGTGAGCCACTGGAAACCAGAGGTGTTGGACTCACAGAAGGGCTGAAGCAATCCCTCCACATTGCTCCAACCGTCCGCACTCAGCAGGCACTCGAATTCAAGTGCCTGCGCTTGGCGGACACCCTGATTGCGGTCACCTCGTCGCAGATTTAGACAACACTCCCCGAGCGGTTTTACCCACTCTTCATTTTGGAGCGCCACATCTTGCCGGTCACCGGTGACCAGCGATTTTACAAGCTGCCGCAGGCGCTGCGCTTCCGATTGGTCGAACTCGTAAAGGCGAATCAGAGGGCAATCTGGAGAGCCAGTGGGCAGGTATTCAAGTTTCACGGTCGTAGATTACTACACTCCCCTCGCACGCACGGCGCGCCTTAGACGTCACGCAGGACAAGAAAACTTTGGCCAAGTCCTGATCAACACCAACCAGAAACTGGGCGCGCTACTCCAAATTAAAACGAGTTGGCACAGCAGTCCTGCAAGCGTCCGAAGGCCCGGAGCAAGAGTGTGTGCGCGATCTTGTTCGGGCCTAGCGCAGGAGTTGGGTCAGGGCGCCGGCAGCTGCTCCGACGACGGCTACGGCGGCGTAGGCGGCGGTGGCTACTCTCCAGGAGATGGTCTCACCGACCACCAGGGCCGAATAGACACTGTAGATGCCCAGGGTGCAGAGGATGGTGACCACGTAGGGGAGCGGGACGCCGCGGGTCATGGCGATGTAGGCAAAGATTACGTCAAAGGCCATGGGAACGGGCAGGAACGCGCTGATGACGGCCACGGCGGCGATTCCGAGGAACGAAACGCGGGCTGTTGCCAGGGCCCCCAGCGGGAGAAGTTCGACGGCCAGGGCCCCGAGGATTGCGGCAAGAAGCATAAGCGGCAGGCCGATTTTCAAAATGTACCAGAAGCTTTTTGCATAACTCGACAGCGTGGATTTAACGGCCTGGGACCAGGAGTCGTTCTCGGGCAGCGCGACGGGGCAGGCCGCGTCCGCGACTGCTGCATTTCTTTTTGTTGCCATTAAAGGCGCGAAGCCAAAGATTAGCAGAAGGACGGTCGCAGTTTTAAGGAGCGCGACGGACAGCGGAAACAGGGCAAAAGTCATGGCCAGGACGAGCACGTTCAGGCCGGGGGAGCTGAACATGGCGGCCAGAGTGGACTCGGTGGTCACACCGGACGCGTACAAGCCGCGAGCGATGGGTGCGACACAGTTGGCGCAAACTCCAAGGGGCATTCCGGCGGCGGCGCCGAGCAGGGCATTGGCGCTCGGGTATTTTGTGCGGCGGACGGGAAACGTTGCGAGCAGGGTGAGAGCGGCGGCGCCGAAAAAGAACCCGAAGGTCATGCCGATTTTGTTGGCGTTCAGCCAGTTCAGAGTGGTGCGGTAGACGCGCGTCGCACCGGGCATTGCGGGACTGACCGGGTACAGAGCATCGAAGGTAAGGGCGCCGACAACTTTTACGTTCGGACCCTGATGATATTTTTTGTTCAGCGCCGGGTAGCGGGAATCGATCCAGAAGATTCCGGCGATGACTACGGCAAGCGTCAGCGCGATACTGCGATTGCGCCAGTTAGAAGTCTTGGCGATAGGGAGACCCATTTCCAGAGTTGAGGTTTGTGTAGACATGGTGGCTCTCCGCGAAGCATTTGAATGTGTGCGGGAAAAAGTGCAGCGAATGTATGACGAGAGCCTGCGGTTGGGAATAGTAGGAAAGTATTAGCGGGAGAAGTAGCCGGTTTTGCTGCGGATGGTGACGGAACTGTTTTTGGGAAGGATTTTTATCTTGTGGAACGAAGCGTCTTCCAGCGGATTTGTCGAATAGTAGGCAAGTTCATAGGACGTGCGAAGCTCTTCGGCAATCTGGCGGAAATAGGTGCGCGGGTCGGTGGTCGAGGCGTCGATGTGCGCGCCGCCGGTTTCTTTGGCGATGCGGTCCATTACCCGGATGCCGTATTGATTGCGTGGCGTCAGGTTGCCGTGATGCTGTTCGGTGTAGCGGATGGAATAGATGACCACGTTGGCGGCTTGTGCGGTTTCAATGGAGGTCATCATGTCGTGGGAACTCGAATTGTCTTCCCCGTCGCTGAACAGCAACAGCGCGCGGCGACCGTTTTCTTTGGCAAGCTTTTCCGTGACGGAATAGAAAATGGAATCGTAGAAGGCCGTGCCCAAATCGCGTTCCTGTTTTTCCGGCGCGATTTCGGGAAAGGCCTCGGTTTTCTTTTTGTAGATTTTCATGTTGGCGAGGATCTGCTCGCTGGAATTCGTGAAGTCGCTGACCAGGCGAAGATGGTTGCCGAACGCCAGCAGGAATACGCGGTCTCGGGGGCCCAGGACGTCCTGCAGGAACACCTCCAGATCATGCTGGTGTTGCTTCGTGAAATGATCCTGGCTGTTGCTGGCGTCGACGACCAGACCGAGAGTGAGAGGCACGTCGGTGCTTTTGGCGAAATGGGAGATTTTCTGTGGTACGGCATCCTCAAAAACCTCGAGGTCCTCTTTTGTAAGATTGTCGACGAGCGTGCCGTGGGAGTCGCGAGCGCTGAAGGCTACCGTCGAGAGGTTGACGGCGACGCGCAGAGGCTCTTGGGCCACGGCGCCGGCGCCAAGAAGGGAGAGCACCGTCGTCCAGACTGCGATCGAAGCGCGCATTTTGCGGCGCGGCACTGCTAGAGAGCTTCCTTCTCTTCTGTGCCGCGGGTTGCGATGTGCAAAAGCGTGAATACCGTCAGGCCGTGCACCGCGGGCTTGATTTCGACCAGGTGTTGTTTGTCTTTTGTTCCCGCTTTGAAAAGTGTTCCGCCAGGGTCTGCTTGGTCTTCCTCACAGGTGAGCTGGTTCGAGGAATCTTTTTTCTCTTTGGCGGCGGGCCGGGAATTGGCCGCCGAGCAGTCCAGGACCTTGCCGTATTTTGTTAGTGCCTTCTGGTAGAAGGCCGCGATCTTTTCAGGAGAGTCTTTGGATTCGAGTTTAAGAACGACGAGTTTGAACCCGAAGCCGCCGCCCCATAGGCCAAGTTTGGTTGCCGGTGTCTCGTCCGAGTCCTCTTTGTGGGGCTTGGCTCCTGGATAGACAGGCAGGCCGACCTCCTTGGCGGTGGCTTGTTTGCTGACCTCCACGCCTGCAGACGTTTTGTCTTGAGCGGGCGCGGCGGGGGCGAAAAGGATGGCGATGAGGGCTGCGCCTAGAAGCTTGGGTACGGACATGGTGGTCTCCTTGCTCGCTAAAGGTACGTAAATGGCGGGGCGGATGTTTCTGGAATTTTTGGTTTCGCCGAGAATAAACGGGTAAGCCAGCAGCACGGTCTCTCTCTCGAGTCCGAACGGCGAGCGAAACCTAGTTGGCGATGGTTAGTTCGACGCTGGCGGAGGCGGGAATGCGCGAGCCGGGTTCAGGAGTCTGGTCGATTACCGCGGCGTGGGGCCATTGCGGGGCGGTAACGTAATTCACTTTGCGGCGGAGTTGCGCGGAGTCGAGGCGGCGTTGCGCGTCGACTTCCGCCATGCCGATCAGGTGGGGCATTACGTAGGCTGACTCGCGTGGCAATTGCGCCACGAGCACATCGACTCGGGGCGTGGAAGCGCCGTTGCCGGGGCGCGGATTTTGCACGAGCACGGTATCCAGAACTTGCTCATAGGTGCTGAGGTTTGAAACTTCGCCTACCTGCAGGCTGGCGCGCAGAAGTTCAATGCGTGAAGCACGGAGAGAATGGCCCTCGATGGCCGGTATCTGGAGCTGGCGCTGGCCGAGGCTCAGGACGACGTGTGCTTGTTGAGATTGTTTCATCAGCAGGCCGGCCGTAGGAGTTTGCCGAACGACTATGTTTAAAGGAAGTTCACTGTAGAGGTGGTCGGCGACCTTGAGGACCAGTCCATTCGAGCGGAGAAGACTGTTCGCTTCCGCAACGCTTTTGCCGACCAGATTGGGCATGGTCACTTCGCGGCCGTGAATGGCGATGCGCATGGCGGTAATGGCGCTCAGAAACGCGGCAGACGCCAGGATAAAAACCAGCAGGGCCATGCGGCTGAGCCATTCCAAGCGTTCGCGGAGAGTCATCATGGTGAGGATCAGTTTGGGATTTGCGGGTGCATTCGTCAATTGATTTTGCGCCGGGAGTTTACGCCCGGAAAGCGCGAATTCAGAGAAAAAAGAAGACGACAAAATCAACAGTGGCCCGCCTCGCAGACGCGCCGCTCTGCGTTCCGGATTATTTCTTGCCCAGCGGCGGTGGCGGATAGTCGGGCAGCTTGTCTTTGCTGGTGTCGGCGCGTTTTACTTCGAGTTCGTCGAAAAGGAGCGAGGGGCAGATCACGGTGTTCGGCGCGCCGCCGGTGCGGTTGGTGACCAGCGGATCGTTGCCCACCGCGATCAGGCCGCTGCGCAGGGCCCGCGTGTCGAGTTCGTTGAAGACCGCTCCGCGAACCAGTTCTTCGTGGCCGTCTTTGGCATAGACGCGATAGAGAAGCCGCGGTGCGGTCCCGCCCATGGTCTCGACGCGGTAGCCGTACGGCAGGGTTTGGTCGGTGACCATCTTGATCACCCGCTGTTTGAGCGTGTCCGGAGATTGCGGTTCAGAGCCCTTTAGAACCAGGACCCCCAGACCCGGCATGGGATAGGAACCGGGAGCGGAACGTCCATGACCGTTCGAAGCGGGGAAGTCGCGCAGCGGTTGCCGGCCGAGAAGATAGTTTGTGAGAATACCGCTCTCGATCACCGTGACGGATTGGGCTTTTACCCCTTCACTGTCGACCGCATAATTCCCGACCAGACTCTTGCCCTGGAAATCCTTGAGCAAGGGATCATCAACGACGGAGATAAAAGTGGGAAGCACGCGCGACTTGTAACTGGTGGCGAACGCGCCGATCGTGCGGTTGGGTTTTCCCAGTTGCGGTTTGCGCCCCAGGATGTTTGAACCGATCAGCACATTGACCACGTCATCAGCGGCATCGGCAGAAAACAGAATTGGGCCGCGATATTCTTCTTCAACAATCGGAGCCTTGCGAAGGGCAACGATCGTGTCGAGCATTTTCCGGGATTCACCGAGGAGCGCGTCGCGCGTCGGCAATTCTTCCTTGCGAGCGACAACCCAGGCCGGGCTGCGGCCGAGACGCATTCCGTCTTCGGCCTGGCCGGCTCCCGCGAGCTGAACGCTATACGTTGTTCGCCCGCTGCGCGTGATGGTGCCTTCGGAATTGACGAGATATTCGTTAAACGCGTTGAATCGCACGGAGGCCGTGACCGACTGCACGTCGGGATACTGGCGGTAGAGATCGGTGACCTCGGTAAGAGTCTTTTTCCAGCTGGCTTCGTCGACCGCGAGATGAACGGTCGGTTCGATCGCGGTAACGACCGCGGCTTTGGCGAAATCATCGACGGGATTGGGGTCGGCGCTGAACTGTTTCATGGCCGCTTGCTTTTCTGAAAGAGCCTGAACGGCAGCTTTGTAGGCGTCGTCGGTTGCGAGCCAAATCTGGTGGCGCAAGGCAATCTCATCGTTATCGAGCGGAAGAATGTTGGTTTCGCCCTGGCCGCGGGCAAAATAGCTGTCCTGTTTGTAGTCGCCGACCCGGACCACCACGCGCAAAACGCGGACATGATAATTCTGGTTGTCGCGCAGAGCGCCAAACGCCGATTCGGCGGAATATTCCTCGACGTCGCTGACGCGGTACTCGATGAAGTACGGTGCCTCGGCCTGATCGATTTTCAGATGGGCTTTGGAGCGGTCCAGTTCTGTCAGCAGCGCTTCCAGAAGCGCATCGCCCTTGGCGGCAGCGTGGGCCGCAGCCGTTGCGGTCACCGAATCGCTCAGAGGAGCGGGAATCGGGGTAGCCGGGTGCACCGCGTCATGGGCGCGAACGACGACCGGAGCAAGCGACAGTGCAGCAGCCACCAAGAGTGCGGATACGGTTCGCAGCAGGTTCATGGCTTCACCCCGGGACTAGCCTGTGTGGTTTTCGGTGAGCCACCGGTCTCAAAGCCGGGTGGCGGCAGAATGGGAATGCGTTCGTGTTCGTGACCGCGTTTCTGAACTTCCATTTCCGAAAAAAGCATGGACGGGGCTACGGCGGAAACGGGAACTTGTCCGCTTTCCGCGCCGCACACACCGTTGAAGACGCTTTCTTTGTCGCCGGTGGTAACGATGCGAGTCAGCGCGGCCAGCGGAGTACCAACGATGTCAACGCCGCGAACCAGTTCATCGGGGCGGCCGTCGGCATAGACCTTATAAACGATGACCGGCAGGACTTGAAAGGCTTGCGGCAATGAGCGGGATGTCAGGGTGAATCCCCCCTGAATATCATCGAAGTACAGACCGTACGGTTTGCCTTGCTTTTTTACTTCGTCCACGAGTTTTTGGCGCATTTGATCCTGCGGCACAGTCTGCGTCGAGGTGACGATCAAATTGCCCTGGCGCCCGGTGGCCATTAGCCCGGGTTGATTGCGGCCGTGACCATTGGACTGCGCAAAATCCTTGATGGGCTGGCGCGACATCAGAAAGCCTTTGAGGACGCCATCCTTGATGACTTCGACACGCTGCGCGGGGCTGCCTTCATTGTCAAAGTCATACGAGCCGGCGAGTTTCACGCCACCCACTTCGTGGGTGAGCGGATCGTCGGTGACACTTAGAAACTTTGGCAGGACTTCCTGGCCGATTTTCTTGGTGAAGGTTTGTCCTTCTTCTTCATCACGCTGACGGTGTCCTTCGAGGCGATGGCCGAGGACTTCGTGGAAAAAGACAGCGGCCGCGCGGCCGCTTAAAAGCGCGGGACCGTCGTAGGGTTCGGCGACCGGGGCTTTGCGGAGATCATCCAGGTCGGCAGCCATCTTGTCGATTTTCGCGGAAAGTTCGGTTTCGCTGGGAAGCCCACTGGCCGTCGGAGCCTGAAAGGTCTCGACGCGCAGCAGATCCATGCCATCTTCGGCCCGGGTCTGCGCTTCAATCACCATGCGGGTTGAAGCGTTCGGGGTAACGATGGAACTTCCTTCGCTGGTAACCATGCGAGAGTTTGAGTTTTGCACGCTCAGCGTGACCGTTGCGAAATAGACATTGGGATACTTGCGAAAGACGCCGGAAAGCCTGCGAATTTCTCCCTCCCACGCGGACTTATCAAAAGCCGGCGGAGCGATTGGTTCCAGGGCATGAACCACCGCGGTTTCTTTCGAGAAGTCGGGGGATTTGTCTTCTTCTTCGGCGCGAACAGCAGTACCGGTGCGCACGTTTAACAGCGCTGGAACGGCGCGCTTGTAACCGCGATCGGTGAGTTCCCAGAGGACGCGCGCGATGGCATCGGAATCGTCGCTGGTCGGAAGAGTTCCAGAGGATAGACCGCTGGCGCGACTCTGCCCGTGGGTGTTGTCCAGAGCCGGCGTTCCGACGCGCATGACGACATCGGCCTGCCGGCGGCCGATGGAGGCGTTTTGCAACAAACTGCCGTACGCACCGACCAGAACCACATAGCTCTGGTCATAGACCGTGTAGCTCATGTAATAGGGAGGCTGATCGGTTTTGCCAAGCTCAGCCGTGGCGCGGGCCAGTTCACCCTGCATCGTTTTCAACACGACATCGCTGGAAGATTTCTTTTCGTCGACTTTGCCAGCGGCAGCAGTAGCCAGGGGAGCTTCAGCGAGCTGCGCGGCGAGCACGCAGCAAGCGGCCAGGCGGACGAATTCGGCGACGCGTACACGCGCCGTACCGCGTGGTTTTAAGTGGCAAAAAATATTCATGAAAGATGAGCTCCCGGTCGTGCGTTGCGCCAAAAGAGTCCGGCAAAGTGCGCAGTTTTGCAGATTGTGAGTATGCCTCAGCGTATCTTGTGGTGCAAATCAGGCAGTGCTGAACGGGTTTCCAGGCGTCAGCCGTGCTCCGTTGGCAAATTCGGCGGCCGAAATGCGCCTGCGTCCTTCTAGTTGGACGTGCTCGAGGCGCAAAACGGTTGCGTCGCCGCAGGCAATCTGCCATTCGCCGTTTTCATG
>Ga0193726_1000877_pt1 | contig 27152 bp, 26 predicted proteins | sample H2c1metaG_FD_144928 | JGI IMG/M metagenome (GOLD analysis project Ga0193726, IMG submission 144928) | Soil microbial communities from a riparian zone of the East river system, Colorado, United States - H2c1 | ecosystem: Environmental > Terrestrial > Soil > Riparian zone | place: USA: East River...
CGCGTCGGTGGCGTCCTGGTTGCCGTAGCGCAGGTTGCTGGCCACCGTCCCGGAGAACAGGTACGGCTTCTGCGGGACCAGGCCGATCACCCTCGACAGCACCGCCGGGTCCAGCTCGCGGACGTCGACGCCGTCCACCAGCACCGCTCCCCCGCTGACGTCCATCAGCCGCGGGATGAGGCTGACCAGGGCCGTCTTGCCGCTGCCGGTGCCCCCGATGACCGCGGTCACCTGGCCGGGGCGGGCCACCAGGCTGATGTCGCACAGCACCGGCTGCTCGGCGCCGGGGTAGCGGAACTCCGCGCCGCGCAGCTCCAGGTGCCCGTGCCGGGCCAGCGTGGTGACGGGCGCCAGGGGCCGGGCCAGGTCCGGCTCGGTGTCCAGCACCTCCATGATCCGCTCCGCGCAGACCTCGGCGCGGGGCACCTGCATGAACACGAAGGTGGCCATCATCACCGACATCAGGATCTGCAGCAGGTAGCTGAGGAACGCCGTCAGCGCGCCGATCTGCATCCCGCCGTCGGCGACCAGGTGGCCGCCGAACCACAGCACCGCGATGCTGGACAGGTTGAGGACCAGCATGACTGACGGGAACATCAGCGCGATCAGCCGGCCGACGCCCAGCGACACCCCGAACAGGTCGGCGTTGGCCGCCTGGAACCGCTCCTGCTCCTGGCCGTCGCGGACGAAGGCCCGGACCACCCGGACGCCGCTGACCTGCTCGCGCAGCACCCGGCTGATGTTGTCGAGGCGCTCCTGCATGACCCGGAACAGCGGCCGCATCCGGCGGATGATCAGGATCACGATCACGGCCAGCGCCGGCACCGCGATCAGCAGCAGCGACGACAGCGGGATGTCCTGGTGGAGGGCCAGGATGATGCCGCCGATGCACATGATCGGGGCCGACACCAGCAGGGTGAAGGCCAGCACCGCGAGCATCTGGACCTGCTGCACGTCGTTGGTGGTCCGGGTAATCAGCGACGGGGTGCCGAACCGGCCGACCTCGCGGGCCGAGAAGTTCTGCACCCGCTCGAACACCGCGTGCCGCACGTCGCGCCCGAGGGCCATGGCGGTCCGGGCGCCGAAGAACACCGCGCCGGTGGCGGCCAGGATCTGCACCACGGTGACCACCAGCATGATCGCGCCCGTGCGCAGGATGTAGCGGGTGTCGCCGGTGATGACGCCGTTGTCGATGATGTCGGCGTTCAGCGTGGGCAGGTAGAGCGTGGCCAGCGACTGCACGAGCTGCAGCACGACCAGGGCCATGATCGCCGCGCGGTACGGGCGCAGGTAGGCCCGCAGGAGCCGGAGGAGCATCGGGGACGTCTTTCTGCTTGGGCGGAGCGTCGGGAAGGTTCGGGGCCGTCGGCCAAGCTAACCGGAGGGACCCGCGGCCTGCTCCTGGATTTCGCGCTGGGCGTCAGCCCGATCGCTGCGGGCGGAATCGGGCGGCAGCACGTCGCGCAGCCCGGCCACCAGCTCGCGCAGCGCCTCCTCGATGACCGGGGCCAGCGCGACCGGCGGGTCGGCGAACAGCCACCGCTCGGTGGCCGCCTGGATCACCGCGGTGACGGCCCCGGCCAGCGCCCGGGCGGTGAACGTGTCGGCCGCCGGGCTGCCGCCGGTCCGCTCGGTGATGACCCCGGCCAGGTCGTACTGCATGACGGCCAGCGCCTTCAGGTACTCGCCGCGCAGCTCCGGCGAGCTGGTGACCAGCCGGATGCCGGCGATGAGCCGCGCATCGGGCGCGGTGCTGGCCACGGCGTAGACGTCCAGCACCGCGCCGCGCACCGCCGCCCACAGGCTCTCCCCGGCGGGCCGCTCCCGGAGCGCCTCGCCGACCGCCGCGGCCCGGTCCAGGGCCAGGGCGCTGATCGCCTCGTACTTGCTGGCGAAGTAGTTGTTGAACGTCCGCGGCGACACGTCGGCCGCCGCCGCGATGTCCTCGACCAGCACGTTCTCCAGGCCGCGCTCGACGGCCAGCTGCATGGCGGCCGTGCCGAGGGCCTGGCGGGTGGCGAGCTTCTTGCGCTCGCGCAGCCCGCCGCCTGCCTTCTCTGTCATGGCCGCCAGCATACATGATCATGCGGGACACGCAACTTTGCCTGCCGCGAACTTTATCCTGCCCGAACGCCGCCGTCCCTGGTAGCGGTTTTGCGACAGCAACGGCCCGGCCTGGAGCCTGAGTGCCATGGTGTCGCATTCTCGCTAGGACCGGGCGCCGCGCTCGCCGATACTGGAGGCATGCACGAGGACACCGAGCAGTGCGTGCGGGCCGTCCGCTCCAAGGACGCCCGCTTCGACGGCTGGTTCTTCACCGCCGTCCTGACCACCGGGATCTACTGCCGGCCGAGCTGCCCGGCCGTCACCCCCCGGCCGCAGAACATGGTGTTCTACCCGAGCGCCGCCGCCGCGCAGCAGGCCGGGTTCCGGGCCTGCAAGCGGTGCCGGCCCGACGCCAGCCCCGGCTCGCCGGAGTGGAACGTCCGCGCCGACCTCGTCGCCCGGGCCATGCGGCTGATCGCCGACGGGGTCATCGACGCCGGCGGCGTGCCCGGCCTGGCCGCCCGGCTCGGCTACAGCGTCCGGCAGCTCGAGCGGCAGCTGCGCGCGGAGCTCGGCGCCGGGCCGCTGGCCCTGGCCCGGGCGCAGCGGGCGCAGACCGCCCGGCTGCTGATCGAGACGACCGCCCTGCCGATGGGCGACGTCGCCTTCGCGGCGGGCTTCGCCAGCATCCGCACCTTCAACGACACCGTGCGGGATGTCTTCGCCCTGTCCCCCAGCGAGCTGCGCGAGCGGGCCGCTCGAAGAGCCGGGCCGGGCCAGCGGGCGGCGCCGGCCGCCGGGGTGCTGGCGCTGCGGCTGCCGTTCCGCGCGCCGCTGTTTCCCGACAGCCTGTTCGGCCACCTGGCGGCCACCGCGGTGCCCGGCGTGGAGGAATGGCGCGACGGCGCCTACCGGCGGACCCTGCGGCTGCCGCACGGGCCGGGCGTGGTGGCCCTGACGCCGCACCCCGATCACATCGGCTGCCAGCTGTCCCTGGCCGACCTGCGGGACCTGGCCACCGCCATCAGCCGCTGCCGGCGGCTGCTCGACCTGGACGCCGACCCGGTGGCCGTGGCCGAGCTGCTGCGGGCTGACCCGGTGCTGGCGCCGCTGGTCGGCAAGGCCCCCGGCCGCCGGGTGCCGCGCACCCCGGACGCGGCCGAGTTCGCGGTCCGGGCGGTGCTCGGCCAGCAGGTCTCCACCGCGGCGGCCCGGACCCACGCGGGCCGGCTGGCGGCGGAGCTCGGCGAGCCGGCGGACGACCCGGCCGGCGGGCTGAGCCGGCTGTTCCCCGATGCCGCGACCCTGGCCGATGCCGGGCCGGGCAGCCTGGCCGTCCCCCGGTCGCGCCGGGAGTCGTTCGCCGCGCTGGCCGGGGCGCTGGCCGCGGGCCAGCTCGACCTGAGCCCCGGCGGCGACTGGCTGGAGGCCCGGCGGCGGCTGGCCGCGCTGCCGGGCATCGGCCCGTGGACCGTCGAGACCATCGCGATGCGCGCCCTCGGCGACCCGGACGCGTTTCCCGCGACCGACCTGGGCGTCCGGGCCGCGGCCCGGCACCTCGGCCTGCCTTCCGGGCCGGCGGCGCTGGCCGGCCGGGCCGCGGCCTGGCGGCCCTGGCGGGCCTACGCGGTGCAGTACCTGTGGGCCACCGGCACCCACGCCATCAACGACCTGCCCCCCGCGGCCGCCCCCGGCCCGCGCGTCCCTGACACCGCCGCCGGCCCCGCCGCGGCCGCCGGAAAGGACCACTGATGATCGGCACTGACACCGCCCGGGCCCATGTCACGATCGGCAGCCCGATCGGGCCGCTGACCGTGGTCGCCGCCGGCGGCGCCCTCGCCGGCCTGTACATGCCGGCCCAGCGGCACCTGCCCGGCCCCGTGACGTTCGGGGCCCCCGGCGACCCGGCCGCCGCGCCGTTCGCGGCGGCCGCCCGGCAGCTGGACGCCTACTTCGCCGGGGAGCTGACGGACTTCGACCTGGACCTCGAGCCGGCCGGCACCCCGTTCCAGCGAAAGGTCTGGATGGCGCTGCGGGCCATTCCCTACGGCCAGACGGTCACCTACGGCCAGCTGGCGGCGGGCCTCGGCGCGCCGGGGTCCAGCCGGGCCGTGGGCCTGGCCAACGGCAAGAACCCGATCTCGATCGTGGTGCCCTGCCACCGGGTCGTCGGCTCGGACGGCAGCCTGACCGGCTACGGCGGCGGGCTGCCCCGGAAGAGGTTCCTCCTGGACCTCGAGCGCGGCGCGGCCGGGCGCCCCGGCGAGCTGCCCGGGCTGTAGCCGCCGGTGCCGCCGGGCGGCGCGAAGGCCGGCGCGGCCGCGCGGCCCCGGGCTGCAGCCGGCGGTGCTGCCGGGCGGCGCGGCCGCGCGGCGCGGATTGCCGGCGGCAATTCTCCGGCCGCGCGCCGGGCGTTCCGGTGCCGGGCCGCGTGCAATTGCAGAATCCCCCCTCGGGGGGGCCGGCGGCCATTTGCGCGGCGCCGATGCCGGGCCGCGGCGAGCTGCCGCACCGCCGGGGGGGCAGCGGGCGCGCGCGGTCCCTGACCAGGCGCGCGGGCCTGGCTGGCGGCCCGCGCCGGGGGTGCCGGCGGAAATCCGCAAAGAGTCCTTACTATGCCGGGGCCGCCAGGGGCGGGACATATCCGGTCACGAATGAGCAATCCCGGACTTTGGGCATGCCGGAATGCCGCGCTGCGGGGCTTTCGCGGCTACGGTATTAGCCGGGGCCCACGGCCTGGCCGGCGGCACCAGCGGAACCGAAACTCGCGAACGGCGGCTCGGGACAACGATGATCGACCATGGCCGGGTGGGCACTTACGAGGAGCCGGACAGCTTCGTAGGGCGCGAGCGGGAGATCGGCGAGCTGAGCCGGTTCGCGATCGGGCAGCGGGCGGTGACCCTGTGCGGCGCGGGCGGCATCGGCAAGACCCGCCTGCTGCTGCGGCTGATCACCGTCCTGGCCCCCGGCTTCCCCGACGGCACGTACTTCGTCGGGCTCGGCGACCTGCGCCAGCCCGACCTGGTGGCGGCGCGGGTGGCCGCGGAGATCGGCGTCTCCGAGGAGCCGGGCGTCCCGCTGGTGGACACCCTGTCCGACGCGCTGCGCAGCCGGACGCTGCTGCTGGCCCTCGATAACTGCGAGCACCTCATCGACGCCTGCGCCAGCCTGTGCCAGCGGCTGCTGGCCAGCTCGCCGGGGCTGCTGGTGGTGGCCACCAGCCGCGAGGCGCTGCGGGTGGCCGCCGAGGCGGTCTGGCCGGTGCCGCCGCTGGCCCTGCCCGCCGCCGGGACGGCCGACCCGGGGCAGGCCGCCGGGTTCGACGCGGTGACGCTGTTCACCGAGCGGGCCGGCGCGGCCGCCCCCGGCTTCGCCCTGACGCCGGCCAGCTGCGCGGCCGTGGTCGCGATCTGCCGCGCGCTGGACGGGCTGCCGCTGGCCATCGAGCTGGCCGCGGCGTGGGTCCGGGTGCTGGCCGTCGACCAGATCGCGGCCCGCCTCGGCAACCGGTTCCACCTGCTGACCAGCGGCGACCGGAGCGTCCCGCCCCGGCACCGGACGCTGCGGGCCACCATCGACTGGAGCCACGACCTGCTGGCCCCGGCCGAGCAGGTGCTGCTGCGGCGGCTGTCGGTGTTCGCGGGCTGGTCGCTGGAGATGGCCGAGCGGGTCTGCGCGGACGACGGCCTGCCGGCCGCCCAGGTGCTCAACCTGCTGGCCGGGCTGGCCGAGAAGTCCCTGGTCGAGCTGGAGCCCGACGTGCTCGGCCAGAGCCGCTACCGGATGCTGGACACCATCCGCGACTACGCCGCGTCCCGGCTGGCCGAGGCCGGCGAGACCGGGGCGCTGCGGCGGCGGCTGCGCGATTACTCGCTCAACCTCGCCGAGTACTTCCTGAGCATCGGCGTGGCCCGGATCCCGGCGGCCTGGCAGGCCAGGGTCGAGGTGTTCCAGCGGTACGACGCCGACGCCGACAACGTCCGGGCGGTGCTGGGCTGGGCGCTGGAGCAGGGCGACGCGGAGACCGGCCTGCGGCTGTGCACCGCGGTCCGGCCGTGCTGGATCGTGCTGGGCGCCTTCGGCGAGGGCGCCGAGTGGTTCGACGCGTTCCTGGCCGCCGACTTGTCCGGGGTGCCGTCCGCGGTGCACGGGCAGGCCCTGACCGGGCGCGCGCAGCTCGCCCTCGGCAGCGGCGACCAGCAGCTCGCGGAGCCGTGGGCCGCGGCCGGCCTGGAGCTGTGCCGCGCCGCCGGGGACCCCTACTTCACCGCCACCGCGCTGAACGTGCTGGCCGAGACGGCCCTGCACGCCCGCCGCCCGGCCGACGCGCGGCAGCGCGCGACCGAGGCGCTGGAGCAGGCCCGCGAGGCCGGCGACAAGTGGAACCAGGGCTACGCGCTCGGCAGCCTAGCGGCCGCGCTCGCCGCGCTCGGCCAGCTGGAAGAGGCCCGCCAGGCGGCCGAGGCCGGCCTGGCCCTGATGCTGGAGATCGACCAGCAGTGGGGCGCGGCGCGCACCCTGCTCGGCCTGGCCAACCTGTCGCGAGTGCTGGGCGACCTGGGCGCGGCGCGCGGCCATTACCTGGCCGCGCTGGGCCTGCTGCGCCAGGTCAAGGGCGACCCGGAGATCGCGCGGTGCCTGGCCGGACTCGGCCGCATCGCCCTGGACTCCGGGGACCTGGACGAGGCCCGCGGCTACCTGTCCCGGGGGCTGCGGCTGAGCCTGGGCACCGGCAGCCGGACCGGGATCTCCCGCAGCCTGCTGGCGTTCGCGACGCTGGCCGTCCGGGAGGGCCGGCCGGACCGGGCCGTCCTGCTCGCGGCGGCCGTCACCGCGCTGAGCGAGACCGCGCAGCTGCCGCCGCCGCCGGCCGAGGCGCACCACTCGCTGCGCGAGAGCACCCACCTGCCGCCCCGGATCGCCGCCCGGGTCCGGCGGTATTTGGAGGCGGCCGCCGGCCTCGGCGACGCCGAGGTGGCCCGGCTGTGGGCGGCCGGGCTGGAGCTGACCACCAGCGCGGCCGCCGAGGTGGCCCTGGAGCCGCCCGCGGCGCCGGCCGCAGCGGAGCCGGCCGCGCCGGAGCCGGCGCTCAGCTCCGGGAACGGCTCGTCTGCCGCCCGCCAGCCGCAGGCCGCCGTGGTGCCGGCCCGGCAGCCGGGGCCGGGCCCGGCGCCGGGGAACGGGGCGGGCCCCGCGGCCCTGACCGCCCGGGAGCGGGAGGTGGTCGCGCTGATCGCGCGGGGCGCGAGCAACAAGGCCATCGCGCAGGAGCTGTTCATCAGCCCGGCGACCGCGGCCCGGCACGTGGCCAACATCCTGGGCAAGCTCGGCTACAGCTCCCGCAGCCAGGTCGCGGCCTGGGCGGCGGCCGCTAACTCGGGTCGAACAGGGCGCTGACCGACTCGCCCTCGTGAATCCGGCGGATCGCCTCGGCCAGCGCCGGGGCCACCGAGATGACGTGCAGCTTGGCCTTGGCCGCGGCGACGCCGTCCTCGTCCTGCGGGGCCGGCGGCCCGGCGGCCGCGTCCTGCGCCTTGCTGCCCGGCACGGTGCCGGCCGGCGCCGTGCCGACCTTCACGGTGCTGGCCGGGACCGGGACCGTGTTGGTGCAGACGATCTCCTGGACCTCGGGCCGGGCGCTGATCCGCTCGAGGGCGCCGTCGCAGAACAGCCCGTGCGTGCAGGCGATCCGCACGGACCGGGCGCCGCGGTCGCGCAGCACCGACAGCAGCTCCATGATCGTGGTGCCGCGGGCGATCTCGTCGTCCAGGACGATCACGTCGCGGCCCGCGACCTCGCCGATGATGGCGCTGATGGTGACGCTGGTGTCGCTGTGCCGGACCTTGGCCCCGGCCGCCACCGGCAGGCCGAGCATCCGGGCCAGCGCGGCGGCCGGCTTGGCGTTGCCCAGGTCCGGGGAGACCACCACGGTGTTGCTGAGGTCGCGGCCGCTGAAGTGATGGGCCAGCTCGCGCAGCGCGTGCAGGTGATCGACGGGCACCGAGAAGAACCCGTGCACCTGCGGCGCGTGCAGGGTCATGGCCAGCACCCGGCTGACGCCCGCCGTCACCAGCAGGTCCGCGACCAGGCGGCCGCCGATGGACACCCGCGGCATGTCCTTCTTGTCCGACCGGCCGTAGGCGTAGTGCGGGATGACCGCCGTCACCCGGGCGGCCGAGGCGCCGCGGGCCGCGTCGAGCATGAGCAGGAGCTCGACGAGGTTCTCCTGGACCGGCGGCCCGAGCGGCTGGATCAGGAAGACGTCGCGCTCCCGGCAGTTGTCCTGGAGCTGGACCTCGATGCAGTCGTTGGCGAACCGGCGCAGCCGCACCGGCCGCAGCGGCACGCCGAGGTGCGCGCAGATCTCCGCCGCCAGCGCCGGGTGGGAACTACCGCCGAAAACCGCTATCTCTCGCACACCCCCCAGGCTAGGTCGTCAGCCCCGGGCATCTCATCCGGGTGGCCCGGGTTGGCCCAAGTGAGCTCCGTCACCCCCGCCGCCGCGGGCCAGCTGCCGGCCGGCCTGCGCGAGCCAGCGCGCCGGGTCGGCCATGGCCGCGGCCGCGCCCCCGGCCAGGCCGGCCAGCGCCACCGACTGCGGCACCGGCGGGCCGGCCTCGGCGCCGCCCGCGACCAGGCCGGCCACGACCGCCACCGGCACCCCGGCCCGGCGGGCGGCGGCGCGCACCGCGCCGACCACCTTCCCGGTCCCCGAGGTGGCGTCGTAGCGGCCCTCGCCGGTGATGACCAGGCCGGCCCCGTCCAGCGCCGCGTCCAGGCCCGCGATCCGGGCCACCTCGGCCGAGCCCGCCAGCAGCCGGGCGCCCCAGCGGGCCAGCCCGTAGCCGGTCCCGCCGGCCGCCCCGGCGCCGGGCCGCGCGGGCTCGCCGCCGAGCGCCGCCGCCAGCCGGGCCAGGCCCGCCTCCAGCGCCGCCACCTGGGCCGGGGTGGCGCCCTTCTGCGGGCCGAACACCGCGGCCGCGCCGGCCGGGCCGAGCAGCGGCGCCCGGACGTCGGTCAGGCAGGCGGCCCCGCCCGGCGGCGGGGGCCGCAGGCCCGACAGGTCGGCGGCGGCCAGCCCGGCCAGCGCGCCGCCGCCGCGCGGCAGGTCGCGCCCGGCGGCGTCGCGGAACCGCGCCCCGAGGGCGCGCAGCGCGCCGGACCCGCCGTCGGTGGAGGCCGAGCCGCCCAGGCCGACGGTGATCCGCTGCGCCCCGGCGTCCAGGGCCGCGCCGATCAGCTCGCCGACGCCGGCCGTGTGGGCGCCCATCGGGTCGGGCGCGGGCAGCTGCGGCAGGCCGGCCGCGCTGGCCAGCTCGATGACGTGGGTGCGGTCGCGCAGTTCCAGCCAGCGGGCGGTGACCGGCTGCGCGCCGGGTCCGCTGACCCGCGCCTCGTGCCAGCGGGCGGCCGGGTCGGCGGCGGCCAGCACCGCCAGGGTGCCCTCGCCGCCGTCGGCCAGCGGCACGCAGATCAGCTCGTCGGCCGGGCGGGCCGCCCGCCAGCCGCGGGCCAGCGCGGCGGCGGCGTCCGCCGCGCCGATCGTGCCCTTGAAGGAGTCCGGGGCGACGACGACCCGCACGGGGCTAGCGCCCCTTGTAGGGCGGCAGGCCCAGCGCCTTCCGGATCTCGTCGTGGACTTCTTCCTTGTCGCCCTGGGTGTCGACGGTGACGACGTACTCCTTGCGGCGGAAGATCTCCAGCACCGGGTCGGTCTTGCTGTGGTACTCGCGGAGCCGGACGGCGAGGGCCTCCTCGGTGTCGTCCTCGCGCCGGACCAGCTCCCCGCCGCAGGCGTCGCACCGGCCCTCGGACCGGGGGCTGTTGTCGATCAGGTTGTAGTCCACGCCGCAGTCGGCGCACAGCCGGCGGGCCAGGACCCGCCGCCGGACCTCGCTGTCGGGCAGGTACAGGTGGATGACGCCGTCGATGTCGTAGCTCTCCAGGAAGAAGTCGGCCTGGCGCTCGCTGCGCGGGAACCCGTCGATGATGAAGCCGTAGTTCCAGTCGTGCTGGTCCAGCCGGTCCTTGACCACGCCCTCGATGACGTCGTCGCTGACCAGGCTGCCGGCCGCCATGGTGCGCCGGATCTGGGCGCCCAGCTTGGTGTGGTGCTGGACGTTCCACCGCAGGATGTCCCCGACGCCGATGTGCACGAGGTCGAGATCCTCGGCCAGCATCGCGCTGTGGGTGCCCTTGCCGCTGCCCTGGACTCCCATGATGACGTATTTCCGCATGCCGCCACCCTAAGCAGCGGGCCGCCGCCGCCGCGGGCGGACCCGCCAGTTACCGGCGGCCGGCATCGGCCTGCGCCGCGGCGGGGCCGGCCGCCCCGGTGACGGGGGCCGCCGCCAGCGCGAAGCGGCGCTCGCACCAGCGCCGCAGCCGCGGGTCGAGCGCCACCGCGATCAGCGGCCAGTCCTGCGCCAGCAGCGCCGGGTTCAGGAACCGCTTGACGTCGTTGCGCTGGCCCTGGGTGAGCACGATGCCGTACATGCTGCGCCGCGTGGCGCCGTCGGTGACGTCGAACTCGCGCATGCCCGGCCAGGACAGGTGCCGCGGCAACACGATGACGCCGCGGGCCGGCCCGCGCAGGTCCTCGATCCGGTCGGGCAGCCGGCCGCGGTGGCCGAGCCGGCCCGCGAGCAGTTGAGCTAGGGACATGGACCCGATTATCACGCAGCCGGCCCGGTTGTGGACGGTGACGCGCTGCTCGCCGGCCGTGACGGAGCGGGCCGGGCCGGGAACGGCCCCGTTTCGCCCGGCTTAATCGGTTTGCGGAGCCGGAGGCGGGGCCGCGATGATCGGCGTCATGGATGTGGCCGGCTCCCCCGCGGCGGAACTGAGCAGCGACGGCGTGACTTTGCGCCGGTGGCGGGCCGCGGACGCCGGGCTGGCCTACCGGCTGGTCAGCGAGGCGGAGGCGTACCTGGCGCCGTGGCTGCCGTGGGCGGCGGGCTACACGCCGGAGGCGGCCTGCGCCTACGTGGCGGCCTGCGAGCAGGGGTGGGCGTCCGGCGCGGAGTTCACCTACCTGGCCTGCCGCGACGGCGTGCCGGCCGGCAGCGCCGGGCTGATGGCCCGCCGCGGCCCCGGCGTCCTGGAGATCGGCTACTGGGTGCACCCCGCGCACGCCGGCCGGGGCGTGGCCACCGCGGCGGCGCGCGCGCTGACCCGGGCCGCGTTCGGGCTGCCCGGCATCGGCCGGGTGGAGATCCTGCACGACCTGAACAACGCCGCGAGCGCGCAGGTGCCCCGCAAGCTCGGCTACACCCGGGTCGGGACCGAGCCGGGCCGCTTCGAGCGCGCCGCCGGCGAGTGCGGCACGGCGGCGGTGTGGCGCATCATGGCGCCGGCTGGCTGAGCGGTCGCGCGGCGGCGCTAGGCTCACCCTTATGTCCAGCGCAGCGCCGTCGCCCGCCGGGCCGTCGTCGCGATGGCGGTTCGTCCTCACCCCGCGGTGGCTCGCGTGGCACGTCTTCACCGTGGCGGCCGTGATCGGGATGCTGTGGCTCGGCGACTGGCAGTTCCACCGCGCCATCGACGGGAACGCGCTCAGCTGGGCCTATACCTTTGAATGGCCGGTGTTCTCCGCCTTCGGCCTGTTCTTCTGGGCCAAGACGATCCTGGACGAGGGCAAGCCCGCCGGCGCGAAGGGCGCCGGGCTGGCCGGCGCGGGGCGGAACCGGGCGGAACCGGGCCTGGACCTGCCGGGCGCCGGCGGGCCCGCCGCGGCCGCCGGCGCCGTCGCCGGGCAGGCCGAGGAGGCCGATCCCGACCTCGACCAGTACAACGCGTACCTGGCCCGCCTCGACCGGGAGGCGCAGGCCCCCGGCCGGGGGCGGCGGCCGCGCTAGCCCCCCGCGCAACACCCTGAAGGAGGTCCCGGTGCGCGCCAGCACGCTCGTCCCGGTCGTCACCGCGTACCGGGTCATGGCCTACGTGACCGGCGTGGTGCTCATGGTCCTGGTCTTCGTCGGCATCCCGCTGCAGGTCTGGGCCCACAACGTGGTCATCGTCAAGTACGTGGGCACCGCGCACGGCGTGCTCTACATCGGCTACGTGCTCATCGCCTTCGCCATGACCCGGGTGGTGGGCATCCCGGTCGCCAGCCCCCGGACGGTCATCGTGCTGGCGGCCGGCACCATCCCGGTGCTGACGTTCGTCGTCGAGCGCTGGGTCACCCGCAACTACATCGGCCCCGCGCTGGCCGCCGCGGGAACGGGCACCCGTGAGCACCCAGTACTTCGCTGAGCGGCCGGAGTCCGCGCACCGGCCGGGGTCGGTGCACGTGGTCCTGCCCGACGTGCACCTGGAGCTGGCCACCGACGCCGGGGTCTTCTCCCCGCAGCGGCTGGACCCGGGCACGCGGCTGCTGCTCGACACCGCCCCGCCGCCCCCGGCCGCCGGGAACCTGCTCGACCTCGGCTGCGGCTACGGGCCGCTGGCCCTGGTCCTGGCCGCCCGCGCGCCGCGCGCCGCGGTGTGGGCCACCGACGTGAACACCCGGGCGCTGGCCCTGTGCGCGCGCAACGCGGCCGCCGCCGGGCTGCCCGGCGTCCGGTGCCTGCCGCCCGGCGACCCGGCCCTGCCGGCCAGCTACGAGCTGATCTGGTCCAACCCGCCGATCCGGATCGGCAAGGCGGCCCTGCACGGCCTGCTGGCCACCTGGCTGGGCCGGCTGGCCCCGGCCGGCGCGGCGTACCTGGTGGTGCAGCGGAACCTGGGCTCGGACTCGCTGCAGCGCTGGCTGGGCGAGGCGGGCTGGGCCGCGGACCGCTTCGCGGCCCGGGCCGGCTACCGGGTGCTGCGGGTCGGCCGCCCGTGACCGCCCCGGCGCCGGGGCGGCGGCAGCTGGGCCCGACGGACGTCAAGCGGCTCAACCGGGCCTGGCGGCGCCGCACCGGCGCCCGGGTCGGCCTGCTGCTGGAGTCGGTCGGGCAGCCGTTCAACGTCGGGTCGATCATCCGGACCGCCGCCGCGTTCGGCGTCGACCAGCTGTGGCTGTGCGGGGACACCGCCTCGCCCGAGCATCCCGCGGCCCGCAAGACCGCGCTCGGCACCGGCCGCTACCTGCCCTGGGAGCAGCTGCCCGACGCCGCCGCCGGGGTCGCCGCCGCGCGGGCGGCCGGGCTGTCGGTGGTCGCGGTCGAGCTGGCCAGCGGAGCCGTCCCGCTGCACGAGGCGGCGCTGGCGGGCGACATCTGCCTGGCCCTGGGCAACGAGGACCGGGGCTGCTCGGCCGCGCTGCTGGCCGCCGCGGACGTGGTCGCCTACATCCCGCAGGCCGGCAAGGTCGGCTCCCTGAACGTGGCCGCCGCGGCGGCGGTCGCGCTGGCCGAGGCCCGCCGCCGGGAGTGGGCGGCGGCCGCCGCGGAGCCCGGCCCGTAACCGCGCGCCGGGCCGTAACCGCGCGCCAGCGGGTGACTACGCGCCGGGGCGGCCGGGGTGCGGGGCGCGGGCGGGCCCCCGGGCCATACTGGGGCCGTGGCAGACGGCTTCCTCGATCATCCCCGGCCGCTGGCCTTCGCGCACCGCGGCGGGGCGGGCCACTACCCGGAGAACTCCTGGGCGGCGTTCGAGCACGCCGTGGGGCTCGGCTACGCCTACCTGGAGACCGACGCCCACGCGACCGCCGACGGGCAGGTCGTGGCCTTCCACGACAAGACCCTGGACCGGGTGACCGACGCCGCGGGCACCATCGCCGAGCTGCCCTGGGCGCGGGTGGCGGCGGCCCGGATCGCCGGGACCGAGCCCATCCCGCTGCTGGCCGACCTGCTGGCCTGCTGGCCGGACGTCCGGTTCAACATCGACATCAAGGCCCTCCCGGCGGCCGCGCCGGTGGCCGGGGTCATCGCGCGGGCCGCGGCCTTCGACCGGGTCTGCCTGACCTCGTTCTCCGGGGCGCGGCTGGCCGCGACCCGGCGGGCGCTGGACCGGCCGGTCTGCCTGGCCACGCCGCCGGGCGAGATCGGGCTGTTCCGGACCGGCATGCCGACCGCCGCCCTGGGCGCCCGGCTGGCGGCCCGCGGGATCCGGTGCGCCCAGGTGCCCGTCCGGGTGGCCAGCGCCCGGTTTGTCCGGCGGGCGCACGCCGCCGGGCTCCAGGTCCACGTCTGGACCGTGAACGACCCGGCGGTGATGGGCCGGGTGCTGGACCTGGGCGCCGACGGCATCATGACCGACCAGACGGCGGCCCTGCGCGAGGTCCTGATCGCCCGCGGCAGCTGGCATCCCCGGACGCCGGCCTAGTGCCCGCGGCGGCCCCGCCGAACGCGGGCAAACCGAGATGTGGCTGCCCAGCGGGGTTGGAACTGCTCCGAGCAGGGAATCTTGTCCGGGTACTCACCGTTGTCAGGTAGGACGGCTGAGCGCCTGAGAGGCAGTGGAATATATGGCCGAACGCGCACTACGCGGCACCCGACTCGGAGCTACCAGCTACGAGAACGACCGCAACACCGACCTGGCACCCCGCCAGGAGGTTGCTTTCGACTGCCCCAAGGGGCACCGGTTCACGGTGCCCTTTTCCGCCGAGGCCGAACTGCCCGCCAACTGGGAGTGCCGGGTCTGCGGCGCGACCGCGTTCACCGTGACCGGTGACACGCCCGCGCCCAAGAAGGCCAAGGCGCCGCGCAGTCACTGGGACATGCTCATGGAGCGGCGCACGCTGGCCGACCTGGAGGAAGTGCTGGCGGAGCGGCTGGCCGTGATCCGCGGCGAGCGCGGCACCGGCGCCGAGCCGAGCCGCGCCTCCCACACCGCGGCGCGGCAGCGCAAGAGCGCCTAGCCCCGCAGTAAGCAGCAGCGGCTGCACCCCGGCTACCGGTAGTAGCCCCGGTGCAGCCGCTTCGCCACGCCCCACTGCGCCACCCGCCAGAACGCCTCGGCGATGATGGCGTTGCTCATCTTGCTGGCGCCGCGGGTCCGCTCGGTGAACGTGATCGGCACCTCGCGGATGATCATGCCCATGGCCGCGGTGCGGCGGGTCAGGTCGACCTGGAAGCAGTAGCCCTGGGACTCCACCTGGTCCAGGCCGATGGCGCGCAGCGTGTCGGCCCGGTAGGCCCGGTACCCGCCGGTGGCGTCGCGGACGGCGATGCCGAGGGCCAGCCGCACGTACAGGTTGCCGCCGCGCGAGATCACCAGCCGCGACCTCGGCCAGTTCCGCAGCTGGCCGCCGGGCACCCAGCGGGAGCCGATCACCAGGTCGGCGTCCGCGAGGGCGGTCAGCATGCCCGGCAGCTGCGCCGGGTCGTGCGAGCCGTCCGCGTCCATCTCGACCAGGGTGCCGTAGCCGCGCTCCAGCGCCCAGCCGAAGCCGGCGATGTAGGCGGCGCCCAGGCCGTTCTTGCCGGGCCGGTGCAGCACCTTCACGTGGTCGTCGCCGGCCGCGAGCTTGTCGGCCAGGTCCCCGGTCCCGTCGGGGCTGTTGTCGTCGACCACGAGGATGTCCGCCGCGGGGACCGCGGCGCGCACCCGGCCGGTTATGTCCTCCAGGTTGGCGAGCTCGTTGTACGTGGGAATGATCACAACGACGTGGCCGGTGGGGCCACGCGGGCTGTCCTTGCGGACGGTGGACGTCACTTTGCCTGCCTCAGGCCTTCGGCAGCCGCCGGCGATAGGTACATGCGTCACCAACGACCGCAACAGCACTCTGGTTCCACTCAAGCCCCATTCCGCGCCCACGGCGCGGAAGAGGGCCCGGGACACCCTTCGGACCGGACTGCGTCCCGTCGGTAACGGGATCTTATCCGTTGTCTACTGGGTACCCGGGCCCGCTCCTCGGTCCAACACCCCGTCGCGGCCGGGCGGCACGCCCCCGCGGCCGGGTGTCTCCGGTGTCGGACTGCGCAGAAACATACCGCCGATGAGCGCCCTGTCAACCGGTCCGACCAGGAAAGACAGGACCCCCGCCGGGCCGGGCGCCCGGCCGGATGCGGGCCTGTCGGGCGTTGTCCCACGGCGATACGATTAAGGCTCCCGTAGCAAGTGAAGGCAGCATGACAGGGCGGTCATGGGCGACCGGCTGGAGGGAACACAATGACAGAAAGCTCGGAGTCGGAATCCGTAGTCTCGGAGAGCTCGATCGCCGTCCACTGGCGCGAGGAGGAGTACTACCAGCCGCCAGCGAGCTTCGTCGAGCAGGCCAACGCCAATGACCCGGCCATCTTCGACCGGTTCAGCGAGGACAAGTTCCCGGAGTGCTTCCGGGAGTACGCTGAGCTGCTGACCTGGGACGAGCCCTGGGAGACGACCCTCGATACCTCCAACCCGCCATTCTGGAAGTGGTTCGCCGGCGGCAAGCTGAACGCCAGCTATAACTGCGTCGACCGGCACGCGGAGTCCCGCCCGGACAAGGACGCGATCATCTGGGTCGGCGAGCCGGAGGCCGACGAGCCGGTGCACATCAGCTACGCCGAGCTGCTGGGCCGGGTCAACGAGTTCGCGGCGCTGCTGCGGGACTTCGCGGGCCTGAAGCAGGGCGACCGGGTGACGCTGCACATGCCGATGGTGCCCGAGCTGCCGATCACGATGCTGGCCTGCGCGCGGCTGGGCGTCATCCACTCGCAGGTCTTCGGCGGCTTCAGCGGCAACGCCTGCGGCACCCGGATCGCCGACTCCGGCAGCCGGGTGCTGATCACCATGGACGGCTACTACCGCAGCGGCGACCTGATCGACCACAAGGTCAAGGCCGACGAGGCACTGGCCGAGGCCGACAAGCAGGGCCAGCAGGTCGACAAGGTCCTGGTCTGGCGCCGGCACCCCGGCCAGTACGCGTCGCAGACGCCGATGGCCGACGGGCGCGATTTCTTCGTGGACGAGCAGCTGGCGAATTTCCAGGGCCAGGTCGTCGCGCCGGTGTCGCTGCCGGCCGAGGCGCCGCTGTTCCTGATGTACACCAGCGGGACCACCGGGCGGCCCAAGGGCGCCCAGCACAGCACCGGCGGGTACCTGTCCTACGTCGCCGGCACGTCGAAGTACTACCAGGACATCCACCCCGACGACGTGTACTGGTGCATGGCCGACATCGGCTGGATCACCGGCCACTCCTACATCGTCTACGGCCCGCTGGCGCTGGGCACGACCACGGTCATCTACGAGGGCACGCCGAACTACCCGGACGCCGGGCGGCCCTGGCGGATCGCCGAGAAGCTCGGCGTGAACATCTTCCACACCTCGCCCACCGCCATCCGGATGCTGCGCAAGGTCGGGCCGGACGAGCCGGCCAAGTACGGCTACCACTTCAAGCACATGACCACGGTCGGCGAGCCGATCGAGCCGCAGGTATGGCGCTGGTACCACGACTCGGTCGGCAAGGACGAGGCGGTCATCGTCGACACCTGGTGGCAGACCGAGACCGGCGGCTTCATCGGCTCCACCCTGCCGGCCCTCAACCCGATGAAGCCCGGCAGCTGCGGCCCCGCCGCGCTCGGCATCTACGGCGTCATCTACGACGAGGACCGCAACGCCATCCCGGCCGGCAGCGGCAAGGCGGGCAACATCTGCATCCGCAACCCGTGGCCGGGCATCATGCAGACCATCTGGGGCCAGCCCGAGCGCTTCGTCGACGTGTACTACCGCAAGTACAACGCCGACCCCGATAGCAAGGACTGGCATGACTGGCCGTACTTCGCCGGCGACGGCGCCGTCCAGGCAGCCGACGGTTACTACCGGATCCTGGGCCGGGTGGACGACGTCATCAACGTGGCCGGCCACCGCCTGGGCACCAAGGAGCTCGAGTCCGCCGCGCTGACCGTCACCGAGGTGGCCGAGGCCGCCGCGGTGCCGGTGGTGGACGACATCCGGGGCCGCGCGGTCGAGATGTACATCGCGGTCAAGCCGGGCGTCGACGCCGCCGGAATGGCGGCCAAGGTGACCGGCGCGATCGAGACCGAGATCGGCAAGATCGCCCGGCCGAAGAACGTGTGGATCGTGCCGGACATGCCCAAGACGCGGTCCGGCAAGATCATGCGCCGGGTCATTGCCGCGGTATCCAATTTCACCGACGTCGGCGATGTCACCACCCTGGCCAATCCCGAGGTGGTCGAGGTCATCCGGCGCCAGGTGCAGCACGCCAAGTCGCAGCGCGGCGAGGTGCCCCGCGAGCTGACCGAGGCGGAGCAGGCCGAGATCGCCACCTTCGGCGCCGAGTAGTCCCTCCGGAATAGGCCGCCCGGGCGCACCGGGCGGCCTATTTTCGGTTACGCCGCCTAATGGCGGGCACGGCCCTCAATACGAAACGCTGGCCGCCCCGCTACCCAATGTTCGAATGGCCTCAGGCATTCCGTGCTGGTCCCTTAGTACCTTGAGGGCACGAGCCGGCCAATCCGTTTTCTCGCCCCCGCCGCCCTTACCTGCGGGGCGTGCCGCCTGCGGCCGGCCGGGCTGCCCGCCGCCGCGCCGGCGGCCAGCTCCGTGCTGCGCATTCACGCCCTGCTCGGCGGCGGCCACGTGTCGCCCTTCGCGGGCCAGTTCCCGAGCTAGCCGCTCCCCCTCGCCCTGCGCAGCCGGTGCCCAGTCCCGGCTGCGCGGGACGGCCCGTCTCGGCCAGCGGGGCCTCTTGCTGTTATCAGACGCGGGCGCGGGGCGGCGCGCTTTCGCCTCGCCACGCCCGGGCCGGGAGCTGCGCGCCGCTTCTTGCTGTTATCAGGGGTCTGGGTTGCGGTCATGATCCCGCAGGATTTGGTGTACCAGGATGTACCAAAGCCTGCGGGATCATGGAGCTCCCCCGCGGGAAGCAGTCAGCCGGCCGGGACCACGACGGTGCCCGTCGCGGTGACGGCCGTGAGCGGCTCGAGCAGGACCCGGGCGGCGGAGGGGCCGCGCTCCGGGTCGGCGCGGCAGACGACGCGGGCCTCGAAGGACAGCTCGCGGCTGCGGCGGCCGGCCCGGGTCACCACGGCGGTGACCTCGAGCACGTCGCCGGCCCGGACGGGGGCGCGGAACTGGACATCGGAGTAGGCGGCAAACAGGCCCTCGTCGCCGTCGCCTTGGATGCACACCTCGGTCGCCACGTCGCCGAACAGGCCGAGGACGTAGGCGCCGTCCACCAGGCTGCCGCCGTAGTGGGCGTGGCTGTAGGGCACGTAGCGGCGGTGGGTCACCGTCAGGCCGGGGGGCGGGCCGGGCTCGCTCACCGGGTGCTCCCCACCGGGAGCTCGCCGGCCGGGACCTCGCCGGGCGGGGCATCCGCCGCGGGGGCCAGCGCCGGGGTCAGGGCGTAGGCCAGGTAGCTGGCCACCTCGCCCGGGGTGGTGCCCTTGCCGAAGATCTTGTCCACGCCCAGGCTGGCCGCCGCGGCCGGGTCGAACCGGGGGCCGCCGACCACCAGCAGCGGCCGCTCGGCGGCGGCGCCGAACGCGGCGGCCAGCTCCCGGGCGCCGGCGATGTGGGCATCCCGCTGGGTCACGACCTGGCTGACCAGGACGGCGTCGGCGCCCTCGGCCTGCGCCCGGCTGACCAGGGCCGGGACCTCCACCTGCGCGCCGAGGTTGACCACGCGGATCTCCCGGTAGTACTCCAGGCCCTTCTCCCCCGCGTGGCCCTTGACGTTGAGGATGGCGTCGATCCCGACGGTGTGCGCGTCGGTGCCGATGCACGCGCCGACCACCACGAGCTTGCGGCCGAGCCCGGACCGGATCCGGAGGTTGACCTCGGCGGAGGACAGCAGCGGGAACTCGCGCTCGGTCACGACGACCTGGGACAGGTCGACCAGGTGGCCGACCCGGCCGTACACGATGAAGAACGTGAAGCCCGTGCCCATCCCCTTGGCGTGCACGACCATGGCCGGGGCCAGTCCCATCTTGGCCGCCAGCTGCAGGGCGGCGCCCTCAGCGCGGGCCCGCTCGGCGGGCGTGCCGAACGGGACCGGCAGGGTGAACGACACCTGGACCCGCCCGTCACCCGTGGTGTCGCCGTAGGGCCGGATCACGCCGGACTGGCCGGGGCTGGAGGACTCCGTCATGACCGCGCTCCGATCTTGGTCAGCGCCGGGACGGGCGGCGGGGCGGACGGCGCGCGTTCCGGATCCTCGAGGATTTCGCGGGCCGGGTTGACGTAGCCGGGGGCCTGCTCGATGACCCCGTCCAGGCCGCGGCCGCCGTCGGCCGGGCGGCGGGTGATGCCGAAGGTGCCGTCGGCGATGGCGTTCAGCAGGCCCTCGTCGGTGATGCGGCGCAGCAGCGCGACCGCCTCGGCCAGGACCTCGCCGGCCCGGCGGTCGAGGAAGCCGCCGGGGACCGGGCGGAAGCTCTCGCCGAGCCGGGCGGCAGCGTCGCGGACGTAGCGGACGTTCTCCAGGGCCAGGTCCCGGTCGGCCAGGAACGGGGTGTGGATCCCCTCGGTCATCATGCCGACCAGCAGGATCGACTGGTCGGTCAGCATCCCGGCCAGGTTGAAGAACGCGTCCAGCAGGTAGCCGGCGAAGACGTTGCCGGTCATGTGCTTGGTCGGCGGCATGTACTTGAGCGGGGCGCGGGGGAACAGCTCGCGGATGAGCTGGGCGTGGGCGAGCTCGAGGACGAACGAGTCGGGCACGTCGGGACTGATCTCGAAGGCGTGGCCGAGCCCGAGCTGGCTGTCGGCCAGGCCGGCCTCCGTGCCGAAGAACTCGTTGAGCAGCTGGCTGACCACCACGGTGTGGGCGGCGTCCACGGCGTCGGCGGTGGTCAGGTAGTTGTCCTCGCCGGTGTTGATGACGATCCCGGCCCGGGCGTGGATCTGCCGGGAGAACCGCTGGTCGATGAATGTCCGGCGCGGGTTGATGTCGCGGAAGATGATCCCGTACATGCAGTCGTTCAGCATCATGTCGAGGCGCTCCAGGCCGGCCAGCGCGGCGATCTCGGGCATGCACAGCCCGGACGCGTAGTTGGTCAGCCGGACGTAGCGGCCGAGCTCGCGGGAGACGTCGTCGAGGGCGGCACGCATCAGGCGGAAGTTCTCCTGCGTCGCGTAGGTGCCGGCGAAGCCCTCCCGGGTGGCGCCCTCGGGCACGTAGTCGAGCAGCGACTGGCCGGTGGACCGGATCACGGCGATGATGTCCGCGCCGGCCCGCGCGGCCGCCTGGGCCTGCGGGATGTCCTCGTAGATGTCGCCGGTGGCCACGATGAGGTAGATCCACGGCATCGGCGGCTGCGCGGTCTGCGCGATCAGGCGGTCGCGGGCGGCGCGCTGCGCGTCGATGCGGCCGATCCCGGCGGCCAGCGCGGCGTCGGCGGCCGACCGGGCGGCGCGGGCGTCGGCGCCCGCGGGGACCCGGAACCGGACCTGGCCGGCCGCGGCGGCCCGGGCCAGCGCGCCCAGGTCGGCGTAATTCCCGGTCAGCAGGGCGTCCCAGGCGGGCAGCGCCACCCCGTGCTCCAGCCCGGCGGACCGGGCCACGGCGTCGGACAGCCGGTTCACCCACGGCATGCCGTCGCCGTCGGCGCCGGCCAGGCCGGCCAGCCGCAGCACGGCCCGCTCGACCGAGACGGTGGTGTGGGTCCGGGCCAGGTCCACGATCGGCTGCCCGGCCCGGCGGGCCAGCTCGCGGGCCTCGCGCACGAGCGCCGGGTCGAGGCTGAGCCGGGACGTGACCTGGGGTGCGTGCTCCATGACTGCTCCTGTGGCTAGTCGATCCGGCGGGTGAACAGGCCCCGCGCGCCGGGCTCCGACCGGATCAGGCCGAGGGCCAGCTCCGCGTGACCGGGAACGTACCCGTTGCCGACGAGCATGGTCACGTCCGCGGCGGCGCCCTCGGCGCCGAGCGCGGCGGCGGAGAAGGACGTCGCCATCGAGAAGAAGATGACGGTGCCGCCCGGCGCGGTGGACAGGATGGCGCCGCCCTCGCAGCCGGGCACGTCGACGCAGACCACGGTGACATCGGCGGGGCCGCCGGCCCGCCCGACGGCGGCCGACACGCCGACCGGGTCCCGGGCGTCGGCGATGACGACCTCGTCGGCCAGCCCGGCCGCGCGCAGCAGGCCGGCCTCGGCCTCGTGCGGGACGACGCCGATGACGCGGCGCGCGCCGGCGCGGCGGGCGGCGGCGGCCGACAGCGAGCCGCTCTTCCCGGCGGCGCCGAGGATGGCGACGACGGGGGCGGCCGGGGCGGCGGCCACGACGCGGTGGGTGAGGGCGGGCGCGCCGCAGACGTCGAGCACGGCGAGCGACAGCTCGGCGGGCAGGTCCTCGGGCAGCACGGCGGCGATGGACCGGCCGAACAAGATCGCGTGGCCCGCGCACGGCACCTGCTCGGACCGCCCGTCCCAGCGCGCCAGCCCGTCGGTGATGACCAGCGGAGTCAGGCTGAGCGAGACCAGCGTGGCGACCCGGTCCCCCGGCGCCAGGCCGAGCGGGGAGTCCGGGCCCGCCGCCTCGACGACGCCGGTGAGCATGCCGCCCGAGCCGGTCACCGGGTTCTGCATCTTGCCCCGGCTGGCCACGATGTCCAGCACGGCGGCGCGGACGGCGGCCGGGTCGCCTCCGGCCGCCTCGGTGAGCTGGCGGAACGACGCGGCGTCGAGGTTGAGGCGGCGGACGCCGACCCGGACCTCGTCGGGCCAGATGGCCGGGCTCGCATCCAGCTGGCGGGCCGCCTGGGGCAGCACCCCGGCGGGCTCCAGCACCCGGTGCAGGCCGAGCGGCGAGCTGACGGCGGGCGAGCGGGCGGCCGCGGGCGCGGGCTGCGGTCGGGTCACTCTGGTCCGTCCCTTCGCTATGGCCACTCCAGGCAGTAGAATCTCTTGTATGCGAGTATACAGACAGTATCTTCTATCGTAAGGATTGAGAACTTCGGGCCAATCGTCGCGGAGCGCCGGTCCATAACGCAAGGGGTCGCCATGATCGAGCAGCCGTACAGCTACCGGCACCGGGAACTGGCCGAGCCGGACTGGCGGCGGCTGCCCGGCTGGGCCGACGTCACGCCGGAGCAGTGGGCGTCGGCGCAGTGGCAGCGCGCGCACTGCGTGAAGAGCATCCGCCAGCTCCGCCAGCTCCTGGGCGGCGGGCTCGACGAGCGGTTCTACGCCGACCTGGAGCAGGACCAGGCGCTGCGGGCGACGATGTCCATGCTGGTGCCCCCGCAGATGATCAACACCATGGCCCCGCTGACCGCGGCGGGCGACCCGGGCTTCACGGAGGCGTTCTACGCCGATCCGGTCCGGCGGTACATGATCCCGGTGCTCAGCGACCGCCGCTCGGACTGGCCCTCGCACCCGCTGGCGTCGCGGGACTCCCTGCACGAGGCGGAGATGTGGGCTGTGGAGGGCCTCACCCACCGCTACCCGACCAAGGTGCTGGCCGAGGTGCTGCCCACCTGCCCGCAGTACTGCGGGCACTGCACCCGGATGGACCTGGTCGGCAACCCGACCGCGGTGGTCGACAAGCACAAGTTCGGCCTGTCCCGCGACGACCGGCTGGCCGCGATGATCGGCTACCTGCGCGCCACGCCCGGCGTCCGCGACGTCGTCGTGTCCGGCGGTGACGTGGCCAACCTGCCCTGGCCGCGGCTGGAGGCGTTCGTCGCCGACCTGCTGAGCGTGGACAGCGTCCGCGACATCCGGCTGGCCAGCAAGGCGCTGATGGGGCTGCCGCAGTTCTGGCTCACCGACGAGGTGCGGGCCGGGATGGAGCGGCTGGCCGCCACGGCGGCCCGGCGGGACGTGAGCCTGGCCATCCACACCCACGTGAACTCGGCCCAGTCGGTGACGCCGCTGGTGGCCCAGGCGGCCAAGGCCATGCTGGAGACCGGCATCCGGGACGTCCGCAACCAGGGTGTGCTGCTGCGCGGCACCAACGACAGCGTCGCGCAGCTGCTGGACCTGTGCTTCGCGCTGCTCGATGACGCGAAGATCATGCCGTACTACTTCTACATGTGCGACATGATCCCCAACAGCGAGCACTGGCGGCTGTCGCTGGCCGAGGCCCAACAGCTGCAGCACGGCATCATGGGCTACCTGCCGGGCTTCGCGACGCCCCGGTTCATCTGCGACGTCCCCTACGTCGGCAAGCGGTGGGTGCACCAGTCCGAGCGCTACGACCGCGAGCGGGGCATCTCGTACTGGACGAAGAACTACCGCACCGGCGTGGAGAGCGGCGACGAGCTCGCCCTGGAGCGGCAGTACGAGTACTACGACCCGATCTACGTGCTGCCCGAGGCGGGCCAGGCCTGGTGGCGGGCGCACCCTGACGCCTCGGTCAGCGCGGTCGGCGCGGTCGGGGCGGTCGGGGCGGTCAGCTAGCCGCCGCCGGGCGGCCCGGTCACCGGACGGTCAGCGGCCCGCGGGCGGCGAGGGTCACCCGCAGGCCGGCCGCGGCCAGGACCGCGGCGCCCGCGAGGTACCTGCTCACTGGTGCCCGCTTCACTGCGTCCTCCTGCCCGGGTGGCCTCCCGGTCGCTGTGCGGCGCCAGGAAGTAACTCCCAGTCACGAAGGGTTGTCGCCGCCTTCTAGTTCCGTGCCGGGGCGCGCAGCGCCTCGAGGAGAGAGCGGTTGTCCGCGCGGACGTAATCCGCAGCGAACCTGCCGTCGTCGTCCACCTGGAAGATGCTGATGAGGTCGAACACGATCCGGCGTCCGTTCGGCGGGATCGGCCCGTCGGGCGACTGCGTGAACTGCCGGGCGAACGTGCCCTCGATCCAGGTCTGGCACGCGATCGTGTTGCCCTCCACGATGATGATGCCGCGAGGCTGGTGACGACCTGGGCCGGGGTGTCCTGCAGCCGGTCGAGCACGCGCATGAGGCCGGCGTCAACGTGCTCCAGGCGCAGCTCGCGGGCCGGCGTGGGATGCCCGGCCAGGCGGAACAGGTGGTCGCGCTCATCCAGGGACAGGTGCAGGCCACGGACGATGGCGGCCAGCATCGGCTCGGTCAGGCTGCAGGGCCTCGCGGCGGGTGCGGAGGAAGTCAGCGAGCTGGTTGCGGTCCATGCTCAGCGCGCCGCGGGGACCGCCGGGAAGCTGACCCGGGCCAGCCGCTCGGCCTCGGCCCAGATCCGGCTCGCCGAGTCGCGGTCCTCGGCGGCGCGGTAGAGCTTCTGCTCGGCCGGCCCGCCGGTGAGGTGGGCGAAGCCGTCGGGGCCGTAGAAGGCGCCGCCCCGCGCGTCGGGAGAGGTCGCCGCGTACAGCGCCGGCAGCGCCCCCGCCGGGGGCTGCTGGACCAGGAACGGGAACACCCTCGAGGCCCGCCGGAACATGGCCGTGCGCGCGCTGGGCTTGTCGCGGCCCATGTTCCACCCCGAGGCCTGCAGGTTGGTCAGCGTCAGGCCCGGGTGCGCCGTGTTGGACACGATGCCCCAGCCGGCCGCGCGGCTGCGCCGGTCCAGCTCGAGCGCGAACAGCATCTCGGCCAGCTTGGACTGGCTGTAGGCCCTCATGGCGTCGTACTTGCCCTGGTACTGCAGGTCATCCCACTGGAAGGAGCCGGAGCGGGCACCGAGGGCGGACAGCGTCGTCACCCGCGCGGATGCCTCGCGCAGCAGCGGGAAGACGCGGGCGGTCAGCGCGAAGTGGCCCAGGAAGTTGGTTCCGAATTGCAGCTCGAGCCCGTCCCGGGTCTCGTGGCGGGCCGGCGGGGTCATCACCGCGGCGTTGTTGATCAGGATGTCGACCGGCCGGCCATCCCCCAGGAGCTTGTCGCCCAGCGCGCGGACCGATTCCAGGGACGCGAGGTCGAGATCCGCCGTGGTCACGCTGGCTCGCGGCGGCGCGGCGGCGCGGATGCGCTCGACCGCGGCCGCGCCCTTGCGCGGATTGCGGACCGGCAGCACCAGGTCCGCCCCGGCCGCGGCGAGCCTGGTGGCGATCTGCAGCCCCAGCCCGTCGCTGGCCCCGGTGACGACGGCTAGCTTCCCGGCCTGGCCGGGGATGTCGTAGGTGTTCGCGGTCATCTCTATCGGCTCCTTTCACCAGCCTGCGGGGTGCTGCCCGCAACCTCAGTTAACGGGATCTGCCGGGCCGCTCTCCCCCGGGGCGCCCGGTCGCGACTCGGCGGCAAATCGGCCCAATGCGCTCCAAGCTCCGTCATCCTGCGCCTTCAGTAGTTCCTGCTGACCTCAGCCTGCCCGATCGCCGCGGCCGGATTCAGGGACAGCTTGTCCGTGGATACCAGTGGCCGGCCCACGGCGGCGGGCCGCGGCCCGGTGCCGGGCCAGGCGGCCGGCCCGGAGGAGCTACGTCGCCGACGGGGGCGGCTCGGTCAGCGCGGCGATGCACGCGGACAGCAGGCGCCGCATCTGATCTTGCTCGCTGGCATCCAGACTGGCCAGCATGTCTTGCTCGACGCGGCGAACCGCGGCGCTGGCCACCTCGAGCTGGCGGCGCCCGCGGGCGGTCAGCTCGGTCGGCAGGACCCTGCCGACGGGTGCCTGTGCCGGGCGGACGACGAGTCCCTGGCGTTCGAGGGCCTGCAGGAGAACGTTCATCGACTGCCGGGTGACGAAGGTGCCGCGGGCCAGCTCGGAGTTCGACAGGCCGGGTCGCTGGGCCAGCAGCTCCAGGCAGGCGTAGTGGGTGATCGTCATGCCCAGCGGCCTCAGCACGGCCTCCAGGGCGGCGTGCAGGGCACTCGCGGCCGCCTTCAGCATGTACCCCAGCGATGTGTCCAGCTCGACTCCGGGCTCGCCTTGACTCATGTCAGTAGTCTGACATACGTTGAGGTGTGTCAGAAGACTGACATTCGATGAGGAGGTAAGGATCGTGGCCGTCACCGGACCCGACTTCATTTCACTGCAGGTGCGCGACCTGGAGCGTTCCGCCGCCTTCTACGAGCGGTACCTGGGGCTGCAGCGCTCCGACGCAGGACCGCCGCACGCCGTCGTGTTCGGCACCAGGCCGATCGCGTTCGCCGTCCGCGACGTCGTCGCGGGCACCGACCTGGATGCGATCGCGCAGCCGGGCCAGGGAATGGCGCTGTGGCTGCACGCCCCCGACGCGCAGGACATCCACGACGCCCTCGCCGCCGCCGGCACGACGATCGTCTCAGCGCCCGCCGACGGCCCGTTCGGCCGCACGTTCACGTTCGCGGATCCCGACGGCTACCAGGTGACCCTCCACGACCGCGGCTGAGCCGGGCCGCGGGCCGCACCAGCGTGAGTGCGACGGCGCCGATCAGGCCGGCCACGCCGCCGC
>Ga0193726_1000878_pt1 | contig 27148 bp, 20 predicted proteins | sample H2c1metaG_FD_144928 | JGI IMG/M metagenome (GOLD analysis project Ga0193726, IMG submission 144928) | Soil microbial communities from a riparian zone of the East river system, Colorado, United States - H2c1 | ecosystem: Environmental > Terrestrial > Soil > Riparian zone | place: USA: East River...
CGGGCCCCTCCTCGTCGATCATCGGTGTGGCGCCGGCTGAGCCTAGCGAGCGGAGTCGGCGGCATTGGCAAGCATGAGTATCGCGGCACTGGATGCTCCGCTCAGCCGAGCGATCATCGATGGCACGTCCGCTGCGGGCGTGGGCCGGCTAAAAAGGTATCCCTGGGCTTGATCGCATTTCACGGCATGCAATTTTTGCAATTGCGCCTGAGTCTCGACGCCTTCTGCGACGGTCTTCATGTTGAAGGCTCGAGCCAGCGAAACGATGGTGGAAACCAAGGTTGCGACGTTCGGCGTGTCCGCGATGCTTTGGACGAATGAGCGGTCGATTTTGAGTGTATCAACGGGAAGTTTGGCGAGCAGTCGCAGAGAAGAGTAACCGGTCCCGAAATCATCGATGGCGATCTCAATACCGGCCTCTCGAAGTTGCGTGAGTTTGCGGATGGACAACTCGAGATCGTGCATCAACATGCTTTCGGTGATCTCAATATCGAGGCCCGCCAATCTCGCGCCGGCCGGCGTGACGCCGGCCAACACACGATCCACAAAGTCGCGGCGCCGCAGCTGCGATGGCGAGACATTGACCGCCACCCGTACGGCCGGCAAGCCGGCCGTGGCCCACTTACGAATATCGCGCAGCGCCTCGAGAAACACCCACTCCCCCACATCGACGATTGCACCCGAGCGCTCCAACAAGGGAATGAATTTCGACGGCGGGACGAGGCCGTCCTCGGAGTCATGCCAACGCAAGAGCGCCTCCAGGCCTTCGATCGTGCCCCCCTTGATGTCTATCTTCGGCTGGTAGTGAAGTCGAAATTCTTCGCGTTCGAGCGCCCGGCTGAGCCGCGCTTCGAGCGCCATGCTGCGCGATGTCGGACGTTGCGTGACAAACCCATACATCATGTACTTTTCGTTATCTTCGCGCGCAGCCTTGAGGGCGGCTTCGGCGTTCTGCACCAAGGCATCGGCCTCTTTGGCGTCATGCGGAAAGAAGGCAATTCCCGAGCGGATGGTCGGCCGCATTTCCTGTCCGTCGATATGAAAAGGCTCGACGAACAGCGGCGCCGCCGCACTTTGCAGAAGAATACCGGTATCCGAAGCGTTGCCGCCGTTGACAACGGTCACCACAAACGTACCGCCGCCGAAATAACCCACGCATTCGGAGTCGGCATAAGTTTGCTTGAGTCGTGTCGCTATTTTTTCGATCAGGCTGTCGCCGACGTAGCGGCCGAATGAATCGTTGATCGCGCTCAGTTTCTGCACATCGAACACCACGACGGTGCGGCCTCCGGCCTCACCGTCTTTCGTCAGCATGTGCGCCAGGCGCTGACAAAAAAGCGGCCGTTTGGCAAGGCCGGTCAGGCTGTCAAAGTGAGACAGAAAGTGAACAGCTTCATCTTTTTCGAGATATTGCAGAGCGAAGCTGATATTGGCCGTCAACTCCAGCAATACACCAACTTCCGCCGCGTCAAATACGTCGGGCTCGCTGCCGAACAATCTGATTACGCCGATCGTCGCGCCGTCGACGACCAGCGGCAGTGCGGCGATCGACCGGTAACCGAGCAGGATCGAACTTTCCCGAAGCTTTGAATTGGGCGCCTCCAGATGCAGATCATTATGGATTGCGGGTAAGCCGCCGCGGATGACGCGCTCCATCAGGTCTTGCTGCGGCCCAAATGGGTCCATCACGTGGTCGGTCCCGGCAAACGGCTCCGAATCCAGGCCGGCGCACGCAAGCTGCTTGAGGACCTTGGTACCCGATTCGATGAGGCTGATTGCGCTGCGCTGATAGCCGCCCTGCTGTACGGCGATTCGACACACCTCATCGAGCAACTCGGCGCGGCTGTGCAGCCGCAGTATGGCTGAACTCGTACTGCTCAACATGCGGTAGCTTCGAGTGAGGCGGCGCAAGCGCTCTTCTTGTTCGGTGCGCACCTGTTCGGAATGGCGCCGTTCCGCTTTGAGCACCACCTCGCGCATCGCCCGCTCGATGGCGGAGGAAAGACGCGACAGGTTGCTCTTCAGTACATAGTCAGTGGCGCCTCGGCGAAGCGCATCAATGGCCCGTTCTTCACCGATGGTTCCCGACACATAGATGAAGGGTATATCGGGGGCATGCTGTATCGCGAGATCCAAGGCGCGAAGCCCGCTAAAGCTGGGCAATGAGAAATCGGAAAGAATCAGATCGGGCTCGTCGTGATGCAGGGCGGCGATGAATTCCGGTTCCGTTTGCACCCGGTTGATCACGCAATTGAGACCCGCCTTGGCCAAATGCCGGGCAAGCAGCTCGGCATCCGCCACGCTGTCCTCAACGACCACCAGCTTCAATTGCGTCTTCACCGTGAGTTCATCGGCAATTTGGTGCAAATCATGAGGTTACCCGCATTGGAAGTGCGAACTGGAAGCATGCGCCGACGTCGGGCGAGCCTTGAGCCCAGATCCGGCCGCCATGACGCACTATGATGCGCTGCACAATCGCCAGTCCCACCCCGGTTCCCGAAAAGTCCTCGGCCCGGTGCAGGCGCTGAAACACGCCGAAAAGCTTGTCCGCATAGCGCATATCGAAACCGGCACCGTTGTCCTCGACTTGATAGATCGCCTCGCGATTCTCCACGCGGCCGCTGACACTAATCCTGGGTATGGGCCGTTTAGCGCTGTACTTCAATGCGTTGCCGATAAGATTGCACCAGACCTGCCGGATAAGAATTGCATCAGCCTCGATGGCGGGCAAGTCAGAGATTTCAATCAGCGGCTTGGGGCCCGTGTACAGCGCTCCCACCTCGGCGGCCGCGGCGTCGGCCAGCATTGTCATATCGATGCAGTCTAGTTCAATGGCGGATCTGCCGGCACGCGAGAATTCGAGCAGGCTTACGATCAGCTCGTCCATCTTCTGGCTGCCGCTGCGAATGATGCCAATGATTCGCCGCCCTTCCTCTCCGAGTTGCTCCGCAAATTCGTTCTCGAGGATGGCGGCGAAACCGTCCATTGAACGCAGCGGCGCGCGCAGATCGTGTGAGATCGAATAGGAAAAGGCTTCGAGATCATGATAGGCGGTCGCAAGCTCTGCGGACTGCTGTCTCTCACGCGCATGCAGCTCGGCGTTTTCCCGGCGCAATCGCTGCACGTCGAGCGCGCGCGAGATGATGGGCAGTATCACGTTGAGCTTGAACGGCTTCAGAATATAGTCGAACGCGCCCTCCTGCATGGCGCGCACGGCCGTGTCGATCGTGCCATGACCGGTCATGACAACGGCGCCGAGCGCCGCATCTATCTGTTTTGCGGCGTGGATGAGCGTGATGCCGTCCATCTCCGGCATCTTGAGGTCCGTAAGCAACAGGTCGAAATCGCCCGGCCGCAGACCCGCGAGCGCCTGCTTCCCAGAGCTGTATCCTTCCGTGGCATAGCCTTCGAGCTGCAGCGTGTCGCACAGCGCGCGCAACTGTGCCGCCTCATCGTCCACGATCAGCAATCGGGCAATGACAGTATTCAAGGCACCAACTCCAACAGCGCGGCCCGCAACTCATGCAGGCGCGGAGGCTTGGCCAGAACCTTGTCCACATGTGCAGGCGCATCGTTCGTGGCGATGAGTCTTTGCCCCCAACCTGTGAGCAATATCACCGGCGTCGCCGCTGAGATGCTCTTCACGGAACTTGCCACCTTGCGCCCATCGACGTGCGGCATTCCCAGGTCGGTGACGACGATATCGAAGTTCTCGCCGCGGCTTGCCGCCGCGGTAAAGGCTTGGATCCCCTCGCGGCCGCCGTGAGTCACGGTGATGAGGTGGCCATCCTCCTGCAAGGTGTCTTGCAGCGACTTGATCAAGACCGGATCGTCGTCGACCAGGAGGATGCGCAGCCGCCGCCTCAGCACCGCAGCATTGGCGGCGTTGGGAGCTGAAGTGAACGCCGCACTGCAGGCGGCAAAACTGAGCCGCACCGTCGTGCCCCGCCCGCTTGCGCTTTCGATTTCGAGTTCGGCGCTATGGCGCTGAATCATGCCGTAGACCATTGCCAGGCCGAGGCCTGAGCCGCGCTCGCCCTTGGTGGTGTAGAACGGTTCCAGACAGCGGCGGCGCGTGTCCTCGTCCATGCCAACCCCCGTATCGGTCACCTCGATGAATGCACGCGGTTCACCGTTTGAAATCATGTTGCGGGTTCGAACCGACAGGGTGCCGCCCGCCGGCATCGCGTCGACTGCGTTGAAAATGAGATTGGTGAGCGCATCCCTGATTTCGTGTTCAGCACCCATGATGTCCGGCATTGGATCCGTCAGGTGGGTTTGCAGATCCACCATCGCGCCGCGTGCCTGCGGCAGATCGCTCCATCGAGGACGCGTGAGCTCGACGACCTGTTGAACCGCGCGATTGATCTGCACGCGCTCGAGTATCAGCTGCGAGTCGCGCTCGCGGTAGAACTCCTTCATCCGCGACACTGTTCTTGCCACATCTTCAATCGCGCGCTGTATGGTCGTCAGGTAGCCGCGCGCGCGTTCGCTGAGGTTCGGTTCGCGCTCGAGGAGCGATTCGGTGTACAGCGATACCGGAGATATGGCGTTGTTGATGTCATGGGCGATGCCGCTCGCCATCTGACCGAGCGCGCGGAGGCGCTCCTGCTGCATCACCGTCTGTTGGCTTTGCCGTAGATCGTCGTAGGCCTGCTGTAAGGCCCCGTATAGACGGGCTTGGTGACTCGCCAGGGCGACGTGTTCGCTCAGCTGTTTCAGGAACTCGCACTCGCCGCTGCTAAAGGCCTCGGCGTGGCTGCGCGCGCACACCAAAACCCCGAAGACCTGGCTCTCGACGATCAGGGGTGCGAATACGACCGAACGCAGGCCGGCCGCGGCCAGCCTTTGGGGAAAGGGGAACAGTATCCGGACCGCATCCGGTTCATAGACCAGCTGTCCGGCAACGCAGCGGGACAAACCGTTTGCATCGATTGGCACGTCGTCCAGCAGCGCCAGTCCGAGCTTGCCGGCGAAGCCTCGGCCGCCCGCACCCAACGCGCTCACGGTCAGTGACTTCGATGCGGCATCATGCAGCAGGAAGCAGCCGAATTCGATCGGCAAATTCTCCTCCAGGCTCGCCAACACGACCTGGAAAATGCTCGCCAAATCCTGTCGCTCGCCGGTCGCATGCGTAATGTGTTGCAGCAGGCTCAGTCTGCCGAGTTGCGCGTGCAGCTTGCTCTCAGACTCTTGAATCTGCGTGAGCATCTGGTTGAAAGTGTCGGTAAAAAGATCGAATTCATACGCTCCCGTGCGCGCCGCGCGCACGGTGTAGTCATGACGTTCTGCGACTGCTTTGGTGGTCTCCACCAGGGCGTGAATCGGCTGCAGCAGCTGATGTTGCAGGCGTCTCGATATGAGATAGGCGAGCGACAGCGCAATGCCGCCCACCAGGATGAGAATCAAGGCGTACAGCTGAATCCGCGAATACATTGCATTGAGGTCGGATTCGACAAACAGCACCCCCAGCTGCTTCGATCCTTCCGCCACCGGCTGAAAGCCGATCAGGGATGAGCGGCCGAAGGTATAGCCGGTGCCGGTGTGCGCGGGCAGCCGGTCCGTCGGCAGTCCCTGCGGATACGTGGCAAAGACCTTTCCGCGGATGTCGTACAGCGCGGCCGCGACGATGTGCGGATCGGATTTGAAAGCCGCCAGAACGCCGGCGGCATCTTCCGCATTCTCAAAGGCCAGGGCAGCAGTGCTGTTGCTGGCGATGGCCTTGCTCAGAATTTGCAGCTGCTGGACGCTCGATTGGCGAAAAGTCAGAAACTCATACGTGCAAAACGCGGCAGAGGTGACCAGCAATACGACGCCGCTCGCGAGAAATATCATGCGCATCAGCGTGCGGCGAATGGGCGTAGATGACTTGCTCATCTATTTCTCCTTGACACCGGTGCTGACTATTTCCGCGGGACGCAGCAGCTTGGAACTGATCGTCAAGCCCGAAGCGCGAGCAGAGTCGACATTGATGCGGAGGCGAATTCGATTGTTTTCGGTCGCAAACTGAATCATCACGCCGCGCTGCGCTGCTCCGTCCGCCTGAGAAACAGTCAAGGTGCTGCGGTGATCCAAGGCCGCGAGGATTTGCTCGAGGTGCGCGGTTTCGGAGCGGTCGACGAACAAAATCTGGCAATTTTCCACCTCGGCGACATTGCGAAAACGGCGCACCGACAGCGGGTGTCCATTGATCTGCTCGTTGCGAACCGCCTCGTCCAGACGCGCACCAAAGGGATCACTGCCGAGGATGCCGATGACAAAGGGATCGCCGGGTGCGGCAAATGCCTGTGCGGGCCACTCCACGAAGCGCGAGAAGTTATACAGAAAAACGGCTTGAACCTGGTTTTCCGTGGGCGCATCCGCCGCCTGCAGGCCGTGCATCGACACAACCAGGCCGGCGCCCGTCAATAGGATCAGCCGCAGAGCGGCCCTCAATATCGCCATGTCAATTTTCCGTAGACACTGCGCTCAATCTCGGGCCGCGCGGGGTCCGGAAAACCGTATTCAGGATGTCGATTGTGGAGCAAATTCTGCCCGACCGCCGAAAGCTCGAACCTGTCGCCGGCATGCCAGGCGAGTCGAGTGTCCAATTCAAAATAGCTGGGGACCGAACCCGGCACCGCGCCGTTGTTGGTGCGCAGCGTGTCCACCCAGCGCAGCGCATTGTCCAGCTCCACATGCCGCGGTAGATTGAGGGAAGATCGCAGTGAAAACTGATGCTGCGGATCCTCGGTTTCATTGAGCGCGCCGTTCAAATCCGTCTGACCGGGTTTGACGTGCAGGTGTTCCTTCAGCAACGTGTAGCCGGCGTGCAGCGACCAAACTTCCGACGCTTGATAGGCGCCGCTGAACTCCAGCCCATAGGTATCGCCTTCCAGCCCGTTGGCGAAGAACAAGGGAAGAATCGTCGCGGGAGTGAAGGTCGTGCTGCGGATGTCGTCGTAGTGATTGAAGAAACTCGAAACCGAAGCGGTGAATAGCGAACTGAGCTGCGCACGATAAAGTTTGCCCCCCCCTCCAGGAGCACAAAGTGCGGCGGCGCCGCTTCCGAAAAATCCTGATCGATACGCGACGGCGTGCGCACCGCACGCGAAACAGCGGCCCATAGGGCTTGCTGCGAACTTAGCATCCAGCTCAGCCGAATGTCGGGCTCGAATTCAAATCCCGTGTAGTTGTTGCGCTCAATCTTGGTGCCGACGGTCATCGACAGATTGCTTTGCAATGCGATTTCATCCTGCGCAAACAGACTGTACAGATCGCGATCCAGCGTGGGAGGCAGAAAAGCCAGTGCCGGAGCGTTGTCGACCACGTCGTGCGTATATCGGAATCCGAAGCCCCACACAACGCTGTTCAGGCCGATGCGAAGCCGGTGCTGGAAATCCACATCGAAGGTTGTCAAGTCGTCGTGCAGGGTGCCGGCCCCGGCGAATTGCAAACCATTGACGATGAGCGGGGCGACGGGATCGGCCACGTGAGTTTGGTCGACATATGACTGCAGGCTCAAATTGGAGTCTTCAGCAATGCTGCGCGACCATCGGCCCAAAATATTGGCCCCACTCGTGTCGGAAGTGCCGCCGGTCTGATCATTTTCCCGGCCTTCGTAGAAATCCCCCTGCAAGGTAAGAGAATCTCGCGCCGATGCCTGCGAGTCCACGCGAAACCCCGCGCGGCCCTGCCGCCAGGAATCCGAGGTCGAGCCGCCGTTGGCCAGGACTTCGCTGCCGCGATCGAAATACTTGCCGTACAACCGAAACTGGGTGTCAGAATCAAAGGCACCGCCGTAGCGAACATCGGTGAAGTCTCGAGGACGCGAACCGCCGCCGGCTTGAGTATAAAGCCCCTGGGTGTCCTTGGAGCTCTTGGTGATGATATTGATGACCCCGTTGACGGCGTTGGCTCCCCACAACGCACCGCCCGGCCCGCTGATGACCTCGATGCGATCGATGTCCGCCAGCACATAGTCTTGCGCGTCCCAGAACACCCCCGAATACAGCGGTGTATATACGGTGCGGCCGTCGATCATGACCAAGAGCTTGTTGGCCAGGGCGGTATTGAAGCCGCGGGCGCTGATTGCCCAGTCATGAGAATTCTTTTGTGCAACCTGCAGATTGTCCGCCAGCCTCAAAGCCTCCGGAATGCTGGTGGCGCCCGAGCGCCGAATGTCTTCCTGCGTGATCACCTGGATCGCCGAGGCGGTTTGAAGGAGTTTTTCAGGGTGCCTGGCCACTGAGGTGACCTGCACATTCATGAGATCCTCGACATTCAGTTGCTTGAGCGCACCGATGGTGGCTAAGCTGCCATTCGCCGCCGCCGCGCACAGACCCCACGCAAATGCGCCGACAAGCCCGCTCCCAATGACAGTCCTCGTCACGAAATCACCATCCCTTTGAACCGCTTTCGCTCGATTTCGAAGACTGCGCCTACGTTGAGCGCATGAAAACCCTAATTGGCGAGACTTGTGAGTGCCTTCTCAGATTGCTTTTAGCGCCGCAATTACGCTGTCTTGGCCTTTCTTGACCCTCATCGCTATCCGTTTCACACTTCTCAGAGCAAACCTACAATCGACGCGTATCGCGCTAAAGATATCGGGCGCAAGGACGATACCAGTCGACTAGGAGCAGCACGCCCGCGAGACGGTCAACGGCAAAGGGCGCCATTCCCCGGGGGCAGATGCCGTTTTTTTGCGAGGACACGGAGATGACCGCGAGCCAACGGGCCGATGAGCAGCGACTTGGCGCGGTGGACTGCGACGCCGCGGCACGGCGGCTATTGGAACTCGAAGCCGAAGCAAGTCATTTGCGCGGCGAAAATATGGCGTTGCTGGCTCAGCTCGAGTTGCGCGACCACGCTCTCGACGCCACGCCATCATTCTTCGTCATCACCAGGCAGGAAGGTCCTGCGCCGGTCATCGTCTACTGCAACAAGATCGTCGCTGAACAGCACGGACTGCTGCGAGAGCAGCTGATCGGCAAACCCATCACTCTGCTGGCTCAATGGGTCGGCCACAACCCGAATTATCTCGCGGACGTCGAAGCGGCGCTGCGCGCAGGACGGACATTTCATTACGAGGACGAAGTGGTGCGGCCGGATGGCAGTACCTTTTGGCTGGGCGTATCCATCAGACCGCTATATGACGGCGCGGGGCGCTTGACCCACGCGGTGTCAGTGGGCGCCGATATCACCGCCAAACGAGCGGAGAGCATCAAGAAGCAGGAGTTGCAAGACAAGCTCGTGGCAGAGATGAAGGAGCGCGAGCGCATGGTGATCGAGCTTCAGCTGGCGCAAAAGCTGGAGTCCGTAGGACGCCTGGCCGCGGGCATCGCCCACGAAATCAACACCCCGATTCAATATGTGGGCGACAGCGTGCACTTTCTGCGCAGCGCATTCGATGACCTGGACAAACTGTTCGAGAGTTCGCGCATCGCCGGCGCCGCTTTGCCGGAATGCGCACAGCGCGAGGCCTATGACCTCCGGATTGCGGAACTTGCAAAGCAATACGATTTGGAATATCTGCGTATCGAAGTGCCGAAGGCATTCACCAGGACATTCGACGGTGTTGAACGGGTTACCAACATTGTGAAGGCGATGAAGGAATTCGCCCATCCGGACGCGAACGAACAAAATCCCGTGGACTTGAAGCACGCCGTCGAGACGACCCTGTTGGTCGCCTCGAACGAGTACAAGTACGTTGCCAGGGTGCATACGGAATTTGGCGAACTGCCGGAGGTGGTTTGCAATGTGGGCGAACTCAATCAGGTGTTTCTGAACCTGATCGTCAACGCGGCCCACGCAATAAAAGATGCCGGCAAGGATATCGATGCCGGCGAGATCAAGATTCGCGTCACTGCGGAGGGAGGCCAGGCGGTGATCCGTGTCGGAGACAACGGCTGCGGCGTGCCTGCGGAAAATCTGTCGAAGATCTACGATCCGTTCTTTACCACCAAGGAAGTCGGGCGCGGTACCGGCCAAGGTCTGGCAATCAGCCACTCAATCGTGGTGGACAAGCATGGCGGGGAGATCAGTGTCGCCAGCGAGGTTGGGGTCGGCACGGAATTTACGGTGCGACTGCCGATCGCGGGCCGCGGCGGGCGAAACCCGCCATGAGAAACATCCTGTTCGTCGACGATGAGCGGGATCTGCTCGATAGCCTGAAGGCGCGCCTGTATAAGCACCGGCACGACTGGAATATGAATTTCGTGTTGAGCGGCGAGCAGGCGATCGCCGCACTCGAACAGCAGCCATTCGATCTCGTCGTATCCGACGTGCGCATGCCGGGCATGGATGGCGGACAACTGTTGGCGGTGGTGAAGCAGCGCTGGCCGACCGCCATGCGCATCATCGTGTCCGGATACTCCGATCCGGTGCAGGCGGTGCGCCTGACATCGCTGGCTCACCAATACGTCGCAAAACCCTGCGACGGGCGCGAACTGGAAAACATCATAGAACGGTGCTTCTACCTTCGGGACTTGCTCAGCCAAGAGGCGCTGCGCAAAGTGGTGGGCCGCATCGGCAAGCTGCCCGCCATGCCAAAGACCTATGGGCTTCTGCAGACAGCTCTCGCGCAGCCGAGCGTTACGGCGGCCGAAATCGGCGATATCGTGAATGCCGATGCCGCGATAGCCAGCAAGGTATTGCAGATCACCAATTCGGCGTTTTTTCGTCTGCGCAAGCCCATGGTGAAAATCAAGGACGCGGTGAATTACCTGGGCTTTGCCACCGTCCGCAATCTCGTGTTGTCTGCGGAGATATTTTCCCAATGGCACGTGCCAAAGGGCCTCTCCGACATCGACCCGGAACGCCTGCAAAATCACGCACAGCACGCGGCTGCGGCCTGCAAGGCGCTCGCGGGAGGACGGGCCTCGCCGGATGATGCGTGGCTCGCAGGTTTGCTGCACGACATTGGCTACTGGATCCTGATCCAGGAGTGTCCCAAGGAATTGGCCGGCGCAATCGAACTCGCGCGCGCCGAAGGACTGCCCCTCGTTGAATGCGAGCGGCGAATCACCGGGGCGACCCATGCGGAAATCGGCGCCTATCTGCTCGGCCTGTGGGGGTTGCCCTATGCGATTGTCGAGGCAGTTGCCTTGCATCATTCACCGACTGCGGTCACGCCGCACGGCTATGATCTGGTGGCCGCATTGGCGGTGTCGCATTCACTGCTCGATGATGCAAACTCCCACGCCATCGCGGCGCTCGCTCAGCAGGATCACGGCGTGAATCCCGAGTATCTTGCCGGCCTGCAACCCCCGTTCGATTGGCAGGAAGCCCAGAACCGCGTGACGAACGCACTGAGAACAACTTGACGCCCAAATTCGGTACGGAAGGCTCATGAGCCGCGAAAATCTTGCCACGATTCTGTGTGTGGACGATGAGCCCAGAATCGTGGACAGCTTGTCGGTGCAGCTGCGCCGCGAGTACCACGTACTCGCCGCCAACGGCGGCAACAGCGCGCTGCAGATACTGAAGGAAAAAGGCGCACCCGCGGTCATCGTGTCCGACATGAGAATGCCCGGCATGGATGGCGCGACGCTGCTGAAGCATGTCCGGCAGCTATATCCGGAGACCACGCGCATTCTGCTCACCGGCGAGATGGGGCGCGACGCCGCAGTCGCGGCGGTAAACGAGGGCCAAATCTTCCGCTTCTTGACCAAGCCCTGCCCGCCGGATCAGTTCCGTAGCGCCATCGAGGCAGGTGTGGCGCATCACCGCCTCTTGATTGCCGAAAAAGTGCTGCTGCAGGAAACCTTGATCGGCTGCATCGAAGCGCTGATCGACATACTCGCCATGACGAATCCCGTTGCCTTTGGCCGGGCTACTCGAGTGAAGCGCCTGGCCACCGACCTGTCTGCATCGCTCGGCAATCGAAACTTCTGGCAACTTGAAGCGGCAGCCATGCTCTCTGAAATCGGCTACATCTCGTTGCCGGCAGAATTGGTGGAAAAGCTCTACTACGGAAAGCGTTTGACGCCGGAAGAGCGCGTGCTCGCGGACGGGGCTCCATTGGTTGCGCAGAAGCTGCTCGGCCGCATTCCTCGTCTCGAGCCGGTCATGGAAATACTGGCCGCGTGCCGTGGGACGAAAAGCGAACTGCCCGAGGGATTGATCAAGCTCGGCGCCGGTATCTTGAGCCTGGCGCTCGAATACGATGCGCAGATCGCACAAGGCCACAGTCCCGCGATCGCCGTATCCGCGGTCCGCGCTCAGTCCGGACGATTCGACCATAAACTGCTCGAGAACCTCGAATCACTCGTCGGTCTCGCGAGCGGAACGCCTGACGTCAAAGAAGTGCCGGTTGGCCGGCTGACGCCGGGCATGGTGTTTATGGATGATTTGTTGACGCAGATAGGCACACTGTTGGTTCCCAAAGGGTTCGAGGTCACCGAAACCTTCCTCGAGCGGGCGCGCAATTTTGGTCCCGGCATCCTGCAGGAAAAAGTGCGCGTCATGACGCATGTTAAATCTTCGCCCGACGCGGCTTGACGCCTTACACACCGCCGCTCAGCGCCATGGCTACTTGCGCCCGCTGCCGGTCAAGGCGGCGGTCAGGCCGAGGCCGATGAACACGCTGCCGCTGACGAATCGTTCCCAGCGCAAGTAGCGACCTCGGCGCTTGACCCAACGCCCCGCCGTGCCGGCGACCAACGCGTAGAGACCATCGCTCGTCAGGCCCATCAATGTGAACAGCAGTCCGAGGAAGGCGATCTGGAACGCCATCGCGCCGCGCGAGGGATCGACGAATTGGGGCAAAAACGCCAAGAAGAACAGCGCTGTCTTGGGATTCAGCAGATTGACGATGAAACCATCGCGATAGAGCCGTCCCAAGCTGCGCTTCGGCAGCTTCGATTGTGATGCCGGCGCGTCTGTCCGGCTGAGAATCCGCCGCACCCCCATGTAGATCAGATACCCAGCGCCCGCATATTTGACGGCCGCGAAAGCCAGTGTCGAGGAGGCCAGCAGCGCCGACAGCCCCAGCGTCGAGGCCAACACATGGACCAGGGTTCCCGTTGTGATGCCGAAAACCGAGGCCAGCCCGGCGACGCGGCCTTGCTCGATGCTGCGCGCGACGATGTAGAGAACGGCCGGACCTGGGGTCAGCAGCAGCAAGGTCGCCGCGACGGCAAACAGGCCGATCGACGCAGCGCTGGGAGTGACGATGCTCACGCGGTGAAAGCTCCGTTTATGGGGATGCCGCCGTACCTTAGCCGAAGCTGTACAAAGCCGCCAACTGGACCGAAAAAGAACGACATTAGGCAATGACACTACACGTCATTTGCCGAAGTGGCCTAAATGACTGGTAGGAATGGCGAATGCGTGAGGTGTCACGCATTCGAGGCGCGCGAATGGGCCTATATCTGGCTGTTAGTCGCGTAGCATTGGCTTATTGATGAAATCACAATCGGCACTCGCTCTAAAAGTGCAAATCGCGTTCGGCGCGCTCATGGTAGTCCTTCTCGTGGTCGGCATCGTTGCTTACCGCAGCGTTCTCGCCTCCTCTGAAAGCGCCCGGTTGGCGCAGCACACAAATGAGGTTCTTGAACATCTCGCAAACCTGCGCCTGGGGATGGACAACATTGAGAACGGGTATCGAGATTTCGCATTGACCGGCAATGAGGCATTTCTGCAAGTCTCGCGGGTCAATATATCGTCGGTCGAGGAAGAACTGAAAACCCTGCGAGCCTTGACGGCCGATAACCCACGCCAGCAACCCCGGCTGCGGGTTGTCGCCGAATTGTTGCAGCTGATGGTGCAGCGTGGCGACACTGTTCGCACCGGACTGGATGACCCGCTTTTGAGCGCAGTTCACGTTGCAGCCGGTGAAATAGAAACGGAAGAGCATGAGCTTCTGCGTGAGCGCAATTCGGACGCAGAGCGGCTCTATCATGATAGCCAGCTCGCCTTGATCGCAGGAAGCGCGCTGGCACTCTTGATCGCGGCAGTTTCAGGTTGGAGAGTGTCAAGGGACCAAACTGAACGCAAGCGAGCGGAAGAGGGCCTCAGGCACCTCAATCGTCTGTATGCAATGGTGAGCGGCATCAATGCCTCGATGGTGCGAGTGACTGATCGCGCGGAACTCTTCAGCCGCTCCTGCCGGACTGCGGTCGAGCATGGCGAATTCGAGATGGCATGGATCGCTGTCGTCGATCACAACGAGCGCAGAATTGTTCCTGTAGCCTGGGCGGGTGCGGACGAGCCGGCCATGGCCGCGATCAAAGCGCATTTCTCATCCAGCAAGGGCACGCTGCAAGGAGAAACGTTGGCCGCGCGCGCGATTCGAGACAAAGCGGCCGTCGTCTCCAATGACGTGCAGAACGACGAAGATCTGGTATTTGGAAAAATGCACGCCGCGTCCGGTGTTCGCTCGCTGGCCGTCATTCCGCTCATTGTCTCGGAAGACGCCATCGGGGTGTTTGCGCTGTACACCAGCAAACGTGAGTTCTTCGATGCCGCGGGCTTGCTGCTGTTGACCGAACTGGCCGGTAACGTCGCCTTCGCCATAGACCACATTGAAAAACAGGAGCGGCTCGATCGCCTGGCTTACTACGACACGCTTACCGGTCTCGGGAACCGGCAATCCTTTCTTGATCGAGTCACGCAGTACATGCTGAATGCCGATGCCGACGGATACAAGCTGGCGGTATTCTTGGTCGATTTGGAGCGGTTCAAGAAACTCAACGACAGCCTCGGTCGCGCGGCGGGCGACGCGCTTTTAAAGCAAGTGGCCGACTGGTTGGCGCGCAATGCCGGAAACGTCAACCTGGTCGCCCGGGTGGATGCAGACCATTTTGCCATCGTGTTACCCAAAGTCAGGTATGAGGCCGAGGTGGCGAAGGTGCTCGAGAAAACGGTGGCGGCTTTTCTGAGCCATGAGTTCAGCCTGAATGATGCCGTGTACCGGGTGGCCGCCAAAGTTGGCGTCGCCATATTCCCGGATGATGGCGCCGACGCCGACACCTTGTTCAAAAATGCCGAGGCGGCGCTCAAAAAAGCCAAGCTGAGCCGCGACCGCTATCTGTTTTACGCCCAGAAAATGACTGAAACCGTGGCTATCAGTCTCGGGATCGAAAATCGGCTGCGGCGAGCGCTCGAACGAGAACAATTCGTTCTTCACTACCAACCCAAGGTAAACCTGTTGACCCAAAAGGTTACGGGCGCGGAGGCGTTGATCCGATGGAATGATCCGGTGTCCGGTCTCACTGCGCCGGGTCGCTTTATTCCGCTACTCGAAGAAATCGGACTGATTCATGACGTGGGGCGCTGGGCGCTGCGCAAGGCGGCTGAAGACTACCAGCGCTGGCGCAATAATGGCCTCCCCGCCGTGCGCATCTCTGTGAATGTGTCGCCGCTGCAACTGCGAGATCGAAATTTCGTCGCGCAGATCGAGGAAGCCGTCAGTGTGTCCGCAGACGCGGCGGCGGGTCTCCAATTGGAGATCACTGAGAGCCTGATCATGGAGAATGTCAATCACAGCATTGTGAGCTTGCTCGCCATCCGCGCGTTGGGCGTCACGATTGCGATCGACGATTTCGGCACCGGCTTCTCCTCGCTCAGCTACTTGGCCAAACTACCCGTGGATACCCTCAAGATCGATCGCTCGTTCGTGGTCGACATGGTTGCTGGAAGCGGCGGACTTACACTGGTCTCGGTCATAGTCAATCTGGCGCACGCGTTGAAGCTCAACACGGTGGCGGAAGGCGTTGAGACCGACGAGCAACTGCGTCATCTGCGATTGCTCAACTGCGATGAAATGCAAGGATTCCTCTTCGGCGCGCCCGTCCCGGTCGAGATTTTCGAAAAGAGATATCTGCTCGCCGCCCCGGAACTAAAAATGGTGAGATAGCAGCCGATTCGTGAAAATGAGACCAAGTACACGCAACTTATGCACAACCGCGCCGATAATTCCCCGCCATGGGTTGAATTACCATCGGCGCTGTCGGCAGCCGCGCGCAAAAGGATTTGGAAATTGCTTTGAATTACCTTCGAATGAGAAGTTTTGTGGCTCGCCACCGAATCGCAATTAGGGACCTGTCCCTTATCTGCATGGGCACGCTGCTCGCGCTCTACTATGCCTATGAGGTGGACATTTTTGCCAACGAAGGCTCGCTTTCAGTTCATCAAGCGACCATAGAACTCGACGAAGCGCTTCTGATCGGAGCGCTGGTTGCCTTTGGCATGCTCGTCTTTGGTATACGCCAATATCTTAGACTAAAGCGTGAAATTGCGGCCCGCATAGTTGCCGAGCAACACGTGCGCGAACTGGCCTACCAGGACGGCCTCACGGGCTTGCCAAATCGCCGTCAGTATGAAGAGGCGCTCCAGGCAGCCATCGCCGCCCCGCCCCGCGCCGGCGCCTCGCACGGCGTATTTCTTCTCGACCTGAACGGCTTCAAACAGATCAACGATGTTCATGGCCACGGCGTAGGGGACCAGGTCTTGGCCATTGTCGCCCACCGACTACGGTCGGCGATGCGCAACGGGGACATGGTGGCTCGTTTTGGCGGTGATGAGTTTGCGATCTTGGCGACACACCTCGCCGATCCTGAAGCCGCCACGACTCTCGCCCTGCGGGTCATCGAGGCCCTTGACACCCCAATCACTGCGAGCGGAGCAATTCATCGCGCAGGAGTTGGAGTGGGAATCGCACTCGTGCCCATAGACGCGAGCACGGCGGACGAGGCGCTGCGCAAGGCAGATGTCGCCTTGTACCGCGCCAAGGCGGAGCGGCGATCGGCCCTTCGGTTTTTCGAACCTGCGATGGACATTCGCGTTCAAGAGCGCGCCACCATGGAGCGTGCTTTGCGCGAGGCCATGGATAAGGGCCGCATCGAGACCCTGTATCAACCAAACGTCAACCTGCGAACGCACAAAATCATAGGTTTCGAGGCGGCGCCGCATTGGATCGACCCGGAGCGAGGCTCGGTGGAATTGGGGCGCTTTATTGCGATTGCGGAAGAGGTGGGCTTGATCCACCCACTTGCGGAGCGCATTTTGCGGCAGGCATGTGCGGCGGCGAAGACTTGGCCAAGCTACATAAAGCTCTCCGTTGATATATACCCAAGCCAGCTCAAAGATCGTTTGCTGGCTGCGCGTATCCTGCGGATTCTGCAGGAGGCAGGAATCGCACCGGATCGCCTGGAGGTGGAGATTACGGAAAGCGCATTGGTTGCCGATATGGAGAACGCACAGATTGTATTGGGTTCGTTAAGGAATGCCGGTGTGCGAATTTCCCTGGATAACTTCGGTACCGGTTACTCGAGCCTCTATCACTTGCGCAATTTTAAACTCGATAAGATCAAGATCGATCGAAGCTTCATTCACGCGGTCGCCACCGAGCGCGCTACTGCGGGAATCGTCAGCGCTCTGGTCGGGCTTGGTCAAGGGTTGGGGCTCACAATCGCGGCTGATGGTATCGACGGCATCGATCAAGAGTCCTCCCTGGTAACCAGCGGCTGCGAAGAGGGCCAAGGCACATTGTTCAGCGCCCCTATTTGCGGCACGGATACGCTGCGGCTATTTGCGAGCGAAAACACCACAAGCCTGCGTTTGCTCGGGCGTAAATGATTGAAATCAGAGAAGGCCCGCCCTCGGTAGCGGCATATCGCCGTCACGGCGAGGAAGGCGAGACCAACGGCGGAGAGATCATCTCCACGGAACGAAAGGTGCGGCTCGGATTTGCGTTCGCGCTCATTTGTCTGGGCGTGATCGCGGTGGTCTCGTATCTCAGCGTCGTGCGGCTGAATGCGCATGCGGCAAGTGTTGAACACACTTACAGGGTTCTCGGCGGCCTCGAAGTACTCCTGGCGGGCGTCACTGACTCGGAGACGGCGACGCGCGGATACATCATCACGGGTGACGAGAACTACCTGGAACCCTACCGTCAGTCTGCGCAGGTCATCGATGGTCAGACGAAGCTGCTGCGCGAACTGACCGCGGACAACCTTACTCAACAACAGCGGCTCGATTCCGTGGAACTGCTCGTGACCAGCCGGCTCTCGGACTTGCGCGGCGTCATCGAGTTGCGAAAGAACCAAGGATTTGCAGCGGCGCAAAGCGCGGTTCTCACGGGAAAAGGCAAGCAGGTTCACGATCGGATTCGCGGCCTCATCGATCAGATGAAGGGAACCGAGCAGTCCTTGCTCGATGATCGGGAACGACTGGCCCATCGCAGCTCGAGTATTACTCTGGCGGTGATCGTCGGCGGCGGCTTCCTCGCCTGCGCACTCGTGGCTCTTGCGCTCATTGCAATTCGACGGGATTTTGCGGGCAGAACGCGAGCCGACCGGGCACTCCACGCGGCCAAAGACCTGCTCGAAACGCGCGTGCAGGAACGCACCGCGCAACTGCAGGCTCAACTCGGGCGATTGAGCCTGCTGCAGCAAATCACCCGAGCCATCGCCGAACGTCAGGATCTGCGCAGCGTCTTTCAGGTGGTGATCCGCACGCTCGAGGAGCATCTGCCGCTCGATTTGTGTTGCATCTGTATGTACGAACCAGCGCAGAACGGCCTGACCGTCACGAGCGTTGGTTCGCACAGCGCCGCCCTCGCGATGGAGTTGGCGATGAGCGAGCAGGCGCGCATCGCCATCGATGAGAACGGCTTGTCCCAATGCGTTCGCGGCCGGCTGGTTTACGAGCCGGATATTACACACGTACAGTTCCCGTTTCCTCAACGGTTGGCGCGAGGCGGCTTGGGCGCAATGGTCGCAGCCCCGCTCCTGGTCGAAAGCAAAGTGTTCGGCGTACTCATCGCCGCACGCCGCCAAGTAGACAGCTTCAGCAGCGGCGAATGCGAGTTTATCAAGCAATCGAGCGAGCACGTCGCGTTGGCCGCCCATCAGATTGAGCTCTACGGCGCTCTGCAGCAGGCGTACGACGACCTGCGTCAGACGCAAAAAGCCGTGATGCAGCAGGAGCGACTGCTCGCCCTGGGCCAAATGGCCAGCGGTATCGCGCACGATATCAACAACGCGATCTCGCCGATCGCTCTGTACACCGAATCGCTCTTGGAGAAGGAGCCCGACCTAAGCCCCCGCACCCGCGACTATCTCGAAACGATCCAGCGCGCCATTGACGATGTCGCGCAGACCGTTGCGCGCATGCGCGAGTTCTATCGCCAGCGCGAATCGCAGATGACGCTGCTTCCGGTAGACCTGAATCGCGTGGCGCGCCAGGTCGCGGACCTCACGCGCGCCCGCTGGAGTGATATGGCACAACAGCGCGGTATTGCCATCGAGATGCGCACAGAGCTGGCCCCGAATCTACCGGAGATCATGGGCGCCGAGCATGAAATCCGCGATGCGCTCACCAACCTGATCTTCAACGCGGTGGATGCCATGCCCAGTGGCGGCGCATTGACATTGCGAACGAAAGTGACGCCGGAACAAGGAACCCAGCCGCAGGAGCCGGCGATCGCCAAATTGATCCAGATCGAGGTGATCGATGCCGGCGTCGGGATGGATGAGGACACGCGGCGGCGATGTCTGGAGCCGTTCTTTACCACCAAAGGCGAGCGTGGCACCGGTCTCGGACTTGCGATGGTCTATGGCATGACGCAACGACACAGCGCGGATATTGAAATCGACAGCGAAGTCGGCAAAGGCACCACGATGCGCATCAGTTTCGCCGTCCCAACTGCGCCTGCAGCCGGTGCGGCGGTATTGTCCACCGCCGCCGCCTTACCCCCGCTGCGGATCCTCGTGGTGGACGATGATCCCATGGTACTCAAATCATTGCGCGATGCGTTGGAACTGGATGGTCACAGCGTGACGACGGCCGATGGGGGCCAGGCCGGCATCGATGCCTTCCTGGCGGCGCAAGCTCAGGGCAATCCGTTCCCGGTCGTGATGACGGATCTCGGTATGCCCTACGTCGATGGACGCAAGGTTTCCAGTGCTGTCAAGACGGCTGCGCCTGCGACGATTCTGCTCATGTTGACCGGTTGGGGTCAACGCCTCGTTGCCGACGGGGACATTCCAGCTCATGTGGATCGAGTCTTGAGCAAGCCGCCGAAGCTGCGCGAACTGCGCGAGGCCTTGGCCCATTGTTTGGAATCTCGCCGTTCATGACGAGCAAGGTATCATTGCGATAAACTGCAGGAATCGACTGTCAGGCGCAGCTGTGACGCTCAAGCTCAGCCATCAAAAATTGACAACCTTGACGCCGGGCTGCATCGTGTCAATCGTACAAGGAGCAGTACCATGCCCAGTGAACACCGATCAATCGCGGCTCTTAGGGTCTTGGTGGCCGAAGACGACGGCATGGTCGCTGAGGCAATCTGCGATCGGCTGACCGACGCGGGAGTCGAGGTTGTTGCCAGAGCCGACACCGGTGAGGGCGCGGTGGAGGCGGCGCTCGCGCTACGCCCCGACGTGATCCTCATGGACGTGCGACTCAAGGGCGGCATGGACGGCATCCGCGCTTCTGAACTCATCAACGAGAAAATGCGCGTGCCGGTGGTCTATCTCACCGGGGACTCGGACCAAAAGACCCTTCAGCGAGCCAAAGGGGCTTCCGCTTACGGGTATGTTCTTAAGCCATTCCATATCAGAAACCTTGTGGGCGCGATCGAGGTGGCGGTCGATCGGTTTGAGATGGAACGGCGCCTGGAGGAGAGTCAGCTCACCTACGCGACCATCCTCAGCAGCATCGCGGACGGTGTGATCGCGGTGGACACTCAGGGACGCGTCCGATTCATGAATGGGGTAGCCGAGCGCCTGACCGGGTGGTTCACGCGAGACGTCGAGGGAGAGCGGTTAGGGACTGCCTTGAACCTCGTCGACTCAGGCGGCGATCAGGCCGTGGATCTGGTTGCCCGAGTGCTGAACTCGCGCAACCCGTTTACCTTTGGCCGTGATGCCTTTGTGATCAGCCGCGAGGGAGTTCGGGTACCGGTCGACGGCGGCATGTCCTGCGTTCTCGACAGCCTGGACCGTGTCGTCGGCGCATGCGTTACGCTGCGCGACGCGACGAATGCGAGGAATGCCGAATCAGAACGGCGGCATCTCGAGGCGGCATTGCTCGATGCTGTGGGACGCGAACAGCGTCGATTCGGAACGGACCTGCACGATGGGCTCGGCCAAGAACTCACCGGTCTCTCGCTCCTGCTGTCGGCTCTTGCCAGCACCGCCCGAGCCTCGCGTGCCGACCACACCATGGACCTCGAGCAGGCTTGCGAAGTCGCACAACACGCGGCTCAATCCTGTCAAACGATTGCGCGGGGATTGTCGCCCATCGGCCCGAATGAAGGTGGTCTGATCGGCGCCCTGCGCGATCTCGTGACTCGACTGAAAGGGTCGTCGGGAGCTACCGTGGATATCTCTGTAAACGAAGTATCACGGCTCGGTTTAAGTCCGGCGGCGAGCGATCATCTGTACCGGATTGCCCAAGAGGCGATCGCGAACGCTCTGAAGCATGCGCACGCGAACTCCGTGAAGGTCACGCTCGACGTTGAGCCGCAGCACGTGCGCCTGGAGGTCTGCGATGACGGTGGAGGCGTAGCGGAATTGCTCGGAAATGCGCCGGGACTCGGGCTGCGCACCATGCGGTACCGCGCCTCGATGATCGGAGCGCGGTTCGAGATCACGCCTTTTCGGCCCAGCGGGACGCGCGTCATCTGCGATTGCCCTCAGGTGGCCTGAGAGCTGCGGCGCGCCGAGAGCCGTGCCGCCGCGAGCAGACACACTGTCCGGACATTCTTGGCCTGCATTGTCTCGGGAGATCTCGTAGTGGCAAATAATAAAACCGTCGAAAATTCCCCTCAGCACTACGCCCGGATAGGCGGCGCGCTGTACCTCGCAATCATCGTTCTCGGTGCCTTTGCTGAAGGATTCGTCGCAAACAAACTTATCGTAACGGGTGACGCCGCTGCTACGGCCGCCAACATTCTGGGCTCACCGCAGCTGTGGCGCCTCAGCGTCGCCGGCGATTTGATCGTCGTGCTATGCGCCGTGCCGTTGCTGTGGATCGAATATTTGTTGCTGAGGCCGGTCAGCAAACAACTCGTTCTGCTGGCCGTATTGTTCAATCTGGTATCCCTTGCTGTAGAGGCCATCAGCAAGCTGTTTCTGCTTATCGTGACGCCTACATTGGGGAGTGCGGACTACTTAAAGGCATTTGACCCGCATCAACTGCAGATTCTCGCAAACCTCGCCCTCAGCTCGCATGACATCGCCTTCAATATTGCCCTGATCTTTTTCGGTTTCACCTGCCTCGTGAATGGCTACTTGATCTTCCGATCGGGTTATTTACCCAAATTTGTAGGCATATTGATGCAGATTGCCGGATTGAGTTATCTGACCGCCTGTTTTGCCGCGCTCTTTGCCCGCGCATTTGCAGATCTAATAACGCCGGCTATTCTGCTGCCGCCATTGATCGGGGAATCGTCATTTTGCCTGTGGCTTCTTCTGAAGGGTGTGAATATCGCCAAGTGGAAGGAGCGAGTCAGCGCGGCTCAAGGGATCTGAGCACATCCATTAATTTTTGGATTTATACGCAGTCGCTATGTAGTATTGGTGGGTATATTGTCCGCAACAGGGAAGACCTTGCCGGCCCGCATGACATTCAGGGAGGGAAGATCATGATCAAACATTTCTGTTTATTTGGACTCGTCGTTTTTGCTTTGGCCGCGTGCGCGACCAGCAGCGTGCTGGTACCCGGCAACAGCAATGAATGCATGGTTTTGCCGGAGCACGGGTACGTGGCCGATGGAACACAGGTCAGGATCCTTCATTGTCATGGCGCCGCCAACCAGCAATGGAACTTCACCAACGGCCAAATCACCGGGATAGGCGGCAGCTGTCTCGATGTCCAAGGCGGCGCCGCAGCCGATGGCGCCCGGGTCATTGCCGTAACCTGTAGCGGTGCACCGAGTCAGCAATGGAATATTTCGAATGGCCGGGTCGTGGGTATCGGCGGGAAGTGTCTCGACGTACTCGAGGGCAACCTGTTCGATCGCGCGCCTTTGATCATTTCAACGTGTTCCGAGGCACCGAGCCAACAATGGTCCATGCATTAGTGGCGGGCCCCACATGTTGACGCTTACGCAAAATATTCTAATTACCATCTTTGCGATGGGCGCGTCATTGCTTTTCATGGTAGGACTCAACCGGTTGTGGCCGGTCGAAAAACGCCACAAGCCAAACGACCTCATCGGGTGGCAACTGAGTGTTTTAGGCACGACTTACGCAGTCACCTTAGGCTTCATGCTGTATACGGATTGGACCAATTTTAATGCCGCTTATCTCAACGCGGAGCTAGAGGCCAACTCGCTGAGGAATATCTATCGTTTGGCCGAAGGCCTGCCGCAGCAACGTGCAGAAATTCAAAACCTAGCCCACGCCTACGCCGATGCCGTCGTGAACCACGACTGGCCCGACATGGCTCTGGGACGATTGCCGGAGGACAGCCACCTCATCAATGAGCAGATGTGGAAGACCTTGATGGCCATCAAAGTGGCATCGCCATCCGAACTCATGGCCGAAGATCACGCGCTCTCGGAGCTCAGCTCGTTGACCATGCACCGCCGCACCCGGCTGTTGCAGAGCACCTATGAGCTTCCCAGTATTTTTTGGTGCGTACTGCTGACCGGCGGAGTTTTGACGGTTATCTCGGTGTCCATGTTCGGCTCGGCAAGTCCCAGGGTGCACACCTTGCAGGTTTTTTCTCTGACGCTTCTGATAACGCTCGTCATGTTGGCCATTGCCGATGTCGATCGGCCCTACCGAGGTTGGGTACACATCAGCAGCTATGCATTCGAACGCGCGCAGGCAACGATGCAGGAGCTTAAATAGTTCAGCAATGCACCAGAGGGAATTGGGAGCCAATGAGAATTTTCGGTGTGTTTGGCCTTGTCTTGGGATCATCGGCGTGCACCACCACGTACATGGTCCCCCCTGACCCGACCCCCGTGATCGGCGCTCAGTTAATGGGGCGCAACGGCGAATGCGTTGATGTGCAGGACGGCGGCACCGCCGATGGCACACCCATCGTTGTCGTTGGTTGCCACGGCAGCCCTAACGAGCGCTGGTTTATAAAAAGCGGCGTCATTTTTGAAAACTTCGGCAGTTGCATCGATGTGCAAGGCAGCGCGCCGAATGATGGTTCGGCCATCGTACTGGTCGCGTGCACCGGAACGCTCAGTCAACAGTGGAGCATTCGCGACGGCCAGATCATCGGTATTGGGAATAAATGCCTGACCGAGACCGACGGCATTTCCGCGGATCAGACGCCGCTCATTCTGCTGAGTTGCAACGCGAATCCCGGCCAGATATGGACTGTTAGGTGACATCACACGGAGAAAGCGACCCATGAACGGATATCCTTTTATTCTTGGACTGCTCGTTGCGTTGTTCACGTTTGCCAGTCCCGGGCAGGCCGCTCAGTTGGTCGGCGGCGCCAGTGGGTCCTGCGTCAACCTGCCCGAACACGGCGGCAGCGCACCTGACGGCACGATCGTGCGGTTGTTTCACTGCCACGATACGTCCAATCAGGTATGGACGGTGAGCCATGGTCAGATCAATTCGAGCTTTGGCAGCTGTCTCGATGTGCAAGGCAGCGCGCCCAACGACGGCGCGCAAATCATCATTGTGGCCTGCAACGGCAGGCCGAGTCAGAAATGGAGCATCTCCAACGGCCAAATCGTTGGTATCGGGGGCAAATGCCTCGATGTGCTGGGCAACGGCACGGCCGATACCACGCCGCTGATCATCGCGACCTGTTCAGCTTCCCCCAGCCAGCAGTGGTCGGTGCAGTAGATCTTGCTCAATCCCAGATCGCACTCGCGATCGTGCCGTCGTGACTGAGCACCAGCGTCAGCCGGTTCGGGTTGGACTCGGCGCTCGGAATGCCGTCGGAGTGCTTGATGACCCGTGACAGAGGCGGCAACTGCTCCTCTTTAACCACTTCCGCGGCCGATTTGCCGGATGGCACCGACGCCCCTTTCGCGACAAATACTTTGCCGACGCATTTGCTGCAATCCTCGCCGCCGCCCTTTCCCTCTGCATAGCCTGGCAGCTGCGACAGGGTCACCGATTCGGAGGCGCTGTGCACGTTCACGCCCTTGAACGGGTGGCTGCTCTCAATCGGGAAGATCGCTTCTATGGGCTCAAACCCGGTTGCCTCCATGGCCTCGGAAGGAGCTCGCGCGACCATGATCAGTTCCAGCATCCCGTCCTTCGGCGTGCCTCGAGTGAGCGGCACCAGCTCGGCCTCTTCCCAACCCTCAGTGCTCGCAAGTCCGCGCACTCGAACGATATCGAGCGTAGTGCCGTGCGTGCTGCGGATGACTTCAACGCTGATTACGCGCAAAACCGGTGCCCGAACCTCGGGTTGAGCATCTGCGGTTTGGCCTTGAGCGCCGCCCTGTGGCGGGGCCGCGCCTTGTGCATTGGCTCGCGCAGCCGAGGTGGTCGTCTGGGCCAACGCCGTGCCGCCAACAACAAGCCCCAGGCCAAGCGCGAAAAGCGCCGCAGCGCCGGTTGATTTCTTCATCACATTTCTCCCTTGGAACGTAGGCGTTCCCCGTGTAGCAGTTGTCACAGACCCGGCAGCCCGGAATATGGCGGGCTGCCTCCATTCTCCATCGCACTGTCCGGCAGCCTGCCCGCAAAACCGTCGCGCAGGGCCAGGGCATCCGGCGACTCGTCCCCGTCGATCGTGAACTTGAGCCGCGCAAACGCATCAAGAATGAGGTCTATGGGCACCATTTGGGTCAGGCCGCAAAACGCAGTACGAGTGCTTCGAAACGTGCCGTTCTCCGCCAGTTTGTTCACCGGCGCTCCGCCCCCACAGACGGAAAAGTACTCGCAATCATTCCGGCACGCCTGCACGCCGGCGGCGATGTCGCGGCTCATGGCGATCATCGAAGGACTGCCGCGCATGTCCTCGAGGGACTCCGTGTTGATGTTCCCCACGATAAAATCGTTGTAGCTCGAGTTCTTCAGGCCCAGCAGTTCGGGCGAGAAGCTGGAGACATTGCCCAGGCAATCAACGTTGAGCATGCCGAACGGCTCTACCTGCGAATTCCTCATGGCGCTTTGATCGGGCCGAAAGACTCTCGGCAGCATGCCGTCGATTTCGCGAATCAAGCGAATCTGCCCGCTGCTTCTGCACAGGCGCCAAAACTCACTCAAGAACCGTTTGAAGCCGCCCTGTGCATCGTCGCCCGCGAACAAGCCTGACACATGATCGCCTTCCGATTCCTCGACATTGAAACAAATGTCGTCGATGCCTTCGGAGAGATAGAAATCCAACATCTGTTGCGGCGCCTTGATGCCTTCCTGCGACAGCACCGAGATGACGTGGAAGGGCACCCTCGCTTTCTGCAGCACACGAATTCCCGCAATGGTCTGGTCGAAAGTGCCGCGTCCCGTACGCGTCACGCGATGCGCATCGTGCAGATGCTTTGGTCCATCGATGCTCACGCCAATGCCGATGTCCCACTTCTTGAAGAGGTCGCACCACGCCGGCGTGATCAGCATGCCATTCGTCTGAATTGAATGCCGCAGTTGCAGGGAAGCCGGCCGCAGCGCCTCGATGGCCTCGAAAGCCCTCTCGTAAAAGGCTATCGGCACCACCAAAGGCTCGCCCGCATGCCAGATGACGGTAAGACCGTCGCGCGTCCAGCCTGAAGCAAATATTTTTTTGAACAGATTCGCGATGGTGCTTTGCTCCATCACGGTCGTCACGCTTCGCTGCGGCAAATAGCAGTAGCTGCAATTGATATTGCAGAAAGGGGTCGGTTGCACGACCACGATGTCCATTATCGGAGCGGAGTCGTGCGGGGACGGTAGAGTCGACATGAGGCTCGCGGTTCTTTCGCCTCGGCTACCAGTTGTGCCAGAAATTGTGCCAGCCGTTGTGCCAGCCGCCATTGCCCCAACCACCATTTCCCCAGCCGCCATTGTGCCAGCCGCCATTGCCCCAACCACCATTTCCCCAACCGCCGTTGTGCCAGCCACCATTGCCCCAACCCAAGCGCCAGCGACCCCAGCCGCCATTTCCCCACCAGGCAGGAGCAGCCTTGGCGCCGCCTAGCGCCGGGTCGGTCGCGGAGCCGGTCATATCGGAGATTCCGGTTCGAATTTCCTGGAGCCGGGTTGACACGCTTTCCCCGCTTGGTGGTGCCGCGTTGTTGCTCTGATTCGAAGTCGCC
>Ga0193726_1000879_pt1 | contig 27144 bp, 21 predicted proteins | sample H2c1metaG_FD_144928 | JGI IMG/M metagenome (GOLD analysis project Ga0193726, IMG submission 144928) | Soil microbial communities from a riparian zone of the East river system, Colorado, United States - H2c1 | ecosystem: Environmental > Terrestrial > Soil > Riparian zone | place: USA: East River...
GTTTCACCTACATCCTCACCTAAAGAGCTTGATATAACGATTGCTCATGAAATAGGCCACAATTGGTTTTACGGCATACTTGCTTCCAATGAGCGGGATCATCCGTGGATGGATGAGGGCATTAATAGCTTTTATGAACACCGGTATTCGGCAATTTATTATAAAGAAAAGCCTTCGGAAGAAAGGACTTTTTTTGAAACCTTTGCCTCTGAGAAAACAGATCAGCCGATTGAAACGACCTCAGAAAAATTCAATGAAACCAATTATGATCTTGTTGCTTATTTTAAAACATCAGAATGGATGAGGTGGCTGGAACACCAGCTGGGAAAAGATGTTTTCGATAAAGCGATGAAAGATTATTACACACGATGGCAGTTCAAGCATCCACAACCGGAAGATTTCAAAAAAGTGATCGAAGAAAGCACCTCACGGAACCTGGATTCAACATTTTCCTTATTAAACAAAAAAGGAATTCTCCCTAACCAGGAGCGCCATGGAACAAAACTTGATTTCTTTCTGCAGCCCCGTTATTTTACCGGCTTTCTTGATAATACCTATCAAAATCTTATAACGATAAGTCCTGCTTTTGGCGCGAACAGCTACGATAAATTTATGGTCGGCCTGTTTGTTACGAATGTGAAACTACCCTTGAATAAATTCAGGTTCTTTGCAGCTCCCATGTATTCCTTCGGATCGAAAACTTTTACTGGCATTGGAAAAATGGACTACTCATTTTATCCCACTAAAGTATTCAAAAAGATAAATTTGTTTCTGAATGCATCCAGGTTTACGGAGGATGAATTTGCCGATTCCACCGCAAAAAAGATCTACCAGGGTTTTCAAAAGATCGTTCCGGGGATACGCTTTACCTTAAAAGAGCAAGACCCCCATAGTCTTATGCATCGTTACGTCCAGTGGAAAACATTTTTCATAACTGAAGATCAATTGCGTTTTTCAAATGATACGCTGGGTAATCCCCCTGCAATTGTTACTGAGATTACCAAACGAAAAGAAAACCGGTACCTCAACCAATTACTATTTGTGTCTGAAAATTCAAGGGCCTTGTATTCTTACCAGGGAATCCTGGGAGTTGAACAGGCAAAGGATTTTGTAAGAGCGACATTTACCGGAAACTATTTTTTCAACTATCCAAAAAGTGGCGGATTGAATGTTAGGCTCTTTGCCGGAAAATTTATTTATACCGGGTCAAAAACCATCACCAAAGAATTTTCAACAGAACGGTATCACCTGAATATGACTGGCGCGAATGGATTTGAAGATTACACATTCAGTGATTATTTCATCGGACGCAATCGGTTCGAGAATTTGCCCAGCCAGCAAATCATGATGCGGGATGGTGGATTTAAAGTAAAAACGGATCTCCTTGCTGCTCCTGTCGGCCAAACGGATGATTGGCTGGCATCGGTTAATTTTACTTCGTCGGTTCCTTCATCAATAAATCCGTTGTCCATTTTGCCTTTTAAAATTCCGTTGAAGGTTTTCTTTGACCTGGGAACCTACGCCGAGGCGTGGAAAAAAAATTCAGAGACAGATCACTTCCTCTTTGATGGTGGATTTCAAATTTCACTACTGAAAAACATTGTGAATATCTATGTCCCTTTAATCTACAGCAATGTTTATAAAAGTTATATTCAGTCCATTCTCGAAAAGAAAAATCGTTTCTTCACAAAAATTTCTTTCAGCATTGATATTTCTAATTTCAGTTTGAAAAAAATTGATAAGAATCTTACCTTCTGATGCCTCATGGATCCCACATACAATATCTTTCAAACGCTGAGATTGATAAAACAAAATGGGACCACTGTATTGACAATGCCAGCAACGGGTTGATCTATGGTTATTCATTTTATCTTGATCAGATGGCGCTTCACTGGGATGCATTGGTGATGAATGATTATGAAGCCATCATGCCGTTGACCTGGAACAAGAAATTTGGGATCAGTTATTTATTCCAACCGCCATTTGCTGCAAGTCTTGGCGTTTTTGGAAACGGGCTGAATGAGGGATTGATTAATGAATTTATCCAGCTCATTCCGAAAAAATTCCGGCTTATTGAAATCTCCCTGAACCAGGGAAATGTATTCATCACACAACCTCCTTTTTTAATTTCAAGGACCAATCATATTTTGCCGTTGGAAAAGACTTATGATGAGCTTTATAAGGGATACAGGGAAAATCATCAGCGGAATATTCAAAAAGCGCTGCATGGCGGATGTACCCTGACAAGGAATATTTCCATAGATAAAATCATTGAATTGAATAAGGAGCAAATGAAAAATGTCGCTCCGATCAAAAGCAGCTACTATGACAGGTTTAAAAAATTATATGAATTTCTTTCAAAGGAAAATAAAGCAGCAGTATTCGGAGCGCTCAATAAAGAAAATTTGCTAATCGCATCCTGTGTTTTTTTCTTTTCTCATAACAGGGCTTTCTATATTATGGCCGCCAATCATCCCGCGGGTAGAAATACGGGGGCCTCGCACCTATTGATCGATTCATTTATAAAAGAACATGCCGGGCAGAAATTGATCCTTGATTTTGAAGGTTCGGATGTTGAAAGTGTGGCCTTGTTTTATCATGGTTTTGGAGCAAGAAAAGAAATTTTCCCTTCTATAAGGTGGAATAGGCTGCCATGGTTGCTGAGGGTGGTTAGTGGCAAGTGGTAGGAGGTATGGGGTGAGAGGTGTGTGGTGAGAAGTAATAAGAAATAGGTTTTAAGTATTATGTATTACTTATAACTTATTACTTACTACATATTACGTTTTACGTACCGAGGTATTTTTCTGCTATGAGTAGGTCAATGGGAGTAGTGATCTTAATGTTTTTATCATCGCCTTCCACAAGGGAAACCTTCAATCCATAAGCTTCTACAACGGTTCCTTCATCCGTAAATTTTTCTTTGTAGTCGATATCATATGCAGGCAATAAGATCTTGCTATGAAAGGTCTGCGGTGTTTGAACCAGCATTACTTTATTACGGTCCATGGGCTCATTTCCCTTTTCTTGTAGAATTCTGACGCTGTCCTTTGATACAATTACAGGGATGGCACTACCTGTCTTCATGGCCATTTCATAACAAGCATTAATAAGATCGGGAGAAACAAGGCATCGTACGGCATCATGGACAAAAATGATTGATTCCTCTTGTACGAGTTTTAATCCATTCTTTACAGATTGAAAACGGGTATCGCCCCCGGGAGCAATTTTGATTCTGTCCTTGTCGAAATAAGCATCAATGATCTCTTGCCCAAGGTCAGTAAATGCCGCAGGTAAAACAAGAATGATTTGCAGGTCATCGAAGGCATCCAAAAAAGCTTTCAGAGAATAATACAGCAGGGGTTTATTTTTCAGCAGCATGAATTGCTTTGGTAGGGTACCTCCCATTCTAGTACCTGCACCACCCGCAACTATGACTGCATATTTTTTCATTGAAACAAATGAATAATTTCTGATTTCTGATTTCTGATTTCTGATTTTTTGATTTCTGATTTCTGATTTCTCACAATTTGTAGCTCAAGGCTTGTATTGGCTCTGAACTCTCATCTCTCATCTCTCAACTTGTATTGACTCTGAACTCCTAAGCCAATTATCTGTAGATCGCTATCTTGCGACCTCCATCACTGCTTCTATACCCCCGATACATGCCTGCACTATTTAAGATCATAGCGTGATTTCCTTTTGCATCAACACCGATCATGCCTCCCTCGCCATCCATTTTTACTAATTTATCATTTACTACCGTATTCATGGCATCATGAAGACTGAGACCTTTATACTCCATCAAACAGCTCACATCATATGCGGCTACCGCCCGGATAAAAGGCTCTCCATGGCCGGTGCAACTGATAGCGCAGGTTTTATTATTCGCATACGTGCCGATTCCAATGATCGGGCTATCTCCTATCCTGCCATATTTCTTGTTTGTCATGCCACCGGTGCTGGTAGCGGCAGCAATATTCCCGCTGCTATCACAGGCTACCGCTCCTACCGTTCCGAATTTTTTATCCCGCATTAACTCTTCCAGTCGCTGGTGTGTATGGTCAAGGGAGTAATTGTCTGAATCGCGGATAGATTTCCATTGATCGTACCGAAACTGTGAGAAAAAATATTCATCTGGCTCAAGCTTCACCCCTTGTTTAATAGCAAAATCATTGGCGCCTTTTCCACTTAAAAAAACATGATTGCTGTGCATCATGACTTCGGTGGCGAGCATAATCGGATTACGAACATTGCGAACCCCTGCCACGGCCCCGGCCTCAAGATTTGCCCCGTTCATGATCGCCGCGTCCATTTCCTGTACCCCTTTTTTGGTAAACACGGAACCGCGGCCTGCATTAAAAAGAAGATTGTCTTCCAGGATAACAAGAGCTGCCTTCACCGCATTTACAGCTTCACCTTCCTGCTCCAATACTGCATAACCCGCTTCCACAGCAATCTCCAGGCCTTCCATATAGGCAGCCTCCAGATCCGGTGTCATGTGTTCCTTCAGAATGGTGCCTGCGCCCCCATGTATAACAATCGTGAATTTTGACATTTTTTATCCTGGTATTTATTTTTCTCTACCGATTTTTACTAATCAACTTTCGCCAGCCGCTCACCATGCAGCACCTATCCCCACCTCCCTGGCAACAGGTTATAATCTATGCCCGAAAATAACTACTTTAACACCGAATAATTTCAAAGTTTTCTTAATGATGTTTAAACGAACACTAACACAACCAGATATTCTTTTAATAGCAGCAAATCTATTGCCCGTTATAGGTGTTTGGTTTTTTGGATGGAACCCAAAAGAAGTATTTATTGTCTACTGCTTTGAAACAATCATCATCGGCTTTTATAACCTGGTAAAAATGGCGATAATAACCGCAGTGCGCAAAACTGATATTTGGGAAAATAATGGAACAAGGACAAGAGTTTCCGGGTGGGTCTTCATGCTTTTCTTCCTCGTGCATTATGGATTGTTTGTTACCGTCCAAATGGGAATATTTTTTGGCGTTTCGGGAATAGCCGATCAATATAATTTTAATTTTTTCAGTTTCTTTTATAAATGGCCCCAATTGATGACACAGGGTACATTGATCATGCTCGGTGTTTTTTTTATCAGTTATGGCTACAAAATGTTTACGGAATTTATTATACCCGGCCTCTATAAAACTACTCCGCTGGGACTGCAAATGTTCCAACCCTATATGAGAATATTTATTCAACAATTTGCAGTGATCCTGGGAAGCATGTTCCTGGTATTTGGAGCCGGAAAGATCTTCATTCTCATTTTTGCCCTGGTAAAAATCTGCTTTGAAGTGTATGTAAATTATGAAGCCGTATTGAATAAGGCGATTGCAGGATTCAAACAAAATCAAGGGAAATAGGACCAAAGCAAGCTTCAAGCCTCGAGCTATGAGCCGTACATCAGGAAAGCAGTAATTCACATTCATGCTGCAGCTTTCTCTTGTCAATAGCTACCGTTCCTACTTCTTCACAAACCAATCCACCTGCTATATTTGCAACCTCGGCCATCAGGTGAACTTTTTTTGTTGCCGCATACACCAGGGCTGCTACAGCAATAACTGTGTCTCCTGCTCCTGATACGTCTGCAATATTGCGGAGATGGGACCGGATCATAGAAGCTTTACCATCCTGCTGGTAAAAAACTCCTTTATCCGAAAGGGTGATGAAGGAAATATTATGCTCAAGGACATTTTTTAATTCGACATGAATTTTACGTAATAAAGCCTCATTGACTTCATCAAATAAAAGATTTAAGCCCTGCTTTACTTCTATTAGATTGGGTTTAAAAATATCTGCCTGGGAATAAGAGAAAAAGTTTTTTCTTTTGGGATCTACTGCAGTAATAACTCCGGCTGCTTTGCAAAGAGCGATTGCTTCCTGTATGATCTTTTCAGTCAGCACACCTTTATTATAATCCTCAAAGATCAAAATGTCAGGGTCATTTGTTTCTATGAAGAGCCGGACCTGGTCCACAAGGGCATCTTCATCTCTCTCATCAAGGTCAGCGGTCACTTCCTTATCAAGCCTCATCATTTGCTGGTTACGACTTATGATCCTGGTTTTATTTGTAGTTATCCTTGATGAACTTTTTACCAGGTAGGAAGTATCTATCATATTTTCCGTAAAAAGTTCCTCGAGCAATAATCCTTCTGTGTCATCGCCCATAACAGATAAAATAAAAACCTGCGATCCAAGGGACTGACAGTTCAGCGCCACATTCCCGGCTCCGCCAATCCGGTATTCCTTGTTGTCCATGACGACTACAGGAACGGGTGCTTCCGGAGAAATGCGATCCACCCTCCCCCACATGTAGGTATCAAGCATTACATCACCGATGACTCCGACCTTTAGCTTCGTAAATGAATCGAATAAACTTTGAAAGTCTTCCATACTGCAAAAATCGGTGAATTATTTTTTCCGCACAGCAATGGCGATAAAATAAAGAGGAATACCGACCAGGACAATGATTAAACCGGGCCAGGTATATTCCGGTTTGTACTTAATGAGTAAAAGACAAAATGCAATTCCCATTACAATATAGATTGCCGGAAGAATGGGATAGCCAAAAGCTTTATAAGGTCGTTCTACATTGGGTCTTTTCTTACGCAGAATAAAAATGCCCCCGATGGTGAGTACATAAAAAATTACTACTACAAATGAGATCATGTCAAGCAGGTCTCCATACCTTCCGCTCAAACAAAGTATTGAAGCCACAAGACATTGTATCCACAATCCAAATTCAGGAACAGCATTCCTGTTTAACATCCCGGTTCTTTTGAAGAATAATCCATCTTTTGCCATGGTGTAATATACCCGCGCTCCCGCAAGGATCAATCCATTGTTGCAGCCGAAGGTGGAGATCATGATCATAACCGCAATCACATACGTTCCTATTTCACCAAAAATTCCATTTGCAGCTGAAACCGCAACCCTGTCCTGTGGTGCAAAAGCAATATCATGAAGAGGAAGAACATTTACATACATCAGGTTTGCACTAACATAAATGATGGTAACGATTAGCGTTCCTAAAAATAAACTCAACCCTATATTCCGTTTTGGATTTTTTATCTCGCCAGCAATGAAGGTTACATTATTCCAGGCATCGCTGCTAAAAATGGATCCTACCATGGATGCTGCAATGGCTCCAAACATAGCAATAGGAAGATATTCCTTGATGCCTCCGTCCGCCGAGATGCCTTTCATGCTCCAGGCATTACTCCAGTTTGCGTGCCATGTTCCGGTTTTGGAACCGATCAAAAAACCAAATACGATCAGGCCAAATAAAGACAGCAATTTCACGGAGGTAAAACTTGTCTGTATCAGTTTACCACCTTTTATTCCTTTTGTGTTGATCCATGTAAGGAAAATGATCAGGCCAATAGAAACCAATTGCGCCGGGTAGAGCTTAAAGGATCCGATATGCGCCAGTATGTTCTCATCTTTTAGTTCCAGGGCAGGAATAAAATACCCGGCAAACTTGGAAAAAGCAACCCCCACCGCAGCGATCGTGGCAGTTTGGATCACCGCAAAAAAACTCCAGCCATATAAAAAAGCAACAAAAGGATTATAGGCTTCTTTCAGGTAAACATATTGCCCGCCAGCTTTTGGAAACATGCCGCTCAATTCACCATAACTCACCGCGGCAGTGATCGTCATAAATCCTGTGATCAGCCAGACAACGATCAGCCAGCCGGCGCTACCAACGTTTCTTGTAATATCTGCGCTTACAATAAATATCCCTGAACCGATCATGGAACCGGCAACAATCATCGTTGCATCCACAAGACCCAATGATTGCTTAAATGAAGTTGCATGTTCCGGTTCGCTTAATATTTCTTCTGCCATGAAGTTGGTTTATGCTTCAAGATAAGTATTTTAATTTTTTTAGACCAGGGCACTCGTTTTGACCTGCCAGGGTATCCCGTTAGATATCAATTGACGATAATATTCAAAACATTTTTGAAAATAAATCCAAAACCAACCAGGATCATTTTTCCCGGCAGTTTACAGGCAAAAAAAACCCGCTTATCGCGGGCATCTATGGTTTTTATTTAGAAGGCTTCTTCTTAACATACATTTCGTTCAATCCTTTCAAAAGATCATTTGTAATATCCAGGGTACTATCCTTATAAAAAACGATGCCCGGTTCATCCGAAATAATAATGGTGTACCTCTTATCTTTATTATACTCAGCGCAGAATTTACGGATCATGGTAAGAATTTCCTGTTGCGTCTGCACATAATATGTTTTGTAATCCTGGTCAAGGTTTGCTTTCCTGTTTTTGATAGATTCTTCCAATTGACCCAGCTCGCTCGTAGCAGCCTCCACCTGTGCACCTGTCATAGTCGATTTATGCTGTTGCAGATTGACATACTTTTCCTGGTAAACATTCTGAAGGCGGCTCATTTCTGAATTAATATTGTCCTCTTTTTTTTCGAGTTCATTCTTCCATTTCCTGGCCATCTCAAAATTTGCTTCTACTGAATCCATCTCAAAATATGCCACGGCGCAACTGCCCGGAGCAGTATTTACAACCGGATCATTTTGGACCGGTTTATTCTGAGAAGTCGTACTCGTTTTTCCGGTATTAAAATGGAGGTAAAATAAAACACCTACCGCAAGGATCAGTACCACGTTCAATATGATCACACCAATTTTCATCCATTCATTTTTTGCAAAGTAAAGACGATTAGACTGCCAAATATAGGCATTACGGGACTTTAGGAAAGCGTTAACGTAGGCCATTTTGAGCCCTATTTTACACAGCTGAAAACAAAAAAGGAGTAGCGTTTGCTACTCCTTAATATTCAATCAGAATTCATTAATTGTCATCATTCTTCTTCATCATACGCCATGGCTTCCTTTGTAGTCTGGAGCAATTCATACTCTTCTTTACTGCCTACGATCATATTCTCAAATTCACGCAAACCGGTACCGGCAGGTATTGGATGACCCGTGATCACATTTTCTTTTAATCCCAGCATTTCATCTGTCTTACCCTGGATAGCAGCTGAGCTTAACACCTTTGTAGTTTCCTGGAAGGAAGCTGCAGAGATCCAGCTTTGCGTACCCAAAGAGGCTTTCGTAATTCCAAGTAATGTTGGAGCCGATGTAGCCGGGCTTGCATCACGGAATTCGACCAGTTTTTTATCGTTCCGGCGAAGAATAGAATTTTCTTCTCTCAATTCGCGCAAACTAACAATTTGACCGGCGCGCAACTTAGCTGATTCACCAGGTTCAGTAACCACCTTTTTATCGTAGATGAAATCATTTTCCTGGAGAAATTCAAGTTTGTCTTCAAGATCCTCTTCAAGGAATTTGGTATCACCCGGATCAACAATACTAACCTTACGCATCATCTGGCGAACGATCACTTCAATATGTTTGTCGTTGATCCTTACACCCTGTAAACGATATACTTCCTGGATCTCATTCACAACGTATTGCTGAACAGCAAAAGGTCCCTGGATAGAAAGAATATCCTGTGGAGATATCTGTCCATCACTCAATGGCGAACCTGCTTTTACAAAGTCTCCGTCCTGCGCCAGGATTTGCCTGGTTAACGGTACAAGATATTTTTTCGTTACACCATCTTTTGCTTCAATGATGATCTCACGATTACCGCGTTTTACAGCCCCCATGGTAACAACACCATCAATTTCAGAAACAATAGCAGGATTGCTTGGGTTCCTGGCCTCAAATAATTCTGTTACACGCGGCAGACCACCCGTGATGTCCCTTAACTTACCAAGCACACGGGGTATCTTCACGATAACCTGTCCCGCTTTTACCTCATCGGATTCTTCAATTACAATATGGCTACCTGTAGGAAGGTTGTAAGATTTGATCTCTTTACCTTCAATAAGGATCGAAGGTATTTTTGTCTTGTCGCGGGTTTCAATAACCACTTTTTCGCGGTGACCTGTTTGTTCATCTGCTTCTTCGCGATAAGTTACGCCTTCAATAACATTTTCAAATTTTAAAGTTCCGTTGATTTCTGCAACGATAACGTTATTGAACGGATCCCATGTACAAATTATATCTCCCTTCGTCACTTTCTGACCGTCTTTTACATTTAGTGCGGCACCGTAAGGAATATTATTTGTAATCAATAACCGATCATTCTTTGCATCAATAATTCTTACTTCACCGGTACGGCCGATTACGGTCTGTACTTTTTGTTTTTCGTTATTTTCAGTAATTACAGTACGCAACCCGTCAAACTGGATGGTACCATCAAACTTCGCTGGTAATGTAGATTCAACTGATGCAGATCCGGCAACACCACCCACGTGGAAGGTGCGGACGTTTGCTTTCGCAGGTAAGCACCGAGCGAATTTCAACCATTTCAATCCCGGTTTCTTCGATCTTCTTTGCAATTTCAGTAGTTATTTCTTCACCGGCTGCTGCAAGCAATGATTCCGTCTGGGGATCATACACATCGTGAAGGGACATACGACCCTCTATCCTGTCACTCAGCGGCTCAATCACATCCTCATTATCTTTTAATGCGGTTGTGGCAATACCACGTAATGTACCGCAATCTTCTTCTGTGATCACGACATCCTGGGAAACGTCAACCAAACGACGGGTAAGGTAACCTGCATCAGCCGTTTTCAATGCCGTATCTGCAAGACCCTTACGGGCACCGTGTGTAGAGATAAAGTAATCCAATACATTCAAGCCACCCTTAAAGTTGGAAAGAATTGGATTTTCAATAATTTCAGAACCGCTGGATCCTGACTTTCTTGGTTTCGCCATCAATCCTCTCATACCAGCAAGCTGTTTGATCTGTTGCTTTGAACCGCGGGCTCCTGAATCAAGCATCATAAACACCGAATTGAAACCCTGTTTATCGTTGCTTAACTCACGTATCAATGTTTCCGTGATCCTTGTATCCACACGGCTCCAGATATCAACGATCTGGTTATAACGTTCATTATTTGTTATCAGACCCACGTTGTAGTTATCCCACACCTCATTCACTTCAATTTTTGCATTGTCAAGAAGTTCTTCTTTGATATCCGGAATAATGAGATCATTAATACTGAATGACAAACCTCCCTGGAATGCGGTGCGGAAACCGAGTTGCTTAATGTCATCAAGGAATTTCACCGTTTTTGGAATGTTGGTGATCTTAATAATATCCCCGATGATCTCACGGAGATTCTTTTTCGTGAGCAAAGCATTTACGAATCCCACTTCATTGGGGACATTTTGATTGAACAGCACACGGCCAACCGTAGTTTCAATTAATTTATGTACCAGCAAACCATCAGCATTGCGGATGTTTGTTTTTACTTTAATATAGGCATGCAGGTCAATCACTCCTTCATTATAGGCAATGATCACTTCATCATTTGAATAAAATATCTTGCCTTCTCCTCTCACTTTTTCCGCTTCAGTTGATTTTTTACCCTTTGTAATATAATACAGGCCTAACACCATGTCCTGTGAAGGAAGTGTGATAGGCGTACCATTCTGTGGGTTCAGAATGTTGTGAGACGCGAGCATCAACAGCTGGGCTTCCAAAACTGCCGCATTACTTAAAGGAACGTGAACGGCCATCTGGTCACCATCAAAATCCGCATTGAAGGCCGTGGTCACCAATGGATGTAACTGTATGGCTTTGCCTTCAATTAATTTTGGCTGAAATGCTTGGATAGATAAACGGTGAAGCGTCGGGGCACGATTGAGCATTACAGGATGACCCTTTAAAATATTTTCAAGGATATCCCAAATAACCGCTTCTTTTTTATCAACAAGTTTTCTTGCAGACTTCACTGTTTTTACAATACCTCTTTCAATGAGTTTACGAATGATAAAAGGCTTGAACAATTCCGCAGCCATATCTTTCGGCAAACCACATTCATGCAATTTTAATTCGGGTCCTACAACTATTACAGAACGACCGGAATAATCAACACGTTTTCCAAGAAGGTTCTGACGGAAACGACCTTGTTTGCCTTTCAATACATCACTTAATGATTTTAAAGCACGGCCGCCTTCAGCTTTTACAGCATTTGATTTTCTTGAGTTATCAAATAAACTGTCCACTGCTTCCTGCAACATTCTTTTTTCATTACGAAGAATGACCTCAGGAGCTTTGATCTCCAATAATCTTTTCAGACGATTGTTGCGGATGATCACACGGCGATAAAGATCATTAAGATCCGATGATGCGAACCTACCACCATCCAAAGGGACCAGGGGACGTAGTTCAGGTGGTATCACAGGAATATATTGCATCACCATCCATTCTGGACGATTGGTAATCCTCAGGTTTGCATCACGGAAAGCTTCTACAACACTCAATCTCTTCAAGGCATCCGCTTTTCTTTGTTGTGATGTTTCAGTAGCAGCAGCATTACGCAGGTCAAAAGACAACTGGTCAAGATCTATTCTTTGCAGCAGATCATGAACAGCCTCTGCACCCATCTTAGCGATGAATTTGTTAGGATCATCATCGGCTAAATATTGATTTTCTTTTGGCAAAGCCTCAAGAATATCAAGGTATTCTTCTTCGGTAAGCAGGTCACCATAATTCTGACCCTTATCCACCCGAAGACCTGGTTGTATAACAACAAATCTTTCGTAGTAAACGATGCTCTCCAATTTCTTAGAGCTTACACCAAGCAGGTACCCAATTTTATTGGGAAGTGATTTAAAATACCAGATATGAACAACAGGGACAACCAATTTGATATGTCCCATTCTTTCACGGCGAACTTTTTTCTCCGTTACCTCAACACCACAACGGTCGCACACAATACCCTTGTACCGGATACGCTTATATTTTCCACAAGCGCATTCATAATCTTTTACCGGCCCAAAAATCCTTTCGCAAAACAAACCATCACGTTCAGGTTTGTAAGTACGATAGTTAATGGTTTCAGGTTTCAACACTTCTCCATAGCTTCTTTCAAGGATCGAATCAGGTGAAGCCAAACCAATAGTGATCTTTGAAAATGTTGGCCTCGGGCGATTTTCTTTTTTGATAGCCATATTTCGATTTGCGATTTTAGATTTTAATTTAAGTTACCAGGCTCTCTTGCACTTTCTGTCCGATAATTATAAAATGATCCTGAATACATGAGATCGATTCTCACCATTCTTCCATCACCATTATTATTCGAACTTAAGATCAAGGCCTAATCCACGGAGTTCATGCACCAATACATTGAAAGACTCGGGAATTCCTGCTCTTGGAACGTTATCACCTTTTACAATACTTTCATAGGTCTTTGCACGACCGATGATATCATCAGATTTTATTGTAAGCAATTCCTGCAAAATATTTGACGCTCCATAAGCTTCCAGTGCCCACACTTCCATTTCCCCAAACCTTTGACCTCCGAACTGTGCTTTACCACCCAGCGGTTGCTGAGTAATCAAACTGTAAGGTCCAATTGAACGGGCGTGCATCTTATCATCCACCATGTGATGAAGCTTGATCATATAAATAACACCCACGGTGGCTTTCTGGTGGAACCGTTCCCCGGTTTCCCCATCATACAGGAAGGTGTGGCCATATTTGGGAATCCCTGCCTGCTCACAGTATTCAGCAATTTCATCCACTGTGGCCCCATCAAAAATGGGTGTTGAGAATTTAATTCCTAATTTTTGTCCGGACCATCCCAGCACTGTTTCATAAATCTGGCCCAGGTTCATACGACTAGGCACACCCAATGGATTAAGAACAATATCAACAGGTGTTCCATCTTCCAGGAATGGCATGTCTTCCGAACGGACAATCTTAGCGACAATCCCCTTATTACCATGACGACCGGCCATTTTATCACCAACTTTCAGCTTACGCTTAACAGCCAGGTATACTTTTGCCAGTTTCAATACGCCGGCAGGCAATTCATCTCCGATCGAGATGTTGAATTTTTCTCTCTTATATCTTCCTAACTCTTCGTTGTACTTGATATTGAAATTGTGCAGCAGGATATTGATCTGCTCATCCACTTTTTTATCACCGGTCCATCCCAAAGGATTTACATTCTGGTAATCGATACCGGCAAGATTCTTTTGAGTGAATTTTGCACCTTTGCCGATCAATATTTCACCAAAATTGTTGCCGACCCCTGTTGAGGTGTGCTCTCTTAACAATACCTGCAACTTTTCCAAAAGCACCTCCATGAGATCCGTTTCATTTTTCTCATGGACTTTTTCTAATTTATCCAAAGCTGCTTTCTCGCGCACTTTGGCATTTTTATCTTTCTTGGCTCTCTGGAATAATTTCTTGTTGATCACCACACCTTCAACGCCATTAGGAGCTTTCAGAGATGCATCTTTTGCATCACCTGCTTTATCTCCAAATATCGCACGCAACAATTTTTCTTCCGGTGTAGGATCGCTTTCACCTTTTGGAGTGATCTTACCAATAATAATATCACCTTCTTTAATCTGTGCGCCGACACGTATGATACCATTCTCATCAAGGTCCTTAGTCGCTTCTTCTGATACATTTGGTATATCAGGCGTCAATTCTTCTTCACCCAATTTGGTATCTCTCACTTCCAATTCATATTCTGAGATATGCACGGATGTAAACAGATCTTCCTTCACCACTCTTTCACTTATTACGATAGCATCCTCAAAATTGTATCCTTTCCAGGGCATGAAGGCAACCTTAAGATTTTTACCGAGGGCCAGTTCACCATTTTGAGTGGCGTAACCTTCCGTAAGAAAATCTCCTTCTTTTACCACCTGGCCTTTTCTGACCCCTGGCTTAAGATTTATAGACGTCTCCTGGTTTGTTTTTATGAATTTAGTGAGCCTGTATACTTTCAGGTCATCTTCAAAACTTACCAGTTTCTGTCCTTCATTTCTATTGTAACGAACATGAATTTCATTTGCATCAACATATTCCACCACTCCGTTTCCTTCTGAGTGTATCTGGATCCTGGCATCGCGCGCAGCCTTTCCTTCCAGCCCTGTTCCTACAATGGGAACATCAGGACGGATCAACGGAACAGCCTGGCGTTGCATGTTTGATCCCATCAATGCACGGTTCGCATCATCATGCTCAAGGAACGGAATTAGTGATGCACTCAAACCAACAATCTGGTTGGGCGCCACATCCATAAATTCAACATCCTCCCTGTCAAGAATTGGGAAATCACCAGTTTCACGGCTTACCACTTTTTCTTCTAAAAAATGTCCCTTTTCATCGAGCGGTGAATTTGCCTGTGCAATTTTAGCCGTATCCTCTTCCTCAGCGCTTAAAAATGTCAATTCCTTCATGTTCACCTTGCCTGACTCGACTTTACGATATGGAGTTTCGATGAAACCCATTTCATTGATCACCGCATGAACACAAAGAGTAGATATCAATCCAATATTTGGACCTTCCGGAGTTTCAATTGTGCAAAGACGCCCGTAGTGAGAATAGTGAACATCACGGACTTCAAATCCAGCTCTTTCACGGCTTAGACCGCCGGGCCCCAGCGCTGAGATACGACGTTTGTGCGTGATCTCTGAAAGTGGATTTGTCTGGTCAAGAAATTGAGACAGCTGCGATGTTCCAAAGAAAGAATTAATGACTGATGAAAGTGTCCTGGCATTGATCAAATCAACAGGCGTGAACACTTCATTGTCGCGCACGTTCATTCTTTCACGGATCGTTCTTGCCATACGGGCAAGGCCTACACCAAACTGCGCATACAATTGTTCCCCTACTGTGCGCACACGACGGTTACTCAAATGGTCAATATCATCTATTTCAGCCTTACCATTGGTGAGGCGAACAAGATATTTAATGATCTCAATGATATCTTCTTTGGTCAATGTTTTTTGTTCCAGCGGAGAGTTAAGATTCAGTTTCCGGTTGATCTTGTACCGGCCTACTTCCCCAAGATCATATCTCTTATCGCTGAAGAATAATTTATCAATGATCCCTCTCGCCGTTTCATTGTCTGGCGCATCTGCTCCACGCAACTGGCGGTAAATATGCTGAACTGCTTCCAGCTCACTGTTAGAGGTATCTTTATTTAACGTGTTGTAGATAATAGCGTAGTCGCCACCTACATCTTCTTTCTGAATAAAAACGCTTTTGACATCCATTTCAACTACCATGTCTATAGCTTCCTGGTCAAGAATTGAATCGCGTTCAAGGACGACTTCATTTCTTTCAATAGACACAACCTCGCCTGTATCTTCATCCACAAAATCTTCCACCCAGCTTCTCAATACACGTGCTGCAAGGCGGCGCCCGATATATTTCCCCAATGCTTTTTTATCGCCTTTTACTTCATCTGCCATCCCGAATAATTCTAGGATATCTTTATCCGTCTCGAAACCTATTGAACGAAGTAAAGTAGTTACCGGGAATTTTTTCTTACGATCGATGTAAGCATACATCACATTATTGATGTCCGTTGCAAATTCCATCCATGCTCCTTTAAAAGGAATAACTCTTGCTGAATAGATCTTTGTTCCGTTTGGATGAATCGATTGTCCAAAGAATACACCAGGTGAACGATGCAACTGAGAAACAACAACGCGTTCTGCTCCATTGATCACGAAAGTTCCTCTTGGCGTCATGTAAGGAATATTGCCAAGAAATACGTCCTGAACAATGGTTTGGAAATCTACGTGTTCCTCGTCATTGCAACTCAACCTAAGCTTGGCTTTTAAAGGCACCGCATAAGTAAGACCGCGCTCCATACACTCTTCGATAGTGTAACGTGGCGGATCAATGAAATAATCGAGAAATTCAAGTACAAAAATGTTGCGGGTATCTGTGATCGGGAAATTCTCACGGAATACTCGAAACAAACCTTCGATGTTTCGTTTGTCGGGGGTTGTTTCTAACTGAAAAAAATCTCTGAATGATTGGATCTGAATGTCCAGAAGATCTGGGGCATCCGCAAGATGCTTGATTTTACCAAAGTCGATCCTGTGATTCAATTTTGTTGAAGACATAGGCTTATAAACCGGTTTTAAAGTCAATGACGCATAAATCACTTTAGGCTTTTTTCAGTTATGAAAAATGCCTTTGGGAATCAACTATTTGATTATGATTAGTAACGTCAAAATGTATTTGGCCAAATTAAAGGAACGCAAAGGTAGGGAATAATGACTTACAAACAAGAAATCTTTAGCAACAAACATTACGCCATAATCCCATTTTTTTTGTATCGTATGAGAGTAAATTTGAATGTAGATTACAGAAACCTTATTTATGAATTGGAAACGATTTTTGAAGGATTATTTCACCTTCCCCCGAAAAGAAAGAATCGGCCTTTTAATCCTGGTCCTTCTCATTCTCATAATCTGGATTTTCCCCAAAATTATTTCGTCAAAAAGCTCCTATCCGATCACATTTGACACCAGTTGGATTGCCATTTCCAGAAAGTTGGAACACAAAGAAGTAAATACACCGATCCAGGCCGATTCCCGGGACGAAAACATCAATGAATTGACCTTCGATAAATCCACTGAGAAACAGCCTGAAAATCTTAAAGCAACCCTATTTTATTTTGACCCGAATACCCTCTCGTTTGAGGGTTGGAAGAAATTAGGCATGCGTGAGAAAACCATTTCAACCATTGAAAAATATTTGGCAAAAGGCGGTCATTTTTATAAACCAGCAGATCTGAATAAAATCTATGGAATACACCCTGATGAATTTGAAAAATTGGAGGCGTTTATAAAGATTGAAGCACCCCCTACCAGTGATGCTAAATCTTCGTTAAAAAATGAATTCAGGAAGGACGTATCACCTAAATATCATTCGATAGAGATCAACACATCGGATACTTCCGCTTTTATTGAATTGCCTGGCATAGGCAATAAACTGGCGGCAAGAATTGTAAACTTCAGAGAAAAACTAGGTGGATTCTATTCTATTGACCAGGTTGGCGAAACTTATGGATTGCCAGACTCCACTTTTCAAAAAATACGATCCTTTTTGCAACTTGAAAACAGTCCCGTAAAGAAAATTAATATCAACACTGCCACGAAGGATGAAATGAAAACTCATCCCTACCTGAGATGGAGCCTTGCCAATGCTATTGTTGAATACAGGAACCAGCATGGAAATTATGTTTCGGTGGATGATCTTAAAAAGATTACGTTGATCACAGACGATCTGTTTAACAAGATAAAATATTACATAACCCTTTAAACAAAAAAAACCCCGTCCCGCACATGCGGGACGGGGTTAAAATTTTTAAAAGCACTGATTGCTTAGGCAATTTCCACATCGGCGCCGGCTTCTTTAAGCCTTGTAACGATGTCGTCAGCTTCTCCTTTAGAAATCCCTTCTTTGATATTCTTTGGAGCTCCGTCAACAAGTTCTTTCGCTTCTTTCAAACCTAAACCAGTTAAGTCTTTTACAACTTTCACCACGTTCAGTTTGTTGGCGCCAGCGGCTTTCAACACTACATTGAAAGCTGTTTTTTCTTCAGCAGCCGGAGCAGCTCCGCCACCTGCAGGACCTGCAGCAACAGCTACAGCAGCAGCGGCCGGTTCAATACCATATTCTTCTTTCAGGATTTTTGCAAGTTCATTTACTTCTTTTACTGAAAGATTTACAAGCTGTTCAGCAAATGATTTTAAGTCTGCCATTTTTTACATTTTTAAAAACCGCCTTCTTAGTTATTACTCCGGCGGAAGGTTTATAATTTGTCTTCACTTATACCCGAAGACCTAGGTATTATTTTTAAGCTTATACTGTTTTATATTAAGCCGCCAACCATCAGGCCTGGGCTCTTTCTTCCAATGCTTTTACCAGGCTTGCAAGTTTGCCTCCTGCATTGAGGGCACTCATTACATTTTTGGCAGGCGATTGTAATAGCCCGATGATTTCTCCGATAAGATCCTGTTTACTCCTGAGATTGATGAGTATTTTTAGCTGGTCATTCCCTGAAAAAACATCACCATCGATAAATGCTGCCTTTAATACCGGCCTTTCATTGTTGATCTCTTTACGAAAAGAACTAATGATCAAAGCAGGATCTTTTGCATTTTCAGAAAACATCAGCGCAGTTACACGGTGTAAGGAATCATAAACGCCGGCATAACGTTCGGCATCCAATGATTCAAGTGCCTTTTTGATCAGGGTGTTTTTAGCCACTTTCATTTCTACTTTCTTGCTAAAACAAGCCCGGCGCAATTTTCCGACCTGTGCCACGGTCAGTGATTCTGTGTCTGTAACATAGAAGTTGTTGTATTGGGAAAACTTATCCTTCAACAACTCAATCACTTCGTTTTTTTGATCTTTAGTCATGACTTAAAATTTGTCATCTCAAACCAAAAATGGTGTGAGACCATATCAAATATTTTAGTGTACTGCAAATGCTTTTGTGTCAACAGAAATACCAGGGCTCATGCTGCTTGCCATGCTGATGCCCCTCACATAGGCTCCCTTTGCTGAAGAAGGCCTTGCTTTCATGATAGCATTCAACAATTCCATGCTGTTTTCGGCAATCTTTTCAGGTGCAAAACTTACCCGCCCGATCGAAGCATGAATGATACCTGCTTTATCAACTTTGAAAGCGATCTTACCACCTTTCACCTCATTGACAGCTCCTGCAACGTCATTGGTTACCGTTCCTGTTTTGGGATTGGGCATCAGGTTACGAGGACCTAAAACTTTACCAAGCTTCCCGATTTTAGGCATTACGGAAGGAGTGGCGATCACAACATCTATATCCACCCAGCCCCCTTCAATTTTTTGAATAAATTCATCCAGGCCTACAAGATCAGCCCCTGCTGCTCTTGCATCGGCTTCTTTATCTGGCGTGCAAAGCACTAATACTCTTTTTGTTTTACCGGTACCGTGCGGAAGCGTTACGGTGCCGCGAATTGCCTGGTCGGCTTTTTTCGGATCAACTCCTAAGCGGATATGCAGATCTACAGACGCATCAAATTTTGTAGTGTTGATCTGTTTCACTAAGGATGAGGCCTCTTTTAAAGAGTAGGCCTTATTCTTATCCAGTTTGCTTTCCGCTGTTTTTCTTTTCTTACTGATGGATGCCATAATCAATCTGTTTTAAAAATTTTCAAGGATTAATTTTCCCATGGTGCTTTACCTTCAACGGTTAAGCCCATGCTGCGAGCGGTACCTGCAACCATTTTCATGGCACTTTCAACTGTAAAACAATTCAGGTCAGGCATTTTATCTTTCGCAATTGCTTCTACCTGTGACCAGTTTACTTTGCCGATCTTGGCGCGGTTGCTCTCCTTTGAACCTTTTTGAACTTTTGCGGCTTCCATCAACTGAACAGCTGCGGGAGGGGTCTTGATAATAAAATCAAAACTCTTATCTGAATAAACTGTAATTAAAACAGGAAGTGTTTTTCCCATTTTGTCCTGGGTGCGGGCATTGAATTGTTTGCAGAATTCCATGATATTGATTCCCTTGGAACCCAATGCCGGACCGATTGGAGGTGCAGGATTTGCCTGGCCACCTTTGCACTGTAGCTTTACAAAGCCAGTGATTTCTTTTGCCATTTTCTACGATTTATTGGTTCAAACGACCTTTCGCCGCCGCGCGGCTACCAGGTCTCCCAAATTCCTCATCCTTAAAAAGGAGCGCTGAAAGAACTTATGGGGCGGCAAAGATAAGGTGCAATGATCAATTGGAGAACTGTTTGGCAAAATATTTTATATTCCCTGCATCCTGAATTCTTTCTATCTTATGCCTTCATCTCCCTATTATTTATATATGGAAATAGTGGCAAGAAATATCTTTTCATATTTAAAAGCAGGCCGTCTTTTACACCTGATTACCTTCCTGGAATTGACTATTTCATTTTGCCTTTTTTATTTTGGTGATATTTTTTCCTGGCTTTCTGAAGGCAATATTCCATTGAAATTAACTGCATTAAGCCCTGTGGTTGGCATGCCTTTATTTGCACAATTGGATGCAAGGTCAAGGTATCAAAATTATAAATTGGTAAAAGATCATTTATATATGTTTGGTTTTCAAAAGAGAATCTTGAAACCATTCATAAAATCCAGGTGCCAGCGTGATGCTGCCAGGTCCGCCGCCGGCGAATTAGGGATGACCCTGAAATGCAAAGAATATTTTAAAGAAAATGGCTATAAATGGTACCATCTTTTTCCGGATGCGATCTTCAAAAAACCTTCCATCCTGTCCACAAGAGATTTTTGGGTGACTACGCTATTCGCAGAAACGTATCATCCAAAGATTGATTTTGAAAAAAAAGATATTTTTATTTCAACAAAGCAACAGGAAGTCGCTCTTTCAGTAGTTAAACTCTAGATTTTTTTCTTTTTCCTGAAATTCAGGTAGTCCAGGAAATAAATGATCTTAAAAGAAAAATTATTATTCTGGTCTGCCTGGACTGTATTATTGAGGTTCTTCAAATAGCTTCCGTCAACCCTTTCATCAAAAGTGTAAACAGCATTTTTCCAAACGACATTTATGAAACTCCCGGGAGCAAATTGCCAGGTATAGGTCATATCGATGTTGAAATAATTTACATTCTGATTTTCATCCTGGTTAAAGGTGGGGTTCTTTTGAAGACCCCCATCCTGCAATAACGTAAACAGTTCTTTATAATCCACCTTGCTCCAGTAATGGCGTACCCTCGCTACGATACCCATCTTAGAATTGAAATTGTATTTGAACGTTACAATATTTTCAATCGTCATCCTGTTCCGTCGGCCGAAGATGATGTCATTCGTTGCGGAATCGATTGTGGCAAATCCTACATTATTTGACTGGGGCTCTATTGACAAACTATGATTTATGGAAAATTTGTTGCTGAAACGAAACCCCTGGATAAATGTTGCCAGGATGCGGGTGCTGTTAAAAAGACTTCTTTTGACAAACAGAACCTCGGTGTTTACATTATACCTTTTTGATTGATTGGTTTGAAACCAGCTATCTATATACCAATCAGACCATCCCTTAAAAACCCGCCCGGCAACCCGCGGCTCAAAAAAATCATTGTATTTAAGATCATGCCCCACAACAGTCCCTACAAACCAAAGGCTTTTTAACTGGCTATTGGCATTGATATTGATAACCGCATTTTTGTAAGCGGCTGGCAATAGTTGTCGAGAATAATACGCATTAAAGTTCAAATATAAATTGTTGTACCAGCTGGTTTGCTTCAGCCAATGATATTGCATCCAATAGGTATGGTCAAGAAAATTGTTGAACGCAAAATAACCCAGGTCGTTACTATTATATTTATCGTTTGTCAGATCCTGGCGAAAATTGAAATTGAAATTTCCGCTCGTCTTTCCAAAATACGCACTGTGGCTATATCCCGTTTGAGTTTTGCCATCGGGCAAATAATTTACCAGGCTGCTTGTAGATACTTTACCGCCCACGTTCCAGGTATTTGTTTTATCATTCAGATCAAATAATGCTGCAGAAACATTCGCATCGTAGTCGCTGCCGCTTCTTAATACATCGGTGTTTACAAAACTGATGCTGGAATTGTGCTTCAGCGATTGATCAAGAACTATGATATTGTAATTCGTTAAGGGGTTTGTTTGTATTTTTCGTTGATGCTTTGCATCATCTTCCACTACGGCATATTGAGGGGAGGTAATAGCATTGAGAATACCTATCCCTAACCCGTTTTGAAATCTTCCTGAAATTTTTGTGGCATTTATCAATTTTGTTTCCAGGGGATTTTTTACAATGTGTTCATCGCTGGTCATGTAGTTACCTAAATCATCAAAATGAAGTGGGGTACCTCCAATCCTTCGTGAATAAAATAAATTTCCTTTTCCGAAAAGTTCAGTTCCTTCTGTAAAAAAACTCCTGTTTTCATTAAACTTAACTTCAAAAGGTGTGAGGTTCAAAACCTGGTTATCACTCTGCACCTGGCCAAAATCAGGGATCAGCGTGGCATCCAGGGTCATTGCCTGGCTGATGCCATACTTAAGATCCATTCCACCATTGACAGAGGATGTCAAATTCTTTTGGCCCGGTGTGTTATATGGATAATGATTAACGTAGGTAGAAAAGTAGGGTGAGAATTGAAGTCGTAATGGTGGTTTGATATTGGAAATGTTCGTCCACAAACCTTCCTGGGTGAGAAATCCATTCTTATTTGGATCAATAGGGTTCCAGGTAAATTGTTCTTCCGTTTTTCGCCTGCGGCGGGTAATATTGAATCCCCAGGTCTGTACCGCCTTTTTTCCAAAGCGTATGGCAGAATAGGGAATGAACATCTCAAAGCTCCACCCGTCCTTGTATATCTGGGTAGCGCTTTTCCATACAGAATTCCAGGTAAAATCTTCAGAATTTCCATTTAGCGCAGGAGGAGACATTTTAGCGTCCCACTGTTCATTGAGCGGGGTAACGAAATATTCAAAGCCATTCAGCTTGTCATTGTATGTATCAAAAATAATTCCTACATAATCATTCGTCCCGAACCCATCTCTCCCCACAAGTTCCATTGCAATGCTATCCCGTGTGTGCTCGTGACAATATCCTCCAAAATAGATTCCTGCATCATCATACATCAACCAGGATTCAGTCCTGTCACTATATTCTTCTTTATCGCCAATCTTAGGGCGAAATTCAACAAGGTCGGTCATCATGGCTGCATCTTTCCATGCGCTGTCATCGAGTGACCCATCTATTTTTACAGGTAAATAAGTTCTTTTCCCCGGTAGTTCTTTTGGAGCAGTTTGTGAAAAAGATATGTAAGGGATAAAAAAAATAATGGAAAGCAAGGAAAGAATTACGTGCTGGTTATATTTCTCTCTCATGAGTGCCCGGGGGTATGGTTTATACTTTAACGATCAGACCCCACGAAATTAGACGCCCGAAAAAAAAGAATGTTACCGCTTATCAAAAGAATAAAAAAAAGCTATTGCTTTAAGAAAGTATTAACGCAATCAAAAGATTTTCATGTCTCCAATTAGCATTCCTGGAGACACTTACTTAACTGATTTTTTCTACCTGCATATAGTTAAGTTCAACCGGGGTAGAGCGACCGAATATTTTTACTGTTACTTTTAATTTTTTCTTTTCATCATTTACTTCTTCAATCACTCCATTGAAATCATTAAAAGGTCCTTCAATGATCTTAATGGTTTCTCCAACAATAAATGGCTCACTCATGCTTACGCCACCAGCTTCGGCCATTTCATCCATTTTGCCAAGCATTTTATTTACTTCGGCTTTGCGTAAAGCAATGGGATTCTCTTTTCCAAGGAAATGAATGACGTTTGTAGTATTCTTAATGGTGTCACGTAAGTCATCACTTAATTTTCCTTCGCCAATTTCCACCATTACATAACCCGGGTAATAGTTTCTTTCGCGCATCACTTTTTTTCCATTCTGAACTTTATATACTTTTTCAACAGGCAAAAAAACCTGCCTGACGATTTCTCCCCAACCACCGCGGGAAATTTCTTTATCGAGGTATTCTTTTACCTTACGTTCCTTGCCGCTAACAACACGAAGAACATACCATTTCGTTTCCTGCTGAGCGGTATTCTGAATGTTTGTTGTCTCGTCCATTTTAAAAAAAGAATTTATAAACTTGTTTCAAAACATTACCTGTAGCAAAATCCATCACCCAAACGAGGGCTGTAATGACGAATGTCGCCGCCAAAACAATCATTGTTGATTGCTGAAGTTGTGCCCAGGTAGGCCAGGTTACTTTCTCAAGAAGTTCCTTATAGCTCTCTCTGAAATAAGTTGAGATTTTATGCATTTTTTTTGATTTAAAGGAGGGTTCCAAATTAGGAAACTTGAACCTCTTTTTTGCACGGGCGGAGAGATTCGAACTCCCATCAACGGTTTTGGAGACCGCTATTCTGCCATTGAACTACGCCCGTAAGAAAGCTAAAAGCTATCCTGAACGGCCGGGACAGCTTTTAGAAATATATACCAAAGATAAAAATCTTTTACAAAAAGCCTTAGCTACCAGGCCTCAAGGGGCCCGTCAGCTTATTTCAGGATCTCAACCACTTGTCCGGCACCAACCGTACGTCCACCCTCACGAATAGCGAATTTCAACCCTTTTTCCATGGCTATGGGCTGAATCAATTTTACAGTCAACGGCGTGTTATCTCCGGGCATTACCATTTCTGTGCCTCCTGGCAATTCTACTTCGCCAGTTACATCTGTTGTGCGGAAATAAAACTGGGGCCTGTATTTATTGAAGAAAGGAGTATGACGTCCACCTTCTTCTTTGCTTAATACATACACTTCACATTTGAAATCAGTATGTGGCGTAATTGATCCGGGTTTGCAGATAACCATGCCGCGACGGATCTGGCTTTTTTCAATTCCACGGAGCAATAAACCCGCATTATCGCCAGCTTCACCTTCGTCAAGAATTTTGCGGAACATTTCAACACCTGTTACTACTGAGTTTAAAGGTTGAGGTATCAGTCCAACTATTTCTACTCCTTCACCTGTCTTTACTTTTCCTCTTTCAATACGGCCAGTGGCAACAGTACCACGACCCGTAATAGAAAACACATCTTCAACAGACATCAGGAATGGCTGATCGATAGGACGGGGAGGCAAGGGAATGTATTCATCCACTGCAACCATCAGGTCTTCAACCGCTTTAACCCATTTTTCTTCACCTGCCAAAGCTCCGGTAGCGGACCCCTGGATGATGGGAGTATTGTCGCCATCAAATCCGTAGAAATTAAGAAGATCACGAATTTCCATTTCTACCAGTTCAAGCAATTCCGGATCATCAACAAGATCAACTTTATTCATGAACACCACCATGCGTGGAACACCTACCTGGCGAGCCAGGAGAATATGTTCTTTTGTTTGGGGCATTGGGCCATCAGTAGCGGCAACAACGAGAATTGCTCCATCCATCTGTGCAGCTCCTGTGATCATGTTTTTTACATAATCCGCGTGACCCGGGCAATCCACGTGTGCATAGTGACGACTTACTGTCTGGTACTCTACGTGAGCAGTATTGATCGTGATACCACGTTCCTTTTCTTCAGGCGCCGCATCAATTTCATCATATTTTTTTGCAGTCGCCAGGCCTTTCTTGGCAAGTATGGTAGTAATAGCAGCGGTCAAGGTTGTTTTACCGTGGTCAATATGACCAATCGTACCAACATTAAGATGTGGTTTGTCCCTTTTAAAGGTCTCTTTAGTTGCCATTGTTATCCTTTTTTAAGTTGTTTTTACAAATTTAAATTTATGTTGCCAACAAGGTGCTGTTATTTAGTCCCGGGATTTATCGGGATTTCTTCGCAGTCTTGTACATTATGTCCATTTTTCAGCACCGCAGCCTGTCTGCAGTAACCACCTTCCCAAAACTTCGGGAACTCTTTCGTTGCATTGCCTTATCTCAAAGATGAGCCGTTGATGAGAATTGAACTCACGACCTCTTCCTTACCAAGGAAGTGCTCTACCACTGAGCTACAACGGCAAGTTGTAGTCGTAAATTCAGAGTTTTTGCTTGCTCAAAGTCCGACTCAAACTCCAGGCACAGAACTCTGGACTACTCAATGAGCGGGAGACGAGGCTCGAACTCGCCACCTATAGCTTGGAAGGCTATCGCTCTACCAAATGAGCTACTCCCGCAAATAATAATTAATAATTCTATTTTAATAATTATTAGTTCAAAGATCTGTGGGCAAGGATGGATTCGAACCACCGAACTCGTAAGAGGACAGATTTACAGTCTGTTGCCGTTGGCCACTTGGCTACTTGCCCAATGCTGAGCCACTTGTCGGAATCGAACCAACGACCTACTGATTACAAATCAGTTGCTCTACCAGCTGAGCTAAAGTGGCCTATTTCAATTTTACTTACCAAATTAGTTCCCCTCATCGATCTTCCCGAATACAAACTTCGGGATGCTCTACCAGCTGAGCTAAAGTGGCCTATTTCAATTTTACTTACCAAATTAGTTCCCCTCATCGATCTTCCCGAATGCAAACTTCGGGATGCTCTACCAGCTGAGCTAAAGTGGCCTATTTCAATTTTACTTACCAAATTAGTTCCCTCATCGATCTTCCCGAATACAAACTTCGGGATGCTCTACCAGCTGAGCTAAAGTGGCATCTTTCAATTTGCCTTACCAATTTAGTTCCCCACCATCGATCTTCCCGAATGCAAACTTCGGGATGCTCTACCAGCTGAGCTAACGTGGCATTTTTAATAAGTTAAATGT
>Ga0193726_1000880_pt1 | contig 27119 bp, 26 predicted proteins | sample H2c1metaG_FD_144928 | JGI IMG/M metagenome (GOLD analysis project Ga0193726, IMG submission 144928) | Soil microbial communities from a riparian zone of the East river system, Colorado, United States - H2c1 | ecosystem: Environmental > Terrestrial > Soil > Riparian zone | place: USA: East River...
AAATAAATCAGCACATTCATGCAAAAAATCAGGTCCATACGCCCGACGTAGACAGCCGAAGCCAGATTGATCTGCGCGAATGTCACCATCTTGCGGATTCGGGGCTTCACCTGATGACCGCCATCGACCTGCGAAAAATGGGCGGCCAGCTGGCCCTCGCTGACGCCGCCAATGCTGCGGCCCGCGTAGATCCCACGCTCTGCTTGCTTGAGAGCTTGCCGGCCGACATCGGTGGCAAGAATTTCAACATTCCAGGCATCGGAAAACGTAAGCGAATCGGCAATCGTAATCGCGACCGAATAGGGTTCTTCTCCCGTGGAGCAGCCGGCGCTCCAAATCCGCAAGGTACGCGGATTATTCCAAAACTTTTTCACATGCAATTCCGGCAAAACCCGCTTTTCAAATGTTTGGTAGACGGCGGGATACCGGAAGAAGCTTGTTTCCTGCGTCAGGAGCCGCTCAAGAAACGCTTCGTACTCCAGATTTGACTTACGCACAGCGCGCAGCAGATCAGTGCCGCGTTCGTAGCCCTTTTCGCGCAGGTGTTCAAGCACACGGCCGCGGATGAATCGGTCGCGCGATTCGTCAAAGTGAATGCCTGTCCGCTCTTCAATCAGCATGCGGATCTCGCTCAACTCGTGTTCGTTCAGCCCGTGCACTGGTCCCTGGCCTTCAGTCATTTGGTCTCGTTATGCGAGTTTCAATCTTCGCGTGCAGCCAAACTTCCGTTTAACAACAGATGAAAGATGGTCTAGCGCAAAGCTGCAACGGGAATTTGCCGTTCCACTTCTTCGCGCCCGGTTCCATTGCTGACGGTTTTTTGCGAAGCGCGGAACTGCGCCAAAGCTTCGTTTAGCTGGTCGGAAAGTTTGACGAGCTGGCTCACAGTGGCTACGGTGCCGCGTGTTCCTTGCGACGTCTGGCGCGTGATGGATGAAATGATTTGCATGGCGTGGGCGACGCCTTCGGTGCCGCGGACCTGCTGCTTGGAAGCCAGCGAGATCTCCTGGACGAGCTCGGCGGACTGCCGCACAACGTTGGAAATCGCATCGAGCGCGCGTCCAGCCTGATCGGCCAGCGTTGCGCCGCTTTCGACTTCCTTAGTTCCTTCTTCCATGACGACAACCGCTTCGTTGGTCTCGGCCTGAATGGCCTTAATGAGCGCTGCGATGTCTTTTGTGGCGCTGCGGCTGTGTTCGGCGAGCTTGCGAACCTCGTCGGCGACGACCGCGAAACCGCGGCCCGCTTCACCGGCTCGCGCTGCTTCGATGGCGGCGTTTAGAGCGAGCAGGTTGGTCTGCTCGGTGATGTCGTTGATGACGTTGATAATTTCCGAAATTTCAAGAGAGCGATCGCCAAGCGACTTGATTTTCTTCGCGGTGGCCTGCACGGAAGCGCGAATGCGCTGCATGCCTTCGAGCGTATCGCGTACGGCGCGGTTGCCCTGTTCGGCCGCGTCCAGTGCGCGGCGCGCGGCTTCGGCGCTGGCTTCGGCGTTGTTGGACACCTGTTTCATGGAGACGGTGAGTTCTTCGACGGCGCTCGAGGTATTGGTGATTTCCTGATCCTGCTGCGTGGCGCCAGCCTGCATTTCATCGGCGGCAACGAGAATGTTATTGGAGCATGCAGTGACTTCCATGGCAGCTTTGCGGACGCGCTCAAGAACCTTGGTGAAGTTGTCAAGCATATAGTTCACGGAGTCGGTAACATTGCCCAGCGCGTCGTTGGTGACCTTGCCGCGGAGCGAGAGTTCACCGCGCGCGACCTGGTTGATGACGCTCAGCAAATCGGTGATGCTGCGTTGCAGAGCGTCGCTGGCGTCCTGATTGCTCGTGGCTTTTGAAACTTTCGCAACGGCGCGATTCAGGTTGTCCGCGATGTAACCGAGCTCGTCGCTGGAGTTGACTTCCGCGCGTGCGCGAGGATCGCCGGCCGCCAGGCGCTCGGAGAATTCTGCGAGTTCCTGCACCGGCTTTAACAGTCCGCCGCCCAGGCGCCAGGCGAGGAACACGCCCATGCCCAGGGCGAGCGCCGCCGCAAGCAGTACCGCCCCACTTGCGCCGCTTGGCAACGCGCCAAAGTCAAAAATAGATGCGCCGCCGGATTGGCGACCCGCGCTGTAGGCGAGCAGCAAGACGGCGAAAAGGGCTACACCGTTTGCAATCACCAGCGTCCAGATTGTGGAACTCAATCGCGATTTCATGCCATCCTCCAAAACTCGATTCAACGAAGCGTGCCGTCGCCGGCAGCGACTTCAGAAACTTTTAGATGCTGGGGCCCGGGAACGCTTCAAGCAGTAGGCGCAAATCAATGACCAGCGCCAACCGGTCGTCGTGACGCAGCATGCCGATGCAGTGCGGAACGTTTTCCGGCGCCTGCTCCAGAATGTCTTCAGAATTGACGGAATAGGTGCCAATTACTTCGTCCGAAGCAATTCCGATCCGGATGTCTTCGTGATGACCGCCGCCGCGCAGAGAAGCGACCACCACATGCTTCGGCAGCAGGCCCGAGCGGCGACCTTCGGTCATCGCAATGTCGATCAGCGGCACGATGGATCCGCGCAAATTGAAAATACCCAATAGGTAGGCAGGGGCCAGCGGCAGGCGGGTAAGCACGGGCCATTCAAGAACTTCCTCAACGTCCAGAACCGGCAAACAAAAACGCTCGCGGCCGCTGCGAAAGACGCAGTACTGCGTTTCGGGCGCTTCGTCTTCCTGTGGGCCAAGCGCTTCGAGCAAATCGCCGGTGTCGGCGTCTGCGGGAAGCGGCTCGAGATGAAAGTCTTCGTTCATCATTTTGTTTCCATAAAAACCAAAAGTAAAAAAGTCCTACGCGAATCTGCGAACTGCGCGCAAAAGATCCTCGCGCGTAAAGGGCTTGGTCACGTATCCGTCGGCGCCCTGCTGCTCGCCCCAATACTTGTCACTGGCCGTGTCTTTCGACGTGACCAGAATGATCGGAATACCGTTGTATTCGTCGCTCGCTTTCAAATCACGGCAGACTTGAAATCCGTTGCGCTCGGGCATCACCACATCAAGCAAGATGAGGCTGGGATGTTCCTCGGCGATGGCTTTTTCCACGAGACGAGGATCGTTAATACCAACCGGGGCGTAGCCTTCGCGTTCGAGCAGGTTTTGCATGAGCTTTACCTGCGCGGGCGAATCGTCAACGATCAAGACCTTTTTGAGCACAGCGGTCATAGCCACCTACTTATCCAGCAAGCAAAGGTGCACGTTTAGAGCCAGTTTGCGGCCGTGCCGAAGAGAACTTGGCGTATTGCTAAGGCTTGTAGTTTGAGCGTGTTACTGATTTGCAGACGGTTTCAGCGACGCTGTCCGGAAGGCGCGGATGTCTCTTCTGTCTCAGCTTGAGATGCTGTCTCAGCGTCCCGCATCTCGGAAGCCAGGGATGAGAAACGCTGCATGATTTCATTGATGCGTAGCGACATGTTGTGAATGGTTTTGATCTGCGCCAGGGACTGGGTGGAGAGCTGGCCGGGCTCGAGTAAAAGAAGTTCGGCGTTGCCGAGAGCCGACGTCAACGCGTTGCTTACGCTGTGCTTCATTTCCAGCATGTAGCGTCCCAGGGTGGCGTACCGTTCATTTTGTGCTGCGTTGCGTTCTGCTTGCCGAGCGAGGCGGACGGCTTCGGCTCGTTTCAAAGATTCACCTGCGACCAGCAACAAGGTCTGGGCCCAGTCTTCACGCAATGGCACGTGAACGAGACGCGGATAGCGTGAGCGCAGTTGTCCTAGTTCTCGGGAGTCAGGTGGAACGCACAAAATCAAAGCTGCGGCGGAATCCATGGAACGCAATACGCCGGAGAGCTTGCCGTCTTCAACGGGACCGACAACAACGAGATCATGGTGGCGGGAATTGTTATTTGTCCAAAGTTCACTGCTCAAGACGGTGACCGCGGGGGCGTGGCGTTCCGCTTGCCAACAAGCGCTCAAAAGCCGGGCAAATTCCGATTCGTCCGTGAGAATCAGTACATTGGCGTGTCGCAAAGAGGGGCCGCTCCCAAGAAATTGATCCGGCACTGCCGGTGATTTGTGTTTCCTTACAGTTTCTCTGCTTCATCGAGCGCCGAGAGCAGGCGCTTTGTGCTGATTCCAAGATTCACTGCAGCTTCGGTATCTTTGGCCTGTTTAGCCACGTCCACGCGCTCCTGCAGACGGGACACTTCGATACGCGCCACGGACAGAGCTTTGTCGAGGCCGCTGACATCCCCGCTTTCCTTTGCGGCTTCCGTTGCCGAGGTAACCAGCGCGCGCGCTACAACCGCACGGCGAAGATCCTCTGCCGAAGGGCCGTCTTCACTCACGAAGGCGGTTACTTCCCAGGAAGACATCAAGATGCGGGCGCTGCCGATTTTCACGGTGGTCATCGAACGTCCGCGAGTCGGAGGCGTGGCGATGAGTTGTTCCCAGATTTTGTCGAGGCAGGATTCGAAATCGAGAGCGCCCACCGACCTGCTATCGGGCGCAGTTTTCTTGGCCTTCCGCTCGTCGGCCTTGGGCGAAGGATCCGTCTTGCCAGTATCGTTCAGGCTTTTGACAGGGCGATTTCCATCGTCCTGCTGGTTATTCGGAGATTTTGCCGGATGCGTGTCGACGCTCTTGCCGGTGGCCTTCTCGAGAGCGCGATCAATATCGGTGCGCAGGCCAAGCAACTTCTCAAACGCCTGGCTGACGGAACGTTCGGTGTAGTCTTTCTGAAAGGGCTGCTTCCACTCGTCGGCGATTTCACGAACTTTGGGCATAGGTTCAGCCGAGGAAAGGCCCAGATGGTGGCAATCCACGACGCGAACGCCAGCAGATTCAAGCTGGCTGATGCCCGATCGGATGGCGATCAAATCTGCATGCATCAATTCAATAAGGGTGCGGCGTAACAGAAAATTGAACCGAATAAACGTGAGGAGTGCGGAAGGGTCGTAAAACATTCCTCCAGCCGTTTCTTTTACCTTGCGGCCTTGCTCAATGAAATTGGTTTTAAGAATTTCGCGCAAACTGCGGAAGCCGCGAAGGGCTTCGATCATTTCTTCAAGCGGCGCGCACCAGGAAAGAGTAGCGGGTTGCACTTCGCCAAAAACCGGCTTCAATACCTGGGCGACATCGGCGGGTTCAATCTGCTTGTGGTAAACCTTGGCCGGGGCGCACAAGGCGAAGTATTGCACCAGCAAAAAGTCCACTTTGTCGCGGTCCATTGTGGTTTTCGACGGTTTCCGCAGATGGCGCTGGATCAGAGCGCAAAGACTGGTCTCATTCGCGTTCAGGGTCGTCATCTGCAAAAGATGGCGCAACTGATAGACGAGGACTCGCTGATCGAGACTGTCCAGCCACGAGTGCACCTGGCTGAAAAGCGCGGTATCTGCCTGTTCAGGCAGAATTCGCTTCTCGGGTGGAAAGGGAATCTCGACTTCGAGCTGTTTGGCCAGCGCCAGGTAAATGGGGAAAACAGCGCGTGCTTCTTCCCACTGGGCCTTTCGCGGAGGTTCGCTCTGTGTCGGAGCTGGAATGCTCAAAGTCGTAAATTTGCTCATTGTTGTGTCACCCACGCGCACGGGCCATTCAGAAATCGAACAGCCACTGCTTTGCGCCCTTCGTGATACTGCACAGCAACCACGATCGCCTCCGCCGCGCATCCCTCTCGTTCAGCTTCGAGCCGAACGTGATCAGCAAACTCCAGCGGAAGTGTTGAAACAAAAATGACATTTTCCTGCGCGCTGTATTCTATAAACGTCGATTCCTGCAGCACGGAATTCCCTGGTCTCAGCGCGGTCACCTGTACGGAGAGGTGGTTAGGCTGCGTGCCGGGGAAGAACTTGGCCAACTGCTCGGCGCAATATTCAGTTCCGCTGGTAACCGCCGCGTTATCGAAACGTTGCACTTAGCCTCTCGATACTTCTAACTGCCCGGTGGCTTGCCGTGCCGGGAGCTGAGCTACACACCCGTGAACGGCAGGGCAAGGTGAGCCGGGGAGGAGAGTTGCACGCCGCGCACCAAAAGGAGCAGCCAGCGGGCGTTGTAGAAACTGATGAAACGGCGGGGGTTAGAAATACCCGGGGAGTCGTGGACGGCCCGGACGTCTCACGCTGAAACGCCTTTGTCTCAGTGTCGTGCGCCCGGCAGGCGCTTTTGCCGCGATGGGCTGAGACAAGCCCTGGCTAAGCCGTAGCGCTCTCGCTCTCTGCCTCGTCCGTTCCCGGCGAATTGCCAACCAGAATGTTGTAGCGCTTGAGCTTGCGATAGAGCGTGGCACGACTGATACCCAGCATTTTGCCCGCGAGAGCCTTGTCGCCATTGGCCTGTTCAAAGACCCGCAAAATGGTCATGCGCTCCATGTCGGCCAGCGCGGTAGTAGAAACCGCGGCGGCGTCTGCGGTGAGGGCGGAGGTGCCGCCGGAGTGTTCACTGCGGATGGCCGGAGGCAAGTCCGCCACGTCGATTAATTGGTGATCGCCAAGAGTTACGGCGCGGGCGATGCAGTTTTCCAGTTCGCGGATATTTCCCGGCCATTCGTAATGCAGAAGGCTCTTCATCGCAGCCGGAGTCACCTGCATATGGGCTCCGGCCGCGTATTTGTCCAGGAAATGATGAACGAGCATGGGGATATCCGAGCGGCGGTCGTGCAGGGAAGGCAAGTGCACGGTGACCACGTTCAGCCTGAAGTAGAGATCCTTGCGGAAGGTTCCGGCGCGATACGCTGATTCCAGATCGCGGTTGGTTGCGGCGATCACGCGGACATCTATATTGATTTTTACATTGCTGCCAACGGGGCGAATTTCTTTTTCCTGCAATACGCGAAGCAACTTCGCCTGCATTTCCAAGGGCAGTTCGCCAATTTCATCGAGAAAGATGGTCCCTCCATTGGCGGCCTGAAACAGACCCGCTTTGGTTTTCATGGCCCCGGTGAATGCGCCTTTCTCATAGCCAAACAGTTCGCTTTCCATCAAGGTAGGAACGAGGGAGCCGCAATCCACGGCGACAAACGGCGTTTGCGCCATGGAGCCCCTGAAGTGAATCGCGCGCGCGGCAAGTTCTTTACCTGTACCGCTTTCCCCGGAAATGAGAACTGGCGTCCGCGTATCCTTCAGACGCGAGATCATCCGCAATACGTCCTGGATATTCGCCGAGGCTCCGACAATTCCGTCCAAGCTTTCTTCGGTTGTGACACGCTCGCGCAAAAACGCGTTCTCGGTTACCAGACGGACTTTCTCTACCATGCGCTGCAGCAACAAACGCATCTTTTCCACGCGAAACGGCTTTTCAATGTAGTCATAGGCGCCGAGCTTCATGGCATCCACGGCGGACTCGATTGACCCGTGACCGGTCATGATCGCCACTTCGGTGCGCGGAAGCTGGGACTTGATCTGCTTCAGCAGATCCACTCCGGACTGCGTCGGCAGCTTCAAATCGGTCAGCACCAGCTCTGGCGCCTCCGATTCCAGCTTGGCCAGCGCCGTCTCGGCGTTCTCGGCCTCGGTGCAGGAAAACCCCAGCGATGCACCGATGGTCATGCACAGCCGGCGAATGCTTTGCTCGTCGTCTACAATTAACAGTCGTGCTTTCAGATCGTCGCTCATGGCTTCCCGAAGGTTTTCTCCACTATGGAAATCAGTTGCTGAACCCGAAAAGGCTTTTCAATGCAGGGCGTACCGCTTTGCGCCAGCAGCGCTTGCGTCTCTCCGTTTGCCGTATCGCCACTGATTAAAATGATGCGGCTGCTCAACTCCGGCCGATTCTTCTGAATCCAGGAGTGTACTTCGGCACCGTTGATGGCGCCGGGCATTCGAATGTCGCTGATAACGCCAGCATATCGCCCCTCGCGCAGTCGCTCGATTCCTTCAGCGCCGGACGCCGCGTTTTCCACGGCATATCCCTTGCGCTGCAATGCCGCGCGTAAAAAGGCAATGACCGAAGGCTCGTCCTCAATTACCAGGATTGGTCCACCGCTCCACAATGCCGCCTGCATGCTCATCCTCCGGCTTCCGTCGCCGAGAGCGCTGCGCCTTGGGCAGCAATCGGGATCTTCACCACAAACGTGCTCCCGCCGTCCGGTGAATTGTTCCAGCATTGAATCTCCCCGCCATGCGCGCGGACAATGCCGTAACAAATGCTCAATCCAAGACCCGTGCCTTTTCCGGCCTGCTTGGTCGTGTAAAACGGATCAAAGATGCGCTGGGGATCGGCGATTCCTGTCCCGTTATCACTGACGGCCACTTCAATCGCCTCCCCGATACGCTGGGTACGAATGGAAATCTGACCGCGCCGCCCCGATTCCTGTACGGCGTCGTACGCATTATTCAAGATATTCAGAAATACCTGCTGCAACTGCTGCGAATCGCCCAAGGCTGGCGCCAGCGCTTCATCAAATTCTTCGATAACTTCCACGCCGTGGCTTACAAAGTCGTAGCTGCGCAGCTTGATGGTCTGCCGAAGGACACTGTTCACTTGCACCAATTCGCGTTGTACCGGCCGCTGCCGCGCAAAACTCAAAAGGTCCTGCACGATGTATTTCGTCCGCTGGGTCTCCTGCAAAATGATCTGCAAGTCGTCGCGAGCCGACGCCGGAATGTCCGGATTCTCCAGCAACAGATCCGTAAATCCCAAAATTGCTGCCAGAGGATTGTTCACTTCATGCGCTACACCGGAGACCAGCCGTCCAATTGTCGCCATTCTCTCGCTGTGCGCCAGGTTCGCCTGCATCAGGGCGGCGTCCGTGATGTCGGTCATCACCACAACAACGTTGTTCACGGTTTTCTGGTCGTCACGCATCGGACTCAAGCTAATCGAAAAATGCCCCATTGAGCCGTCGCTGCGCCGCACCCGCAATTCCACGTTTTCCACCTGATGCCCCTGTGCGGTGGTTTCCAGCGCTGCTTCGAACTCTTCCCCGTGCGACGGTTCGACCCAATCTACCAGGCGGTGCCCGATTAATTCGTCTTCGCGATAACCAGCCTCATAGCAACGTTTGTTGGCATAACTGATGAGGCCGGCGGTATCCAGCACTAGAATCATGCTCTGCGTCGTGTTCAAAATTTTCTGGTTGAAATCCCGTTCGCGCTGCAGTTGCGACTGGAAAGTCTTTTGTTCCGTTACATCGAGCATCAGCCCGCGAATCTGCATAACCCGCCCGCGCGTGTCGCGTACCGCCGTTATGTTTTGCAAGGTATGGAGCAGCGTGCCGTCTTTCCGCCGGAGCGTTTCTTCGTAGTTTCGCAGCACACCACGCTCCGACAAGGCCGTCAGAAACCGCTCCCGGGCAGCCGGCGCAGGGTAAAGATGCGGACTAACGTCGGCTCGCAGCAATTCCTCGCGCGTTGCATAGCCCAACATCCGCACCATCGCGTCATTTACATCCAGAAATCTTCCATCCGGAGTGGCGAAAAATAATCCTTCCTGAATGCTGTCGAACAATTCCCGGTACCGCCGTTCTGCTTCGCGCCGGTCGGTAATATCTTTCAGGACGTGAATAGTCCGCGTGTCGTCTTCGGTCAGTCCTGGAGTGCGCGAAGTGGAAACAAGGAATATTCTCTCCGCTGACGCGGCCACGTACTCCTCGCGCGGCTGTTTGGTGTCGCGACAGAACGGGCAGGGAAGTTCGCTGCCGGTCTCCGCAATTTGTCGCAGACTACTCATCGCTTCTCCCACCAGCGCAGCGGGAGGTACACCGACATGCGATGCCAGCGAACGATTGGTTCGGACGATATTCCATGCGCGATCGTGGACCACGATGTAATCGCTGATGGCGTCAATATCTTCCACCCACTGACGCTTGGAACGCTCCAACTGCGAAAACCGCCGGAAATTTTCCAGGGAAAGCGCGGCGTGACTCGCCAGCGCATGCAACAGCCGCGCATCATCGGCGTCGATCGTTTTGGCGCTTCGCAGCAGGCACAAAACGCCGAGACGCTCGCCGTCGCTCGCCGCAATGGGCACGAAGATGGCAGAAGCCAGATCAGCGTCATCACTTAGATCCGCCGAGTTGTCCGCTGGTAAGCGCAGTGTGGCAATCTCACCATGGATGGCACGCGCCTGCGAGATCAACCAGTCCTTGCCTCGTTGAATGTGGGTGCGTGAACTTTCCGGAGCCGAGTACAACTCGGTTTCGCGGCTGCGAAATACCGCTACACCGCCCCAGGCGGCATTCAACATGCGGGCCGAACGTTCGGCAAATCGCGAAAGAAATTCAGGCAGATGGCGGGACTGGGCGGCGTCAACGGCCAGCTCCATCAACTCTTCTGCGCGTGCAGAAGGGGAAGCGGTCGCAGGCGTTTGAACCGCCAAACGCGGGCGCTGAGGGGGCGAGCTAGCTTTCTTGCCACGCATTGAGGTCGACTCTGCGCGCGTCTCAAATTGACTTCCAGCACGCACGTCCAAGCTACCGGGGAGTCTCAATCTGAGTCAATCGCAGAGACCAAAGGAGTTGTTGAATTGACCACCCTATCCCGGCCGCGCGTCTCAGCATGAGACCTTCGCCGAGCTGACTCACGACCACTGAGACAACGCGGGCACCGGAAAAGGTCTGTGGTTTTTCCGTGAGCAGGCTGTAAATTCTTTCTCTTCAATTCCTTGCGCTGGATTCGGTTCCGAGATGGACGGCCACCGCGGTCCTTGTTTTCGTGGCCCCCTTCGTGCTTTCTCCTCCTTGGGGTAGTTCCCAATCTAGGAGGGGGTAGTGTCGATGAGACCCAGCAAATGGACCAAGATTGTGCTTGCGACAGCGGCTGCATCGGTACTTTGCGGCGCGGCAGCTTTTGGGCAAAGCGGAAGCACGGATGAAGGGAAGCGCAAAGTCAAAACCAGGATTGCACCGTCGTATCCAGAACTCGCACGGCGCATGAACGTTGCCGGCAAAGTCAAAATGGAAGTGGTTATTACGCCGGATGGCAAAGTGAAAAGCATTCGCACCATCGGGGGACATCCGCTGCTCGTGCAGGCCTGTCAGGAAGCTTTGAAAGACTGGAAATTTCTGCCCGCCAGTGAAGAGACGACGCAAATCGTTGAGTTTGATTTTCACGGCGTAAATTAATCGGGGTGTGGTGGGGAACGTAGTGCTCCGGCCAGAGCGGCATACCCCAAGTCGCTGCGCCGGGTTCAGTGGAGGCTTCAGGCAATGACCATCAGCAAGCAACTCTATGTTGGGTTTGGCGTGATACTCGCCATCCTCCTCGCTCTTTTGTGCGTGAACATTTTTGCCGGATTCAAGGATCGTTCGGCGCGCAGCGACGCCAGCACCGCACTCGACAGCGTTCGCACTGTTGAAGCCGTCCGTTACCAGATCATGGTCAACCGATTGAACATGAACAATTTTCTTCTGAGTGGCGATCCGCGCGACGAGGAAAAAGTAAATCGCGGTTTTCAGGATATGTCGGATATCGTCAAGCGCGGCGAAGCGCAGACCAGCAACGAAACGCTGCGATCTGCTCTGATTCAAATCGAAGGCACAGAATCGAATTGGGCCGACAATTTTGCCAAGCCGCTCCTGGCCAAGCGCCATCAGGTGGATTCCGGCGATGCCACGGTTTCCGATCTGCAGATTTTCTATTTGCAGAAAGATCCCGCCTCCTGGTTGACCAAATCTTCGCAAGTGCTTGACCAAACCAATGCCGAGATTACAAGAAACCTTGACGAAACGACCAAGTCAGCGACCCGCGCCAGCAATATCGGCGCCTTGATCAATATCGGCGGAACAATTTTTGCCTTGTTGGTTGGAATTTTTGCCGCGCTGAAGACCGCGAAGTCCATTACCGAGCCGCTCACCCACTTAATTACCGTTGCCCGCGAAATCGGCGATTCCGGCGACTTGGACCAGAACATCGATATTCATCGCAACGACGAAATCGGTGCGCTGGCCACCACATTCAACAACATGGTCTCCTATTTGAAAGAAATGGCCAACGTTTCGATGGCGGTTGCGGAAGGCGATTTGACTGTGGAAGTGATTCCGCGCTCCAAGCGCGACACGCTGGGCAATGCGTTCCTGCGCATGTCGCACGGCTTGCAGGAACTGGTTCGAACCACGCGTGATTCCGCCGGACAAGTGTCTGCCGGTTCGAATCAGGTTGCCGGTGCGGCCGATGAATCCGCCAAAGTCAGCGTGCAAGCTTCTTCGGCGATTGAGGAAGTCACCAGCACGATGCACGAGATGAGCATCAACGTGCAGAACGTCGTAAAAAACACGCAAGTGCAGGCTTCCAGTGTTGCGGAGACTTCTGCTTCCATCGATCAGATGGTCACCTCGATTCAACGTGTGGCGGATACGGCGAAAGTCCTTTTGGATATCGCCAATCGTTCTCGCGAAGAGGTGGTGACCGGAATTCAGACGATGGAAAAGACTACCGACGGCCTGAATCGCACGAATCAGGCGATTCAATCGTCCGCCGAGATCATCAATATATTGGGCCACCGGGCCGATGACATCGGCAAGATCATCGAAGTCATCGACGACCTTGCTGAGCAAACCAACTTGCTGGCATTGAACGCAGCGATCGAAGCCGCCCGCGCCGGAGAGCACGGACTGGGTTTCGCCGTTGTTGCCGATGAAGTCCGCAAACTGGCCGAAAAGTCGACGCAATCAACCAAGGAAATCGCGGACCTGATTCAAAGTATTCAGCGCGAAGCGCGCCAGGCCGTTGAAAACATGGAACGGAGCACCCGCATTGTCGAGGAAGGACTCAGCCTCGGTAACGATCTCGGCACTGCGTTGCACAAGATTTCCAACGTGGTAACCGAAGTCTACAAATTCTCGCAAGAGATTGGCGCCGCGACGAACGAGCAGTCCGTCGGCTCTGCGCAAATTGCAAAAGCCACGGGCCGCCTGACGGAAATCACGCAGGAAATCAATTCTGCAGTCGAAGAACAGGCTTCCGGCGCGCAGGCCGTTGTTCGGGCCATGGATAAGATGCGCGAGCTGGTACAGCAGTCGGCGTCGAGTTCCACGGAGCTTTCCGCCGCAGCCGAGCAGATGCTGAAACTTTCGCGCAACCTGCTCGACAGCATGGACCGTTTTGTCCTGGATCGTTCGTCGCAAAACCGCGGTCAGCGCAGCGATGGCAGCCGCCAGCGCCGCTCGAAAGAGTCGTTTCAAGAACGCGAACTGGAATACGCGGACGTCCGTTCGTAAGGACGCGGAGACCCTGTAATGGAAAAGGATTTACAGATAGTTGGTTTCCGGATCGGAAACGAAATGTACGGCGTGCGCATCGGATCCGTGCGTGAAATCGTCCGTGTTCCGGAAATTACGAGTGTCCCCAGCGCGCCGGACATGATTGAAGGCGTCATCAATTTGCGCGGCAAAATCATTCCGGTTATGGACTTGCGGAAACGGTTTGGCCTCACGGAAATTGTTCAGGACAAGCGCAATCGTATTCTGGTCGTCGAGCTCGAAGGCAAGCTCATCGGCCTCATTGTCAACGCTGCCTCTGAAGTCTTGAAGATTCCTCCATCGGACATTGAAGCGCCTGGTTCGGTTTTTGCTGAAGGTGAATCCAGCTACGTGACCGGGGTCGGGAAACTCAAAGGCCGCCTCGTTATTTTGTTGGATATTAACAAGCTCTTGCACCGCCCGGAGTACAAACGACTGGAGGAGGCCGCGGAAACCGTAGCTCTGGCTAAGTAAGCTGTTTCCTGCTTGTCGAGGAGTTAAGCCAACGGACCGACGCACGCATCCACTATGGGAACGATAACCGCTCAGGTGCAACTAACGGAACCAGAGCTAAAACTTCTGCAGACGCTGGTCTATCAGGAATGCGGCATGTTCTTTGATGAACGCCGCTCGCACTTCTTGAAAGATCGCTTGCAACGCCGGCTGAAAGCGGTGCAGCTCGATTCTTTCTATGCGTACTATCGGTTGCTCACCAGCCGCGAAGGGCGCGCAGAACTTGCTCTGCTGCTGGAAAATCTTACGGTCAATGAAACCAGTTTTTTCCGCAACAAGCCGCAACTCGATCTTTTGCAAAAGAATGTTCTAGAAGATCTCCTTCACCGGAAACAGGAACGCCGCGACTATAGCCTTCGTATCTGGAGCGCCGGATGTTCGGCAGGGCAAGAACCGTATTCTGTCGCAATTCTGGTGGCCGATGCGCTGGCCTACTACTATTTGCGCAATCCACTTCCGTTTGAGATTCCTTCACCAAAGCCGCTGATTCCTCCTCCCTGGAAACTGGAGATTGTGGCTTCTGACATCAGCTATGCCAGCCTGCGCACTGGACAAGAAGGCATCTACAACGAAACGCAGATGGAGCCCGTCGATTACACCACGCGGCTGCGCTATTTTGAAAAGACCAGCGACAAGTACGCCATTAAGAAACAGCTCAAGGATTTGGTGCAGTTTGACTTTCACAATCTAAAGACAGAATTCCTGCCGCGCCGCAATGACATGATTCTTTGCCGCAACGTAATGATTTATTTCGACGAAGCCGAACAAAAGCGGCTCATCGAAAAGTTCTGGCACTGCTTGAATCCCGGCGGATATCTGTTTGTCGGTCATGCGGAAAGTCTTTTTGGGCTTACGCAAAAATTCAAGATGATTCATGTAAATAACGGAACTGCCTATCAGAGAGTCGAGGCCAATTCTTGAGCAGGATTCCCGAGGACCGGGGGGCCGAGCTGCGCACTCTTTTTTTTGAGAGCGCGTACGAACTGCTGCAGGCGCTGAACGAAGCGGGCCTTGAACTTGAGACGCGGCCGACCGACGAAGAAGTGATTCGTCGCGTGCGCCGCGCCGTCCATACGCTGAAGGGCGATTCCGCGGCGTGCGGCTTTCACAAACTCAGTGAACTCGCCCACGAACTGGAAGATGTTCTCTCGCAGGAAATTGCGCGCACGCGAGGAGCGCGCATGGCCGAAGTGGTTCTAGTTGCCGCCGATACCTTTGGTTCGATGCTCTCCGCCTACCAGCGGAATCTGGAGCCAGGAGGTACAGAGCCTCTGAACGCCATGATTCGCGAGTTGCTGGCCGCACCTGCCGAGCTGCCAGAAGGAGTACCTCATCCGTCGCTCGTTCCGGCTCGCTTTGCCTGGACTGAATACGAACAACTCATGATTTCCGAGGCAGTTCATCGACGCGAGGCGGTTTACAACGTTGCGCTGCGCATTGATCCCAACAGCTTGATGCGGGCTGCGGCATTCCAATTGATTCGTAATGTTTTGCACGGCACGGGAACCGTGATTGCCCTGCGTCCGGAAGACAACGCGTCAGCCGCGTCCGTTGAAATTGTGGAAGCGGCGCTCGCGAGCACGCAACCAGAAGAAAACATTTTGCAACGCTGCAGGATCCCGTCGATTGTGTCTGATGTGCGCCTGGAGCGTGCGGCAACGCCAGAAACGGCAGAACACGAATTGCTGGGAGACTTGCTTGAAGCGCAGGCGGCCAATGATCTCGACCATCCTGAGGCGGGCGCAAAACCCGGGGCAGGAGTTTCTGCGGCTGCCGCTGTGGCGGAGAGTTCTCTGCGGGTGGATGCCGCGCGTATTGATGCGGTAATGAACCTGGTCGGTGAACTTATCATTGGCAAGTCCATGCTGAATCGCACGCTCACCGAATTTGATCAAGCGCATGCCCGCGATCCGCTCCGTGCCAAACTGGCCGACGCGATGGCATTTCAGTCGCGAGTTTTGGATGAACTGCACAAATGTGTTTTAAAAATTCGTATGGTCCCCGTGGAACAATTGTTTCGGCGCTTTCCCCGGGTTGTGCGCGATGTCGCCAAGCAGTGCGGCAAGGATGTGGCCCTTGAAGTTGACGGTCAAAATACGGATCTCGATAAAGGCATTCTGGACTCACTGGCCGAACCGCTTATGCATCTGGTTCGGAATTCGGTCGACCATGGTATCGAACCCGCCGATGAACGCCTCACAGCGGGCAAGCCCGCGCGCGGGACGGTCTATCTCAACGCCTATCATCAGGGCACACAAGTTGTAATCGAAGTGCGCGACGATGGCCGCGGTATGGATCCGCTTCGGCTGCGCAAACAAGCTGTGGAAAAGGGGATTCTGAAGGCGGAAGAAGCCGCCCGACTTGCCGACAGTGACGCCTACAACCTGATTTTTGAACCGGGATTCAGCACCGCGTCTGCAGTCACGGAAGTTTCCGGACGAGGCGTCGGCATGGACGTTGTGCGGACGGTGATGGATCGTTTGAAGGGTTCGGTTCACGTGTCCACGCAAAAGGGCAAAGGCACCACGATCCAGCTGCGTGCCCCGCTCACGCTGGCAAGTATTCAAACATTGCTGTTCCGAACCAACGGCCGGCTATTTGCCGTTCCACTTTCCTCGGTTGTCGAGATTACCCGCATTCACGATCATGAAATTCATCGCGTGGACCAGCGAGAAGTTCTTCGTTTGCGCGATCAGATTCTTACGCTTGTGCGATTGAATAATCTGGAAAAAATCCATGCCGTGGAAACTCCGGAGCAGGGCAAGAAGAAGAAAAACTTTGTCATTGTTATTGGCGCGGCAGAAAAGAAATTTGGCTTGCTGGTCGACAGCATGGTTGGCGAAGAAGAACTGGTCATCAAGGCCCTGCCCAGCGACATCGTGTCCAGTGATTTGGTCAGTGGTGCTTCGATTCTTGGCGACGGAACCGTCGTGCTCATTCTGAATGTGCCCGCGGTTTTGTCCCGCTTGAACCGGACGGCGCCGATCGGAGCGATCGCGTGAACGAACGAGTCCGAGTTCTCGTGGTCGATGATTCCGCCTTGATGCGGAAGCTCATTCCGAAGATTTTGGAGCGCGATCCCTCCATTGAAGTGGTTGGCACCGCGATGGACGGCGCGTTTGCTCTGAAAAAAATTGCAGAACTGAATCCGGACGTCGTCACGCTCGACTTGGAAATGCCGCGCATGGATGGAATGGAAACGCTGCGTTTGATCATGCGCCGCGCTCCGTTGCCCGTGATTCTCTTCAGCACCCATTCCAAAGAAGGAGCGTATGCAACGCTCAAGGCCCTGGCTCTCGGCGCCGTAGACTTTGTCGCCAAGCCCACCGATGCGGCCGCTGGAAAATTGGACGCAATTGCGGATCAGCTGATCGCCAAGATAAAAGTAGCGAAGCGCGCAGCCGGACGTAAATTGCCCCCGGCGCAATTGTTTGATGAGCCGCCAGCTCCGAAAAAAGGAAGCCGTCCGCAAATGGCGGCGAATCGCGTGATTGCGATTGGAATCTCAACGGGCGGGCCCAACGCGCTGCAATACGTGCTGTCGCAAATTCCCGCCGATTTTCCTTCGGTGATTTTGGTTGTGCAGCATATGCCGGAGGGCTTTACAGAGATGTTTGCCAAGCGCCTGGACGAATGTTGCGCGCTCGATGTGCAGGAAGCCCGATCCGGGGATCTCCTGTATGCCGGACGGGTGCTGATTACGCCTGGAAATCGCCACATGATGGTGCGCCGGATGCCGCGTGGCGACATGGTAGTGCTGTCAGATGGACCTCCGGTGAATGGACATCGTCCGTCCGCGGATGTGCTATTTCATTCGGTGGCGCAGGAATTCGGGCCTTCCGCGGTTGGTTTGTTGATGACCGGAATGGGCGAAGACGGCGCGGAGGGAATGGGCGCCATTCGTAATGCCGGCGGAATGACGATTGCGCAGAGCGAGGAAACATGCGTCGTGAGCGGAATGCCGCGCGCCGCGATTGTGAAGGGTTTTGTCAATAAAATCATCGCTTTGGATGGAATTGCTTCGCATTTGATCTCGCAATATGGTTCTGACCGATCTTCGACAGAAAAAGTTGACAAGAATGAGAAATCTGAAAGGACACCCGTCTCTTCTCAGCGCTCGTAATTCGCGTAGGGAAGAAGGAGAAGGCCATGGCACAATTCGCCGCTTTAACTCGTAAGGATAACCAGACTGTTCGATATCTCGTGGTAGACGACTCCGTCTTCGCGCGCAAAAATCTCATCAAAATGATTGAGATGTTTGGCGGTGAAGTAGCGGGGGAGGCCGGGGATGGCCTGACCGCCATCGCGGAATTCAATCGCACCAAGCCGGACATCGTGCTGATGGACATCACGATGCCGCAGATGGAAGGGATCGAAGCGGTGGAGCGCATTGTGCGGCAGCACAGTGACGCGCGCATCGTGATGGTTTCCTCCGTCGGATACCAGGAAAATATCCTGGCGGCACTGCAAAAAGGCGCAAAACATTTTGTGCAGAAACCCGTGAAGCCGGAAGTGTTGTACGAAATCCTCCGGTATGTTTTGAGTGACGATCCCACGGCTGCCGGAGCACCGGTGGCCCTCGCAGGAGAACACCGCTCATGAGAATGGAACTGATTCAACCATTTATTAACGCGGCCGACGCCGTTTTTGCCGAGTCCCTGCAGGCGCCTACGAAGATTGTGGATTTGACCATGGACGAGGAAACATATCGTCGCAAAGGAGTTGCGGCGATGATCGCGATTCGCGGCGACATTGAAGGGCGCGTGATTTTGGATTTGGCTCCAGAAGTGGCGCTGAAAGTGGCGAGCCATCTAGCCGGAGTTCCCGTTGCCGAAAGCGAGCAGGTTGTTCGTGAAACGGTTTGCGAACTGGCGAATATGGTGATTGGAAATTCGGTGACGCTACTGAATGACCAAGGCTTCCGCTTCAAGGTATTTCCTCCGGAGATACATGTAACCGAAACCGGTTTGCAAGGCGGTTCGGATACCGAAGCAATGGTCTTGTGCCTGGAAACGCCTGCCGGCGATGTATATTTGAATATCTCAATGCACTATTTGAACCGGCGCCGGCATGAGCGCGACACGGTTAACGCGCACAACTAGTTGAAAGTCGTGGTGCAGCAGTTCCGCTAAAACTTCAGCCGTATGGGTGTCGCTGGCCCTCCCCCTGCAAAAGAGTGAAAGAGTTGTGCTCGTTGACTCCGCGAGATGGATTTGCTGCGTTTGTGCAGTGGGGGTGAAGGGTGCGCACCGTTCGCCGTCGTGCTCATGTTCCGCGGAGGCTTAGCGCATGCGGCTGTGGACGTGTTCGGGCCGGACGCCAAGACCCACCAGCCGGGCGGGAATGCGGCGGAGGATGGGGAATCTTTGGAGGAGCTTTAAGGGGAGCGGCAGGTGGCGGATTGGTGTTTTGCGGCTCAGGGCGGGGTGGATAAAGTTCTTGTGGGCAAAGACCTGGAACGCTTGCGTCGTTTTTGTAGGAAATTCGCGGCGCTTTTGGACTCGGTGGAGCGTGCCGTCGATGGGCGAGCGGTCGAGGAGCGCTGCATGCAGGATGTTGGCGGTGGCGACTGCGTCTTGAATGGCCAGGTTAATCCCGACGCCGCCGATCGGGGACATTGCGTGGGCTGCATCTCCGATACACAGGAGACCGGGACGGGCCCAGTTGTGCAGACGGTCGACGGATACCGTCAGGAGCTTGACGTCAGTCCAGTCTCTTATTTCGCCGGTACGCCCGCGCAAAAATGGCGCAACAGTTTCGAGCTCTTCGCGAAAAACCTCCAGACCTTTCTCCTGAATGGCAGCGAAACCGTTCTTGGGAATAACGTAAGCACATTGCCAGTAGTCGTCGCGATCGAGGGTCACCAGAATTTTTCCGGCACGAAAACGGCCGAGAGTCTGCATGGGATCATCAGGTTGCCTGGAAACACGCATCCAAACAACGTCGATCGGCGCGCCAAGATCCAGCACTTCGAAGCCGGCTTTCTGGCGAATGATCGAGTGGCGGCCATCGGCTCCGACGACCAGATCGGCGCGGATCTCCGTTGGGCCGTCCTTACCATTCGCCCGAACACCCACCACGCGGTCATTCTCCATGAGCAAATCGGTGGCAGTGCATTCCATGTGCAGGCCAAATTGCGGATAGCGTTTTGCCCTTTCGGCGATGAAATTCAGAAAATCCCATTGCGGCATCAGGGCGATGAACTTGCAATGAGTCGGCAGGTGCGAGAAGTCGGCAATGGTCACAGAGAAATCTTCGATAAGGGCCCCGATTTGCGGAAGCTCCTGATGAGGGCGTTTCAGGAAATCCTTTAGGAGGCCCAATTCGTGCATCAATTGGAGAGTGGAGGGATGAATCGTATCGCCGCGAAAATCGCGGAGAAAGTCAGCGTGTTTTTCAAGGACGAGAACATGGACGCCAGCTCGAGCGAGCAGGAAGCCGAGGACCATTCCGGCAGGGCCGCCGCCGACAATACAGCAATTTGTTTGCAAAGCGGCCGAATCTCCCTGATACGGCATCGGTGTCTCCCAAATCCTTTGCTGTGGCAGGCGGGGATTTGCAGTGCAACGCGCAGGCTGAATAGTGTGAGCGTATCACCGTTCGAATTCATCTAGGTGATTTACCTGATTCATCAAGGCAGAACCCGGCAGGAGGCGTAGTTCGCGTCTAGAGTGGGAGATGCGGTTTGCAGGGCGCGTGGCTGCCGCCCCGCGACGAGTGAATACGTAGGAAATTGCAAAAGTAATTGCCGCCTTTGTGGATGCGCCTCGGCGCGGCCAATTGCGGCACATGGTGTCGGTGTCCTCTTTTAGTTGCAGGACTCAGTACGACGAGATACGATAGTGCTAGGTTTGGACGCCGTGTCAGTGAGGGAGAAGGATGTGGCAAAGAGGCCGAAGCCAGCCGCGATGCATTTCAGAACGATGATTCAGGCCGACGTTCCGCAAGGCCGGAACGGGAAACACATACTGATCGTGACGACCATTCTAAGAGACTTGGACAACTTGCAGGCGGGTTCTGCGATAAAGGTTCCTCTGGCTGAGTTGGTGGAATCGAAGGAGAAGGTTCGTTCTGCGCTGAATCGCGCGACTCGCAAGAGAGGCCAGAAAGTGGCTACTGCGACCGACACCACATTTTTGTACGTCTGGAATATTGAAACGTAACAGAAAATTGCAGGCTATTGCTCTTGGAATTTTCGCGACGATCAAACAAGTCACAATGAATCAAGCGGGGCCGGTTAAGAGCCCGGTTCAATGCCGGGCCGCAGGTAGGCGGCTCCGTGGCGATACAAGCCGGCGGATGGAATGGCCTGCGAGAAAACGATGCGGATGGGGACGAAGATGGCACCGCTGCCAGGCGTGAAGGGAACAGCCACTTCAACCCGGGAACCTTCCGGATACTGATTCCGGCTGCGGAAACTAATGCCGCCCTTCGACAGATCTTCACAGACAGCAACTTCTTCTTGAAAGCCGCGCCGACGGATGCACGCCAGCACGCGCGCCTTTACGCGTGTGCGGTTACGGCGGGGGATTACCCGATCATCGTCGGGGGCTTTCCCATTTTCCACTTCCGGAGTGAGGAAAGCTGGTTGCGCTTCAATCCAGACGGAGGGGGAATCGCAATGTTTGCAGATGCGTGCGACGCATTTGCGGATTTCAAAGGACTTTACTTCAGCTTCGTTGAGATAGACGACTTCGCGGCGCTGGCAGAAGCTGCACTCCATGAGAAGCCGGGCAAGCGCTTCCTCGGCTTTGTGGGGAGCAGGGAAGTCGATATCCCAAAAATCAGAGCGCGGTTCGAGAAGGTGAAATGCGTAGAGGAATCCTTCTGGTTCGTGATCAATTTCAGCCATTATGCGAGCACGAGCGGATTTCCAGGCGTCCCCTTCCTGGCTGCGCCGAAGCGTAATGTCCTGGCCGGTAGAGAGTTTTTCGGCCAGACGCAAGACTCCGCCGTTGCGGCTGACGAGCAGCGTGTGGGCAGTGACCTTGACAGCGACACCCCCGCTGCTAAACCAGGAAGCCTCAATGGGCATGCGGAAATTGACGCGGTCGCTCTGCCGGTGTCCATCGTGAAGGGTGGTCATAATTCGCAAAAGGAAAGCTACAGCAATAGGCTAACACGACGAAATGGTACCGAAGTCCATGGCGTAGCGACGCTTTGTCGTTGGTATTAATAACTTGGAGCGCCCGGCAGGGTCGGGTTGTGGGGAAACGGGGTATTGTCTTTTTGGCGGACAGGACTCCAGGTAAAAGCGGCTTTCCGGCGTGTCATACGGCACACTATTGGTGTTCTGATAGGTGGGTTTTTGAGCGGTAATTGGGAGATTTATTGCGGTCGGGTAAATTGTGAGCAACGTCATTTCCATGGATGAACATACTTCGAAGTATAGCGCGCGGGCGGCGGCCCTTCGGGACCGCAGGTACGCGATCCGATTTCCGTTTGCTGCCGATGTCGAGATGATTGATTTGGAGACGGGGGCCCGGGCTGACGGCGTCACTTCCGATTTGTCGCTGGGCGGATGTTTTGTTTGTTCGAGCAAGCCGCTGAAAGCGAAATCGCGAGTGCGTGTTACTCTGACGCGCAAAGGGCAGTCGCTTGAGGCACTCGGCGTGGTTCGGATTGTGAAACCGCGGATTGGCATGGGCGTGGAATTTATTGATGTGGAAGAGAAGCACAACGCGGCGCTGACGCGGTGGCTGGATCAGTTGCGGCGCGAATACTGAGAATCGGCAAAATCCCCAAAAAACAGAAGGCAAAGATATGAGGACGCTTGGCCGCCTGCGGGAAGTTCCGTTTTCGCGGGCGCCGTATTTCGTTCCACTTCAAACCGCAGGCCGGCCAATGCAAAACCAGTTTAGGTCAGGACTTGGTCGAAAAGTTGCTGGACGGCGCGGTGGGCTTCGAGAATGGAGTTGCGGTGGTCCATTGCGCCGGCCAGATCAGTGTTGGCGAAGACCACGCGGCCGTGGGGAGTGCTACGAAGAACTTCGCGTGGGGCGGGCTGCCCGTTTTTGCCGAAGAAGAAACCGGGTTGCGGACTCACATAGGCGTGGCCCCAACGGTTGAGGATGATACCCGCGATTTCGCGTTGCGCGTCGAAACCGTACCGTTCGAACATTTCGGTGAATTGTTCGCGGATGCGGCGCTCGTATTCTCTAAAGGATGTGCTGAGGAGTTCGAGGCGGCCTTTGTTGCCTTGCTCTTCTGTGCTGAGACCGGGATGCGGGTAGAGAACTTTTATTGAAAGCACTATGGGGACGTCGGGATTGATTGTTTTTTCGGTGTCGCCGACTAGTGCTTTGCGCGTTACATCGAAATAATTTCCTACGCCATCGAACCAGCGGCATCCGGTGATGCCGGCTTTTTTCAGGAAGCGCCAATTGCGGACGGCGACGTTGGCCATCATGCAGGGCGATCGGTAGAACTGTGCGTAGGCCGCGCGTTGCGGCTCGGGGAGATCGGGGATGATGTGTTTGGTGGTCCAGCTGCCTCCGGCCATTACTGCGCTGCGGGCTTTTATCTTGAAAAGGCGGCTGCGATTTTCATAGGTGATGGCGAGTGTTTCAGATTTGTCGGGATCGCCGTCGTGTTGGACAGAAAGGACTGTGGAGGAGAGCCGGATTCGCGCGGGAGAATGCGGGTCATCGAGTGCGGCGAATTGGACTTTGCCACTGGTAACACCTTCTACCGTGGGTTCGCCGGTGATGCTTGCCGGCATGAGAGTCTTCATCATGAGGCGCGCGATGGTGGCATTGCCGCCCGGGAACATTTGGTCCATTTCTCCTGCCGCCTCGTACGGATGGAGCGCTTCGTAGGCGTAGTCGTTGTAGGCGGAGAGCGCATCGGGGCCCAGGCCCGAGCCGCCGCCTTCGACGGGAGAAAAAAAGGTGCGAATGGTTTCCTGGCTGATGCCGAAACGCTCCATGTAGTGCTGCTCGAGGGTGATGGTGTCCAGATAGCGGGAGATGGGATCGCCTTCGTATTGCGGGTGGCGAAATTTCACTTTCTCTGTGCTTAGACCCCGGAACCAGCGGAGCAATTCCACTTTCGTGAGGGGAGCGAGCGGTGCCGCCTTCAGATCCTTCCCGAGAGGATCGACGAGCAAGACGCCCGGCTGGGCGCCGAATTTAGCGCCGAAGTAGAACGCGTATTGGCCGGTGGGCAGTCCCGGGGATTCGTATGGAGTGCGGCCGGTCGGCATTTCCGGACCAGAGCCGCCCCAGGACTGGTAGGTGAGGCGCGGCGTATGCAGACCGATGGAGTCGTAAAATCTGGCGATAAAACTGTGCGGGTAGGGAATCTGGTAGATGGCGGAGCCTTGGTGAACGGTGAGGTGGCGGCCGTCGACGTCGAATTCGTTTTGCTTGGCTTCGCCGCCGAAGATGGGATGATTTTCAAGGAGTAAGATTTTTTTGTTCGGTCCGGCTTGACGGACGAAGAAAAGCGCGGCAGCGATTCCGCTGATTCCACCGCCAACGATCACGCAATCGTAGATTTCGCCGGTGTCGACAGCAGCGAGAGATTTGTAAGCCCTATCTCGCATCCGGTGACCGGCAGACAAGACTGCAAAGGTGTTGCCGTTCGAGTTGGCGTAGTCGCCGATGCCGCCGTAGCCGGTGAGTTCGTCGGTGACGGATGTAGGTTGAGCCGATTGGCCGGAACTTGTTGCCAGAAGTTCGGCCGGAGTGAGTCCACCCAAGAGCGCACCGCCGGATGCGAGCAAGGTTGCGCCGAGGAAATCGCGGCGAGTGATGGAGGCGTCCATTCCCAGCGATATGTCCTCAGTTTTGGTTTTGTCCGGAGGCGCCAAAGTGGTTTGTTCTTCTTATTGTTTCGTGTCGAGCGGGTGTGCGCTTCTTTCGTAAAACTCGTTTTGCAGTTTCAGACTGGATTCATCGGCTTTGACGGCGCGAATCGCTTCCGTGATGGTGCTGACCCAGAGCTTCATGTTAGCTTCACCGAGTTCTTTGCTGGCGATGGAGCCGTCTCCGGAATAGTGATCCGGAAATTTCGCGTACCACCAGATGCCCGTGTAAACAGTTTCCGGAAGATGCACGTGATTTTGGTCGGCGCCGGATTCCTGATTCGCGCGGTCAAGGTGGACCAGATCGGGGCGGGCAATCATCATGTTGGAGGTTTCAGATTGCCCGGCATGCATGTCTACTTTATCTTTGTGCAGCGGATTGTCTTTTTCTTTGTTGGCTCCCCACTGGACATAGACGACATAGTCGTGCGGTTTTTCAAGTTGGCTCTGGCCAAAGTAGGGAAGCAGGCTCTCGTTGCCGCCGTGGCCGTTGACGATAAGAATCTTCTTGCAGCCGTTGCGCGACATTTCATCGGTCGTTTCCTGCAGAAGTTTGAGCTGAATGTCGCGGCTATAGGCGATGGTCCCGGGTTCGTGCTTGGCTTCGAAAATTTGTCCGAAATAATATTCGGGGAAGACGACGGCGTATTCCTGCTCTGCAGCGTGGAGAGACGCATAACGTACATCGAGCAGATCGGTGCCCAAAGGGAGATGGGGGCCATGCTTTTCAAGGATGCCAAAAGGGAGGAGGCAGGTTCCTTTGGATTGCTGGATGGCCTGGCGGAAGTCCGCGGCGGTGAGCTCTTCCCAGTGTGTCGAGAGTTTGGTCTGCGCAGTCACGGAGAATGCTGCAGCGCAAAATAGGGCAACGACGGTGAGTGCACGAAAAATCATTACAATTCCTCCTGGCTGCCGCGCATTCTAACTCTGACGCGGGGATTTATCACTATTGAATCGACTCTCTCTGGATTTTCACTACGTAAAATTGAGACACGTCGATTCATAGAGAATCGGGCTGCGAAATCGTGCGCGACGCGCTGTTTCCCCGGGAGAAAGTACAGCTGAGTGTCAACGGCCGATCAATATATTTTATTTTGCGATCGACCGGCGAGTGCGTTGACGCTTCGCGGAGCTTCCTGTAGGATTGTTTGAGTAAGGGCGCTTAGCTCAGCGGTTAGAGCGTTCGGTTTACACCCGAAAGGTCGTCCGTTCAAATCGGACAGTGCCCACCATAGTGACGATTCACCTTCAGTGGGGACGTAGTTCAGTTGGTTAGAACGCTGCCCTGTCACGGCAGAGGTCGCGAGTTCGAGTCTCGTCGTCCCCGCCATTCATTCCAAAGAAGTTGCTTCAACTTCGGCCAAACCATCGAGGACGCAAAAAGGCCGCGCGTGGCGGCCCTGTCGCGTCCTTTTTGTGCTTTATTCTTTTGCTACATGGCGGCAGCTTCTTGCGTCGTAGACCCTAACGATTCAGAAGTATCAGAAGAGAAGAGCAACGACAGCACTGCGGCTTGCGCTTCATGCTTCGCGGGACTGATTGCCTGGGTATAGATATCCAATGTAGATCGCAACGACGAGTGCCGCAGCAATTCTTGCATTACCTTAAATTCCGTTCCCACGCTTCGCAGTAGTGTCGAATATGTGTGTCGGAATGTATGCCATCCGAACTGCTTCTGAATTCCCACGCGCAGCGCAACAGGGCGGATATACCTGCGCAAAACTGCTTGGCCCCAGATTGGTTTCCTGCCACGGTGCCGTCTGCTCGCGAAAACCCAATCATCGGTCTTCTTGTACGCAGAACTTCTTTTCCAGTCCATCAAGGCCTGTGCGACGGCAGAATGGAGGGGCACGGGCTTTTGTGAGGATTCAGTTTTGCACGGTCCAACCACTCCATAAACGATGGAGCGTGTGACGCTCATTGCTCTCTGGGCAGAATCGATGTCTCCCACTTTAGGCCGGAGATTTCGCTCTGCCGCAGACCCGTAGATGCTGCAATGAGGACCAAGGTGCGCTCCCGAAGTCCCAAGCAGTTCACCAAAGCCTTGATTTCTGCAGGTAACAGCACAACGGGTACGCTCCGGCGTTTCGCACTTTGACGAACGAGATAGATTGGGTTGCGATCAAACAACTCATCCGCAATTTAATGTCGGTGCTTTTCAACCGATCGCGGCTTGGAGTGAGTGAGGGACAGCCTACTGTTCCAAACGGCGCTAAGCAACAAGGGCGACGCGTGACACAAAATGTTCTAACAGCACCCCGGTAACTCCAGTTTTTTGGCATTTGCCGTTGCCATAAGGCGGATCAGCCAGATAAACATTTTGCGCTTCAGGGGCGTAGTGAGTGAATACCATGTCGCTCACTTTAGCTTTCTCATGACAAGCAAAACAAGTTTTCATAACGGCTTCGTCTGCTGTCTCTCACTCCAGCTGGACCATTTCATGCCGGGCACGTCAACACAACTGGGGCCCCGCAAAGTCCGCGTTGCATTTAACGCTAAACCTCTGTACTTTCTTGCGTCGGCGCTGCGTCATGAATAAGCGAAGAAACCCATTCCGCAGCTGGCAAGTAAGCGGCGCAAGAACCAAGAACATGGATAAGAGCGGGTGACGCGAACGCGAATACGCTCGCCACGAAGGACGAGCCAATGAA
>Ga0193726_1000881_pt1 | contig 27094 bp, 24 predicted proteins | sample H2c1metaG_FD_144928 | JGI IMG/M metagenome (GOLD analysis project Ga0193726, IMG submission 144928) | Soil microbial communities from a riparian zone of the East river system, Colorado, United States - H2c1 | ecosystem: Environmental > Terrestrial > Soil > Riparian zone | place: USA: East River...
GTACCGCCAGGCCACAGCCCGCTGGCCCGGCCCGGCAGCAGTCGAGGCCAGACGGCGGCGGTTAACCCCAGCCCTCAGCGCGCATGGCGTGGCTCCTTCCCGGTGGTGTTGGTCGTTGGCAGGGGGCGGCTTAGCCCCAGCCTTCAGCGCGCATGGCGTCGCTCCTTCCCGTTCGTGGGTGTTGACGGGGGGCGGTTAGCCCCAGCCCTCAGCGCGCATGGCGTCGCTCCTTCCAGGTCGCGGTAGCGGTGGCGATGAATACCAGGTCTTGCGACGCATGATCCGATCATGTCCAACTTCAGGACAAGACGTTTGACATGTTTTCATTCATTAATCCACGATGATTATTACTCGTCCGTGACAATATGAGTTGTCCCGATTACAGTTAGACACGCTGTCGGGCTCGAGCGCTCCTGGAGGCAGAGATGGGCAGTGCAGCGCTGCCCGGCAGCAGCCGGTGGCGAGGCGCTGTGTCGGGCTGGCCGCTGTGGGAGCTGCCGCGCTGGCTGCTGGTCTTTGTCATCACCGTGATCGCGGCCGCCGGAGTGGCCCTGGCGGCCGCCCTGGCGCTGACGTCGGTCCGCGGCTACAGCGCCCACGACGCTGAGCTGTTCGCGGTACTGCTGGGCTGTGACGCGGTGACCGTCGAGCTGACGCGGCGCAGCGGGGAGCCCGGCGGGGGGCTCATCAAGGAGACCCACGCCGTGTGGGAGCTGCCGATCGCGCTGCTGCTGCCCCCGCTGTACGGGCTGATCGCGCCGATCGTCCGGCTCGCCCTCACGCAATGGCGGGTCCGCCAGGCGCTGGCCTACCGTCGCATTTTTACCGCCTCGGCGCTCGGCCTGTCCTACGCGGCGGTCTCGGTCGCGTTCCACGCGATCGCGCCGCCCATCACCGGGCTGTTCCCGTCACCGCGCATCGAGATGTGGGTCCTGGTCGCCCTGGCCTGCGGCGCGCTGCGGTCCGTGCTCAACAAGGCGCTGGTGATGACAGCGGTCAAGGGCGCCGATCCGGCCATCAGCATCCGGACCGAGCTGCTGAACCGCGAGGCGCTCTTCGGCGACCTGGCGGAGCTATCGGTCGGGGTCCTGGTCGCCTACGCCGCCTCGGCGAGAGCCCTCCTGGCGCTTCTGGCGCTGCCGTGCGTGACCCTGCTGCAGCGCTCCCTGCGCCACGGGCAGCTCGTCAACGAGGCGCGGATCGACGGCCTGACCGGCATGCTCAACAAGGCGACCTGGTACCGGGAAGCAGCCGTCCGGGTCACCAGGGCGACCCGCCGCCGGGCCTGGCATGCCCGGCGGCGCACTGACTCCTCCCCGGACCCCGGCGGCCTCCCGGCCGCGCCGGGGGGAACCGCCGGGCGACGCGGCGACAGCGACAGCACGCTGATGGCGCTGCTGGTGCTGGACATCGATCACTTCAAGACGGTCAACGACACTTTCGGAGGGCACGAGACCGGCGATGCCGTCCTCGAGGCGGTCGCCGGGACGATCAGCGCGCAGCTACGGGACTCCGACCTGTGCGGGAGGTACGGCGGCGACGAGTTCAGCATCCTGCTGCCCGACGCCAGCGTCGATGAGGCCATGGCTGTGGCCCACCGGCTCTGCGTGGCGGTCTCTGAGCTCACCATCACCGTTCCCAGCAGCGCCGCCGGGTCGGCCGACCCCCGCGTCACCATCTCCGTCGGCGTTGCTGCCCTGGATGGCAGCGGCCGGGTCGATCTCGACGAGCTGATCCGCGCGGCCGACTCGGCGATGTACTCGGCCAAGAGCGCGGGGCGAAACACCGTGCGTCTGCGCCTGGTAGCCGCCTGAGGGGTTAAGCCTTTGAGAGACTTATCCCGTGAATGCGGAAACACCGGAAAGCTTCAGCTTCCAGGCCGAGGTCGTCCAGGTCCTCGACTTGATGATCCACTCGATGTACAGCAACAAGGAGATCTTCCTCCGGGAGCTGATCTCCAACTCCTCGGATGCCATGGACCGGCTGCGGCTCGAGCGGTTCTCGCGGCCCGAGCTCGAGGCCGACGACCCGGACAGCGCGCTGCAGATCCACGTGGGCTACGACGCCGGCGCGCGCACGATCACCATCTCCGACAACGGCATCGGCATGAGCCGGGAGGAGGTGATCGCGAACATCGGCACCATCGCCAAGTCCGGGACCCGCGAGTTCCTGCACGCGCTGACCGGCGACCAGCGCAAGGACGCGACCCTCATCGGCCAGTTCGGCGTCGGCTTCTACTCGGCGTTCATCGTCGCCGAGCGCGTGATCCTGACTACCCGGCGGGCCGGGGCGCCGGCCGGCGAGGGAGTCCGGTGGGAGTCGGACGGCCAGGGCGCGTACACGCTGGAGGAGGTCGAGCACCCGGCCCGGGGGACCACCATCGTGCTCCGGCTCCGCGAGGGCGAGGACGAGCTGCTCAGCGGCTACCGGCTGCGGTCGATCATCCAGCGGTACTCCGACCACATCAGCCAGCCGATCCTGATGCCGGCCGAGGCCGCCGGCGATGGCCAGCCGGCCGGGGAGGAGGTCGTCAACCAGGCCTCCGCGGTCTGGACCCGGCCCAAGAGCGAGCTCAGCGACGCGGAATACCACGCGTTCTACCGGCACGTGGCCAGCGACTTCGCCGAGCCGCTGGCCTATGTCCACAGCAAGATCGAGGGGACCTACGAGTACACGCTGCTGCTGTTCATCCCGGCCAAGGCGCCCTATGACCTGTGGCTGCCGGAGGGCCGTCCGGGCGTGCGCCTGCACGTCCGGCGGGTGTTCATCATGGCCGACACCGGCCAGCTCATGCCCGGCTACCTGCGGTTCATCCGGGGCGTCATCGACTCCGAGGACCTGCCGCTGAACGTCTCCCGCGAGCTGCTCCAGGGCAGCCGGGCCGTCGACCACATCCGCTCGACGGCGGTCAAGCGCGTCCTGCGGCTGCTGCGCGACCTGGCCGACAGCGAGCCCGACAAGTACGCCACGTTCTGGGGGGAGTTTGGCGCCGTCCTCAAGGAGGGCGTGGCGACGGACTTCTCCAACCGGGACGAGCTGGCCCGCCTGCTGCGCTTCACCTCCACCGCCTCGGGCACGAGCGAGGCGGACGTCTCGCTGGCCAGCTACGTCGCGCGGATGAAGGAGGGCCAGGACAAGATCTACTACCTGCTGGCCCCGACGCTGGCCGGCGCGCGGACCAGCCCGCACCTGGAGGCGTTCCGGGAGAAGGGCATCGAGGTGCTGCTGCTCGGCGACCCGGTGGACAACTGGCTGGTGCCCAGCCTGCGCGAGTTCGACGGCCGGCCGCTGCAGTCGGTCGCCCAGGGCATCCCGGACTTCGGCGACCTGGAGGACGACGCGGCCCAGCAGGCCCGGACGCAGGCCAGCGCGGACTTCGAGGCCCTGGTCGCCGCGCTGAAGGACAGCCTGGCCGGCCAGGCCTGGGATGTCCGGGTGTCCAGCCGCCTCACGACCTCCCCGGCCTGCATCGTCGCCAACGAGCCGGACCTCGAGCTCAACCTGGCCCGCCGGCTCCGGGATTCCGGGATGCCGAGCCAGCCCGTGCTGGAGGTCAACCCGCAGCACCCGCTGATCCGCCGGCTCAATCGCAGCCTGGATGATCCGCGGCTCGATGACTGGGCGCATGTTCTGTACAACCAGGCGATCCTCACCCTGGGAGCGCGCATTGACGACCCGGCCGCCTTCGTCAGCCGGCTCAACGAGCTGCTGGTCAGCCTCGCGGCGGAGCCGGCGGGCGAGGTGGCTGGTGCTGGGGTGGCTGGCGTTGGGGTGGAGGCGCCGGACTCGCCAGCATCAGCACCGCCGGGGGAGGCTGGCGGCTGAGTCCGGCGCAACGTCCAGCCATCCGCACAGCACCGCGAGCCCGCATGGCGAGCAGGGTCGATCCGGACAGCGGCTAAGAGGTGCCGCGGCTGAGGCGGGGCTGGGACGCGCCGGGCGTGACGGAGTTCCGGGGGGCCGGGGGCTGGGCGCGGCGCTGGTCCAGCTGGGCGCTCCGGGCCCGCGCCCGGGCCGCCGCGGCCCGGCGCCGCTGGGCAACTGGCGAGTTGTAGATCGTCACTTCCTGGTTCAGGCCGCGGGTCATCCACGTCAGCATGCCCGGCAGCAGCCCGCGCCAGGTCAGCATCGTGTGCCCGTCGCCGGGTGCCAGCTTCACGGTGACCCCCGGCTGCCGCAGCTGGAGCAGCTGCCCGAAGTTCTGCGCGCTGCGGACGTCCTGCGCGTCCAGCAGGCCGGCACCCAGCCAGAACTGGGCGACCGGCCGGCCGGTCGGCAGGGTGCGCAGCACGTTCATGGGCGTGTTGAGCTCGGCCGCCCGCCGGTTCCCGCCGAAGGGACTGACCTGGCGCGGCGGGTCAGTCAGCTGATTGTCGGACGGCCGGAAATAACCGCTGAGCACGCCCGCGTAGCTGTAGACGTCACCATGCTGCAGGGCGAGGTTGGCGGCGCAGAACCCGCCCTCGGAGTAGCCCGCGATTCCCCAGCCGGTACCGGGCTGCTGCACGCGCAGCCGGGCCGCGATGAAATCGGGCAGATCCTGGCTGAGGAAAGTGTCATCCTGCGGGCCCCCGGCCTGGTTCAGGCACTGGAGGGAAACGCCCCGCGCGCCATTGGAGTCGGGCATGACCAGGACAGCGGGCCTGGCCTCGTGCTGGCTCACCAGCGAGTCCAGCATCGTGTTCGCGCCGAGCACGGTAATCCAGTCCTGCGGCTGGCCGGGGAATCCGTGGATGAGCTCGATGACGGGGAAATGGTACTTCTGGTAGAAGCCCGCCTCAAAGTACTGCGGCGGGAGAAACACATAGGCCGTGCGGGTCAGGTCACTGACCCGGCCGTGCACGGAGACCCGCAGCGTCAGGCCGTAGCGCGACGCAATGGCCAGGTTCATGTGATTGCCCACCAGGGCGCTGAATCCGGTGGCGGTACCGCCTTCGCCGGCCGTTACGGTATTGGCCGGCACGCCGTGGGTGGTCAGGTCGGCGGCTGCGGACCCCCAGGTCTGGTAATAGTCGTAGTACCTGTTGACGGCCGCGACCCCGAACATCATCGCCGGGACGAATGCCAGCAGCGCAGCAGCAATGCGGACAGCAACGTGCTTGGCCTTGATGAGCCACCACACGAGCCCGGCGAACATCGCCAGCAGCACCACGAAGAACAGAGTGCTCTGCGGTTCCAGCATTCCTCGCTCCGATTACCCCGTGTGGCCCGTGGTGTCACCCAGCGCATATTCACCGTACCGTGTGCATAACGGCCGGGATGTGCGCCAAGTTCCGCGGCGCGGCGCAGCAGTCACTGTAGACTAGCGCTCGGCGGGCGGGATGATCTTTGCCTGATGCTTTCCCGTTACCGGAATCCTCCCGGATTGGTAAACAGTCCGGCCGGATTAGGTAAATAGTCGCTCTGATCCAGGCAAAGCGGGGCTATCCGTTTGGATGCTGGATATCCACCGGAGGGAGATCTTTTACCTGCTCCTTGGCAATGTTGAGCCGAATGCCGTCATCCACCTGGTCTGCTGAGCGCGCCCTCACGACCGCGCTGACCGGGATGGCGACGTCCTTGTGGCCCCACAGGTGGCCCTCGGCCAGCAGGACATGGGTCACGTGGTGGCTGGCCGGGTCCATGGCCAGTCCGTGGACGTGCCCGATGGCTCCGTCCGTGGCGTACACGCGGTCGCCCCGGCGGACGGCCAGCTCGCCGGGCGGGACAGCGTCAAAGGTGATGGTCTGCGAGACGCCCGGGGTCTCCAGGGCAGGTGCCGGGCCCACGGCGCCCAGGCCGTAGTACGGCCAGGCCAGAACCTGCTCGGGGCCGTACTCGGCGTATCCGGCGGTACCGGGGATGAACTGGGTTTCCTCGGCGGAGTCCAGCTGGTGGAACTCCTCCTGGGTGCAGCTGAGCTGGATCTCGTTCGCGGTGCCGGAAACGAGATCGAGCGGGACGAGCCGTCCCAGGCCCTGCCGGTGCTTGGGCTCCACCACCAGGTGGGTCACCGTCTGGGCGACGGGGTTGACCACGACCCGGGTCACCTGGCCGCAGGCGCCGTCGGTGCAGCTGGCGTCGGCGCCGATCACGAATTCTGCCGTCTGCGACATCGCGTCCTCCAGGCTGCCGGGTCTGCGGGGAGCTTTCTGCGTTCTCCGGGGACCTTCCCGTCTGGGCGGGGGCAAACCGCCGCTCGGCGGGTGGTGTCGGGCACCCGCCGCCACCCGGGCCGGACAAGTCCTATCATCAGGCCATGCGGGCTACCAGTCATCTGGTGCCACGGCCCGTCGCCGGAGCCATTCCCGGCCCGGCCGTTCCGGCCGAACGTGTCCCGGATGCGGCTATTTCGGCCCGGCCGATTCTGGCTGGAAAGGGCGCCGGAAGCGGCGGCTTTCCCGTCGGGGCCGCGATGGCGACACTGCTGGCCGTGGCGGCCCGGACCGCCTGGACGATCCGCTGCATCGCCATCGGCTACATCGTCATCCAGGTCGTCATCTGGCACTCGTTCTTCACCGCGCGTCCCGAGCGGCTGGCTGGCCCGGCCGCGGCCGTGCTGTGCGCGGCGGCCGTGGTCGCTCGCCTGCGCTGGTCACAGGCCGGCTGGCGGCTGGCCACCCTGGACACGGCCGCCGCCGCGGCCCTGGCTCTCGGCGCGTGGTGGTGCGTGCCGCCGGCCATGCAGGGCGACACGGCGAGCTGGCTGTACATCGCGGTGGTCAGCCAGATGATCGTCCCGGCCTGGTTCGCTCCCGCGGCGGCGGTCGCCCCGCTGACCCTGGTGTCGGCCGCGGCATTCTGGATCGGCGCGGCCCGGGCCGCCCCGGCGAGCCCGGGGGCCACTTCGCCGGCCGCCGCGGCCGCCAACCTGGTCGCCACCGCCGCCGTGGCGTGGTCTGCGCTGTGGCTGCTGCGGCGCCGGGCCCGGTCCGCCGACGCCGCCCTGGCCCGGGCAGACGGCGAGTCCCGCGCGGACTACGTCGAGCTGACGCTGAGCACCGAGCGGCGCGAGCATGAGCGGCTGCTGCACGACACCGTGCTGAACACGCTGACCGCGCTGGGCCGCGACGGCGCCGGGCCGGGCGGCGCCGGACAGGCCGATGACCTGGATCAGGCGGCTGCCGCCGCCCGCTGCCAGCACGACATCACCTTGATCGAGCACGCCCTCGGAGCTGCCCGTGACACGGGCGGCCCGGTCGGCGACGGCCTGCTGATCGCCATCGAGGCGGTCGCGGCCGAGATGCGCGCCCGCGGCCTGACCGTGCACGTCTCCGCTGACAGCGGCGATGTCCGCTCCACTGGCAGCGGCGATGTCCGCTCCGCTGACAGCGGTGATGTCCGCCCGGCCGGACCGGCCCTCGACGCGGCCGGCCCTGGCGCGCCCGACCCGGTCGGGCGGGTCCCGGCGGCACCGGCGGTGCCCGGGCCTCTCGCTGAGATCCCGGCCGCGGTCGCGACCGCCCTCGCCTTCGCGGTCCGCGAGGCGCTGGCCAATGTGGCCCGGCACGCCGGGACCGCCGAGGCGTGGGTGAAGACGGGCGCCGTCATCGGGCCCGCCGGCCGGGGCGGGGTCGAGGTCACCGTGCGCGATCGCGGAGCCGGGTTCGAGTCGGCCCGCGTCGATCCGGCCCGGCTCGGGCTGCGGCGCTCGATCGTCGAGCGCGTCGCCGACTGGGGCGGCCAGGCGGCGGTCCACTCGGCGCCCGGCGAGGGCACGTTCGTGACCCTGCGCTGGCCGGCCCCGGCCCCTCCGGTCGCCGCGCCCCCGGACGGCCGCCCATGCTGAGCCGCGCCGCCCCGGCCGACGCCTACGACTTCAACATCCCCAAGGTGGTCGGCGCGGTCGCGGTCGTCTGGCAGCTGGCAATCGTGGCCCAGGTCGTCGCTTACCTGCACGACTACCGTCAGCCCGCCGTCATGGTCGCGATCTGGCTCGGCCTGCTGGCCGCGGCGGCCTGGCTGATCCCGCGCGTACGGGCGGGCGGGCTGACCGCTGCCGAGGCGGCCTGGGCCATCGCCATCGGGGTCGCCGCGGTGGCCCTGGTCGGGTGGGAGCGGCGGTTGCACGGCGCCGGCGGCCCCGTGGACTGGTCGGTCGTCGGCTCGGGCTGGCTGCTGGCGCTGGTCGCGGTCAGCCGCCCGCCGCGGGCCTGGATCTGCGGGGCCGTCCTGGTCTTCGCCGCGCACGCCGTCTTTGCCATCCGCATCCTGGGCGCCACTACCCTGGACCTGGCCCGGCTTTCCGTGACGGCGTACTCACTCGTCATTATCCTGACCGTATTCGGCGCCCTGCGCCCCGCCATCGCGGCCTATGCCCGGCTCGCGACCCGGCGGGCCGCGCTGGTCAGCCAGTCAGCCTCGGAGCGCGCGGCCGCCGTGGCGGTCCGGGCCGACCAGGGCGAGCGCCTCGCCCTGCTGGAAGCCGAAGCGCTGCCGCTGCTGCGCGGCATCGCCGACGGAACACTGGCCGTGACCGCCCGGGAGGTCCGCGAGCGCTGCGCCAGTTACGCCGGGACGCTGCGGCGCGCCCTCGTCGACCGGGCCGGCGAGGCTGGCGGCCTGCTGGCTGAGCTGGCCCCGGTCCTGAGCTCGGCCAGCGAGCGGGGGACGCCGGCCGAGGTCCAGGTCGTCGGCGATCCCGGCTCCCCGCCGCGGGAGGTAACCAGCGCGACCGTCGCCGCCGTCGACCGCATGCTCCGCGAGCTGCCGCCGCACCCGGTGACCCTGACGGTCCTGGCCGACGAGGAGGACGTGGAGCTGTTTGTCACCTTCGGCCAGTCGCCGGGCAGATTTCCCGACCTGACCTCGCTGAGGCTGGCTGTGCCGGCCGCCAGCCGCTGGTACGCCGCGGTCGAAGTCGGGGGCACCGGGGCGGGCTGCCTGGAAGTCCGGTGGCAGGCCGGGGCGGCCGCGTGACGAGCAGCATCACCGTCGCGGCCGTGGACGATCACCCCATCGTCCGGGACGGCCTGGCCGGCTGGCTCCTGGCCGAGGGCGCCGCGGACACCCCCGATGGCGCGGACAGTGCCCCCGAGCCCGCGGACGGCACCTCCGAGGACCCGGACACCACCCCCGAGCCCGCCGGCATCACCGTCATCGCCACCGCGCCCACGGTCGACACCCTGCTCAGCGGCCCCGGCCGCGCTGCGCAGGTCGTCCTGCTCGACCTCGACCTCCGCGACGGGACAACCGTCGAGGGCAATGTGGCCGCGGTCCTCGCGGCCGGGCCGGCCGTTCTCGTGCTCGCGGCCTCAGATCGGCCGCCGTCGGTTCGCGAGGCCATGCGGGCCGGTGCGCTCGGATATGTGCTGAAGAGCGAGGAGCCCGCCACGGTCCGCGCGGCGATCGCCGCGGTGGCGGCCGGGACCGACTGGATCTCGCCCCGCCTGGCCTACATCCTGGCCACCGACGATGCCCCTGACCGGCCCGTACTCAGCCCCCAGGAAGAACGCGCGCTGCGCCTGTACGCCACGGGAATGCCGATGAAGTCGGTAGCCCGGCGAATGACCCTGAGCGAGGAAACGGCCAAGCAGTACGTGGGCCGGGTACGCGAGAAGTACGCACGTGCCGGGCGGGCCGCGCCGACGAAGATTGAGCTGTACCATCGAGCGGTCGAGGACGGATACCTCCCGCTCCCCCCTCCCCCCTAATCCTTGGACCAAAATCCAAGGTGACAGGGGCCGCAGGAGGTATCCGCCCTCGGCGCTCTCTTCCTCTTGGCCCTAACCCTAGGGGCGATCGTGTCCCCCGTCATGACCCCTTCTCGGGGGTCATATCGGACACACACTGATCGGTGCGCCCGCTAGCTCGCCGCGAGCCTCACGCCGCGGCCAGGGCGGCCGCCGCCAGCGCCTCAGTGCGCCTCCGCACGGCAGCCAGGCCCTTCACCTGCTGGCTGACCTTGCCCGGCTCCCGGCACACCCGGAACGCGATGTCGATCAGCGCCCGGGTCATCAGGATGCCGGGCGCCCGCCGGCGCTCCTCGGCGTCGAGCTCCACCGACGCGGCGTAGCCGCGCATGAAGCGCGGTCCGGCCCAGGTCGAGCGCAGCACCAGGGCCAGGGACGCCAGCCGCGGTCCGAAGCCCGCGCCCGCCCAGTCAACCAGCACCGGCCCGCCGGACGTGAAGATCGTGTTCTTCGGCACCGGGTCGGGATGCACGAACGCCTCCGGGAGGCCGCCCCCGTCGTCCGCGCCGGCCAGCGCCCGCCGGAGCACCTCGAGCTGGTCACGATCAGCGACCGCGACCCGGGGCTCGATGTCGCGCAGCCAGCGCCGCGCCGCGGCGAGCTCGTCGGCGGGCGTGCCCTCGGCGTAGTGGTGCAGTGCGCCCGCCGGGCGGTCCGCGGCGCCGCCCGGCCGGCCAGCCTGGTGCAGCCGGGCGACGAGGGCGCCCAGCGCCACGATCGGATCGCCGGCCGGCCGGGCCGACTCAGGCGCCGCCCGCACGAAGTGGGTCACCAGCACGGACTGACCATCGTGACGTGACACCGGCTCGGGACCGAAGGGCCGCTCCGCCGGGAACTCGGCCGCCCGCAGCAGCTCCAGCACCGCCAGGTCGCCGAGCACTGCCTCGTGCGCGCGCCGCGCCGAGAACAGCCTGGCCACGACCGGCGTGCCCGGCCGCCGGTCGACGCGGAACACGCCCACGTCCAGCTCCTGCACCCTGGCGGGAACGATGCCGAAGGCCGCTTCCAGCTGGGCGGGCAGCGTGTCGACTCCGCGGCGCCGGTACATGCGCGCGAGCGTGGCGTCAAAGGACGGCGCGGGCGGGTAGCTGGGCACAAGAACAAACGCTATTCCGGCTTGCTCCTGACGTCGCGTCAGGGCCTAGCGTCTACCGCATGGCGACCTTGGACGAGGCCGGAGCGGCCGGGACCGCGTGGAAAGTGGGCGCGCTGGCCAGGGCCACCGGCCTGACCGTCCGGACCCTGCACTACTACGACCAGATCGGGCTGCTCATGCCGTCGCGGCGGTCCTCCGCCGGTCACCGGCTGTATGACGCCGCCGATGTGGCCCGGCTGTACCGGATCAGCCTGCTGCGCCGCCTCGGCTTCCCGCTCGATCAGATCGCGGGCGTCCTCGACGACCCCGAGTGGCAGCTCGCCCCCGCCGTCGACCGGCACCTGAGCCAGACCCAGGACCGCGCGGCGATGACCGCGCGGCTGTGCACCCGGCTGGCTGCCATGGCCGCCGGACTCGCCCGGCACGCAAACCCGTCCCCGGAGCAGCTGTTCTCGACCCTGGAGGAGATGACCATGCTCGACAACGCCATCCACGGCACCACCGGCCTGCTGGTCTACGACGACGTGAATGCCGCGCACGACTACATCGTGCGGGTCTTCGGGCTCACCTCCGGCCATGTGGAGGCCGGCCCGGACGGAGAAGTGGGCTACCGGGAGGTCCGGGCCGGCGACCAGGTGATCGGGCTGCATCCGGCCGCCGCCAGGATCTACCGGTCACCTCGCGCGCTGGGCGCCGTCACCGGCATGACCGTCGTGGCGGTCGATGACGCCGACGCCCACTACGCTCGCAGCGTCGAGGCCGGCGCGGAGATCGCCGAGGAACTCGTCGACCGGTCCTACGGAATCCGCGAGTACGGCGCGCGCGACCCCCAGGGTCAGATCTGGTACTTCCAGTCCCCGCTTGACTGAGGCCGGTCAGGCTGGCTCGTGGCTGAGGTCCACGATGCAGAACCGGTTGCCCTCGGTATCGGCCAGCACGATGAAGTCCGGGTCGTCCGGGAAGCTGTCCCAGTCCACCCGCTGCGCCCCCAGCCCGACCAGCCGCGCCGCCTCCGCCTCCTGCTCCGCCGGGCTGTCGACGTGCAGGTCGAGGTGCAGGCGCGGATAGTCCTGGGCCGGCGTCTCGCTGAGCTGCAGCGCGATCGGCGTGCCCGGCCCATCCGGCGGCGTCAGCACCGTCGCCCAGCCGGCGAAGCCGTCCGTCCGCAGGTCCCAGCCCAGCGCCGCCGACCAGAACGCCGTGGCCCGCTCCCGGTCCGTCACGCCCAGCACGATCACGCCCATGGTGAGCACATCCCGATTCTGGCCCACACCGGGAGCGCCGGCCGCCCCAACCGCCCAAGGCAGTCTCCGCAGGCCTCCGGTCAGAGAGCCGGATCGTCCCCGATAACCGGTATCTCGGCGAAACTGGCCCGGTCCGGGCCGGTGTGCACCACAACGCTGAACGGGTGCCTGCCGAGCCCGGGGCCGTGCCACGACACGTCGATGGCCGGGTCGATGGCCGCGCCCTGGACGGTGAACCGGATCCGGTGCCCGGCCGGCACTACCTGCGACGTGGGCTGCAGCTCGATCTCGAACCGGTACACGTCACCCGGGGCCAGGTCGGTCGGCCCGGTGCGGGAGAACTGCGCCTGCGCGCGCAGGTAGCCGCGGGTGATCTGGGTCGAGGTCCAGCTGCCGTCCGGGCCGGGTGCGACGTCGGTCAGCTCGGCGATGAAGTCGGCGTCCGGCCGGGACACCGACGCCCACAGCACGAGCCGCGGGAAGCCGGTGATCTCCGCGGGCCGGGCCAGCACGGCGCTCGTCCAGGTCAGCGCCTGGGCCTCGTAGGGGGACTTGTCGATGATCAGGCGGCCGTGGATCCGCTCGGCGCCCGGCGGCAGGACGGTCGGCGCGATGGTCGGCTCGCCGTCGGCGACCATGGTGATGGCCGGCATGGAGACCGCGGCCGGGTTACGCGCGGTGGCCGGGTCGAAGTCGTAGCCGGCCTGCGCCGGGCCGGCCGGCAGCTCGCGGGTCAGCGACCCGTCATTGCGGCTGGCCGCCGTCCCGCTCGGCGCGTCGGCCAGGAACAGCCGGACCCGCCGCTCGTCGGGCAGCGGCCAGTCGTGCTCGTAGCGCCACCGGTCGGGCCCCTGCACGAAGATCTGCACGGGGGGCTCGGTGTCGCTGCCGTCAGGCCCGTTGTCGCTGCCCTCGGGCTGGCCGCGCAGCCACCGGTCGAACCACCGGCGCTGGATCTCGAAGCCGGTATACGGGCGGATCTGCTCGCCGGGAGCGACCTCCTCGAGCATGGCGTCGGCGGTGAACATGCCGCCGTGCCGCCACGGGCCGATGACGAGCCGGGCGCGGCGGCCCGCGCCCGCCGCCCGCATCCAGGTGAAGGCGCGCGCCCCGGCGTCGACCATGTAGCTGTCCCAGCCGGTCGAGGTCAGCGCGGGCAGCCCGCAGCGGGCCAGGTCCTGGATGTCCTCCCGGCGGGCCGCCCGCTGCGCCCAGAAGTCGTCGAACCACGGGTGCGCGGCGGCCTGGCCGTACTCCGACTCGACGCCGGGCACCTCGGCCCGGCCCTGCCGGCCGGGCCCGGGCTCCATCCCGCCGAGGTACCACAGGTAGGAGTAGGTGTCGTTGGGCGAGTCATCGGGGGCGACGACGACCAGGTGCGGCGGCTGCTCCTTGGCCGCCAGCCACTGGCTGATGCCCAGCAGCGAGCCGCCGGCCATGCCGACCCGGCCGTCGCAGAACGGCTGGGCCGCCGTCCACTCGATGACGTCGTAGCCGTCCGGCCCGTAGTGCTCGTACAGGCCGCCCTTCCCCTCCGACGGCGGCACGCCGCGCAGCCGGGCCAGGACCACCGGGTAGCCGTGCCCGGCCAGCCGGCGCAGGTTCGGGTACAGCCAGACGTCCAGGCCGCTGTAGCCGTTGGTGACGACGATGCACGGCTGCGGCGGCGACCCGTCCGGGAGGACCGGCTCGATGATCGTGGCGGCCAGGGCGATGCCGTCCCGCATCGGGATGCGCTGCTCGCGCTCAGTCGTCTCGTAGCGCGGCGGCTGGGCCGGCGCCGGCTGCCGTCCGTCCACCCAGTGGCGGCCTTCCGTCCCCGCTCCCAGAGCCGCCGTGCCGTCGACATCGGACATGGGTGACCTCCCGCCCGGAACCAAGCCGGACAAACCCGGCCTCTCATGATCATCAGTCATCGGGCGGGCCGCCGCCAAGGCGAAGCCACATGTCTAGACAGCCGATCGTTTAGATAGGAAAATGGTTCTGGGTAGTTCTGCGAGAGTTGTGGGCAGTTCTGCGAGGTTTGCCGCAACAACAGGAGGGCGGGCGTCTTGGGTCCCCCAGCGACCACTACGGATCCGGCCCGCCGCGAGGTGGCCGCCGCTGACTTCCGGCACGCCATGGGCCACTTCGCCACCGGCGTCACCATCGTGACCTCCATCGGGCCCGGCGGCGAGCCCGTCGGCACCACCGCCAACGCGGTCAGCTCGCTGTCGCTGGACCCGCCGCTCGTCCTGGTCTGCTTCGACCGGGCCAGCGTGACGCTGGAGGCGATCTGCGCGCACGGCGCGTTCGCCGTCAACGTGCTGGCCGCGCGCCAGCAGCACCTGTCGGCCAACTTCGCCCGCCGCGGGCTGGCCGCGGCGTGGGACGGGGTGCGGCACCGGCGGGGGCGGACGGGGAGCCCGCGGCTGGACGGCGTCCTGGCCTCGCTGGAGTGCACGGTGGAGCACCGCATCGCCGGGGGCGATCACGAGATCGTGGTCGGGCGGGTCCAGGACGTCGAGACCGGGCCGGCCGACCGTGCGCCGCTGCTGTTCTGGCGCGGCCGCTATGCCTCCCTGGACCCGGCATAGGCTCGTCAGGTACCCCGCCGCCCGCCTGCGCGGGTCAGCCCAGCATGCAAAGGACGGACCGTGAGCCCGCTGCAGATCGTCACCGTCGTCGGCAACCCGCGACCGGAGTCGCGCACGCATTCCCTGGCCGCGACGCTGGCCGGCGAGCTGGCCGCGGTGCTGCCGGAGGCGAAGGTCAGCGCCGTGGACCTGGCCGTCCTCGGCTCCCGGGTCCTCGACCAGGCCGATCCGGACGCCGCCGCGGCGGTCACCCAGGTGCTCGAGGCGGACATCCTGGTGCTGGCCAGCCCGACCTATAAGGCAACCTACTCGGGGCTGCTCAAGGCCTTCCTGGACCGGCTCGGCACCGGCAGCCTGGCGGGCACGCGCGCCATCCCGGTGCTGCTGGGCGGCGCGCCCAACCACCAGCTCGCGGTCGACGTCCACTTCACCCCGCTGCTGCTGGAGCTGGGGGCGGCGGTCCCGGTGCGGGGGCTGTTCGTGCTGGAGGCCGATGTCCCGGTGTTCGCGGCCTTCGCCGCGGGCTGGGCGGCTCAGCACGCCCCGGCGCTGGCCGGCGGCTGAACGGTAGGCTGTGCCGCGAACTACGGGGCGAGTCGGCATCAGCGGAGGGTGCCGCCCGGCGGGCGAGAGGCAGAGGGCATGGGCAGGGCGCGGCAGAACGGTGACAGCGGTCCGCTGCTCGGCGCGCAGACGCTGTCCGCCAGCCTGTTCGCGGACGCGTCCAACTTCGAGCAGCGCTTCGTCGAGAGCTACGACCAGGTCGCGACGATCGTCGGCGCGCTGAAGACGCTGGGCCTGCGGGTCGTGCTGACCAGCGGGTCGTTCGACATCATCCACGAGGGCCACTCCATGTACCTGGAGGCGGCCCGCCACTTCGGTGACTTCCTCACCGTCGGGCTGGACAGCGACGACAAGATCCGGTCGCGCAAGGGGCCGGACCGGCCCGCGGTGCCGCAGATGGAGCGGCTGCGCATGGTGACCCACCAGCGCGGGGTGGGCCTGGTCACCCTCAAGCACGCCTTCCACACCCGCTGGCAGCTCATCAAGACCGTCAGCCCTGACGTCCTGGTCGCCACCGAGGACACCTACACCGAGGCGGAGATCGCCGAGCTCGAGGCCCGCTACTGCACCCGGGTCGAGGTCCTGGAGCGGATGGCGACGGTCAGCACCTCCGCCCGGCTGCGCCGGATCCAGCTCGGCATCCCCGAGCCGGAGGCCGCGCCCGAGGTTGCGGCCGGGCGCTGAGTTGAAGCAGCTCCTGCTGTACCTGCCCGTCCTGCACCGGGGTTACGAGGCGTTCTTCGCCCGGCACCCCGACGCCGGCAGCGTGCTGCTGCTCGGCGCCGGGTTCCGCGAGGCCTTCGGGGGCCTGGCCAAGGACATCCGGGCGCTCCCGCCCGAGCGGGCCGCGGAGTACCTGCGGCTGGCGCTGCCGGGCCGCGACATCACGGTCATCGAGCCCGCTGACCTCCCGGCCGCGGTCACCGGCGATCCGCTGGTCCTGCCCGATGAGCAGGTCACCCGAAGCCTGGCCGAGCAGCACGACCTGGGCCGCGGCCGGGAGCTCGTCTTCGACCCGACCTTCCTGCGCTGGGACCGGGACTGGAGCCGCGCCCAGCGCCCCGCCCGGTTCGACGGCACGATCGCCGTGGGTGACCTGCCGCGCGGCCTCATCGCCCGCGCACGGGACCTGGCCGGCCGCAGCTCCGACTGGTGGCGGCAGGTCGGCGCCATCGCGGTCCGCGGCGACGACCTGCTCGGGTCGGCCTGGAACCAGCACTACCCGACCGAGTACGCCCCGTACGCCGACGGCGACCCGCGGGACGGGTTCGGCCGGGGCATCCGGCCCGACCTGTCGACGGCGCTGCACGCGGAGGCGTCGATCATCGCGGCGGCGGCCCGGGACGGGGTGGCGCTGCGCGGCGCGGACCTGTACGTGACGACGTTCCCGTGCCCGGCCTGCGCCCGCCTCATCGCGCAGGCCGGCTTCGGCCGGTGCTTCTTCGCCGGGCCGTACTCGGTCCTCGACGGCGAGGACGTCCTGCGGGCCGCCGGCATCGAGCTGCTGTGGGTCGACACCGCCGCTGGCGCTTAGGAGGCATTACGTGGGCGTTCTATTCGGCTCGAACTCCAGGGACTTTGACGCGATGAAGGATGCGGGCGTCACCGTCGGCACGTTCCGGGCCTACCGCGATCAGTACAACTTCATTCCCACCGTGTGGCCGTCGAAGGAGAGCGTGCCCGAGGCGAAGGTGACGCTGTCGATCCGGCCCGTCCCGGACGACCTGCTGGCCGGCCGGCTCGACGCGCAGCTGACGGCCTTCATCAGCGCGGCGCCGCCCGGCGTGAAGCTCTCGGCCTGGCACGAGGCCCGGAACCTGCCCGGCTACCCCGACTACCTCAGCGCCGAGGTCATGTCCGCGGTGCACCAGCACATGCAGGAGCTCTGCCGGGGCTCGAACGTCCGGTACGGCTCGATCATCTGCGACGTTCCCAGCGAGGCGAAGGCGTGGATGGGCACCGGCCTGGACTGGTACGGCGTCGACATCTACGACTTCGCCGAGGGGCAGTTCCGGGACTCGCCGGACGGCGGGATCAGCCGGGCGAAGGTCTTCGCCCGGCTCGACAACATGCTGGCCACCTGCCGCGAGCTCAGCGGCCGGGACGCGCCGGAGATCGACGTCTGCGAGACCAACTGCCCGCGCCCGCAGTACCGGGGCGACTGGTTCGCGCTGGTGGCGGAGTGGCTCTACGGCAACGGCGGCAGCCGCCTGCAGATCTTCTGGAACCCGACCGGGCCGTCCAGCGGCCCGTGGCTGCCCGACGACGAGCCGACCATCGCCGCGCTGCGCTCGATCTCGCGGACCTACGGGGACTGACGGCGCACGGGTCAGGCCACGGCCTGCGCCGCGAAGGTGCGGCGGTACTCGTGCGGGGTCACGCCGTTGACCCGGGTGAAGTGCGTGCGCAGCCGGTGGGCGGACCCGAGGCCGCAGCGCTCGGCGATCCGGTCGATGGTGTCGTCGGTGTTCTCGAGCAGGTCCTGGGCCCGCCGGACCCGCTCGGCGCACAACCACTGCAGCGGCGTCGTCCCGGTGGTCTCGCGGAACCGGCGGGCGAAGGTCCGCGGGCTCAGCAGCGCCCGGCGGGCGAGGTCCTCCACCGTGAGCGGCCGCTCCAGGTGCGCGAGCGCCCAGTCCAGGCACGGCCCGAGGCTCTGGGAACTGTCGACCGGCAGCGGCTGCTCGATGTACTGAGCCTGGCCGCCCTCGCGGTGCGGCGGGATGACCAGCCGCCGGGCCAGCGCGTTCGCGATCCGGGTGCCGTGGTCAGCCCGGACGATGTGCAGGCACAGGTCCAGGCCGGCCGCGGACCCGGCTGAGGTCAGGATCGGCCCGTCCTCGGTGTAGAGCACATTGGGCTCCACCCGCACCGCGGGGAACCGGCGGGCGAGGCTGTCGGCGTGCATCCAGTGGGTGGCCGCCCGCCGGCCGTCGAGCAGGCCGGCGGCGGCCAGGGTGAAAGCGCCGGTGCAGATCGAGGCGATCCGCGCGCCCCGGTCGGCCGCCGCGCGCAGGGCCGTGAGCAGGGCCTCCGGCGGATCGGCCTGGGCGTCGGCGCAGGCCGGGACGATGACGGTGTCGGCCTGCGTCAGCTCGGCCAGCCCGAAGGCGCCGTCGAACACCAGTCCCTCGGCGGTGCGGACCGGGGTGTCCTGGACGGCGCACAGCTGAACCTCGTACCACCAGGGCACCGGGAAGTCGTACCGGATGCCGCCGAAGACCTCGCACGGAACGGCCAGCTCGAACATCGGCAGGCCGGGCGTGACGGGAATCGCAACGCGATGCATGGCAGGATTCTACCCTCAGTTGTCGATTCTGCCACTGGTCCGGCTCACGGCACCGGCGCGACCATGGTTTCATGCGAAATATCCCGACCCTCAGACTCGGCCGCCCGGCCCTGAGCCCGGCCGCGCTCAGCTGGCTCGCCCTCGGGGTGGTGTACGTGGTGTGGGGCTCGACCTACCTGGCGATCCGGGTCGGGGTCGGGCATCTGCCGCCACTGTTCATGGCCGGGACCCGGTACCTCATCGCGGGCGGGCTGCTCTACCCGGTCGCGCGCCGGTCGGCCGGACGGGCCGCCGCCCGGACGGCGGGCAGGGACGAAGCCCGGGACGTCGCCCCGAGCCGGCCAGCGGGGCAGCGCCCGGCGGCGCACCCGGCCCGGCCGGGCTGGCGGGCCTGGCTGGCCGGCGCCGTCGTGGGCCTGCTCCTGCTGGTCGCCGGCAACGGCGGCCTGACCGTCGGGGAGACGACGCTGCCCTCCGGCCTGGCCGCCGTCCTGGTCGCGACCGTGCCGCTGTGGATGATCGTCTTCGCCCGGCTGCTGCAGCATCAGCGCATCACCCTGAAGGCCGCCCTCGCCCTGGCCGTGGGGCTGGCCGGCGTCGCGGTCCTGGTCGGCGCGGCGGCGGGGGGCGATGCCAAGGGCGTGATCATCGTCCTCGGCGCGGCGGCGGCCTGGGGACTGGGTTCCGTGCTGAGCCACCAGGTCGGGCTGCCGAGCCACGCGATGCTCGCCGCGGCCATCGAGATGCTGGTCGGCGGCGTGGTCCTGCTGGCCATCGCGGCCGGCGCCGGGGAGTTCTCGCACATCGCGTGGTCCGCGATCCCCGTCTCCAACTGGGCCGCGCTGGCCTACCTGATCGGGCCGGGCTCGATCCTGGCCTTCACCGCCTACGGCTACGCCCTTGCCCACCTCCCTTCCACCACCGTGGCCACGTACGCCTACGTCAACCCCGTCGTCGCGGTCCTGGCCGGGATCGTGCTCCTCGGCGAGCAGTTCACCTGGCGCGAGGGCCTGGGCGCCGCCCTGGTCGTCGGCTCGATCGTCATCACCCTGCACCGGTCACGCAGGGCAGCGTCGGCGGCGGCGCCAGAGGGTGAGGAGGCGCCGGCGGCGGGCGAGGCGGCGGCGGGCGAGGCGGCTGACTCCATGATCACGACCGTTTCCCTGGCAAAAACAGGGGGCAATCGGTCGTGATCACGCGGCCGGGGCGCCCAGGCCCATGATCACGACCGATTCTCCGGGGAAAAGCGCGGGAAATCGGTCGCGATCATGACGCTGGACCGGCCGGGGCGCCGGGCGCGCCCGGGGCGGGGGCCGGCTGGGCGCTGAAGCGCATCCGCACCACGGCCTCCGGCTCTGGTGGCGCGACCACCACGTGCGCATGCAGGTGCACGATCGTGGCGCCCGTGTAGCGGCAGTCGCCGTTGCGGACGCCCAGCCCGTAATGGCCGAACCCGTAGTGCTGCCGGGCCGAGGCCAGCGCCGTGAAGAAGTCCGCCTGGGCTGCCGGGCCGAGCTCCAGCAGGTCGCCGGCGTGCCGGCGCGGGACCAGCAGCAGGTGCAGGCTGGTGCCGGCGTAGGGGAAGTCGTTCGGCATGACCGTCCAGTGCTCGGTCCGCAGGAACGCCGCCGCCCCGGCATGCCGCCCGAGCTCCTCCGGGCAGAACAGGCATACCCCGGCCGCCTCCAGCCGCTGCATCTCCGCCAGCTGCTCGGCCGTCCGGTAGTTCTCCATGCAGTACAGGCTCAAGCCGGCCGCCGCTCGTACTCCAGGAACGAGAACCCGCCGTCGGCGCCGGGCCGCTCGTCGCGGCGCACCAGCGTGAAGCCGTCCAGCCACCCGGCCGGCATGCTGGTATCGCCCGCCACCTCGCGGTGCACCCGCGTCAGGTACACCCGGTCCACCTCCGGCAGGGCCTGTGCATACACCGACGCCCCGCCCAGCACGAACACCTCGCCGCCCGAGGCCCGCAGGTCTCCGGTCGCTCCTGCCTCGGCCGCCCGCGCCGCGGCCATGGCCTCCGCCGCGCGCGCCGCGGCCATGGCCTCATCCACCGACCCGGCCCAGGCCACCTCGGCCGTGCCGTCCGCCGCCCCGCCCAAGCCCGGCACCCCGCCGGCCGCCCCGCGCGAGCTGACCACGACCGACGTCCGTCCCGGCAGCGCCCGGCCCAGCCGCGCCACGATCGACTCGTGCGTCACCCGGCCGAGCACCACCGCGTGCCCCGTCGTCAGCCGCCGGAACCGCCGCAGGTCCTCGGGCAGGTGCCAGGGCAGCGCGCCGCCCGCGCCGATCACCTCGTTCGCCGCCGCCGCCACGATCAGCGACATGGTCACCGGGCGCCCGCCCGGCCGGTCCGCGGCCATCACGGCGCGACCATCACGGGGAGACCGGGATCCCGCCGATGAACGGGTGCGGGTCGTAGTCAGCCACCTCGAAGTGCTCGGCCCGGAACTCGTGAATGTCGCGCACCCGCCGCCCGGCCTCGGTCAGGGTCACCGTCGGCAGCCGCCGTTCCTCGCGGCCCAGCATGTCCTGCACGTGCGGCAGCTGGTCGGCGTAGATGTGCGCGTCGGAGATGGTGTGGTAGTACGCGACCGCCTCGATCCCGGTGAGCTGCTCCAGCATCAGCGCCAGCGCCGCGTACTGCACCATGTTGGCCGGGACGCCCACCGGCACATCCCCGGAGCGCTGGAACATGTGCAGGTGCAGGCCGCCGTCCAGGACGCGGACGTGCACCCAGCCGTGGCACGGCGAGATCGTGGTCTGCGGCGTCTTGCCCGCGCCGCGCACCTGGTACTGCGGAATCCAGGGCGAAACGAAGTGCGTCCGGTCGGCCGGCAGCTCAGCAAGCTGCTCAACCAGGTGGCGGAACTGGTCGAACTCCCCGCCGTCGGCCGTCGGGAACCGGCGAAACGCGCCGCCGTAGGAACCAGGCCCGAGGTCGCCCGCAGGCAGGCCGCGCTTGGCCGTCTTGGCCTCCGTGGCCCACGGGCCCCACCAGTCGCAGCCGAACGCGGCGAACTCGTCCAGCGTGGTGGCGCCGTTGATGAACGCGCACAGCTCGCCGATCGGCTTGCGCCAGAACGACTTCATGCTCCGCTCGGTGATCAGCGGGAAGCCGTTGGCCAGCTCGAAGTGCATCGTCTGCTGCATGAGGGTGAGCGCGCGGGGCCCCTGCCGGGTCGGTACCGCAATCCCGTCCGCCGCGATCCGGCCGAGCAGGTCCCGGTACTGGCGGTCAGGCTTTCGCTCGTCGTACGGCCGGTAGCGCATGCAGCGCAGATTACTAGCTCTTCTTCTCCTGGTGGCCGCCGAACTCCGAGCGCAGCGCGGAGAGGATCTTGTCGGAGAACGCGCCGTTCTCCCGCGACTCGAACCGGTCATACAGCGAGTCGGTGATGATCGGCGCCGGGACGCCGGTGTCGACCGCCGCCGCCACTGTCCACCGGCCCTCGCCCGAGTCGGACACCCGCCCGCTGAAGTCCGACAGGTCGGGGGACTTGGCCAGCGCGTCGGCGGTCAGGTCGATCAGCCACGAGCCGACCACCGAGCCGCGCCGCCAGACCTCGGCGACCTCGCCGACATCGATGGTGTACTGGTAGTACTGCGGGTCGCGCAGCGGCGCGGTCTCCGCGTCGACTTCCTCGGAGCGCTTGCCCGCGTCGGCGTGCTTGATGATGTTCAGGCCCTCCGCGATGGCGGCCATCATCCCGTACTCGATCCCGTTGTGGACCATCTTGACGAAGTGCCCGGCGCCGTTCGGCCCGCAGTGCAGGTAACCGTGCTGGGCGGTCCCGTCGGTCCGGGTCCGGGACGGCGTGGGCTCCGCGCTGCCCGAGCCCGGCGCGAGGGACTTGAACAGCGGGTCCAGGTGCTGCACCGGCTCGGGCTCGCCGCCGATCATCAGGCAGAAGCCCCGCTCCAGCCCGTAGACGCCGCCGCTGGTCCCGACGTCGACGTAGTGCAGGTTCTCGGCCAGGAGATGCCCGGCGCGGTCGATGTCGTCGCGGTAGTAGGAGTTGCCGCCGTCGATGAGGATGTCGCCCGGCTCCAGCAGCGGCTTCAGGTCGTCGATCGTCGACTGGACCGCGCCCGCCGGGACCATGATCCAGACGGCCCGCGGCTTCTCCAGCTTGGCCACGAAGTCGGCCAGGCTGGAGGCGCCAGTCGCGCCCTCCGACGCCAGGCCCTTGACCACGTCGGCGTTGCGGTCGAAGGCGACGCACTTGTGCCCGTCGCGCATGAGCCGCCGGACGAGGTTGGAGCCCATCCGGCCGAGCCCGATCATTCCGAGCTGCATGGGCGTGTCAGTTGGCATCGGTAGGCCTCTCGATGATCGTCATGATCCTGATTTGAGTGAACGGTAACGACGGATAAGCGCGTTAGTTGAGGAGTCATGGGCCAGCGCGGGCTCCTGGCTGCTCTCCAGCTCGGGGATGATCGCCTGGGCCATGATCTTCCCGAGTTCTACCCCCCACTGGTCGAATGAGTCGATGCCCCAGATGGCCCCCTGGGTGAACACGCTGTGCTCGTAGAGCGCGATCAGCGAGCCGAGCAGCCGCGGCGTCAGGACCTGCGCCAGCAGCACGTTGGTCGGCCGGTTGCCCTCCATGACCTTGTGCGGCACGACCCGCTCAGGGGTGCCCTCGGCCCGGACTTCCGCCTCGGTCTTCCCGAACGCCAGCGCCTGGGCCTGCGCGAACACGTTTGACGACAGGATGTCGTGGTGATCGCGCAGCGGGTTCAGCGACTGCGCGAACCCGATGAGGTCGACCGGGATGAGCTTGGTCCCCTGGTGCAGCAGCTGGTAGAAGCTGTGCTGCCCGTTGGTGCCCGGCTCGCCCCAGTACACCGCGCCGGTCTGGTGGTCGACCTTCGCGCACTCGAGCGTGACGTGCTTGCCGTTCGACTCCATGGTCAGCTGCTGGAGGTAGGCCGGGAAGCGCTTGAGGTACTGCTCGTAGGGCATGACGCCGGTGCTCTGCGCGTCGAAGAAATCGCCGTACCAGACGGCCAGCAGCCCCATCAGGACCGGCAGGTTGGCCTCCAGCGGCGCCGCCTTGAAGTGCTCGTCCATCGCGTGGAAGCCCGACAGCAGCTCCGCGAAGTGGTCGGGGCCGATGGCCACCATGGTCGACAGCCCGATGGCCGAGTCCATCGAGTAGCGCCCGCCGACCCAGTCCCAGAACCCGAACATGTTGTCGGTGTCGATGCCGAACGCCGCGACCTTCTCGGCGTTCGTCGACACCGCGACGAAGTGCCGGGCCACCGCCGCCTCGTCGCCCAGCTCCGCGACGATCCAGTCCCGGGCCGAGGTCGCGTTGGTCAGCGTCTCCAGCGTGCCGAAGGTCTTGGACGAGATGATGAACAGCGTCTCGTCCGCGGACAGGTCCCGGGTCGCCTCGACGAAGTCGGTGGCGTCGACATTGGAGACAAACCGGAACGTCAGGTCGCGCCGCGAATAATGCCGCAGCGCCTCGTACGCCATCACCGGCCCGAGATCGGACCCGCCGATCCCGACATTGACGACATTGCGGATCGGCTTCCCGGTAAAACCCTTCCATTCGCCGGAACGGAGCCGTTCCGCGAACGCCCGCATCCGGTCGAGAACCTCGTGCACCTGGGCCACGACGTCCTCGCCGTCGACGACCAGGGACGCGTCGCGGGGCATCCGCAGGGCGACGTGCAGGACGGCCCGGTCCTCGGAGACGTTGATGTGCTCGCCAGCGAACATCGCGTCCCGCCGCTCCGGCATCCCCGTCTCCCGGGCCAGCTCGATGAGCAGGGCCATCGTCTCGTCGGTGACCCGGTTCTTGGAGTAATCCAGGTAGATGCCCTCGGCGCTGGCGGTCAGCCGCTCGCCGCGGCCGGGATCGGCAGCGAACAGCTCGCGCAGGTGCCGGGGCGCGATCTGCGCGTGATGCCGCTCAAGCTCCTGCCACGCCTTGCGCTGCCGGAGAGAGGTCCCGGAGGTCCCGGACATATCGGCTCCTTCATTGGTGTCGTAGCGAGCAGTGCTATCTAACACCGGGTCATCAAACACCGGATGACGGGACGCGGCCCGGCTGGACACGATCTCTACGATGGGTTACATGACTACACCCGGCGCCGCGCCCCGGACGGCCATCGTGACCGTGGACGACGACCCAGGTGTCTCCCGGGCGGTAGCCCGGGATCTCCGGCACCGATATGGCCAGGAACACCGGATCGTCCGGGCCGAGTCAGGCGAGGCCGCCCTGGAGGCGCTGCGCGAGATGAAGCTCCGCGGCGATCAGGTGGCCGTGCTGCTGGCTGACTACCGGATGCCCCAGATGAACGGCATCGAGTTCCTGGAGCAGGCCATGGACCTGTTCCCGGGCGCCCGCCGGGCGCTGCTCACCGCCTACGCCGACACCAACGCCGCGATCGACGCGATCAACGTCGTCGACGTCGACAATTACCTGCTCAAGCCGTGGGACCCGCCGGAGGAGAAGCTCTACCCGGCCATCGACGCGCTGCTCGACGCGTGGCGCGCGTCTGACTTCCGGCCGGTGCCCGAGACGAAGGTCATCGGGCACCGCTGGTCGGCGCGGTCCTCGGAGGTGCGCGAGTTCCTGGCCCGCAACCAGGTGCCCTACCGCTGGTACACCACCGACGAGCCGGACGGCCAGCGGCTGGCCATGGCGGCCTGCGCCAAGGTCGGCCGTCCCGTGCCGGACGTGACGGAGGACACCCAGCTGGCCCTGCCGATGGTGATCACCCCGGACGGCGAGGTCCTGGTCGAGCCGACCGACTCCGAGCTGGCGGTCAAGGTGGGACTGGCCACGGTGCCCGCTGAGGGGTTCTACGACCTGGTGGTCATCGGCGGCGGCCCGGCGGGCCTCGGCGCGGCGCTGTACGGCGCCTCCGAGGGACTGCGGACCGTGCTGGTCGAGCGGCTGGCCACCGGCGGCCAGGCCGGCCAGAGCTCCCGGATCGAGAACTACCTGGGCTTTCCCGATGGCGTGTCGGGCTCCCAGCTCACCGGGCGGGCCCGGCTCCAGGCGGCCAAGTTCGGGGCGGAAGTGCTCACCGCCTGCGAAGTCGTCGGGCTGGAGGTCAGCGGGTCGGCGCGGACGGTGCACTTCGCCGACGGAACCGCCGTCGGCGGCCACACGGTCATCCTGGCCACCGGCGTCAACTACCGGCAGCTGCCGGCGCCGGGCATCTCCGAGCTGACCGGCCGCGGGGTGTACTACGGGTCGGCGCTCACCGAGGCCAGTGCCTGCGCGGGCAGCGACGTCTACATCGTGGGCGGGGCCAACTCGGCCGGCCAGGCCGCGGTGTACCTGTCCAAGCACGCCCGGTCGGTGTCGATCCTGGTCCGCGGGACGTCGCTGGAGCGGTCCATGTCGTACTACCTCATCCAGCAGATTGAGGACATCAAGAACATCACCGTCCGGACCTGCACCGAGGTCACCGCCGCCCGCGGCGACGGTCACCTGGAGGGCCTGACCCTGCGCGACAACTCGACGGGCGCCACCGAGGACGTCACCGCCCAGTACCTGTTCGTCTTCATCGGCGCGGCCCCGCTGACCAGCTGGCTGGACGGCGTCCTGACCCGCGACACCCGCGGCTTCATCCCGTCCGGGCCCGATCTCGCGACGGGCGGGAAGCGGCCCGACGGCTGGCCGCTGGACCGCGCGCCGTACCACCTGGAGACCAGCGTCCCCGGCGTCTTCGTGGCCGGCGACGTCCGCTCGGAATCGGCCAAGCGGGTGGCGTCGGCCGTCGGCGAGGGGGCCATGGCCGTCATGCTCGTGCACCGTTACCTGGAGAAGCTGTGACTGAGCCGCACGCCGCCACGCGTCCCGAGACCATCTGCACCGTCGATGAGCTGCGCGGGCTGTTCCTGTTCGAGAAGCTGACCGAGGAGCAGCTGAACTGGCTGTGCCGCGAGGGGCGCGTGATCGCGGTCCAGCCCGGCATGGTCTACGCCGAGGGCGAGCCCGCCACCTGCTTCTACGTGCTGCTGTCGGGCGAGATCGCGCTGCTGCGCCGGGTCGGCTCCGACGACATCGAGACGGTACGGACGAGCAATCCGGGCGTGTACGCGGGCGCGTTCTTCGCCTACCTCGGGGACCGGCTGCCGCAGCTCTACAACAACTCGATGCGGGCCGCGGTCCCGGCCCGTTTCTTCGTGCTCGACGCGGACAAGTTCGCCGAGCTCATGACCAGCTGGTTCCCGATGGCCGCGCACCTGCTCGAGGGCCTGCTGTTCGGGACCAAGAGCGCCCAGGAGGCGGTCGGCCAGCGCGAGCGGCTGCTCGCGCTCGGGTCGCTGACGGCCGGCCTGGCCCACGAGCTCAACAACCCGGCCGCGGCCGCCGTCCGGGCCACGGCCGCGCTGCGCAGCCGGGTCGCCGGGATGCGCGGCAAGCTCGGCCACATCACGGCCAAGCGCTTCGAGCCGGAGGTGCTGGCCGCGCTGATCCGGCTGCAGGACGAGGCGGCGGAACGGGTCGCCAAGGCGGTCGCCCTCAGTCCGATGGACACCTCCGACGCCGAGGACGCGGTGGCCGACTGGCTGGACGCCCGAGGCATGGCGGGCAGCTGGGACCTGGCGCCGGTATTCGTCGCGGGCGGCCTGGACTCCGCCTGGCTCGACCTGGTCGCGGACGCCGTGCCGGAGA
>Ga0193726_1000882_pt1 | contig 27026 bp, 31 predicted proteins | sample H2c1metaG_FD_144928 | JGI IMG/M metagenome (GOLD analysis project Ga0193726, IMG submission 144928) | Soil microbial communities from a riparian zone of the East river system, Colorado, United States - H2c1 | ecosystem: Environmental > Terrestrial > Soil > Riparian zone | place: USA: East River...
CATGCTTACGCGCCTCCGCATGCGCCGTTGAGCGATACAGGTGCGGCCCGTACCGCGATCCCCCGCAGTCACGCTGGTAGCAGTAGCAGAACCAGGCCCGCCGCTCCGGGTCGTGCGAGGTGAACTCGCGCACGACGATGATCTCGTACCTCGGTCCCGTGGTCACGGCGACAGGGATACCCGGTCAGGCAGCCGGCAGAACACCGGCTAGCCTGCCGCCATGGCTACCTTGTCGATCATCAATGCTGCTGTGTTCGACGGCGTGTCTGACGCCCTGGGTGACGGGCCGGTGCACGTCGCCGACGGCCGCATCGTGTCGGTCGGGGGGCCGCCCCAGTCAGCCGACCGGGTCATCGACGCGCGCGGCGGCACCGTGCTGCCCGGCCTGATCGACGCCCACTGCCACGCCTACGGCATCAGCCTGGACATGATGGCGACCGAGTCTCAGCCGCTCAGCTACGTCGCGCTGGTCGCCGCCCGGCGGCTGGCCCGGGTGCTGGCCCGCGGGTTCACCACCGTGCGCGACCCGGCAGGCGGGGACGCGGGACTGGACCGGGCCATCGCCGAGAACCTCATTCCCGCACCCCGCTACCTGTGGACGGGGGCGGCGCTGAGCCAGACCGGCGGGCACGGCGACGCGCGCGGTCCCGACAGCGAGACCTGTCCGTGCTACGCCCACGGCAGCGAGGTCGTCGACGGAGTCGACCCGCTGCGCAAGGCGGTCCGGGAGCGGTTCCGCCGCGGCGCGCACGCCATCAAGATCATGACCTCCGGCGGCGTCATGTCGCTGGCTGACCCCATCCGGATCCCGCAGTACTCCGCCGAGGAGATCCGCGCGGTAACCGCCGAGGCGACCCGGCGCGGAAGCTACGTGGCCGCGCATGCCTACTCTCCCGAGGCCATCCGCCACTCGGTCGACAACGGCGTGCGCAGCATCGAGCACGGCAACCTGCTCGACGCGGACACGGCCGCGGCCATGGCCGCGGCCGGGGCGTTCCTCGTGCCCACGCTGGCCACCTACGACGCGATGGAGCGCCGCGGGGAGCAGATCGGGATGGCCGCGATATCCCGGCAGAAGAACCGGGAGGTCCTGGAGTCCGGGCGGCACGCCGTCGAGCTGGCCCGCGCCGCCGGCGTGAGCGTCGGCTTCGGCACCGACCTGATGGGCCAGCTGGAGGACGAGCAGCTCAACGGGCTGCGGCTGCAGGCCGAGGTAGACGGGATCTGGACTGCGCTGGCCTCGGCCACCTCCGTCAATGCCGCGCTGATCGGCCGGCCGGATCTCGGCCGGGTCGCCGAGGGCTGCGAGGCCGACCTGCTCATCCTCGACGGCAACGTCGCCGACGACCCGTCGGTCGTGTGGTCACCGGGCACCCGGCGGACGATCGTGCAGAATGGCCGCGTCCTCGCCGGCTCCTGAGCGAGCGTGGTCGGCGGCTGCGGGCGGACGGGACGCCGGGCCGCCGGCCGTCCAGGGCGCGGTCCAGTCCGCGTCGAGCAGGTCGGGCCGGCGAAGGTACTCGATCATGAGCAGCACGGACTCCCGCGCGTCGCGGGTCAGCTGAAAGCATTCCGCTGCCGAGCGGCAGCGATCCGGAGCGAACTGCCGGGCCAGGGTGACGATGCCGTCCGCCAGGCCGCTCAGCTCCTCGGCGTCGGCGGGCTCCAGCGGCCAGGCCCCCCGTTCCGGACTCGCGCCCAGCTGGGCGATCTGCCGGCCGAGCCAGTCCCACGGGCTCGCGGTGAGCGCCGGATCCCAGGCCCGGGCGCAGGGCTCGTGGCCGGCGAACTCCGGGTGGTAGTGCGCCACGCCGAAGCTGCCCGGAGCATCGGCCAGGCGATCGAACAGGTCGGCCCGCCACAGCGGGCGGTCGGCCGTGACGATCTGGGCCGCCGACTCGCTGCCGCGGTGCGCCCGCGCAGCCAGCTCCCGCAGCTCAATTCGCACGCCGTGCTCCATCGAGGCGTCGTCCAGGTCGATCTCGAACCAGTGCCGGATAATGACCGCACTGCGCGACAGGGCCACGATGGTCTGCACGGCGCCTCCTGCGAGCCTCGCGCCTGGCCTGGCCCGGCGCGGCCGGATGGGTCGGGTGCTGCTCCAGCTATTTCAGCACCGGGCGGGTCGTCGAGGCCAGGAGAGCCCCGTGCGGAAGGCAGCAACCGCGCGCTTCGCCGTTTCGTGGTTCACCTGCCGCGCTCAGGAAACGGCCAAGTCCGGCGATGTCGTGCGCAGGCATAGGATTTGGCCAGGAGGTGGCGGTAATGGCTGCCCGGAGACCAGCGGGAGGCGGGCTGATGGAGCCGGCTATCGATACGTCGAAGCCGCATTCGGCTCGGGTGTACGACTACTACCTGGGCGGCAAGGACAATTTCGCCGCTGACCGCGAGACCGCGCAGCAGGCGATGCAGAGCTGGCGCGCGGTCCGGACGGCCGTGCGCGAGAACCGGGCCTTCCTGGGCCGCGCCGTGCGCTACCTGGTCGGCGAGGCCGGGATCCGCCAGTTCCTGGATATCGGCACCGGCCTGCCGAGCGCGAACAACGTGCATGAGGTCGCGCAGGCGGCGGCGCCCGAGTCGCGCATCGTCTACGTGGACAATGACCCCATCGTGCTGGCCCACGCCCGTGCCCTGCTCAACAGCGCGCCGGAAGGCCGCACCGCGTACATCGATGCCGACCTGCGCCAGCCGGAGAGCATCCTGGCCAGCTCCGCGGTGGCGCAGACGCTCGACCTGAGCCAGCCGGTCGCGCTCATGCTCGTCGCGATCCTGCACTTCCTGGTCGACGCCGACGATCCGGCCGCGATCGTGGGCAGATTGCTTGGCGCGCTGCCGGCCGGCAGCTACCTGGTTGCCTCCCATGTCACGCCGGAGCATGACCCGGCCGGGGTGGGCGGGCTGGAGCGCGCCTACCGGCAGGGCGGCATCCCGGCCCAGGCCCGGACGGCTGACGACTTCGAGGCACTGGCCTTCGCGGACCTGGAGATGATCGACCCGGGCGTGGTGCTCGTGTCGGAGTGGCGCTGCCCCGACGGCCCCCGGCCGCTGCCCGCGGAGGTCAACTGGTACGGCGGTATCGGGCGCAAGTCCGTCTAAGCCGCCCGGGCATGCTCAGCCGCCGCACTCCCCGGCGAGCTGCCGCGCGCTCTCATAGTTGCCTCTCAGGTTAATTAACCTTAAGGTGAAGTAGAAGGCGGGCAGCGGGAGGCAGCATGACGACGGCAGGCAGCCAGCTTGACGACACGTTCATCGCGCTGGCCGACCCGACCCGGCGGGCCATCGTGGCCCGGCTGGCCCGGGGCGACGCCACGGTGAACGAGCTCGCCGCGCCATTTGAGATGACCCTGCCGGGCATCTCCAAGCACCTGAAGGTGCTGGAGCGCTGCGGGCTGATCTCGCGAACCCGCAGCGCCCAGTTCCGGCCCTGTCACCTGGAGCGCGAGGCGCTCGACGCGGTCGCGGACTGGATCGGGGAGAACCAGCGGATCTGGTCCGAGCGGTTCGACAAGCTCGGCGAGCACCTGCGCAGCCTGCAGGAGGCTCCCGCCGGGTCCGCGACCAGAGAACCGGGAGGTACGCATGAGTGACCAGCCGCAGGCGGGCGAGCTCGTCTTCACCAGGGTCTTCGAGGCCCCGCGCGAGCTCGTCTTCCGGTGCATGACCGAGCCGGAGCACCTGACGCACTTCTGGGGGCCGGCGGGGGTGAGCACGCCGCTGGAGAACATCAAGGTCGACCTGCGCCCCGGCGGGGCGTTCGAGACGGTCATGGTCAGCGACGCCGACGGCAGCCAGTACGCGATGCGCGCGGTATACGTGGAGGTCGCCGCGCCGGAGCGGCTGGTGTGGACCGATCCCGGCACCGGCATGACGACCACCTCGACCTTCACCGACCTGGGCGGCGCCCGGACTGAGGTCCGGATCCGCCAGGTGAACGTGCCCGAGCCATTCCGCAGCCCTGAGGCCCGGGCCGGCTTCGCGACCTCGCTCGACCGCTGCGCCGCCTACCTCGGCGCGCTCGTCTCCGGCGAGGCCCCCCGATGAGCGGGCCGGATCCCGCGCCCGCGCGGCTGAGCCCGGGCCCGGCCGAGCTGACCGGCGCCATCGCCGCCGAGCGCCGCGAACTCGCCGGGGTGCTGGGCGGCCTGCCGCCGGGCGCATGGGACGAGCCGAGCCTGTGCGACGGCTGGCGGGTACGGGAGGTGGTGGCGCACCTCACGATGCCCTTCCGGTACTCAGCCCCGCGCTTCGCGCTCGAGCTCGCGCGCTCGCGCGGGAACTTCAGCAAGATGGCCGACCGCTGCGCCCGCCGCGATGCGGTCGCACCGGCGGCCGAGCTGACGGCGGCGCTCCGGGACAACGCGGAGCACCCGTGGAAGCCGCCGGGCGGCGGCCTCGCCGGCGCGCTGACCCATGACGTGATCCACGGCCTGGACATCACCGTGGCCCTGGGCATCGACCGCACCGTGCCGGCCGGCCGGCTGGCCGTCGTCCTGGACAACATCACCACGGCCAGGAGCCTGAAGTTCTTCGGCGCCCGCCTGACCGGGATCCAGCTGCGCGCCACCGACACCGGCTGGTCCTTCGGGTCGGGCACCCCGGTGACCGGCGCCGCGCAGGACCTGGCCCTGCTCGTGTGCGGCCGGCGGCTGCCGCCGGGGCGGCTCGACGGGGCGGTCCCCCCGGCCGGCTAGCGCCGTGCCCCGGTCGCTTCCACGGTGATCTCGCCGGCCGCACGCCTGCGGCGCTGACCTCGGTGAGCCGCCCGCGCGGGCCGGCTGGCCGTCCGGGCGGCGCAGCGGCATGACACGGCCACCGCCAGCGGCCACAGGGCCTGCGCGGCGCCAAAGATGCGCTCCGCCAGGCCGGCCTGCCCCGCCGCGGTGACGAGCTCCGCCGCGAACCAGGCCAGCAGGGCCAGCAGCATCACGACGGCACCCGCCGACACCGCCGGCCGCAGGCCCCACGGCGCCGCAGGCCCGCGCCGCCACGCCCCCGCCGACCAGGCCGCCACCGCGATGCCCCCGGCCGCCGCCCAGATCATGTGGGGCAGCGGAAAGCTGGTCCCCGGCTGCTCGGGGTACGCCGCGACCAGGACGCCCGCCACGCCCCCGGCCATCAGGATCAGCCGCCCCGGGACCCGGGCCGGCCGCAGCGCCAGCCCGGTGACGACATCGCAGACGCCCACGAGCACGAACGTCAGCGTCATCAGCCACCGGTCAGCAGCGCCCGGCATGGCGAGCGCGCTGACCGTGCCGGCCACGGAGTTATAGGGGCGCGGCTGCAGCCCGGCGGCAACGGTCCACCCGCCCGCCATCAGCGCCGGAGCCGCGGCGGCGGGGACCATCCCCCACCACGGCACGGCCCGCACGATCACCACCGTAGCTCCGGCGCGGCACGGCTATGGCAGCAGGCCTGCCTCCGGCGCGCCCGCCGGACGTGGCTGGACTGGCGGCCAGCGACCTCCCGGCCGATAATCGGGGGGTGCCGGCACCGCCAGGGTCAGCTGAGACAGCGGCGGCGAGCAACCCCGCACCCCGGGTGGTGCTCGCCGACGACGATGTGCTGCTGCGCGAGGGCCTGGCCAGCCTGCTCGACCGGTCGGGATATGAGGTCATCGGCCAGGCCGGCGACGCCGCCGGGCTGATGGGCCTGGTCCGGTCGGCCCGGCCGGACCTGGCTGTCATCGACATCCGGATGCCGCCCGGACACTCGACCGAGGGACTGCAGGCGGCCCGGGTGATCCGCGACGAACTGCCCGCCACCGCGATCATCGTGCTGTCCGCGCACGTCGAGGTGGACCAGGCGATGGAGCTGCTGGCGGGCGGGGAGCGGATGGGTTACCTGCTGAAGAGCCGGGTGACCGACGTGGCGGACTTCATCGAGACGGTGGGCCGGATCGCCGCCGGCGCCTCGGTCGTGGACCCCTCCCTGGTACAGGAGCTGGTCAGGGCGCGGCGGTGGCAGGATCCGCTCGACGTGCTGTCGAAGCGGGAGCGGGAGGTGCTCGCGCTGATGGCCGAGGGCGCCTCCAACGCGGGCATCGCCCGGCAGATCTTCGTCGCCGAGGGCACGGTCGAAAAGCACGTCCGGAGCATCCTGACCAAGCTCAGCCTGCCCGAGAGCGAGACCGAGCACCGGCGGGTGCTGGCGGTCCTCAAGTTCCTCGAAGCGCGCTGACCCGCCGGCCGCGCCGCGAGCTCAGGCTGTCTCTCCCACCGGGTCGACGAGCCGCCGGATCGCATCGGCCGACAGCCCGGGCTTCGGCAAGAACCCCCTCGCCGGGCTCTCGGCGATCAGATCCAGGAAGTCTGCCTCTGAGCAGGTCGATATCAGGATCACCGCCGGCCCCTCCGGCTGCTGCCCGGCCAGGCGCCGGGCCAGGTCGAACCCGCTTTCTCGGCCCAGCCTGATGTCGGCCAGTACGACCTCCGGCTGCAGTTCCTCGGCCTGCTGCAGCGCCTCCGCCGAGGTAGCGGCAACGCCGACGACGCGCAGGCCCTCCCGTTCGAGGAGATCGCGCGCAGCCTCGAGAAACGACCGGTTGTCATCCACAATGAGGACACGAAACGCCATGTGAACAGCGTTCCAGTACTTAGGGCGATGCGCATTGCTGCTAGCAGGAATGCGGGGTGGGCCACGGGTCCGTTCTCCTTCGTTACTGGACGGGCACCTCGTGCCAGACGCCGCCGTTGAGGTTGAGGTTGTTGCCGGCCGCCTGGCCCGGGGCCTTGTCGCCGACGAAGGTGTACAGCGGGTGGCCGCGGAAGGTGAGCTGGGTCGCGCCGCCGGACCGCTTGATCGTCGCGAACGGGCTCTTGACCGCAACTGTGGTCGCCGGCTTCACCGGCGGCCAGGCCGTCGCGCACGCACCGTTGCACACCGACTTGGACGGCGGGTCCGGGGCGAACGAGTAGAGCGTCAGGCCCTGAGCGTTGGTCAGCACCGTCACGCCGCCGATTTTCGCGGTCTTCAGGCCGGCCGCGGCCGCCACCGGCGCGGAGGCGGAAGCGGAAGCGGAGGCGGAGGCGGAGGCGGACGGGGCGGTCGCGGCGCTGGACGGCGAACTGCTGCCGCTCGCCGAGGTCCCGGACGACCCGCACGCCGCCAGAGTCGCCGCGGCCGCGGCGGCGGCCGGCACCACCAGCAGCATCCGACGGCGGGGTGTGAGTGCATGGCGCCGGGTAAGTGACCTGATCATTAGTTTCTCCCCTCGCGACTGGACCGGCCCTGTCCCCTGGAGCGGAGGGGACGCTGACCAGCCCGCGTGAAACCGACGATGCCGCGCCGGCGGTCCCGGCACATCGCAGCGACCCCCCGGGCCACCACCCGGCCAGCCGGAATCCCGGCCTGCCTGCTAGCAGGTATGAGGGGCCTCAGCGGAGCCGCAGCGGGAGCTGGACAATCATCAGCGTCCCGGCGCCAGGAGGGCTGCTGACTTCGAGCGAGCCGCCCAGGGCCTCCGCCCGGTCGCGGAGCCCGATCAGGCCCGAGCCGCGGGCCGGATCGGCGCCGCCCAGGCCGTCGTCGCGGATCGACAGGTGGAGGCGGTCATCTCGCTCCTCGACGGCGACGCGCACGACCGACGCCTGCGCGTGCCTCGTCGCGTTCGTGAGTGCCTCGGAGACGACGTAATACGCCGCCACCTCGATCGGCTCCGGCAGCCGCGGGATCGGATCGACATCGACCCTGACCTCGATGTCGACTGCGGCCCGGCGGCCGAGCGTCCGCAGGGCCGGCCTCAGCCCGCCCTCCGACAAGATCGCCGGGTGGATGCCCCGGGCGATCTCCCGCAGATCCGCGACGACCGCGTTGAGCTCCCCCGCTACCCGGCCGATCTCTGTTTCGGCCTCGGGCCGCCGGGCGGGCGCCGCGGACCCGGCGAGGCGCAGCTCCAGGCCGAGCGAGACGAGCCGCTGCTGGATCCCGTCGTGCAGGTCCCGCTCGATCCGCCGCCGGGCCTGGTCAGCGGCGGCGACGATCCGCGCCCGCGAGGCGTCGAGCTCGGCCCGGCTCTCGGCGTTGCCGACCGCCAGCCCCGCGAGCTCAGTGAAGTCCGCCAGCCGCGACTCAGTATCCGGCGGTAGCGGGTCCGCGGCCGCGACCACGACGATACCCCACAGCCGGCCGGCGACGCTGATCGGGACGCCGGCCGCCGACCGGATCTCCGCCTTGCGGGCGATGTCGGCGGCCATCCCGGAGGCGTTGCCGTAGTCGTCGACCCGCGCCGGCCGGCCCGTCTGGAGCACCAGCGTGTGCACGTCATGCCCGCCGAGGCCCAGCCGGGTGCCGGCCGGAGCCGGGTCAGCGCCGGTGGTCCAGGCGCCGACGATGGTCGCCACGCTGCCCGGGTCGTACCGGCTCATCAGCGTGAAGTCGGCCGAATGCAGCCGCCCGACCTCCGCGGTCACCGCTGCGAACACCTGCTCCGGCGGCACCGCCCGGGCCACGAGCGTCGCCACCCGGTGCAGGGCAGCCTGCTCCTCCACCAGCCGGGCGAGCATGTCACGGCCCGCCTCCAGCGCCGCCCGGTTCTGCGCGTTCGCGACCGCGGTGGCGACCAGGTCGGTGAACTCCGTCATCCGCTGCGCGGTGTCACGCGGCAGCGGCCCCTGCCCGGACCCGACGGCGACCGCACCCCACAGGACGCCGTTGACGTGGATCGGGGTGACCATCGCGGACCTTAGCCCCGCGCGGACATAAGGCTCCCCGCCCGGGATGTCGCGGTAGTCATCGACCTGGGCAGCGCGGCCGGTTTGCCTGACGGTCGCTGTCAGCCCAGCCGGCGGATACCCCTCCCACTGTTCCCCGACCCGCACGTCCGGGCCCATTGTGCCTTCGTTGGCGAGAATGGTCACTGTGCCGTCGGGTTCGTACCGGATCAGCCGGGCGGTGCCGCCGCCAAAATACCGGAGCGCCTCCCTGGTCGCCGCCACGAACACGGCCTCGGGCGGTTCGTCCCGCGCGACGAGCGTGGCCAGGCGCCGCAGCGCCGCCTGGGTGTCGGCGAGCTCGCGCAGTTTCTTGTCGCGATGGGCGTTGGCGATCGCGGTCGCGGCCAGCTCGGTGAAGTCCGCCAGCCGCGACTCGGTGCCGGGCGGGAAGCCCGCGCGCACGGTGACGGCCACCGCCACCCCCCAGTAGCGGGCCTCCACCACGATGGGCGCGGCCACCGCGGCCCGCAACCCCAGCTTGCCCGTCAGGTTCCCGTACGGGCCTGCGGCGAGCTGGTCACCGCTCATCCGGGCCGGGCGGCCCGTCCTGAGCGCGGCCACCGTGACCGATCCCGGCAGCAGCCGGGAGCGGAACCCAACCGGTACGTCGTCGCGGCTGCAGCCGCACGACGCCTCGACGACCAGGGTCCCTTCGGGCTCCCCGGGCTCCCCGGGCGACCCGCCTGCGGACCCTGGCCGGTGGCCGCTGGAAAGCTCAACGCAGGACACGAACGACGCCTCCGCACCGGTGAGCTGAGCCAGCTCATCGGCGACCGCGCTGAAAACCTCGGCGGGCCGGGCACCGCTGGCCACGAGCGTGGCCACCCGGCGCAGCGCGGCCCGCTCATCGGCAAGCTGGGTTGGCTGCTGTACCGTGCAGCGCTTACCGGCCGCTGTCGACCACAATCTTGTTGATAACGCCGAGCACCCCGCCGCAGCCGGCCGCGGCGTCTTCGGCGGCGGCGCGCTGCGCGGAAGAGCTCACCAGTCCGGTCAGGGCGACGTTGCCGTCGCGGGCGCTCGCCTTGATTCCCTCCGGCACGGCGGCATCGGCGGCGAGCGCCTGGTTCACCACCTGGGCCAGCACCGCGTCGTCTCCCCAGTCTTCGGATGGCAGTGCGACGTCCAGGAGATTGTGCACCGTGGTCACGCCGCCCGCCCGGCGCGCGGCAACAGCCGCCTCCGAGCGCTGGGCCTGGCTGGGCACGGTCCCGTTGAGCGACACGTCGCCGGCGAACACCTTGACCTCGATGTCGCCGGTGTCGATGAGCGGGTCAACGCGCAGTTCCTCGAAGACTGCGGCGCGGACGTCCCTGGACGCGCCCATAGCGATCCCCTCCCCCGGTCAGCTCCCATCACTATCCCCCGGCCCGGGACCAGCGGCCGTCACCCGGCCCGGGTGAAACGGCTCGGTCCTCCCGGCTACGGCGTCCTGGGCGACGACCGTTCAGTCAGGTTATAAGATCCTGTTCAGTATCTTGTATCGGAGTCCTGCTGGTGTTTAAGATACCGATTAGTATCTAACTGAGAGGCAGGTCATGACGACGGCTCAGCCGGCCGCGGAAGCGGAGGCCCTTGCGCCGGAGGTGCGGCGCGCGGTGCTGGCACTGATCATCGGCGGGATCGCCGCGATCCTGGACACCACGATCGTGACGATCGCGCTGCACACGCTGGTAATCAAGCTGCACTCCACGGTCGGGACGATCCAGTGGGTGAGCACCGCCTACCTGCTGGCGCTCGCGGCGGCCATCCCGGTGACCGGCTGGGCGGAGGCGCGCTGGGGCGGCAAGCGGGCGTGGATGGCGGCGCTGCTGATCTTCGTGGCCGGGTCGGCCCTGTGCGCGGCGAGCTGGAACGACGCGAGCCTGATCGGCTTCCGCGTGCTCCAGGGCTTCGGCGCCGGCCTGATCTTCCCGCTGATGCAGACGCTCGCGGTGCGGGCCGCGGGCGGCCGGGCCAGCAGCAGCCTGATCGCGACCATCAGCCTGCCGCTGGCCCTCGGGCCGATCCTCGGCCCCGTCCTCGGCGGCCTGATCCTCAACTGGCTGAGCTGGCGCTGGCTGTTCCTGGTCAACGTGCCGGTGATCACGGTCGGCCTCGTGCTCGCCCAGCGGTTCCTGCCCGCCGCCCGCCCGGCGCGCGGGGCGCCGCGGGCACGACTGGACGTGACCGGGCTGGTGCTGCTGGCCGCGGCTCTCGCGGGCATCTTGCTGGGCCTGTCGAACCTCTCGCAGGATGGCGGGATCGGCCGCGCCAGCGTGCTCGGCCCGCTGCTGGCCGGCCCCGTGCTGCTGGCCGTGTTCGCCGGATGGGCGCTGCGGCGCCGCGCGCGCAAGCCGGTCGTCGACATCCGGCTGCTGGCCGTGCGCTCGCTCGGGAGCGCCTCGGCGGTGCTGTTCACCGCCGGCGCGGCCCTGTACGCGGGCATGTTCCTGCTGCCGCTCTATTACCAGCAACTGCGCGGCGAGACGGTGCTGGCCGCCGCGCTGCTGCTGATCCCGCAGGGCGTGGGCTCGCTGGTCTCCCGGTTCGCGGCCGGAAAGCTCGTCGGGCGGCTCGGCGCGAGCGCGGTCACCATCGCCGCTTTCCTGCTGGCCGCCGCCGCGACGGTGCCCTTCGCGTTCGCCGGGCCCGGTACCAGCCTGTGGTGGCTGGCGGCCGTCCTGCTGGTACGCGGCTTCGGGATCGGCGCCGTCCTCATCCCGCCCATGTCGGTCGCTTATCACGACATCGAGCCGTCCGACATCCCGCACGCCACCATGAACACCCGCATCGCCCAGCAGGTCGGCGCGTCGTTCGGCGTCGCCATCGTCGCCGTCGTCCTGCAGTCGCTGCTCATCCGCGGCGCGGTCGGCGCGTTTCACACCGCGTTCTGGTGGGCGTTCGGCATCACCGTCGTCGCCTTCATCCCGGCCCTCGCGCTCCCCCGTGCCCGGCCGGCGGAAACGCTCCCGGCCGCGCGCACGACGGAAACGCGGCCGGCCGCGCAGCTGGCGGACAATGGCTGACGTGACCACCGACCCGCTCCCGAGCGAGGACCGCAAGCAGGAACGCCGGCGCGGTGCCGACCTGGAGGACGCCATCCTCGACGCCGCCTGGGAACAGCTGACGGCCGAGGGATACGGCCACTTCACCATCGACACCGTCGCCGCCCGCGCACGCACCAGCAAGCCCGTGCTCTACCGGCGCTGGAAGACCAGCGCCGAGCTCCTGCGCGCCGCCATCCGGCACCGCGGCGCGGTCACCGTGGTGCCCGACCCTGACACCGGGACCCTGCGCGGCGATTTTCTCGCCCTGCTTCGCCGGGCCAACACCCTCCGCAGCGACATGGCAGCGCTGCTGTCCGGCATGCTCGGCAGCTACTACGACCAGGCCGGCCTGTCGCCCGCCGACCTGCGCAGCGAGTTCCTCGCCGGGCGCACCTCGGCCACCGAGCACGCCATCGAGCGTGCCGTCGGCCGGGGCGAGATCGACCCCGACCGGCTGACCCCGCGCGTCGCCAGCCTGCCGTTCGACCTATGGCGCCACGAGGTGATGATGACCCTCAGGCCCGTCCCCGACCATGTCCTGCGGCAGATCGTGGACGACATCTTCATCCCCCTGGTCGCACCGTCGCCGAGCGGGCGGGATGATTCCGACCGAGAGCCGCGTTGACGCAAGGGACACGACATATCGTGTTGCTTGGGCAGGCCTGAGCCTTGATGAGCTCGGCCTTGAGAGGTGAGACTGATGACCCGATGGCATGCGGAGCAGACACCCGGCAGTCCGGCCAAGGGCATGATCGCCGTGACGCTGCTCGCGCTGCTGCTGGTGGCCGCCGTGCCGGTGGCCCTGCTGGCCGCAGTGGTCATAATGCTGGTAGGACACGTCGTCGGCGGGCTCGCGCTGTTCGGCGGCTCGGTCCTCGCCGCCGCCCTAGCTGTCGCGCTCGCGGGAATGAGCGGGATGCGGCAGCTGCGCAAGCTGCTCTCCGGGGGCAGCTTCCGGGTCGTGCGGCCGAGCGGCAGGCAGTACGCCGACATGGCAGAGCCGGAGGGCAGCGAGTACAGCAACCTGGTGCAGCTGGATCGCAGCGAGTACACCGAGGTCCGCTGACCCGGCGCAGGCACAGCGCTAGCGCGCCACGCGGTAGCGAACGTAGACGACTCTCGAGCTGAAGGTGCGGGTCTCGACGAGCTCGAGATCCACCCGGCGCTCGCGCTGGGGAAAGTACGGAATGCCACCGCCGACCAGAACCGGGTAGACCCTGGCCCGGTACTCGTCGATCAGGCCCAGCGCAGCCGCCTCGGCGGCGAGAGTCGCGCCGCCGATCGCGATGTCGCCCTCCGCCGGCTCGGCTCGCAGCCGCTCGATCTCCTCCGCCAGGCCGCCGGAGGCCACGCGGGCATGGCCCTGCACCGCCGTCAGCGCGGTGGAGAACACCACCTTCGGCAGCCGCTTCCAGATCGCGGCCCACTCGAGCATTGAGTCGTCGAGCGACGGGTCCTGGTCGGCGGTCTCCCAGTACAGCATTGTCTCGTACAGCTTTCGTCCCAGCAGGTGGACGCCGACCTCGCGTATCTCGTCGGTGACGAAGCGAAAGACCTCCGCGTCGGGCGCCGTCCAGCCGAAGCCGCCGTCCGGCCCGACGATGTACCCGTCAAGGGAGACGCCCATCGAATAGGTCACGCTGCGCATCAGAAGTCCTCCTCGGTAACGGGTCCGACCGTACGACCGCCGGACGCCGCAGAACTCATCGCGGCTAGCGGGCAAGGCAAACGTTGCCGGTTTCCGGCAGGTCTGCACCAATGTTCAGGGAACGCGCAGCGTTCCAGGGCCGGTCGGCGTCTCCCTTAGGCAAGCCGCATCGCGGCGTCTCCGCGATGCATCGGGTCAGCGGCCTAAGGAGCAGGCGATGAGCTTGGAGAACATGCTGGGATCATGGACTGGCCGGGTGGACGAGCTGGCCGCGGAGTTCAGCTCGGCCCAGCCGTTCCCGCTGGTCGTGCTGGACGGGTTCGTCACTGATGACGTGGCGGAAGGGCTGCTCGCCGAGTTCCCGCCGATCGACGACATGGCCCGCTCGAACGACTACATGTTCGCCGACAAGCGCGTATCGGAAACCCTCGCCAGCAACGGGCCGATGTCCAGGCGCTTCCATGACCTGATGCTGTCGGACGCGTTCGCGGATATTCTCAGCCGGCTGGCCGGGCGGCCCCTGTTTGTTGACCCGTCCTTCCACGGCGGCGGATTCCACCAGGGCGGCGATGGCAGTTACCTGGACACGCACGTCGACTTCAATATCCACCCGCACCACGAGGACTGGCGGCGCGTGCTCAACGTGCTGCTGTACCTCAACCAGGACTGGGATCCCGGTTTCGGCGGCAGCCTGCTGGTCCGCCGGGATCCAGCGCACGAGCCGAGGTCAGTGCCGCCGCTGTACAACCGGGGTGTCGTGATGCTGACGGGCGATGACACTTACCACGGCTACCGCCGGATGACCCTGCCGCCCGGCGTCACCCGCAAGTCCGTCGCGGCCTACGCCTACGAGCTCGTCCCGACCGGCAGCCTGCGGGCGCGCACCACTTCCTGGGCTCCGGAGGACGCGGGCATCCTCAAGCGCACCCTGGCCCGGAACTGGACGTCGCTGGCCGCGACCCGCGACCGGGTGCTCCGGCGCGGGTAAGCCTGACCGGCGAAGGCGGGGTCTCCTGACCTCGGCGGAGCCGAGCCCATATGCCAATACACCTGTATCTACCGCCGGGAGATTGATGTGCGACGAAGTTCGCTCAAGCGCGTGCCGGCTGCCCTGGTCACCACGGCGCTGCTGCCGATCGTCGCCCGGGAATTCTTCGCACGCGAGACGGGACGCGAGTACGGCGTCGGAATGTTCAGGAAGCTCGTGTTCCTGGCTCTCACGATCAGGAACAACATCCTCGTGGAGAGCGCGTCCAACTTCCTCTACCACCTGATAATGGCGGGCAAGGTCCTCCAGATCCCGAAGGACCTGCCGGGCGACCTCATCGAGTGCGGCTCCTTCAAGGGCGGCAGTGCGGTCAACCTCTCCCGTCTCGCGTCGTGGACCGGCCGTCGCCTGCACCTGTTCGACAGCTTCGAGGGCCTGCCGGTCCCGACCGCCGAGGACAAGGAGCACCTGGTGCTCGCGGAGCTCCAGTTCAGCACCTACGAGGGCGGGGCCTACGCGGGCTCGCTGCCCGAGGTGCGCGAGAATCTCCGCAAGTACGGCGTGCTCGGTGCCTGCGAGTTCCACAAGGGATTCTTCAGCGAGACGCTGCCCGGCTTCGACCAGCAGCTTGTCTTCGCGTACATCGACGCCGACCTCACCAGCTCCGTCCGGGATGCCCTGAAGTACGTGTGGCCGCTGCTCCAGGATGGCTGCTACCTCTTCACGGACGAGGCGCACCACACCGTCATCGCGGGCCTGTTCTACGACCCGGCCTGGTGGGCGAACGAGATGCACTCCGCGCCGCCCGGGCTTGTCGGCGGCGGCAACGGGCTCGGCCTGCTGCTGCACCCCGGTGGCTTCCGCAGCTCCCTGGGATTCACCGCCAAGCTCAAGATGCAGGAACTCCCGCGCCGGGCCGGCTGACACCCTTGCTGACTCAAGTCGGGCGACTGCAGCCGGGAGAATGGCTGACCTGACTCCTCGGGAGGCATTCATGCGATTCAGCACGTCCACGACCGCGGCGCAGCTGGCCGGGAGCGCTGACCGCTGCCAGCCCCAGAACCTCAGCTTCAGCCTCGGCACCGCCGCGAGCGGCATCCTGCCGGTCGAGATGGCCAACGCCGGCTCCGCCGCCTGCGTGATCGACGGGTTCGCGGGCGTGGACCTGGTCGGCCTGGCCCGCGGCCAGGCTGACTACACGTGGTCGCTGGACCGCCAGTCCGCGGGCTACTCGCCAGTGACGCTGCAGCCCGGCGGGCCCGCGCACTTCAACCTCATGTTCCTGGTCCACACCCCCGACGACGGCGGCGACGACATCCAGGTGGCCAAGATGGTGATCACGCCGCCGGACGATTTCACCCAGGCCCGGGTGACCTGGGTGAAGGACCTGGAACTGCAGGACGCGGCGACGCACCCGGTGACCTACATCGGGCCGGTCGTGCCCGGCGCCTGACCGCATTCCTTTCCGAGGCGCTGCTCGTTGCCCCGGTCTAGCATCACGGCCGCGCTCCCCCGGCAGAGCCTTACCGAGTCCTCATTCTCCACCCACATCTCGAGCTCGACGAGGTCTCCCTCGCTCTCTTCGGTAATGCGAGTCACGATCGCTCGCGCCGTGATTTCCTGCCCCCGCAGGTTTGGAGCTCGGAACTGACACGCCGCCCTGACGATTCGGCCTCGATCACCCAGCCAGGAGCGGAGGACATTATGCAGATACGACCATTGCAGATACCCCATGCCGATTGCCGTGGGGAATCCAGCCCGCTGACCGCCCTGGTCGTCCATGTGCGTAAGCGAGAACTCATCGTTCACCGCTGCGAACCGATTCCAGTTCTCCAGGTCGGTGGTCCTCCGGAACGCCGGAAGCTCCAGACCAGTTGATACTCTTTCCGAGCTCATGCCAGTTGCATCCTTATTTTGAGCGTTCCGCTTGCATGAACCTAGTAGGAAATCAGCGTCAGTCGGAAGCGCTTCACGAGCTCGTCATTCTGATTCGTCCAGACGTCTTCCGTAGTCCTGAACAGCAGGCGGCCCGCGCGTCCCTCCCGTTCCTCATAGCCGCACAGCCGCGATATCGACGTTATAACATCGCCTGACCGCATGCGGGCACCGTATTCCACTTCGACGGCTCCATTGACTGTTGATCTCACCTGCGGCCGCTCAATACGAAGATATCCCTCGGGGTCGCTGCCGGCCTTGTGCCACGAACGAGTTCCCTCGGCCACCGACCACGCGAAGGGATTGAATTCCTCGGGTGCCAGAAAATTGCCCTGACTGTCCGCGCCAGGCTGCGGCGGATCCTCTGGCCAGTAAACCGCGATCAGCCACTTGCGGATGTCTGATCTTGAGATCGGGTAGGACGTGAATCTGGTGATCTCGCGCCCAACGGCATCCCGCATCTCAGCGGTGATATAGGACGGGCCTGCTCCGCTTGGCATAAGGACCTGACTTCCTCGAGCGTCGTGCGCCTGCCGCGCTGGCCGCAGGTGGGTAATCGCCCAGCCTGCCAGGCTGCCCGGCGTCCCGCGAGCTGGGGTGCTGCTGGCATGACTGGCGGACATCAGCGTGCCGGGCTGCTGGACGATGCGGCGCTGGCGGCGCTGGAAGCGTCGGCGGTGGTCGCCAACTGCGCCATGAACCGCGAGCGCCAGCTGGCCGGCGTCCCGGCCCCGGCTGCACCGGCCAGCCCGCCGTCCGCTCGCACTACGCCGAACAGCACTGACCGCCCGACCCGGGCACGCGAGGCCTGCCTTTGGAGCCATGCGCTCGGTACGCTGGGTGCCGGCCACGTCGGGCGGGAGATCATCGTGTTCAAGAGCGCCGAGGAGCGGGAAGCCGAGCGCCTGGAGCGCGAGGCCGAGCAGGCCCGGGCGCAGGCCGCTCGCGCCGAGCAGGACCGGCTCGCGCAGGAGCAGCGCCAGCGCGACGCTTTCCTCGCGACTCCCGTCGGCGCGGCCACTGCCGCGAGGGCGGCCGGAGAGCCGTTCTTCGAGGTCCAGCTTGAGGTGGCCGGTCACGCGGGCCGCGCCGGGTTCGGCAGCACTGACGGGCGGCGCAGCACGTCGAGCTCGGCCGCCACGCTCGGCGAGATAGAGAAGCTCGGCTGGCGCCTCGAGCACGCGGGCTACTACTTCATGATCACCGGAGAGACCAGCACGGACCGCGTCTTCGTGACCGGGCAGGCCACCGCCGTCACCGGCGTGACGATCGGGGTCTACCTCTTCCGGAACAGCTCCCTCCCCCAGGCCGCCCGCTGAGTCCGGCTTCGCCGCAGGCTGCCTTGGCGTGCTGCCACGGGGCCGAGGCGGCCAGCAGCAGGATGAGCGCGGCGAGCAGCGCGTAGGAGCTGCCGGCGGCCTGCTGCCAGAAGGCCCAGCGCAGCTCCGCGTTCCGGCCGTGCGGGAGCCAGAACTGCGGGGACGCGGCGAAGACCGCGAGCGCTGCGGCGGCGGCCGCCCAGGGCAGCCGGGATCGATGCCTGATGCCGAGCACGGAGAGGGTGACCAGGGCCGGGACGCACCACACCCAGTGGTGCGACCACGAGACCGGTGAGATCAGCAGGGCGGCGAGGGCGTTCAGCGTCAGGGCCAGGCAGTCGTCGCGGGCCGCGAACGCATGCCGCATCCCGCGGCAGGCGACCGCGGCGACCACGGCTGACAGCGCCAGCCACGTCATGATGCCCGCCGGTGCGTGCGGGTCGAGCCCGGCACGGGCGAGGACCGCGAGGATGGACTGGTTGCTGGCGAAGGTGAGGTTGCCGGCCCGGCCGGGCCGGAACACGATGCTCGTCCAGTACCGCACCGAGTCATGCCCGTCCACGGCGAATCCGAGAGCAGTCACGGCGGCGCATGACACGGCGGCGGTGCATGCCGCCGGCCAGTCCCGCCGCACCAGGAAGAACAGCACGAACACCGCGGGCGTGAGCTTGACGGCGGCGGCCAGGCCGGTCAGGGCACCACGCGGCCAGCGCGGCGCCTCGGCCAGGCAGTCCAGGGACACCAGTGCCATCAGCACCACGTTGATCTGGCCGAAGTCGAGGGTATCTCGGACCGGCTCGAGGAACAGCGCCGGGGGGAGCAGCCAGCCGAGCACCCACAGCGATCCCGCGGCCGGCCCGCCGGCGCGGCGCAGGAAAATCACGAGCACCACGGCAAGCAGGGCAACGGTCCCGAGCGTGAGTGTCGTGGCCGCTGCGGTCATCGGCAGCAGCGAGAGCAATGACAGCAGGACCGCCGCCGCGGGCGGGTAGGTGAACGGCAGCCGCACCCCGGCCCGGGTGGCCGGAAGGCGGCCATACAGGTTCCCGCCGCGTAGCCAGGCCCGCCCGCCGATCCGGTAGACGTCAAGGTCGATGTGGTAGGGGCCGAAGGTCACGCCGCGCCGGGAGTACGACAGCAGGAAGAACGTGACCGCGGCCAGCGTCACCGCGACCAGCGCGGTCCGCGCCGGGAGCGTCGCCGGGCGCCGGAGGAACGCTCTGCGCAGCAGGCGCCGCCGGTGCCGGGACGGCCGGAGCGGCGAGCGCGGCGAAGACGGCACGGCGTTGCGGACTGTCACGCTCGTGAGCGTCGCGGCCCGGCCGTACCGGGACGGTGAGCGCCGCGCTTATCCCGTGCTTATCCGCGCCGGGCAGATAATGGGCGGCGGGAAGCGGGCCGGAGGCGACGATGCGCGTGCTGGTAGCCGAGGATGAGCGCCTGATGGCCGACGCGATCGCCGTCGGCCTGCGGCGCCGTTCCATGGCTGTCGATGTCTGCTACGACGGGGATGCCGCGCTGGAACGCGTGCTGGTGCACCGCTACGACGTGGTGATCCTGGACCGCGACCTGCCGAAGGTGCACGGCGACGAGGTCTGCAGGCGGATCGTCGCCGGGGGCTCGGAAACCCGGGTGCTCATGCTCACCGCGGCGGCCGGTATCCGGGACCGGGTAGACGGCCTGGACCTCGGCGCGGACGACTACCTGACCAAGCCGTTCGCGTTCGCCGAGCTCGTCGCGCGGGTCGGGTCGCTCAGCCGCCGGGCGCGGCCCGCGCTGCCGCCGGTGCTGGAGCGGGCCGGGATCCGGCTGGACCTGCCGCGCCGCCAGGCCTGGCGGGACGGGCTGCTGCTGCCGCTCGCGCCCAAGGAGTTCGCGGTACTCGAGGTGCTGATGCGGGCCGAGGGCACCGTGGTCAGCGCCGAGATACTGCTGGAGAAGGCATGGGACGAGAACGCCGACCCGTTCACCAACGCCGTCCGGGTGGCGGTGATGACACTGCGCCGCAAGCTGGGCCACCCGCCCGTGATCGAGACAGTGCCCGGCTCCGGCTACCGTCTCGGCTCCTGAGCCCGGCCGCCTGGCGGCCGGCGTTGTTGAGCGGGATGCTCGCGAGCTACCTCCGGCCGTCGCTGCGCCGGAGGGTCGCCCTGGCCCTGGCGGGAATGTCCCTGGCCGGCTACCTGGCGCTCTCGCTTGCCCTGAACGTCATCCTGCACGCCTGGTCCTCTGTCCGCCACATCTACAACGGGTGCTTCACTCCCGCCCCGTTCAGCAGTCAGACCTGCGCTGGCCCGTTCAACGGGCTCATCGATGTGCTGGTCGCGGTGCTGTTCCTGCCCGCGCTGATGCTGGCCGGGTGGGCGTGCTGGGCTGCCGCGGGGCGGCTGCTGCAGCAGCTGTCCGCCACGGCGGATGCCGTTCGCCGGCTTGGCCCGCAGAACCTCGGCCAGCGAATCCGGATGACCGGAGCCGCCGACCCGATGAAGGACCTGGCCGACGCCATCGATGAGGCGCTGGACCGGCTGGCCGCCGGGTACGAGGGCCAGCGCCGGTTCGCCGCCAACGCCTCGCACGAGCTGCGCACCCCGCTCGCGGTGCAGCGGCTGCTCACCGAGGTGGCGATGGACGACCCGGCGGCGGGCGGCGACCTGCGCCGGCTGGGCACGCACCTGCTGCGTGCCAACGAGCGCAACGAGCGGCTTATCGAGGGCCTTCTGGTACTGGCCGAGGCCGACCGCGGCCTGCCGGGGACGGTCCCGGTGCGCCTGGATGAGCTGGCGGGATCGGTGGTAGGCGCCCACCAGGAACTGGCCGCCAGGAACCAGGTCAGCCTGCGGGCCTCCCCCGCCCCGCGGCTCGTACCCGGCGACCGGCTGCTGCTGGAGCGGCTGGTGAGCAACCTGGTGGCGAACGCGATCACGTACAACGAGCCCGGCGGCTGGGTCGAGGTCGAAGTTGCCGCGGAACCCGGGCCGGCCCTCATCGTGCGCAACACCGGCCAGGTCGTGCCGGCCGAGGCGATATCAGCGCTGTTCGAGCCGTTCCGGCGGCTCACCGCCGACCGCACGAGCCATGGCGGCGGAGCCGGCCTGGGCCTGTCCATCGTTCGCTCGATCACCGCCGCGCACGGCGGCGCGGTCCGGGCCCGGCCGCGTCCCGGCGGCGGCCTGATCGTGGAGATCGACCTGCCGGCATCCCCTGCCACCGACCGCTGACCGGGTCACCACCCGCCGAATAAGCCGGGCGGCGGTGGGCAACTGGGGGCCGTGGCTAGAGCGAGAACTGTCGCCGGGCGTTCCGTCCCCGGCATCATCGTGTTTTTCTTCTGGGTGGTCATCGTAATCCTGGCCATCATCCTGCTGGCGGCCATCGTGCACTGGGCCGGCGGCGGCGCACTCAACCTGAGGCTCGGGCACTTCTTCCTGAACGTCGGCTTCACCTAACCGGGCCCGGCCGCTATCGCCCGTCATGCTGGCGGCGGGCGATGGCGGTCGGCTGCGGCCCGGTCAGGCGCCGGGTCGGATGTTGTGGTTGAGGTGGAACACGTTGGCCGGGGCGTAGCCTTTCTTGAGCTCGGCGAGGCGGGCGAGCTTGGCCGGCGGGTAAGCGCGGCGGACGCCCGCATCGCCCTCATCGCTGAGCACGTTGACGTAGGCGCCGCTGGCGAACGGCTCCAGGGCCGCGGCGGCCCGGCGGGCCGCGCTCATCCGCGCCTGGTCCTGCGCCGGGTCGTCCCAGCTCGCGGCGCAGACGTACTCGAACAGCGTGCCGCGCTGGCTGAATGCCGTGGCCTCATCCGGCGTGTCCGCGATCGCCCCGCCGTAGGCCTGAAGTGAGACGTTCGGCAGGTCAGGGGCCGGGCTGCCGGGAGACCCGCGCTCCAGGAAGGCCTGCGCCGCCGCGTCCGGAAACTGGCCCAGGTAGTGGCCTTTCCAGTAGCGGCGCCGCGTGTGCCCCTGGAGGCTGTCGTCCTGGCACTGAAGCTGCAGGTAGGACGGCTCGGTGATCCGCTGCGCCCGCGGGCGCCCGAGGGCCGCCATGGCGGGCAGCAGCCGCCGGCCCGCCTCGGGGTCGCCGATCCAGACGAACCCGAGGACGGCCTGGTCGCCGCTCACCGACGCGGTGAGGGTGGCCTGCCTGGGCACGTCGTGGCTCAGCTCCCGCCAGGCCCGCAGCGCGGGCAGCGCCGACCCGGCGGGGAAGGAGTACTCCGCGACCAGCGTCCGGGTGCCGACGGGATGAAGCCGGAACTCGAACTCGGTGACGATCCCGAAGTTCCCGCCCCCGCCCCGCAGGCCCCACAGCAGGCGGGGATTCTCCGCGTCGCTGGCCCGGACGATCTCGCCGTCCGCGGTGACCATTTCGGCCGAAACGAGATTGTCGCAGGCCAGACCGCATTGGCGGGCGAGCCAGCCCATGCCCCCGCCGAGAGTCAGGCCGCCGACGCCGGTGTGCGACACATTGCCGGCCGTCGTGGCCAGGCCGTGCTGCTGGGCCGCGAGGTCGAGCGCGCCCAGCAGCGCACCGCCCTGGACCCAGGCCCGGCGCCGGCCCGGATCGACCCGGACCGCGCCCATCGGGGTCAGGTCGATCATGAGGCCGTCGTCGGGTACGGCCAGCCCGGTGATGCCGTGGCCGCCGCACCGGACGCCGACCTCCAGGTCGAGCTCGCGGGCGGTGCGTACCGCGAGAACGACATCGGCGACGCTCGCGCAGCGGACGATCATCCGCGGCCGCCGGTCGACCATCGCGTTCCAGACCGAGCGCGCGTCGTCGTAGCCGGCCCCGCCCGGCAGCAGCAGGCTGCCGTCAAGCTGGTCGTCCAGCGTGTTCACGGTAGTCAGGGTGAGCGAATCCGCCATGGTCGTGCCCTTCGGAATGAGATGGTCTGGGCGAGTCAGGATTGAGTGTCGGCAAGCGCCGGCTCGCTGCCTGGCCAGCTTCGCGGCCCGAGTGCACGCATCACCAGATGCCGATGTCGCCAGTTGGCAGGCGAATTCGCCGACCGCGGGCGATGACAAATGTCACCGGCGGCCGGGGACATGCACATCTACCGGGATACGGACAAGGGCAGCCAGACTTGCTGGATCGGGCGCGTGGTGGGCCCGGGAAAGGCGCGGGCCGAGCCGGCGAGAAGATGGAGCCGCGCATGACTATCCGCTGGCCGGGAACCGGGCTCCACAGGCTGCCGCCGCGCGCGCTGGCCAGTGTCTTCCAGGCGCGTCCAACGGCTCCGGCCCTATCCTGGCGCCGCCGTGTCCCCCGCCCTGAAGTGGTGATCAGCCTGACCGACAGCTCGCGGTCGAGCCTGCCCATGCGGCTGACCGTCACCGGAGTCACCGCGTACTGCCTGATCTTCCCGCTGGCGCAGCTCTGCGTGATCACGGCCATTTCCGCCGGGTTCCGGCAGGCCTGGTGGGCGCTGGCGGCCACCGTTGCGTACGCGCCGCTGTACATCCGGCATGTCCTGTATTTCGTCCAGGGCCGCCGGCCGCCGCGGGCGGCCTGGACGCTCGCGGCCATGGCTGTCATCATCGGCGGGGCGGCGCCCCTGGCCGGGAGCTTCTGGCTGCCGAGCTTCTTCGCCCTCACCGTCTCGCTGCTCATCACGGTGCCCTGGCGGTGGTCCCTGCCGGGCGTGGCGGCCCTGACCGCCGCGCAGCTGCCCCTGGCCCTGGCGCTGACCCCCGTCACCCCGGCGGCGACCTCTTACTTCCCGGTGACGCTGCTGTGGCGGACGGCCGCGGTCTTCGTGCCGGTCTGGCTGGTGGGCACGGTCGGGCAGCTCGAGAAGGCCCGGCGGGAGCTGGCCCAGAACGCGGTGGTCCGCGAGCGGCTGGACCTGGACGACCAGCTGCGCCTGACGCTGGGGGCCGCGCTGGCCTCGATCGTCGCCCGCGGGCAGCAGTCCGCGGCTTTGGCGGAAAGCGACCCGGCCTCGGCCCGGCCGGAGCTGGCCGCGCTGGCCGGGACGTCCCGCGCCACCCTGGCCGAGGCCCGGCGGCTGCTCAGCGCGCTGCACCAGCGGTCGCTGTGGGCCGAGCTCGAGACCGCCGCGAGCCTGCTGACCGCAGCCGGCCTCCCGACCCGGGTCGCCCGGCCCGGCGGCGATCCGCCCGCCCAGGTCAGCCCGGCGTTCCGGGCCGAGCTGCGGTCCGCTACGGCCCGGCTGCTGCGCGACGAGACCGCCCGCGCCTGCGTGATCACGGTGACGGCCGCGGACGGGCAGCTGCGGCTCGGCATCCGGGTCACCGATACGACCCTGCCCCAGCTGGAGGTGCCAGCCCCGTGACCGCTGTGACACTCACCGAGCCCACCGGATTCTCGGCCTGGGCCGCCCGCCGGGCCGTGTGGTTCCTGATCGCGATCCACCTCCCCTTCGTGCTCTTCACCCCCATCGCGGCCATTGCCCGGCGCCCGCACATCACGGCCGGGGAGGCCGCGCTCTTCGCGCTGGCCGGGCTGACGGCCGGCGGACTCCAGTTCCGGCACAGCCTGGCCGCCGCCCGGGGCGGCCGGCCCCGCGGCTGGCCGCTGACCTTCGCCGTGCTGGCCGGGCTGGCCCTGATACCCGCCTGGTGGGTGGGATTCGACTGGAACACCATGGACTGGTTCGTCATCGCATCCGCGCTGATGCTGCTGCCCCGCTGGCCGGGCCGGGCCGTCGCGGCCGTGGTGGTCGCCGGCGAGGCCGCCTGGCTGTTTGCCATCAATGCCGGCGCGGGCTTCGATCTGTGGCGGGTGGTCCTCCTCACTCCGTACTACCTGGCCATCTCGGTCCTGGGCGGCGGCGGGCTGTACGGGGCGGCCCGGCTGGCGGCGATCCTGGACGAGGTGTTCGCGGCCCGCACCGAGCTGGCCGAGCAGGCCCTCTCCCGGGAACGGCTCCGGGTCTCGCGGGACCTGCACGACCTGCTCGGCCAGAGCCTGTCGGCGGTGTCGCTGAAGGGAGACCTGGCCGTCCGCCTGCTAGACACCGACCCGCCCGCGGCGCACCGGGAAATCGAGAGCCTGACCAGCGTGGCCCGGACCGCGCTGCGCGACATGGGCGCCGTCATGCGCGACGAGCACGACGTCTCCCTGCCCGCGGAGGCCGACGCCGCGCAGGTCGTCCTGCAGGCCGCCGGGATTATCGTGCACGTCGCCGTGGCCCTGCCCGGCCTCGCGCCCGCCCACGACGCCATCCTGGCCTGGGCCGTGCGCGAGGGCGCGACCAACATCCTGCGGCACAGTCAGGCCCGCCACGCCTTCATCACCGCCAGCCGCGAAGACGGGCGCGCGGTGCTGGAGATCGTCAATGACGGGGCGCGGGCCCGGGCCCGCGCGGGGACGCCCGCGGGCACCGGCCTGGCCGGCGTGGCCGGCCGGGCCCGCGCCGCCGGCGGGACCGCGGCCGGCGGGCCCCTGGGCGACGGCGGCTTCCGGCTGCGCGTCGAGCTACCGGAGGGGACGCCGTGATCAGGATCCTGATCGCCGAGGACATGGACATGATGCGGGGCGCGCTCGTCGCTGAACCGCAATGGACGACGGCGAGATTCTCTCGATCATCGCGCCGAAGGGGCGTAGTTGCAGGCGTCTCAGCCAGGATGTAGCGTGACGGCCGATGACTTTCAGAACCGAGAGCCGCATAAAAATCGCCAGCAGTGTCGGCGAGGTGTTTGCCTATCTTTGTGACGTCGGACGCTGGCCGGAGTGGGCGCCAACGGTTCTCGAAGGCCGGGTTCGCGGCGGAGGTCCCCTCCAGCCCGGCTCGCGCGTGGAGCAGCGGGCGAAGCTGATACTCGGGATGAGTCGCAGCCGGAGCCAGGAGGTGACCGCGGTCGAGGCGCCCCGCCGCGTGGCGTTCGCCGGGCCGCTGGGTATTTCCAAAGCGCGCTGGGGGATGGAATTCGAGCCGGTGGACGATAGCCACACCGACGCCATGATGTGGATTGAGGTCGACCTCGCGGGCATCATGCGCGTGGTCCCCGGCCCGGCTCTCCAGGGCAGGATTCAGCGCGTAAGCGATGACGAGATGGTAGCGATCAAGGCTGCGGTCGAGTCCGGCACGCACGGCGGCGCGGAGTCCTAGGTGGGACGGCGCGGTACTGCCGCGACGCTACCGAGATCGAGGAGCACACCGTGAGCCAGGTCGACCGCAGGCGAGAGCACCTGATCGAGACCTACCGCAAGAAGGCGAAGCACTACGACCTCACCTCGCGGCTCTACCCTGTGCCCGGCTACCCCCAGCGGGCACAGCGCCTGCGGACCGTACAGGCGCTCGGCCTTCGCGCAGGCGGCACCGTGGTCGACATGGCGTGCGGCACAGGCCTGAACTTCTCGCTGCTTCAGAAGGCGGTCGGTCCCGGCGGCCGGATCATCGGCGTCGACCTGACCGACGCGATGCTCGCCCACGCCCAGGATCGGGTCGAGGCGAACGGCTGGAGCAATGTCAGCCTCGTGCAATCCGACGCGGCCGCCTTTGACTTCCCCGCCGAGGTCGACGCGATCCTGTCCACCTACGCCCTGTCGCAGGTGCCCGAGTGCGCAGAGGTCATCGCCCACGGTGCCGCGGCCCTCTCCCCGGGCGGGCGCTGGGCGGTGCTGGATCTCAAGGTTCCCGACAACACGCCCGGCTGGCTCACGCAGCTCGGAACCGCGACTGTGCGGCCGTTCGCCTGGATAGATGAGTGGGTCATGCGGCGTCCGTGGGCGGCGATCCGCGATGCCATGCAGGAAGAACTGGCCGATCCCTCCTGGACCGAGTTGTTCTTCGGGACCGCGTTCCTCGCTGCCGGGAGCAAGCGTCCTGGCACCTGAGGCCGGCGCGGGCGCGAGGCTCCGGCGAAGGCAGATCGATCGCGGGTAAAGTCGGCTGCGTGCCAGCCCGCGCGCTCTTTCACACCGCGCCGCGCTGCGTGGAGATCAGGGAAGTGCCCACGCCGCGGCCTGCGGACGGCGAGGTCCTCGTCCGCGCCGTGTGCTCGGGCATCAGCGGCGGCACCGAGCGGCTGGTGTACCGCGGCGAGGTCCCGGCCGACCTGGCGCTGGACGACACGATCGACGCGCTCGGTGGGGCCTTCTCCTATCCCTTCGCCTACGGGTACGCGTGCGTCGGCGAGGTGGCGGAGACCGGCCAGGCGGTTTTCGCGTTCCATCCGCACCAGGACGTATTCGCGGCGCGAGCTGATGAGCTGATCCCGCTGCCGGCCATCGATCCCGCGTCCGCAACATTGTTCCCGCTGGTCGAGACGGCGCTGCAGGTGACGCTCGATGCCGGGACCGGATATCGCGACCGGGTCATAGTGCTCGGCGCGGGCGTGCTCGGGCTGCTGACCGGGCTGCTGCTGCAGCGCGCCGGGTGGCAGCCGCTGATCGCCGAGCCGCAGGCATGGCGCCGCGCCGCGGGATCAG